>PPYE01585451.1_pt1 | contig 18210 bp, 19 predicted proteins | sample 1559881 | NCBI WGS metagenome assembly PPYE01 (sample SAMN08240022, study PRJNA423297) | Human gut metagenome, whole genome shotgun sequencing project. | reverse complement strand
AGTTGCAAATTTCGGAAGCCCGTTTTTAGCATAATTTTGACGCTTTAGTATTTCCCACCGACGGAACCTGAACAGGAACAGCTTCCTACTTTTTATGCAGGTCCGGGTAATCATGCCTTCCTGAATTAAATCCCAATTTTATGCACCTTCTCATCATCCGTAATAAATATCGCCTCCACTCCATCCATACTCTGGATCAGTTCCATTCCTTTCTCGTATCCCAGTAGAAAGCAGGTTGTGCTGAGTGCATCTGCTTTTGTAGAAGAGTCTGTGATAATCGATACGCTGTAAAGATTGTTCTCGCACGGATATCCGGTTCGTGGATCCAGGATGTGATGATATAGTTTTCCGTTTTTCTTAAAATACCGTTCATAGATTCCGGAAGTTACAACTGTCTGGTCTTTTAACTGTACAGAGGTGATAGCTTCACCGGATTCATCGAAAGGTTTCTGGATTCCGATGTTGTATTTGCTTCCGTCGGGTTTGGTGCCGATGACATCAACGTTTCCTCCAAGATTGATGATCGCATGTTTTATCCCTTGCTTTTTGAGATATGTTTTCACCTGGTCGGCAATGTATCCTTTGGCGATGGCTCCCAGATCGATGCCGGCTTCGGGATCTTCCAGTGTAACGGTGTTATCCTGAATGTCGACCTTTGTGTAATCAACGTGGCTTACGGCCTGGGCAATGGCATCGGAAGATGGAACCGTTGGTTTATCTGCCTTGAAATCCCAGAGAGCCGATACCGGTTCAATGGTGAGATCAAAGGCACCGCCGGAAAGTTCGCTGTAATGGATACCCTCCTGAATAAGATTGGCCGTTTCGGAAGAGACAGTGACGGGCTGACCGTTTGCGTGGTTTAATTTATAAAGTTCACTGTCTGTATTGGTGGTGGAGAACATTGTGTCATATTTTTCGCAAAGTTTCTTCAGACCATCCAGAATACTTTCATCTGCAGGATCAAGGATCTGGATCTTGATGACAGTGTCAAAGAGCATGTCGGTATAAGTAAGATCCTGATCGGTCTGTGTACTGCTTTTTGCGCCGGAGCATCCGGTCAAGAGAAGAGCAGAGGCAGTGAGAACCGCACTGAGTTTTTTTATGATATTATTTTTTTTACATTTCATAATACTAATAACCTCGTAGTTGATGATTTTCTATCATGTATTTACATAACTTGTAGTATAACATGAAAAAAAACAGATGCAAACCAAACATATTTTCTTTTTTGTTGAATGGGACAATTTCTTGTGATAGAATAGTACCGTTAGTAGACAAGGAGAGAACGTATGAATTGGAAGAAAAAAGATGCGGTTCTTATATTGACAGTTCTTTTGATTGCCGGTGCAGCTTTCGGTGTACATGAATTTGCCGGTGGGGATGGAGCTGATACCGTGACTGTGAAGGTGGATGGTAAGGTGACAGGAACCTATCCGCTCGCAAAGGATCAGAAGATTAGGATCAATGGCGGTACGAATATACTTACGATAAAGAACGGAAAAGCGAAGATGACAGATGCAGACTGTCCGGATCAGTTGTGTGTACATCAGAAAGCAGCTTCAAAGAATCATGAGAGCATTATCTGTCTGCCGAATAAAGTAGTGGTTGAGGTAGATGGAAGTGAAGAAAGTGAATTCGATGCAGTGGCAAATTAGGAGGGACATTGTGAAGAATAGAGTGGCATATTTTGGAGTGTTTACGGCACTGGCGCTGATATTCAGCTATGTGGAGACGCTGATCCCTATCAATTTCGGAATCCCGGGAGTGAAGCTTGGGCTTGCGAATCTGGTGATCGTGATCGCGTTATATAAGATGAAGCTGACGGAGGTATATCTGTTGTCTGTGGTCAGAGTACTACTGTCAGGATTCATATTTGGAAATTATTTCAGTATCATTTACAGCCTGGCCGGTGGATTGTTAAGTCTGACGGTAATGGCACTCTTGAAGAAGAACAAAGGATTTAGTGTGATGGGAATCAGTGTGGCGGGCGGAGTGTTCCACAATGTGGGACAGCTGATCGTTGCAATGCTTGTGGTGGAGACATTCAGTGTCGGTTATTATTTCCCGGTGCTTCTGGTCGCAGGACTGATTACCGGACTGGTGATCGGGATCGTGTCGGCGGAAATGTTGAAGAGAATTAAGAATATACAGTTTTGATGGAGGAACTATGATTACATATATACGTGGAATTCTGGAAGGAATGGAAGAAGACAAAGTCATTGTAGATGTCGGCGGTGTCGGATATGGAATCTACATGGCAGGGACCGCAATGGGCAGGCTTCCGGCTCTTGGAAAAGAAGTAAAGATCCACACACATCTGCATGTTAAGGAAGATCTGATGCAGTTGTATGGCTTCCTTACCAGGGATGAACTCCGTGTGTTCCGGCTTCTGATCGGTGTCAGCGGGATCGGACCGAAAGGCGGTCTTGGGATTCTTTCGGCACTCGGACCCGATGATCTGAGATTTGCGGTTGCGTCGAATGATGTAAAGGCAATACAGGCGGCACCGGGAATCGGTAAAAAGACGGCGGAGAAGCTGATTCTGGAATTAAAAGACAAGTTGAAGCTGGAGGATGCGCTTGAGAATGCCGCGAATGCAGTGCAGAACACGGCAGATACATCTGCAGGCATGGCAAATGAGATGACAGGAGAAGCGGTACAGGCACTGGTTGCACTCGGGTATGGCAATACCGAGGCATTAAAAGCAGTCAGACAGGTAGAGATTACGGAAGAAATGAGTGTGGAAGATGTTCTCCGTCAGTCTCTGAAATATATGTTGTAGAAGGTAAGGCAGACAGATGAGCAGAAGAATTATGACGACTGAGAATCTGGAAGAAGATGTCAGGATCGAGAATCATTTAAGACCTCAGCTTCTGGAAGATTACATTGGTCAGGCAAAAGCAAAAGAAATGCTGAAGATTTATATTGAAGCGGCAAAGGCGAGGGGCGAGGCACTGGATCATCTTTTGTTCTATGGACCTCCGGGACTTGGAAAGACGACACTTGCGGGAATCATTGCCAATGAGATGAATGTAAATATGAAGATCACATCAGGACCGGCGATCGAAAAGCCGGGAGAGATGGCGGCAATCCTGAATAACCTGCAGGAAGGGGATGTCCTTTTTGTAGATGAGATCCACCGCCTGAACCGTCAGGTGGAGGAAGTGCTGTATCCGGCAATGGAAGACTATGCGATCGATATTATGATCGGAAAGGGCGCTTCGGCAAGATCGATCCGTCTGGATCTCCCAAAATTCACCCTGGTAGGGGCAACGACAAGGGCAGGTATGCTGACAGCGCCTTTGCGGGACCGCTTCGGTGTGGTGACCAGGATGGAATATTATACGGTCGAAGAACTGAAGATGATCATTTTACGTTCGGCAAAGGTTCTGGAAGTCGGGATTGATGAAAATGGTGCATATGCGATGGCGAGACGTTCGCGGGGGACTCCGAGACTTGCCAATCGTCTGTTAAAGCGTGTCCGGGATTTTGCCCAGGTGAAATATAACGGCTACATCACAGAAGAAGTGGCGGATTATGCACTGGATCTTCTGGATGTGGATAAGGAAGGTCTGGATCAGACGGACAGAGGGATCCTTCTGGCTATGATTGAGAAATTCGGCGGCGGCCCGGTCGGATTGGAGACGCTTGCGGCATCGATCGGAGAAGATCCGGGTACGATTGAGGATGTATATGAACCATATCTGTTGAAGAATGGGTTTATTCAGAGAACTCCAAGAGGAAGAGTCGTGACGGATGTGGCATATGCCCATCTGGGAATTTGTAAGGAAAATGAATAAAATAGTTGGTTTTTCTTACAGATTAGTTTATAATAGTTATCAGAAATTATGAAAGTTCGAGGAGGCTTCTTATGGCATCATCAAAAAACTATACAGAAGTATTAATAGGAGGAAAGGTTTTTACTTTAAGTGGATTTGAAAGTGAAGACTATTTACAGAAAGTTTCTACATATCTGAACCATAAGCTGGACGAATGCAGCAATAGTGAGGGATATCGCAAGCAGAGCGCAGAGACCAGAAGTATTCTGTTGGCGCTGAACATTGCGGATGATTACTTTAAGGCGAAGAAGCAGGGCGGTACACTGGAAAGTGATATCGAGGCAAAAGATAAAGAGATGTATGACTTAAAGCATGAACTGATATCCGTTCAGATCAAGCTGGAGAATGCAGAGAAAGCGATGGACAAGCTGAAGGAAGAGAATAAGGAACTTCAGATGAAGATCGTACAGCTGGAAACAGAGATTAAGAATAATAAGTAAGAATTAGGCTGTCACACGACAGCCTTTTTTACAAGAAAGAAAAGACAGGATAAGAGACTATGAACAGAGTGGTAGAGATATTGGCACCGGCAGGTTCGATGGAATGCCTGCGGGCAGCAATAGCCGCAGGTGCGGATGCAGTATACCTTGGCGGTACCAGATTTGGAGCAAGGGCATATGCACAGAATCTTTCGGAAGAAGATATGGTGCAGGCAATTGAATACGTACATATTCACAGAAGAAAGATATATATGACGGTGAATACACTTCTGAAAGACAGGGAGATGGAGGAATTGTATGCATATCTGCTTCCGTATTACAGAGCGGGACTGGATGGAGTGATCGTACAGGATATCGGTGTGGTAAAGTATATCAGAGAGCATTTTCCCAAGATGCCGGTACATGCAAGTACACAGATGACCATTACCAATACGCTCGGAGCGGATCATTTAAAACAATACGGAATCACGAGAGTCGTGCCGGCGAGAGAACTTTCGCTCGGGGAAATCCGTGATATGAAGAGACAGACGGGACTGGAGATGGAATGTTTTGTACATGGAGCACTGTGCTATTGTTATTCCGGACAGTGCCTTCTGAGCAGTATGATCGGCGGACGGAGCGGCAACAGAGGACAGTGCGCACAGCCGTGCCGTCTTCCTTATCAGATAGATGGAAAGAAACCGGTAGATCTGATGAGTCTGAAGGATCTGTGTACAATAGACATTTTGCCGGAACTGATCGATGCGGGGGTTGATTCATTTAAGATAGAAGGAAGAATGAAGCAGCCGGAATATGTCTATACGGTTGTAAGGATGTATCGGAAATATGCGGATCATTATCTTAAGCTTCTGAAAGAAGGAAAAGACAGATCGGCATACCGGGTGTCAGAGGCTGATAAACGGGAACTGCTTGCTGCTTACCAGAGGCGTGGTTATTGTGAGGGCTACTATCATCAGCATAACGGCAGAGATATGATATCATTGAAGCGTCCGAAGAATGCCAAAGATGGCAACACTGAGGAAAAACCGTGGCAGGATATAAAAGTACAAGAAAAAATTAATGGTATTTTAACATTTTCTGTCGGAAAGCGTGCTAAACTAACAGTATCGTATGGCAATATTACCGTGGAATGTACCGGTCAGGAAGTTCAGGAAGCGCAAAAGCAGCCGTTGGATCCGAAAAGAATTGAAAAACAGATGAGAAAGACCGGCAATACAGAGTTTGTGTTTGAACGTCTGAAGATCCATACAGAAGGAAATGTGTTCCTGCCGATGCAGGCGCTGAATGAACTGCGAAGAGAAGGAATCAAAGAACTGACAGAGAAGATACAGATGCAATACCGGAGAGAAGAAGCGGATTGTGAGACAGAAACAAAAAAAAACGTGGAAAAGAACAGCACCGGAAAGGAATGCAGTATATCTGCGTCTGTGCAGTCAAAAGCACAGCTTGAGGCAGCGGTAAACAGCGGAGTACGGTGTGTGTATCTGGATGAGGAGATAGAATTTGAACGTGAAAACGGCGTACAGTATTTCCTTGCGATGCCATACATTTTCAGGGAACGTACGATCCGCAGATATGAACGTATGTATGCAAAAATCGAGGAAAAATATGATGGTATGCTGATCCGCAACTGGGAGAGTTATGCGTGGCTCAGACAACATGCATACCAAAAAGAAATCCGCAGTGATTATAATCTCTACATTTTTAATCAAAAAGCAAAAGAAGAGTTGAAGAATCTGGGGATCGGACAGGGAACAGCACCGGTGGAATTGAATGATCGTGAACTGGCAGAACTTGGGATAGGCGAACAGGCATTTATCGCATATGGATACCAGCCGGTGATGGTCAGTGCGGGCTGTATAAAGAAGACCAGTGCTTCCTGTGACGGAAAAGGCGGAGTACTTACGATTTCTGACCGTTATCAGAAGGAGTTTACAGTCAGATGCTATTGCAGAGACTGTTATAATGTAATGTATAATTCAGCACCGTTGTTCCTGGCGGATAAGGCGGAAGAGATCAGAAAGCTGATGCCTGCACAGATACGGCTGGATTTTACAGTTGAGAATAAAGAACAGGTAAAAGAAATCTGTAAGATATATATGAATGCATTTACAGAAGGAAAAAAGATGGAACCTCAGATACGGGAGTATACGAGGGGGCATTTTAAAAGAGGAGTAAAGTAGGTGGAAAGTTGGTAAACATAATTGTACAGTTATCAAAATATCTGATGATACTGATGATCACAGTGTATACGTATCTGTGTTTCAGTATCTTCGGATATTATGATCCGGATAAAAAGAAACGTTGTCTCAGGAAGCAGAATGTGCTGATGTTTGTGATGCATCTGACGGCATTTCTTGTGATGTATCTGGAAAAAAAAGATACAAAGATTCTGGCATTGTATCTGATGCAGGTGACGCTTCTTGGAGGAACGATTCTGTTGTATAGCTTTATTTATCCGAAAGTATCACGTCTGGTTGTAAATAATATGTGTATGCTGCTCAGCATCGGTTTTATCATGATCACCAGACTGAATTATGATAAGGCTGCGAAACAGTATCTGATCGCGGCAGCAGGAATTGTGCTCTGCCTTGTGATTCCGATCATTATCCGAAAAGCACGTTTTCTGCCGGAATGGAGAATTCTTTACGGAATTATCGGTATCGTGTCGCTGGCGGTAGTAGTGGTTGTAGGTAAGGTGTCTTATGGTGCAATGCTTGGCTTTACAGTCGCCGGAATCAACATCCAACCATCAGAACTTGTGAAGATTGTCTTTGTGTTCTTCGTGGCATCGAGTTTTAAGCGTTCTACAGAATTTAAAGATATTGTGGTGACGACGGCAGTTGCAGCATTTCATGTGTTGATTCTTGTGGCATCTAAGGACCTTGGTGCGGCGCTTATTATCTTCGTCGTATATCTGGTCATGTTATATGTGGCGACACATCAGCCGCTTTATATTCTCGCAGGACTTGGTGCGGGAAGTGCCGGAGCAGTTGTGGCGTATCATCTGTTTACGCACGTTAAGACGCGTGTAAATGTATGGAGAGACCCGTTTGGAACATATGATAAAGGCGGTTATCAGGTAGCACAGTCATTATTTGCCATCGGGACTGGCGGATGGTTCGGAGCGGGACTTTATCAGGGACAGCCGGACACGATTCCGGTATCGGCAGAGGACTTCATCTTTTCTGCAATTTCAGAAGAGATGGGGCTGATCTATGCGATGTGTCTGATACTGATCTGTGTGAGCTGTTATGTGATGTTCTTAAATATCGCAATGCAGCTGCATAATCTGTTTTATAAGATGATAGCGCTGGGACTTGGTACCTGTTATATATTCCAGGTGTTTTTAACGATCGGAGGAGCGACAAAGTTCATTCCGTCAACAGGTGTAACACTTCCGCTGGTAAGCTATGGCGGAAGTTCTCTGATCAGTACGCTGATCATGTTTGCAATTATCCAGGGACTGTATATTTTAAGAGAAGACGAGGAAGAGGATATTGAGAGAAGGAAGAAAGAACGGTTACGAGCAAAGAGAAGCCGACAGGAGAGTGCGGCGGGATATCGAGAGGCAGAATATGACCCGCAAAGAGCGAAAAGAAGCCAAAAAGCGCGAAAAGAAGTGGCTCAAGGCAAAGCGCGCAAGAAACAAAGAGTTCGCTAGAGTTACGTATGTATTCGTAGCGCTTTTTCTGGTACTGCTGGGATATATCGGATATTTTCAGGTAAAAAAAAGCCAGGAGATCATCAGAAGTCCTTATAATGCCAGACAGAATTCGAATGCAAAGAGGGTGACCCGGGGAACAATTGTGGATAGGAACGGGAACGTGCTTGCGAAGACCGATACGGCAGCAGACGGAAGCGAGACAAGAGAGTATCCTTATGGCGATGTATTTGCACATGTGGTCGGTTACAGCGTACAGGGCAAATCCGGGATCGAATCTCTGGAGAATTATGACCTGCTGACTTCGGATGAGAATTTCCTGATCAAGTTGAAGAATGAATTCCAGGATAAAAAAAATATGGGAGACACGGTTGTGACAACACTGGATGCAGACCTTCAGGAAGCGGCATATCAGGCACTGGGAGAGAAAAAAGGTGCGGTAGTGGTGATGGAGCCGAAGACAGGAAAGATCCTTGCCATGGTATCTAAGCCGGACTTTGATCCGAATACGGTAGAATCCAGCTGGAACGCTCTGAGTACAGATGAAAACAGTGTACTGTTGAATCGTGCGACACAGGGGCAGTATGCACCGGGTTCTACGTTCAAAGTAGTGACACTTTTGGAATTCATGAGGGAGAATCCGGATTACAGTTCTTATTCTTATAATTGTACCGGTTCGATCGAGAACAGTGGAATTAAGATCCACTGCTATAACGGACATGTCCACGGGCAGGTCAGTCTGGAGGAAAGTCTGGCATATTCGTGCAACACATCTTTTTCGAATATAGGACTTTCACTGGATCCGGTGAAATTTAAGAAGACGGCAGAGGAAGTTCTATTTGATTCAAAACTGCCTTCGGATCTTCCGTATAGTAAGAGCAGCTTTACGATGGATAGCTCTGCCGGAAACGGTACAAAGATGATGACGGCGATGGGACAGGGGGAGACGCAGGTAAGCCCGTATCATATGGCACTGATCACATCTGCTATCGCCAATGGCGGAAAGTTGATGAAACCGTATCTGGTTGACAAGGTGACAAATGCATCGGGAGCGGTCATGAAAGAGACGGATCAGAAAGAATATAAGCAGCTTATGACAGCGGAAGAAGCTGCCCGGATCAAAGAATATATGAAGAGCGTAGTAGATTACGGTACCGCATCTGTATTGAGCGGACAGAGCTACACAGCAGCGGGAAAGACCGGTACGGCAGAATATAGTTCCGATAAAGAAAAAGACCACTCCTGGTTCATCGGTATGTCGAATGTGGAAGATCCGGAACTGGTTGTAAGCGTGATCATTGAAGCTTCGGACGGAACTGCAAAGGCGGTAAATGTTGCAAAAGAGATTTTTGACTCGTATTATTAGAAGTATAGAAGGACGGGAATTATGCGATACTATAAGCATCTGTACCTGACAGAAGGACTGGAAAAGAAAAAAGAGAAAATCATCCGCAAACTGGAATCCGGAAAACTGCAGCTGAGTGTGCATGTGATCACGCTGGCAATCAGTGAAAAGAATCAACTGGAAATCTATCCGACACTCCAGTTTAAGCAGCCTGCATTTCCGGAACAGGATCTGTTCGTGGTAGGAATTACAAAAGGATATGAGGAAGCGGTAGAACTGGTAGAACAGATCGTACAGGAAGTATATGAACAGACAGGCGGATGTGATATACGGTCTTATATATTAGAAAAAGAGCAGGGAAGATAAGATGGTGTTACATATTCTTTTGATCATTTTAAAAATAATAGGGATCATAATTGCAGTGATTCTCGGGCTGCTGCTTCTGCTTCTGGTGACCTTTTTGTGTGTTCCGGTGAGATACCGGCTCGATGCGTCAATGCCCGGAGAGATAAAGGAAAGCAGCGCATACGGCCGCGTGACGTGGCTCTTGCGCCTGATACGGATCGATGTGTCATTTGAAGAGCAGGAGTTAAAATGGCGGGTAAGGATTGCGTGGAAATCTTTCGGAAGTGAACCGCAGAAAAGCGGACATACAGATACTGAGAAGAAAAAATCGGAAGATCGTCCGGTGAAAACAGACGTTGAGAAAAGAGAAACTGCGAAGATAGAATCTGAGAAGGAGGAAGCTCATGAAAAAGAGAATACAGCTTCGAAAGAAAACCGGAAAGAACAGAGAGTGGAAAGCAGCAGCAGACTATCGGAAATGGAAGAAGAGCCTGAAGAAGAAAAAAGAACTGTGGAGAGCAGTAAAACGCTTCCGGAGAATGTGGAAGAAATCCCGGAAAGTACTCCTGAAAAAGCTGGGAGATTTGCGAAGATAAAATGTACAATCTTAAAGTTATGTGATAAGATAAAGCATACGGTTGGATATGCAGAAGAAAAGCTGGACAGCATATTGGATAAGAAAGAAAGAATTATGAAGGAATTGGAAGATCCGGTGCACAGGAAAGCTTTTTCGAAGGTGAAAAAAGAGGCGGGCAAGCTGTTAAAGCGTTGGATGCCGAAAGTAATAAAAGGTGAAGTTCAATTTGGATTCGAAGATCCGTACCATACAGGACAGGCACTGGCGGGGTTAAGTATGATCTATCCGTTAATCGGAGGTCATCTGTTGGTGGAACCTGATTTTGAAAGAAGGATACTGAAAGGGAAAGTCAGAGTCCGCGGTGGATTCCGCATGATGCCGCTGGTCTGCTTCCTGTGGAACCTGGTGTGGTGCAGCGAGATCAGAAAGACATATCATGATATCCGCAAGTTTCAATTATAGATATAGAGAATGCAAGGAGGAAAGAAGATGGCTGAGAATAATTTCAAAGGGACTGTAGAAGCGCTGTTCCATGGTATGGACGGAGTGGTATCATCCAAGACGGTAGTAGGAGAAGCAATCCATATCGGCGATACGATTATTTTACCACTGGTAGATGTATCCTTTGCGGTAGGAGCAGGTGCGTTCAACGCAGATAAGAAAGAAAAAGGTGCCGGAGGTATCGGTGGGAAGATGACACCAAGCGCGGTGCTGGTCATTCAGAATGGTCACACCAAGCTTGTGAACATCAAGAATCAGGACACGATCACGAAACTGCTGGATATGGTACCGGATGTGATGGATCGTTTTACATCCCGAAAAGAAGATAACGTTACGGAAGAGGATGTGAATAAGATCCTTGACGAAGCAGAAAAATAGAAGACATTTTTTGTGGCAGTGTACATATAATGTACAAAAAGCAGGTGTGTGTCTGTGAAAAGAATCGTAGGATTTGCATTGTTCTGGATAGCGGCAGGAATGCTTCTGGCACTGGTCATACCAGGTTTGTTCTGCCAGATTTTGTGTATGATCCTGTGCGTTGCAGTGGGATATTGCCTGTTTTGTTGCTGAAAATCAAAAAGTAAACAAAAAAATATCAAATAACTCTTGCAATTCTTGCAACAGTCTGCTAGAATAACTATTGTTGCAAGTTCGGACAAAGAACTTATTATGAGCGTTAGGAGGTGCAGTCATGGCAAAATGTGCTATTTGTGAAAAGGGTGCTCACTTTGGAAACAATGTCAGCCACTCTCATAGAAAATCACCAAAGATGTGGAAATCAAATGTAAAATCTGTTCGCGTGAAAACCGAAAACGGAGCTACAAAGAAGATGTATGTTTGTACTTCTTGTTTGAAATCAGGAAAAGTTGAGCGTGCATAAGATGTATTGAAACTCAGATTTCGATGTGTGGAATCTGAGTTTTTTTGCGCAATAAGAACTATTGTAATTAGCGGAAAAACAGAGTATAATAAAATATATTATGTTTTGATTTAGATAGAAGATAATAAAAGAAGTGGAGGTTTTGCTATGAAAGGGTGTATGAGTACAGATTTGGGAATTATTACCATTGATCCTGAAGTAATTGCAAAATATGCAGGAACAGTGGCGGTTGAATGTTTTGGTATTGTTGGAATGGCAGCTGTAAATATGAAAGATGGCCTGGTTCATCTGCTGAAAAAGGAGAGTCTGACAAGAGGAATCCATGTAAATATAAGTGATGATAATCATATCAGTATTGACTTCCACATTATTGTGGCATACGGTGTAAGCATTTCCGCTGTAACAGATAATCTGATCAGTGATGTGAAGTACAGAGTGGAAGAATTTTCCGGTATGCAGGTAGATAAGATCAACGTCTATATTGAAGGCGTAAGAGTCATTGATTAGTTTGTGGATTTTAAGGAGGAACGTAAGAAGTGGCTACGAAAACGATTAATGTGGACGTGCTTGCAAAGATGTTTCTTGCAGGTGCTCAGAACATTGAAGCAAAGAAAGACTATATCAACGAATTGAATGTATTCCCGGTACCAGATGGAGATACAGGTACAAATATGTCTATGACGATCATGTCAGCGGCAAAAGAAGTAACAGCATTAAATAACCCGGAGATGAAGGATCTTGCAAAGGCAATCTCTTCCGGATCCCTGCGCGGGGCGAGAGGTAACTCAGGAGTTATCTTATCTCAGCTTTTAAGAGGATTTACAAAGGCGATCAAAGAAGAGAAAGAGATTGATGTGCTTGCACTTGCTGCGGCATGCCAGAGAGCAAGAGATACTGCTTACAAGGCTGTTATGAAGCCGAAGGAAGGAACCATCCTTACTGTTGCCAGCGGAATTGCGACAAAGGCAGCAGAGATGGCTGAAGAGACAGATGATCTGGAAGTATTCATCCCGGCTGTGATCGAATATGCAGAGGAAGTGTTGAATAAGACACCAGAGATGCTTCCGGTATTAAAAGAAGCAGGTGTGGTAGATTCCGGCGGACAGGGACTTCTGGAAGTGATTAAAGGCGGATATGATGCATTCCTTGGTAAAGAGATTGATTACAGTTCGATCAAACCAAGTACAAGTGTTACCGTGAATAAGGTGAATGCAGAAGATACGGCAGATATCAAATTTGGATATTGTACAGAATTTATCATTCTGACAGAAAAAGAATTTACCGAAGAAGATGAACATGAATTCAAGAAATTCTTAAGCTCGATCGGAGATTCCATCGTATGTGTTGCGGATGATGATGTCGTGAAGATCCACGTACACACCAATGATCCGGGACTTGCGATCCAGAAAGCGCTGACTTATGGACAGCTTTCTAAGATGAAGATTGATAATATGCGTGAAGAACATCAGGAAAAACTGATCCGTGATGCGGAGAAGCTTGCAGAAGAACAGGCAAAAGAAGAAGCTGCATACGAAGAAAAGAAGACAGCAGAGCCGAGAAAGGCAATGGGATTCATTACCGTTTCCATTGGAGCCGGTATGAATGAGATATTCAAAGAACTGGGTGCAGATTATATCATCGAAGGCGGACAGACCATGAATCCAAGTACAGAGGACATGCTGAATGCTATCGATCAGGTAAATGCAGATACGGTATTTATCCTTCCGAACAACAAGAACATTATTCTGGCAGCAAACCAGGCAAAATCACTGGTAGAAGATAAAGAGATCATCGTAATCCCTACCAAAACTGTACCACAGGGAATTACAGCGATCATTAACTTTATGCCGGACGCAGATGCCAAGACAAATGAAGAGGCTATGCTGGAAGAGATCAAGAATGTAAAGACCGGTCAGATGACGTATGCGGTAAGAGATACACATATCGATGACAAAGAGATCCATGAAGGAGATATCATGGGTATCGGTGACAGTGGAATCCTTGCGGTAGGAAAAGATCTGGAAGAGACCACAAAAGAACTGATCGCGAATCTGGTAGATGAAGATTCCGAACTGATCAGTATCTATTACGGAGAGGAAGTATCAGAAGAAGAGGCGGAGAAATTCGCAGGAGAGATCGAAGAACTGTATCCGGATGTAGATGTGGATATTCAGTTTGGCGGACAGCCGATCTATTACTATGTGCTTGCTGTAGAGTAAGAGATAAAGTATAGAATTATATACAGAACCGGATCTGTATATCCAGAGTGAGAGAAGCTTCTGGTATATAGATCCGGTTCTTTGTATCCGGATGAGTTTTGTGATGAAGAGATTGGATTTACAGGATGGAGGGAAGGAAGCATCGTATGATAGAAAAGACAGATATCGGAGATTTGAAAGGAATCGGAGAGAAGACAAAAAAGCTCTTCGAAAAGATCAATATACATACGGTAGGTGATCTGATCCGTTATTATCCGCATGGATATGATGTGTACGAGGAAGCGGTGCCTGTCAGTGAACTGGAAGAAGACAAGATTCAGACCGTTACAGGCGCAATCTACGGTCGTGTGCAGGTATCCGGAAGCAGCCGGATGCAGGTGACAACGCTGTATGTAAAAGATATTACCGGAACATTAAAGGTAATCTGGTTTCGTATGCCATTCTTGCGGAATACGTTATCCGGCGGAGGTGTGATCACCCTGCGTGGAAGAGTCGTTCGCAAGAAAACGGGTGATCTGGTTATGGAGCATCCGGAGATCTTCTACCCATCTGCAAAATACGAAGAGAAACTGCATACATTACAGCCGGTCTATGGTCTGACCTCCGGACTATCCAACAACATGGTCATGAAGGCTATGAAACAAGCTCTGGACGGCCTGGATCTTACCAGAGAGATCCTGCCGGATTCCCTGCGTTTGAAATATGGTCTGGCGGAATATAACTATGCTGTGAGAGGAATCCATTTTCCCGAAGATAAAGAAGTCTTTTATCATGCGAGAGAACGTCTGGTATTCGAGGAATTCTTAGAGTTTATTCTGTCGATCAGGAGATTAAAGGAGAAAAATGAACGTCTGGAAAACAATTATCCGATGCAGCTACGCCCGGAGGTAGAGACATTTCTGAAGAGTCTGCCGTTTGAACTGACCGGCGCACAGACAAAGGTCTGGAAAGAGATTGAAAAAGATCTCGGTTCGGAGAAGACGATGTCAAGGCTGGTGCAGGGAGATGTGGGCTCCGGTAAGACGATCGTTGCGGTGCTTGCACTGATGAATGCGGCATTCAATGGCTGTCAGGGAGCAATGATGGCACCGACAGAAGTGCTTGCAAGACAGCATTATGAGAATATTACGAAAATGTTCGAAGAGTATGATATTCCAATCAAGGTAGAACTTCTGACGGGATCTATGACAGCAAAAGAAAAACGGCGGGCATATGACCGTATCGAGTGCGGACTGGCGAAAATCATCATCGGAACACATGCGCTGATCCAGGGGGCCGTAAGTTATGATAATCTGGGACTTGTTATAACCGATGAGCAGCATAGATTTGGAGTAAAACAGAGAGAAACATTTGCGTTAAAAGGCGGGGAGCCGCACGTGTTAGTCATGAGTGCGACACCGATTCCGCGAACACTTGCCATCATTTTATACGGAGATCTGGACATCTCGGTGATCGATGAACTTCCTGCAAATCGTCTGCCGATCAAAAACTGCGTGGTGGATACCGGATACCGCAACACGGCCTACAACTTCATGAAAAAGCAGATCGCAGAAGGACGGCAGTGCTATGTAATCTGCCCTATGGTAGAAGAAAGTGAGACGATGGAAGCGGAAAATGTTACGGATTATACGGTGGCACTTCAGGAAGAGATGGGAGAACAGATCCAGGTAGCCTGTCTGCATGGCAAGATGAAGCAGGCACAGAAAGACGATATCATGGATCGTTTCGGAAGAAATGAGATCCAGATACTGGTATCGACAACTGTGATCGAAGTCGGAATCGATGTGCCGAATGCAACGGTTATGATGATTGAAAATGCAGAGCGTTTCGGTCTTGCTCAGCTTCACCAGTTGAGAGGACGTGTGGGACGTGGAAAACACCAGTCCTATTGTATCTTCATGAGTGCGTCAAAATCGAAAGAAACAAAAAAACGGCTGGATATCCTGAATCATTCGAATGACGGATTCAAGATCGCAAGTGAAGACTTAAGACTCCGCGGACCGGGAGACCTTTTTGGAATCCGTCAGAGTGGCCTTATGAACTTTAAACTGGGAGATGTCTATCAGGATGCGAAGATCCTTCAGATGGCAAACGAGGCGGCAGACCAGCTCACAGAAGAAGATGAAGAATGGATCCGGAAACTGCCGAATTATGAGAATGCGGCGGAAGTTGTGCTGTAATCGGATTGTTTATCTGGTACATTCCGCAGATATGGATGGATATAGCGGAAAAAAATAATCAACACATGACAACTTCGTATGATAGAAGTCATGTGTTGATTTTTTGATCTTTTAGTTTTTCATTCTGTGTTTCCAGCCTGTTACAGATACTGTGCGGTTATTTACCTGCCATCTGTTTTTCCTGCTGTTCGATCATTTTCTTGACCATATAACCGCCGACAGATCCATTCTGTCTGGATGTCAGGTCTCCGTTGTAGCCATCTGATAACGGAACTCCAAGTTCACTTGCTACCTCGTACTTGAATTTGTCTAATGCACCCTTTGCTTCAGGTACGGCTGTTTTGTTTGATGAACGATTTGCCATTTTTTATACTCCTCCTTTTGGTAACTTTGTAACTTTTTCCTTGTCGTTACATCCATAGTATGTGGAGAAATACAATTAATACACTAGAAGTGTTTTCATAATCTGGAAATATTTTCAGATTAAAAAATGACTATTCGTCCCAGCCTTCGTAGAAGCGGATGTTCATAGAAATATTGCGGACGATCTCGCCTTCTTTTACTTCAATATCTTCAATGTCAGATACATATGGGATCAATGGATCATCTTCGGAAAGTTCCAGTGTGATCCAGTCGCGTGCCGCTTCGTTGGCACTTTCAATGGCATCATCTAAAGTCTCGCCTTCACCATAACAACATTCCAGATCCGGGAAATATCCTTTATAGTGTCCTTCTTCGGTTTTGTGAAATACTGCAGGGTATATGAATTTCATAATTTGTCATCCTTTCAAAATGTGTTCCTGTCTATTATATGATTTTCGGAGTGGGAAAACAATAGGTGGATGGAATAATGTACAATTTCTCCGAGTAAGATAATAATAATCGAAAAGATGTCAGCGAGGAATCAGATGCGATGCGGCATAGACGATGTATCAGTGCAATACTAATGTCTTTTGTACTATTTTTACAACCGGTATATGCAGTTCCGCCGGAAGAGAATCAACCGGAAAATTCACAAGAAAATAATACAGAAAATGAGAAAAGACAACAGGAGCAGATCAGTGCACCGTCGGCAATTCTGATGGAAGCGTCAACAGGACAGATCATATATGAGAAAAATCCGGATGAGAAATTACCACCGGCAAGTGTAACAAAAGTTATGACATTGCTGTTGATATTCGATGCACTGGAAAGCGGCCAGATCAAGCTGGCGGATGAAGTGACAACATCTGAATATGCGGCGTCCATGGGCGGTTCACAGGTGTTTCTGGAGCCTGGGGAGACACAGACGGTAGATACGCTGATCAAATGTATCTCTGTAGCCAGCGCAAACGATGCCTGTGTATCAATGGCTGAATATATCTGTGGAAACGAAGAAGAATTTGTTGCAAAGATGAACAAACGGGCAAAGGATCTTGGCATGAAAAATACACATTTTGTAAATTGCAACGGATTGGATGCAGACGGTCATCTGACAACGGCAAGGGATATTGCACTGATGTCAAAAGAACTGATCACTACATATCCGCAGATCTTCGATTACTGCAACATCTGGATGGAGAATATCACACATAAAACCCAAAAGGGCGAATCAGAATTCGGACTTACGAATACAAACAAACTGATCCGTCAGTATGAATATGCAACCGGGTTAAAGACCGGCTCTACCGGTAAAGCCAAATTCTGTGTATCCGCAACCGGAAGGAAAGACGACATCGATCTGATCGCCGTGATCATGGCAGCAGACGACAGCAAAGCCAGAGTCAGAGATGCGATCACTTTATTGAATTATGGTTTCGGAAAATGTCAGAAATATACAGAAAAAGAACAAAAGAAGATATCACCGGTCGAAGTCAGAGGCGGGACGGAAAAAGAGGTGAAGGTACGTCAGAAAAGTACATTCACCTACGTGGACACCACAGGCGCTGACCTGTCCAAAATAAAGAGCAAAACAAGAAAAGACAAGAATGTAAAAGCACCATTAAAAAAAGGCGAAAAAGTAGGTGAAACAGTCTATTATCTGGATAGAAAAAAGATTGGAGCAAGAGATATTGTCACGACAGAAAAAGTTGAGAAACAAAATTACGGCAGTGCGTTGGAAAATGTGCTGGAAGAGTATTTTGGGATTTAATTAAATTGGAATTTAATTTATTAACGTAGTTGGCCTCTCGATCCTTGAAGAAAACAGTATAAAGTGGTTCTGGTTCAGGTTCCATGCTC
>PPYE01627325.1_pt1 | contig 18213 bp, 17 predicted proteins | sample 1559881 | NCBI WGS metagenome assembly PPYE01 (sample SAMN08240022, study PRJNA423297) | Human gut metagenome, whole genome shotgun sequencing project. | reverse complement strand
AAGTTCTCCAAATTCATTGACAGATGTCTTCAAATACTGTAAATCAAAGAGTTAATTTTGCTTCGACTAAGAATCCGCTTGAATATCCGGATTTCCTGGAAGTACAATTGAAGTCATTCCAAGACTTTCTACAACTAGATACCCCACCTGAGAAGCGTAAAAAAGAGGGATTGTATAAAGTATTTGCCGAAAACTTCCCAATTGCCGACACAAGAAACAATTTTGTTCTTGAGTTTCTGGACTATTATATTGATCCGCCGCGCTATACCATTGATGATTGTATAGAGCGTGGGCTCACATATAGTGTTCCATTGAAAGCGAAACTCAAGCTTTACTGTACAGACCCCGACCATGAGGATTTCGATACAGTGATTCAAGATGTGTTCCTTGGTCCTATACCTTACATGACTGACAAGGCAACTTTTGTCATCAATGGTGCTGAGCGTGTAGTTGTGTCGCAGCTTCACCGTTCTCCGGGCGTATTCTTCGGTCAGAGTGTACATGCTAATGGTACAAAGTTGTACTCAGCCCGTATCATCCCGTTTAAGGGATCATGGATTGAGTTCGCTACCGATATTAACAACGTAATGTACGCTTATATTGATCGTAAGAAGAAATTGCCTGTTACTACGCTGTTAAGAGCTATCGGCTTTGAGAACGACAAGGACATTCTTGAGATTTTTAACCTGGCTGAAGATGTGAAGGTTAATAAGACTAATCTCAAGAAGGTAGTAGGTCGTAAACTGGCTGCGCGTGTCTTGAAAACCTGGATTGAAGATTTCGTTGATGAAGATACCGGTGAAGTTGTTTCTATTGAACGTAATGAAGTCATTATCGACCGTGAAACAGTAATCGAACCGGAACATATAGATGAAATAATTGACTCGGGCGTTCAAAACATCCTTATTCACAAGGAAGAACCGAACCAGTCCGACTACTCTATTATATATAATACCCTTCAGAAGGACCCGAGTAACTCGGAAAAGGAGGCTGTGCTTTATATCTACCGTCAGTTGCGTAATGCAGACCCTGCCGATGATGCCAGTGCCCGTGAAGTTATTAATAACCTGTTCTTCTCTGAAAAACGGTATGACCTTGGTGATGTAGGTCGTTATAGAATCAATAAGAAATTGAACCTGACGACAGACATGGACGTGCGTGTCCTCACTAAAGAAGATATTATCGAGATCATCAAATATCTGATTGAGCTGATTAACTCAAAAGCAGATGTAGATGATATCGACCACTTGAGCAACCGTCGCGTACGTACTGTAGGCGAACAGTTGTCCAATCAGTTCGCTGTCGGTTTGGCACGTATGTCACGTACCATCCGCGAACGAATGAACGTTCGTGACAATGAGGTGTTTACTCCGATTGACCTGATCAATGCGAAGACTATTTCTTCTGTGATCAATTCATTCTTCGGAACTAACGCATTGTCACAGTTTATGGACCAGACAAACCCGTTGGCTGAAATCACTCACAAACGTCGTATGTCTGCTCTTGGTCCTGGTGGTTTGTCTCGTGAACGTGCCGGATTTGAGGTTCGTGACGTTCACTATACACACTACGGACGCCTTTGTCCGATTGAAACACCGGAAGGTCCGAATATCGGTTTGATTTCGTCACTTTGTGTGTTTGCCAAGATTAATGATCTCGGCTTTATTGAAACTCCTTACCGTAAGGTAGATAACGGAAAGGTAGATCTGTCTGAGAATGGACTCGTTTACCTGACGGCTGAGGAAGAAGAAGCTAAGATCATAGCACAGGGTAATGCTCCGTTGAATGATGACGGTACATTTATCCGTAATAAGGTTAAGTCTCGTCAGGATGCCGATTATCCGGTTGTAGAACCTTCGGAAGTAGAGTTGATGGACGTTGCTCCTCAACAGATTGCTTCTATCGCTGCATCTTTGATTCCCTTCCTTGAACATGATGACGCTAACCGTGCGTTGATGGGATCGAACATGATGCGCCAGGCTGTTCCTTTGCTGAGAAGCGAAGCTCCAATCGTAGGTACAGGTATTGAACGCCAGTTGGTACGTGATTCACGTACTCAGATTGCTGCCGAAGGTGATGGAGTGATTGATTTTGTAGATGCTACTACTATTCGTATTCTATACGATCGTACAGAAGATGAAGAGTTTGTAAGTTTTGAGCCGGCATTAAAAGAATATAGAATACCGAAGTTCCGTAAAACGAACCAGAATATGACAATCGACCTTCGGCCAACTTGCAATAAAGGTGATCGTGTGACGAAAGGTCAGATTCTGACAGAAGGTTATTCTACTGAAAATGGAGAACTCGCTTTGGGTAAGAATCTGTTGGTTGCTTACATGCCTTGGAAAGGTTATAATTACGAGGATGCTATCGTGTTGAATGAACGTGTGGTTCGTGAAGACTTGCTGACTTCAGTACACGTAGAAGAGTATTCACTCGAAGTTCGTGAAACCAAGCGAGGAATGGAAGAGTTGACTTCTGATATTCCTAACGTGAGTGAGGAAGCCACTAAGGATTTGGACGAGAATGGTATCGTACGTGTCGGTGCACGTATTCAGCCGGGTGATATATTGATTGGTAAGATTACACCGAAAGGTGAATCTGATCCTTCTCCGGAAGAAAAATTGCTTCGTGCTATCTTTGGTGATAAAGCCGGTGATGTGAAAGATGCTTCTTTGAAAGCATCTCCTTCTCTGAAGGGGGTAATTATTGATAAGAAATTGTTCTCACGTGTCATCAAGAATCGTAGTTCTAAGTTGGCTGATAAGGCGTTGCTTCCGAAAATTGACGATGAATTTGAGTCTAAGGTAGCTGACTTGAAACGTATCTTGGTAAAGAAATTGATGGTATTGACAGAAGGAAAGGTATCTCAGGGCGTGAAAGACTACTTGGGAGCTGAAGTCATAGCTAAAGGCTCTAAGTTTAGTGCTTCTGACTTCGATTCACTTGATTTCACCGCGATTCAGCTGAGCGACTGGACCAATGATGATCATGCGAATGGTATGATTCGTGACTTGATCCTGAACTTTATCAAGAAGTACAAAGAACTTGATGCTGAACTGAAGCGTAAAAAGTTCGCTATCACAATCGGTGATGAACTGCCTGCAGGTATCATTCAGATGGCGAAAGTATATATTGCTAAAAAACGTAAGATTGGTGTAGGTGATAAGATGGCCGGACGTCACGGTAATAAAGGTATTGTGTCACGTGTTGTTCGTCAAGAAGACATGCCGTTCCTTGAAGATGGAACTCCGGTAGACATTGTATTGAACCCGTTGGGTGTGCCTTCTCGTATGAATATCGGTCAGATTTTTGAGGCTGTTCTCGGACGTGCCGGAAAGAATTTGGGTGTGAAGTTCGCTACGCCGATTTTTGACGGTGCAACTTTGGATGACTTGAACGAGTGGACAGACAAAGCCGGTCTACCACGCTATTGCAAAACTTATCTTTGTGATGGTGGTACAGGCGAACGCTTTGACCAACCAGCAACCGTAGGTGTTACCTATATGTTGAAACTCGGTCACATGGTTGAAGACAAGATGCACGCACGTTCTATCGGACCATACTCATTGATTACTCAGCAACCTCTTGGTGGTAAAGCTCAGTTTGGTGGTCAGCGTTTCGGAGAGATGGAGGTTTGGGCACTCGAAGGTTTCGGTGCATCGCATATTCTCCAGGAGATTCTGACAATCAAGTCGGACGACGTTGTTGGACGTTCTAAGGCTTACGAAGCCATTGTAAAGGGCGAACCCATGCCACAGCCGGGTATTCCGGAATCTCTGAACGTGTTGTTGCACGAATTAAGAGGATTGGGCCTGAGCATCAATTTGGAATAATGAACTAATGTGCCAATATGCCAATGTATCGATCAAGGTACATTGGCTATGGCATTTCATAATTAGCATATTTTCTTATTGGCACATTGGCATCAGCCAATCGGCACATTATTTAGTTAATTAGCATATTATATAATTATAAAAGTATGGCTTTTAGAAAAGAAAATAAGATCAAGAGCAATTTCTCGAAAATCTCTATCGGTTTGGCTTCTCCGGAAGAAATCCTTGAGAATTCGAGTGGTGAAGTATTAAAGCCTGAAACCATCAACTATCGTACATACAAACCTGAGCGTGACGGTTTGTTCTGCGAGCGTATCTTCGGCCCGATCAAAGACTACGAATGCCATTGCGGTAAATATAAACGCATCCGTTATAAAGGTATTGTCTGTGACCGTTGTGGTGTAGAAGTTACTGAAAAGAAAGTACGTCGCGAACGTATGGGACATATCCAGCTTGTCGTGCCTGTAGCTCACATCTGGTATTTCCGTTCGCTGCCTAATAAGATCGGTTATTTGTTGGGACTACCCACCAAGAAACTCGATTCTATCATTTACTACGAACGCTATGTTGTCATTCAGCCGGGTGTGAAAGCTGAAGACGGTATCGCCGAATTTGATCTGTTGTCAGAAGAAGAATACTTGGATATTCTTGATACTCTTCCTAAAGATAATCAGTATCTGGAAGATACAGACCCCAACAAGTTTATTGCTAAAATGGGAGCCGAAGCGATCTATGATCTGCTTGCCCGTCTCGATCTTGATGCATTATCATATGAGTTGCGTCACCGTGCCGGAAACGATGCTTCGCAACAGCGTAAGAATGAGGCTTTGAAGCGTCTTCAGGTGGTAGAATCATTCCGTGCATCACGTGGGCGTAATAAACCTGAATGGATGATTGTACGTATTGTACCGGTAATTCCGCCCGAACTTCGTCCGTTGGTTCCGTTGGATGGAGGACGTTTCGCTACATCCGATTTGAACGATCTTTATCGTCGTGTGATTATCCGTAACAATCGTTTGAAACGATTGATTGAGATTAAAGCCCCCGAGGTGATTCTCCGTAATGAGAAACGTATGCTTCAGGAATCTGTCGATTCACTGTTTGATAATTCACGTAAATCCAGTGCTGTTAAGACTGATGCCAACCGCCCGTTGAAGTCTTTGTCTGACAGCCTGAAAGGTAAGCAAGGACGTTTCCGTCAAAACTTGTTGGGTAAGCGTGTTGACTATTCGGCCCGTTCGGTAATTGTTGTTGGCCCGGAGTTGAGAATGCATGAATGTGGTATTCCTAAACTGATGGCTGCCGAACTGTACAAGCCGTTCATTATCCGTAAGTTGATCGAGCGAGGTATCGTAAAGACCGTTAAGTCTGCTAAGAAGATCGTGGACCGTAAGGAACCGGTGATTTGGGATATTCTTGAACACGTAATGAAAGGTCATCCAGTATTGTTGAACCGTGCTCCGACACTTCACCGTTTGGGTATTCAGGCTTTCCAGCCTAAGATGATCGAAGGTAAAGCTATCCAATTGCACCCGTTGGCATGTACAGCGTTCAATGCCGACTTTGATGGTGACCAGATGGCTGTTCACTTGCCTTTGAGCAATGAGGCAGTACTTGAAGCACAAATGTTGATGCTGGCTTCTCACAATATTCTGAATCCTGCAAATGGTGCTCCTATTACCGTTCCTTCACAGGATATGGTGCTTGGTTTGTACTATATCACCAAACTCCGTAAAGGCGCAAAAGGTGAAGGACTCACATTCTATGGCCCCGAAGAAGCGTTGATAGCTTACAATGAAGGCAAAGTAGATATTCATGCTCCGGTGAAGGTTATCGTAAAAGACCTTGACGAAAATGGAAATATCGTTGATGTAATGCGTGAGACTTCAGTAGGTCGTGTGATTGTGAACGAAATAGTTCCGCCTGAAGTCGGATACATCAATACTATTATTTCAAAGAAATCATTGCGTGACATTATTAGTGCTGTAATCAAAGCTTGTGGTGTTGCTCGGACTGCTGACTTCCTTGATGGAATTAAAAATTTAGGCTACAAGATGGCTTTTCAGGGTGGTCTGTCATTCAACTTGGGTGATATCATTATCCCGAAAGAGAAAGAGACACTCGTTCAGAGAGGTTATGAAGAGGTAGAGCAGGTGATCAATAACTATAATATGGGTTTCATCACCAATAATGAACGTTACAACCAGGTAATTGATATCTGGACACATGTAAACTCTGAATTGTCTAATATCTTGATGAAGACTATTTCTTCAGATGATCAGGGTTTCAACTCTGTGTACATGATGCTTGATTCCGGTGCCCGTGGTTCTAAAGAGCAGATCCGTCAGCTCTCCGGTATGCGTGGTTTGATGGCAAAACCGCAGAAGGCAGGTGCTGAAGGTGGTCAGATCATCGAGAACCCTATCTTGTCTAACTTTAAAGAGGGACTTTCTGTGTTGGAGTACTTTATCTCTACTCACGGTGCCCGTAAAGGTTTGGCCGATACCGCTTTGAAGACTGCCGATGCGGGATACTTGACTCGTCGTCTGGTTGACGTTTCGCACGATGTGATTATTAATGAAGAAGACTGCGGTACGCTTCGCGGACTGGTTTGTACTGACCTCAAGAACAATGACGAAGTTATTGCTACTCTGTACGAACGTATCCTCGGACGTGTATCCGTACACGATATTATTCATCCTCAGACCGGTGAATTACTGGTTGCCGGTGGTGAAGAAATTACAGAAGATATCGCCAAGAAGATTCAGGAATCTCCGATTGAAAGCGTTGAGATTCGTTCGGTACTGACTTGCGAATCGAAGAAGGGTGTTTGTGCGAAGTGTTACGGTCGTAACCTGGCTACGAACCATATGGTTCAGAAAGGTGAGGCTGTCGGTGTAATCGCTGCCCAGTCTATCGGTGAACCGGGTACACAGTTGACATTGCGTACATTCCATGCTGGTGGTACGGCTGCCAACATTGCGGCCAATGCAAGTATTGTTGCTAAAAATAATGCCCGTTTGGAATTTGAAGAACTCCGTACGGTAGATATTGTGGACGAAACTGGTGAAGCTGCCAAAGTGGTAGTAGGTCGTTTGGCTGAGGTTCGTTTCATTGATGTCAATACAGGCATTGTACTTTCTACCCATAACGTTCCTTACGGTTCTACACTTTATGTAGCCGATGGTGAAGTGGTAGAAAAAGGTAAACTGATTGCGAAATGGGATCCATTCAACGCTGTTATCATAACCGAAGCTACCGGTAAGATTGAGTTTGAGGGTGTCATTGAAAATGTTACTTATAAGATTGAATCGGATGAAGCGACCGGACTTCGAGAAATTATTATTATTGAGTCCAAAGATAAGACTAAAGTTCCTTCGGCCCACATCCTGACCGAAGACGGTGATCTTATCCGTACATATAATTTACCTGTAGGTGGACACGTAGTGATCGAAAACGGCCAAAAGGTGAAAGCTGGTGAGGTAATCGTTAAGATTCCGCGTGCTGTGGGTAAAGCCGGTGATATTACCGGTGGTCTTCCCCGTGTTACTGAGTTGTTTGAAGCACGTAACCCGTCGAATCCTGCCGTCGTATCCGAAATCGATGGAGAGGTTACTATGGGGAAAGTGAAACGCGGTAATCGCGAAATCATCGTTACATCTAAGACCGGTGAAGTGAAGAAATACCTTGTTCCGCTGTCTAAGCAGATTCTGGTACAGGAGAATGACTACGTTCGTGCAGGTACTCCATTGTCCGATGGTGCTACGACTCCGGCTGATATTTTGGCTATTAAAGGTCCTACGGCTGTACAGGAATACATCGTGAATGAAGTTCAGGACGTATATCGTTTACAGGGTGTGAAGATCAATGATAAGCATTTTGAGATCATTGTTCGCCAGATGATGCGTAAAGTGACTATTGACGAACCGGGCGATACACGCTTCCTTGAACAGCAGGTAGTGGACAAACTCGAGTTCATGGAAGAGAACGACCGCATTTGGGGTAAGAAAGTGGTTGTAGATGCCGGAGATTCTGAAAACCTGAAAGCCGGTCAGATTGTCACAGCCCGCAAGTTGCGTGACGAAAACAGTATGCTGAAACGCCGTGACCTTAAACCGGTTGAGGTGCGTGATGCTGTTGCTGCAACTTCTACCCAGATTCTTCAGGGTATTACTCGTGCCGCATTGCAAACTTCAAGCTTCATGTCTGCCGCTTCTTTCCAGGAGACAACTAAGGTACTGAATGAGGCTGCTATCAATGGTAAGATAGATAAGTTGGAAGGTATGAAGGAGAATGTAATTTGCGGTCATCTGATTCCGGCCGGTACAGGTCTTCGCGAGTTTGACAAGATCATTGTAGGTTCTAAAGAAGAATACGATCGTATTCTGGCTAATAAGAAGACAGTGCTTGACTATAATGAAGTAGAATAATACAATTCAATTGACTATAGCTGAAAAAGAGCAATTGCCGTAAAGGTGATTGCTCTTTTTTTTAGTTTATGTTACGTTACCGGATGAAGCGATTGGTCAATTTGCTTTTTGACATTAGCCAAACGATGGCGTAACATGTCAGGAATACAATACAGGCCATACAAATAATTCGTACAGTATACGGCAGCAACTCTGTATCCAGTAAATCGTAAGCAATGAATACAAATACATAATGGCTCAGATAAATGCCGAATGCGAGTGATGCCATGTGTGATAACCTGTGGTTTGAAGGTACCTTTATCTTCTGTACGATTACAAAAACCGGGAAGGTCATCATAAATACGTTGATACCTGCAAAGTACCACACAATTTCCAGATAAGCATAATTTCCCGGGAAGTAATTTTGTGTGATGACGTACCCATAAGATGTGATCAGGTATCCTGTCAGAAACATTGGGATGGTAATACTCAATAGTTTCTTCCAACTCCATTTCAGTGGATATTTTGTGAGATAATAAGCTAGCAGAAGATATCCGATAAAACCGGAGAAATAATAAAAGGTACCATAGTCATTCCAGTCACATACTCCCCATAGACCCATATTCCCGTAATTGCCCTGATAGCCTAGTGCTGGAGCGAACATTTTTACATATGGAGCAATCAGGCTGATTCCCCAAATGCCTAAGAATAATTTTAGTTCCTTCTTTGAAACTTTTTCCAACCAACCGCTGATAATAGGCATTATCAAATATAACCCAATCAACATATAAAGATACCACAACGGGACTGTGTCAAAATTGAAATTAAATATAAATGTATATAGTTTGAACCATAAAGCTTCAAGACTGTGATCTGGCATCGAGATCAGTGGATTTTGAGTATCGGGATTGATATAGTTCAGATATATGAAATACAAAACAGGCAAGACCAGTGACCAGAAAATCATTGGAGGAATCAGGCGTCCTATCCTTTTCTTATAGAACGCTGCCATGTCGGTTTGTACGGGTAATAGCAATACCCCGGTCATCATAACAAAAATGGGTACACACGGGCGCATCAGGCTTCCCAAAAACACTCCTGTTAAGAACGATTCCCGATTGGCATCAAATTGGCCGATAAATGCATCGCAACTATGCGAGAAAACAACAAAGAAACAGGCGAGTACCCTTAACAGGTCAATCCAACCTATATTCTCTTTCTTTTTTAATTCCATGATATAATTGATTTAAATGTGTTAATGTGAAAAATGTACAATCTGTGCTGCTGTCATTATTATTAAATTCATTCTATTGCCTTTACTTTGTTCAGGTTGGGTAATGTGTTCCCCCCGATAGAAGCCGGTTTACTTTGGAGCGTCTTGGTTGAATGCGTCGGAAGCCTTGTTTTTGTATTGTGTATACCGTTCACGGAATGATAATGGCAATCGTCTTCTATGTTTGCGGTGAAATTTCTGATATGTGTTCTGGTGAATGATTTCTCTCCACTCGGACGGTTCCATATTACTTTTATGGAGTCCGATAATTATTCTGATAGAAATGGTATGAAATAATATATTTTTCCAAGTTGTTGCAAACTTCTCACTTGGGCTGCTATAGTGTAATGTTTCCGTGTCGAGTGTGATGCCTCCTTCATACGAAAAAGAAGTCGGGATCCTTTTTGCATTCACCGTCCGGTGAGATTGTGTGATGATTTCCCCTTCTGTGGACGAGGAGTAATTGGAATAGATTTCTTCCAGTAGTAACAGCTGTTTTTTAGTAAGCCGACAGAGCGCTCTAAGGAGCATGGGCAACAAACAGATTCCTTCGTCCGATATTTTAAATTGCTTTTTTATACTGTAATTAATATTTTTCATAGGCCTTAAGATTTTCTTTTGGACAAAGATAATCTCTTTTACCAAGTGTTACAATGTGTCTATTCGAAAAACAGATCAGATTTTACTGTTTTCAGCGTCCGGTTTATCAATAGTCGTTAATTCCCTCTTTATTTACCGAACATTCCTGTGCCTGCAGCGTTCCTATATCAAAACAATATAAATCAAGCATTATGAATTTTATCTGGTACATTTTGATAGGTATCCTTGCCGGTTATTTTGCCGGTAAGATAATGCGTGGAGGAGGATTCGGCCTTTTGGTCAATCTCTTATTAGGGATTATAGGCGGTGTGCTGGGCGGTTGGGTGTTTGCCCTTCTAGGACTGGCAGCAACCGGAATTATCGGTAGTCTGATTACTTCGGTTGTCGGCGCGATCTTATTTCTCTGGATAGCCTCCTTCTTCAGCCGCTCCCGGTGAGGGGAGTATTTCTCGCAACGAGACAGTATCGTTTATTGTGGTTATATAAAAATTAATAGTTTATGGGAAGTGGAAATGCAAAATTCCTGGTAGGACTTGGAATCGGTTCTGCCATCGGTGCGCTGGTTTATCATTTTTCGCGCACGGCGAAAGCTAAAAAACTGAAAAATGATGTGTTCAATGCTCTTCATGAAATAGAGGCTGATGCCGAACTGGCAGTAGTCGAAGCAAAAGACAAAGCCTTGAAGGCTGGTGTCAAAGTAGCCGGAAAAGTAGCTGATAAAGCGACTGAGGTGAAAGAAAAATTGGCACCTAACTCTTGATAGTGAGCGGTAGATAATGAACGGTGAACGGTAAATTGGAATACACTAATTAATGTATTGAGTTTATCGTTCGCTGCTTATTGTTGATTACCGCTTTTAATATAGCCTGAGATAATTTAAAATCCATTCCTGTTTTTTCTTCAAATATCTGCTTTTTCCAGATATTGATTAAAAAATGCTTTGGATTCAAATAAAAAATTGTTTTCGTATGCCTTGCATTCTATGGAAAAGAGTGCAAGGCATTTGTCTTTACTATAAAACATAATCTGTATCTTTGTAGCAGAAGAATTAGAATCAATCAATAATAAAAGATATGGAAAATCAAAATCCCGATAATCAATTACAAATAGAATTAAAAGAGGAAGTGGCTCAAGGAACCTATGCGAATCTGGCTATCATTACACATTCAAGTTCGGAGTTTGTACTCGACTTTGTGCGTGTATTGCCCGGGTTGCCAAAAGCAGGGGTACAGTCGCGTGTGATTCTTGCTCCCGAACATGCCAAACGTTTGCAAAGGGCGCTTGAAGAAAATATAGCTAAATATGAACGTGCATTCGGTCCTATCCGATTGCAGGAAGACGGAGTGGATACTCCTCCCATATTAGATATAAAAGGAGAAGCCTGAAAATAAAAAGGGTGTAGCCATCCGGTGCGATGGGTGTAGCCATTCGAGAGGGAGGGTGTAGCCTTAATGTACGGATGGCTACACCTAAAAATCTTTCTGATGAAATGATTTTCCGGAAATAAGCTCTTAAAAATTAAAAAAAAGATGTAGTGCATTGATTATTCAAATATTATTCGTATTTTTGCAGCCCAAAATGTATAGTTACGAAATTAATATAACAATAATATAAATTAAAAAACAATTTAAAATGCCTACAATTCAGCAATTAGTAAGAAAAGGACGCGAAGTGCTGGTCGAGAAAAGTAAATCTCCGGCCTTGGATTCTTGTCCTCAAAGACGTGGCGTTTGCGTGAGAGTATATACTACTACTCCGAAAAAGCCGAACTCTGCAATGCGTAAAGTAGCTCGTGTGCGTTTGACTAACCAGAAAGAGGTGAACTCTTACATTCCGGGAGAAGGACACAACTTGCAGGAGCACTCAATCGTACTGGTTCGCGGTGGTCGTGTGAAAGACCTTCCGGGTGTACGTTACCACATCGTTCGTGGTACTCTTGATACAGCAGGTGTAGCCGGACGTACTCAGAGACGTTCTAAATACGGAGCTAAGCGTCCGAAACCGGGACAAGCAGCACCGGCTAAGAAGAAATAATCCGGAGTGATTCCGAATTCGATTTATTTTATTAAAAGTAATAACTTTCGTTTTAGTTTGTTGGAATAAGCTATAAAGGTTGAGTAAATTCCCCGGAGGGGGAGTTGAAGACGTCAAGAAATAGACAACCAAGAACAAAAACATTATTTTTCGAACAAATGAGAAAAGCAAAACCAAAAAAACGCGTTATCCTTCCGGATCCCGTGTTCAATGACCAGAAGGTTTCTAAATTTGTAAACCATCTGATGTATGATGGAAAGAAGAACACTTCTTATGAAATCTTTTACGCTGCACTGGAAACAGTAAAAGCAAAACTTCCTAACGAAGAAAAAACTGCTCTTGAAATCTGGAAGAAAGCGTTAGATAACGTAACTCCTCAAGTTGAAGTAAAATCACGCCGTGTGGGTGGTGCAACTTTCCAGGTTCCTACCGAAATTCGCCCGGATCGTAAAGAATCAATCTCAATGAAGAACCTGATTCTGTTCGCTCGCAAGAGAGGCGGTAAATCTATGGCTGATAAATTGGCTGCTGAAATCATGGATGCATTCAATGAACAAGGCGGTGCTTTCAAACGTAAAGAAGATATGCACAGAATGGCTGAAGCTAACCGTGCATTTGCTCATTTCAGATTCTAATTACTATAAGAAATACCTATTTGATTAAAAACTTAAAGTAAAGGAAAAAGAAAATGGCAAAGAATGATTTACATTTGACTCGTAATATCGGTATCATGGCTCACATCGATGCCGGAAAGACAACAACTTCTGAACGTATCCTGTTCTACACCGGATTGACTCACAAAATCGGAGAGGTACACGATGGTGCTGCAACAATGGACTGGATGGAGCAAGAGCAGGAACGTGGTATTACTATCACTTCTGCCGCTACAACTACTCGTTGGAAGTATGCTGGTGATACTTATAAAATCAACCTGATTGACACTCCGGGACACGTGGACTTTACTGCTGAGGTAGAACGTTCACTTCGTATCCTTGATGGTGCTGTTGCTGCTTACTGTGCTGTAGGTGGTGTAGAACCTCAGTCGGAAACTGTATGGCGTCAGGCTGACAAATATAACGTACCGCGTATCGCTTACGTTAACAAAATGGACCGTTCGGGTGCTGACTTCTTTGAAGTTGTTCGCCAGATGAAGGCTGTTTTGGGTGCAAATCCGTGTCCGGTTGTTATTCCTATCGGTGCAGAAGAAAACTTCAAAGGATTGGTTGATCTGATCAAAATGAAAGCTATCTACTGGCACGATGAAACAATGGGTGCTGACTATACCATAGAAGAAATTCCTGCTAATCTCGTTGACGAAGCCAACGAATGGAGAGATAAAATGCTTGAAAAAGTAGCTGAATTTGATGATGCGTTGATGGAAAAATACTTTGATGATCCTTCTACTATTACAGAAGAAGAAGTATTGAGAGCTCTTCGCAATGCAACTGTTCAGATGGCTGTAGTTCCGATGTTGTGCGGTTCTTCATTCAAGAATAAGGGCGTACAGACTTTGCTTGACTATGTTTGTGCTTTCTTGCCTTCTCCGTTGGATGCTGAAAACGTAGTTGGTACAAACCCTGATACCGGTGCCGAAGAAGATCGTAAACCGAGCGAAGACGATAAAACTTCAGCTTTGGCATTTAAGATCGCTACTGACCCGTATGTAGGACGTTTGACTTTCTTCCGTGTATACTCTGGTAAGATTGAAGCCGGTTCTTATATCTACAACTCTCGTTCAGGTAAGAAAGAACGTGTTTCTCGTCTGTTCCAGATGCACTCAAACAAACAGAATCCGGTAGAAGTGATTGGTGCCGGTGATATTGGTGCCGGTGTAGGTTTCAAGGATATTCACACTGGTGATACACTGTGTGACGAAACAGCTCCGATCGTTCTTGAGTCAATGGACTTCCCGGAACCGGTAATCGGTATTGCTGTGGAACCGAAAACTCAGAAGGATATGGACAAACTGTCTAACGGTTTGGCTAAACTGGCTGAAGAAGACCCGACATTCACAGTGAAAACTGACGAACAGACAGGTCAGACAGTTATTTCCGGTATGGGTGAGCTTCACTTGGATATCATTATCGACCGTCTGAAACGTGAATTCAAAGTAGAATGTAACCAGGGTAAACCTCAGGTTAACTACAAAGAGGCTATCACTAAGACAGTTAACTTGCGTGAGGTTTATAAGAAACAATCTGGTGGTCGTGGTAAGTTCGCTGATATTATTGTGAACATCGGCCCGGTTGATGAAGACTTTACTCAAGGTGGTCTGCAGTTCGTTGATGAAGTGAAGGGTGGTAACATTCCTAAGGAATTCATTCCTTCAGTTCAGAAAGGTTTCCAGACTGCAATGAAGAATGGTGTGCTGGCTGGCTATCCGCTGGATTCATTGAAAGTGACTTTGGTCGATGGTTCATTCCACCCGGTTGACTCTGACCAGTTGTCTTTCGAAATTTGTGCTATCCAGGCATATAAGAATGCTTGTGCTAAGGCAGGTCCTGTATTGATGGAGCCTATCATGAAGCTGGAAGTCGTTACTCCGGAAGAAAACATGGGTGACGTTATCGGTGACTTGAACAAACGCCGTGGCCAGGTTGAAGGTATGGAGTCAAGCCGTTCAGGAGCCCGTATCGTAAAAGCAATGGTTCCGTTGGCAGAAATGTTCGGTTACGTAACCGCGTTGCGTACTATCACTTCTGGTCGTGCCACTTCATCAATGGTATACTCTCATCACGCTCAGGTTTCTAGCTCTATCGCTAAAGCGGTATTGGAAGAAGTAAAAGGACGTGCTGATTTACTCTAAAATATCTTAAGCAGCAGGCTAGCGAATGACTCTTAGCCTGCCGCTTTATCTTATTTATAAATTTATTAATTAAAAGAACTAATGAGTCAGAAAATTAGAATTAAACTGAAATCTTACGACCACAACTTGGTTGACAAATCAGCTGAGAAGATCGTTAGAACAGTGAAGGCTACCGGTGCTATTGTTAGCGGACCGATTCCCCTTCCGACGCACAAGCGTATCTTTACAGTAAACCGCTCTACTTTCGTTAACAAGAAATCAAGAGAGCAGTTTGAACTTTCTTCATTCAAGAGACTGATCGATATCTATAGCTCAACAGCTAAGACTGTAGATGCTCTGATGAAGTTAGAGTTGCCGAGTGGTGTAGAAGTAGAAATTAAAGTGTAGTATTTAAAAATTAGTGAAATGCCAGGATTATTAGGAAAAAAAATCGGAATGACATCCGTTTTCAGTGCCGATGGTAAGAATGTACCATGCACTGTTATCGAAGCAGGTCCTTGTGTTGTTACTCAGGTAAAGACCGTAGAGAAAGATGGCTATGCAGCCGTTCAGTTGGGTTTCCAGGACAAAAAGGAAAAACATACAACTAAACCGTTGATGGGTCACTTCAAAAAGGCTGGAGTAACACCGAAGAGACACTTGGCCGAGTTCAAGGAATTTGAAAACGAGTTAAATCTGGGTGATACTGTTACAGTAGAACTGTTCGACGGCGCAGACTATGTAGACGTTGTTGGTACTTCTAAAGGTAAAGGCTTCCAGGGTGTAGTTAAAAGACATGGCTTTGGTGGTGTAGGTCAATCTACTCACGGTCAGCACAACCGTGCCCGTAAACCGGGTTCTATCGGTGCTTGTTCGTATCCTGCAAAAGTGTTCAAAGGAATGCGCATGGGCGGACAAATGGGTGGCGACAGAGTTACTGTTCAAAACTTACAGGTATTAAAAGTAATCGCGGAACACAATCTTCTTTTGATCAAGGGTTCTGTACCGGGTTGCAAAGGTTCAATCGTATTAATTGAAAAATAATGGAAGTTAACGTATATAACATTAAAGGTGAAGACACTGGAAGAAAGGTTACGTTAAACGAATCTATCTTCGGAATTGAGCCCAATGACCACGCTATCTATCTGGACGTAAAGCAATTTATGGCTAACCAGCGTCAGGGTACTCACAAGTCAAAAGAGAGAAGCGAAATCAGCGGATCTACTCGTAAAATCGGTCGTCAGAAAGGTGGCGGCGGTGCTCGTCGTGGTGACATGAATTCACCGGTACTCGTAGGTGGTGGACGTGTATTTGGTCCTAAACCAAGAGACTACTACTTCAAGCTGAATAAAAAAGTTAAGACATTGGCTCGTAAGTCAGCTTTGTCGTATAAAGCTCAGGACAACGCAATCGTAGTGGTAGAAGACTTCAACTTTGAGGCTCCGAAGACTAAGGTTTTCGTTGAAATGACAAAAAATCTTAAAGTTTCTGACAAAAAACTGCTTGTAGTTTTACCAGAAGCAAATAAAAATGTATATTTGTCAGCTCGTAACATCGAAGGTGCTAACGTTCAGACTATCTCAGGATTAAATACTTACAGAGTATTGAATGCTGGGGTTGTTGTGCTTACTGAAAGCTCTTTGAAGGCTATTGACAATATCTTAATCTAAAAAGGAGGCTTAAATAATGGGAATTATTATTAAACCGTTGGTGACAGAGAAAATGACTGCAATAACTGATAAGCTGAATCGTTTCGGCTTTATTGTACGTCCTGAAGCTAATAAACTGGAAATTAAGAGTGAAGTTGAAGCCCTTTATAATGTTACTATTGATTTTTATAGCAATATTTAATAAAAATGGCAGTACGTAAATTTAAGCCCACAACACCGGGGCAAAGACATAAGATTATTGGTACTTTCGAGGAAATTACTGCATCAGTACCAGAAAAGTCGCTTGTATATGGTAAAAAATCATCTGGCGGTCGTAACAACGAAGGTAAGATGACAATGCGCTACTTAGGTGGCGGTCATAGAAAAGTGATCAGAATTGTCGATTTCAAGAGAAATAAAGACGGTGTTCCGGCAGTTGTAAAAACGATCGAATACGATCCGAACCGTTCGGCTCGTATCGCATTGTTATTTTATGCTGATGGTGAAAAAAGATATATTATTGCTCCCAATGGATTGCAAGTTGGTGCGACTTTGATGTCGGGAGAGAACGCTGCGCCTGAGATTGGTAATGCGCTTCCGCTTCAGAATATCCCGGTCGGTACAGTAATTCACAACATTGAATTGCGTCCGGGTCAGGGTGCTGCTCTGGTTAGATCAGCAGGTAACTTCGCTCAGCTGACTTCAAGAGAAGGTAAGTATTGTGTAATCAAATTGCCTTCAGGTGAAGTAAGACAAATACTTAGCACTTGTAAAGCTACTATCGGTAGTGTTGGTAACTCAGATCATGGATTGGAAAGCTATTGAGAGAAGAAAAAAGTAATCTGATTAATTGAGTAAACTATGAGTCGTTCATTAAAAAAAGGTCCATATATTAACGTAAAACTCGAAAAGAAAGTGCTTGCTATGAATGAATCAGGCAAGAAAGTTGTCGTTAAGACTTGGTCCAGAGCTTCAATGATTTCGCCTGATTTTGTAGGCCATACAGTTGCAGTTCACAACGGAAATAAATTTATTCCTGTATATGTTACCGAAAATATGGTAGGTCACAAGTTGGGTGAATTCGCTCCAACTCGTACATTCAGAGGACACGCTGGTAATAAGAAAAAATAACAGGATTTATCTGAAATAATAAAGTAATAAATATAATGGGAGCAAGAAAAAAAATATCGGCTGAAAAGAGAAAAGAAGCCCTTAAAACCATGTATTTTGCTAAATTGCAAAATGTTCCTACTTCTCCTCGTAAGATGCGTCTCGTGGCTGACATGATTCGTGGGATGGAAGTGAACAGAGCACTTGGCGTTTTGAAGTTTTCTTCAAAAGAAGCAGCTGCAAGAGTGGAAAAATTGTTGCGCTCTGCAATTGCTAACTGGGAGCAGAAAAACGAACGTAAAGCTGAAAGTGGCGAATTATTCGTAACGAAGATTTTTGTTGATGGTGGTGCTACACTCAAAAGAATGAGACCAGCTCCGCAGGGAAGAGGATACAGAATTCGCAAACGTTCAAATCACGTAACATTGTTCGTTGGTTCTAAAAGTAATAACGAAGATCAAAATTAAGGTAGATGGGACAAAAAGTTAATCCAATAAGCAACCGTTTAGGAATTATC
>PPYE01320622.1_pt1 | contig 18224 bp, 14 predicted proteins | sample 1559881 | NCBI WGS metagenome assembly PPYE01 (sample SAMN08240022, study PRJNA423297) | Human gut metagenome, whole genome shotgun sequencing project. | reverse complement strand
TTGAGACCGTATTTCTTACGTTCTTTCATACGTGGATCACGTGTTAAGTATCCGGCTTTCTTAAGAACTGGTCTGTAATCAGCATCAGCTTGAAGTAAAGCTCTTGCGATACCGTGACGGATGGCACCAGCCTGTCCTGTGTATCCTCCACCGTGTACATTTACTAATACGTCGAATTTGTCAACTGTCTCTGTAGCAACGAGTGGCTGACGAACTACAACTTTTAATGTCTCTAATCCAAGATATTCATCAATATCTCTTTTGTTTATTGTAATTTTACCTGTTCCAGGTACTAAATATACTCTTGCGATTGATTTTTTTCTTCTTCCTGTTCCGTAGAATTTTGCATTAGCCATTATAACTTCCTCCTTTCAACCTTTCCTTAAAATGTTAATACTTCTGGTTTCTGAGCCTGCTGTGCGTGCTCTGGTCCAGCGTATACGTGTAATTTTTTGATCATACTTCTTCCCAAAGGTCCTTTTGGAAGCATTCCTTTAACTGCAAGTTCAATTACTTTTTCAGGTTTCTTAGCCATCATTTCTCTTAATGTAGTCTCTTTCATTCCTCCTACATAGTCTGAGTGATGATAGTAGATTTTCTGATCTAATTTTTTACCTGTTACTTTAATTTTTTCAGCGTTGATTACAACTACGTAATCACCTGTATCGATGTGTGGTGTATATTCCGGTTTATTTTTTCCTCTTAAAACTTTAGCGATCTCAGAAGTTAAGCGTCCTAATGTGCATCCTTCTGCATCAACTACATACCATTTTCTTTCAATCTTGTCTGGATTAGCCATGTAAGTTTTCATTGGGTGACCTCCTAATAATTTTTATCAAGTTAATATCTTCTTTCTATTAGAATCAGTCCACTCCGGGGCTTTGGTGTAAACTGTTTCTTCTGTTTTCATACTGATTTATTATATTATTATTACACGATGATGTCAAGTCTAAATTTCCTGTTTCCCACACATTTCCACGCATAATCGACATTTTTTCTTCTGTATGGTACAATAAACATTATCAAATACTAATCTAGTAGGAGGTAATATATATGTGGGCTTATGAAAGTGTTTTTTACCAAATATATCCGATTGGATTTTGTGGTGCTCCAACAGAAAATGATAGTGTCACTATACCACGCATCCGCAAAATAATTGAGTGGACTGATTATCTGAAATCACTCGGCATAAATGCCGTTTTGCTGAATCCGATTTTCGAATCTGACAATCACGGATATGACACTCGTGATTTTCTGAAAATCGACTGCAGACTCGGAACAAATGGCGACTTTTCAGACGTTTGCCAGCATTTACATCAAAATGACATTCGAATTGTTCTAGATGGAGTATTTAATCATGTTGGTCGTGGTTTTTGGGCTTTTCAAGATGTAAGGGATAAAAAACGGAACTCTCTGTATAAAGATTGGTTCTATCTCAATTTTGACGGTGATAGCACCTACCAGGATGGTTTTTGGTATGAAGGCTGGGAAGGACACTTTGAACTTGTCAAACTCAATTTGCAAAATCCTGCTGTTGTCGATTATTTGTTAAACTGTGTAAAGCAATGGATAGAAGTGTTTGACATTGATGGTCTTCGCCTAGATGTCGCCTACAGTTTAGATCACAATTTTATGCGAAAACTTCGCAGCTTTTGTCAGGCATTAAAACCTGACTTTGCTCTGATTGGAGAAGTTCTCTTCGGTGATTATAACTTAATTGTAAATGACGACATGCTGCACAGTTGTACGAATTATGAATGTTACAAAGGACTATTTTCTAGCTTAAACGATATGAACCTATTCGAAATTGCACACTCCTTGCACCGCCAGTTTGGGACAGAACAATGGTGTATTTATCGCGGAAAGCATCTCATGACCTTTGCAGATAACCACGATGTCACAAGGCTTGCCAGCATTTTAAAGAATAAAGAACATCTTCGGAGCGCCTACGGAATTTTGATGGGCATGCCTGGAATCCCATGTCTTTACTACGGCAGCGAATGGGGTGTGGAAGGTGTCAAAGGACCACACAGTGATTACGCACTCCGCCCTTGTTTTTCAGAGCCAAAACCGAACGAACTGACAGATTGGATTCGCCGTCTCATCTCGCTTCGTCAAGACAGTGACGCACTGTGCAACGGTGATTACCGCAATATCATCATTCAGAACCATCAACTTATCTTTGAGCGAAGAACAAATGATGAGCGAATCCTCGTTGCCATCAATGCTTCCGAACAAGAATACACTGCTTATCACGACATCTTAAATGGTATCGGAACAGAATTGATAACAGATACAGAAATTTCATTGAAAGATGGGCTCATACTTCCCCCTTACAGCACGCAGTATATTCAGCTTTAAAATCTGCGAAAACTTGTATTGAATCAACTATTTAAAAATGCAAGACATGACAAAACAGCTATGAAGCAGTTTGACGCTACTCCATAGCTGTTTCTGTTCTTGTCCGCCGGGAACTCCTGAGAATACAACCAGCACCGCAACGGTCATATTTACTACCACGTTACTTTCAGTTTACAGTCTTTCCAGACTTCGCAAGACTCCAAAGAAAGCTCAACCCCTGTTTCTTTCAATACTTTACAAATCTCCTTGAATACACCTAAAACTGTGTTCTCATGTTTCATATTTTCTTTGTATTTCTGATAATAGGAATAATTCGTTAATATCATCCCTTTTACAAATACTTCTCGGATATTTATCGCTGTCACCCAGCAGAAATCTCCAAACAAAAACTCGTTCAGCATCCCATCCCCAGAACCATTATCTAGTTTCTCCGGTATTATTTCTAAGCGTTTCCTTGCTTTTTCGATAATTCCATATATACTATATACAGTCTCTTTGCTTACTTTGAACATCTGAAGCAGTCTAATATCATCGAAAAGCCTGTATACACAGTACCTAAGATTTCCGTTTCCGTAAAGTTCAATCGAGAAGCCACCGTCATCTCCCTCCAGACCATTTAACGGTTCTGTGCGATACAAAAAAATCTTCATATCCTTTGTCAGTGTTTTCATTCTATACCCCTTATTTTTTTGACAATCCTTTATTCCTTTACAAGTACCTTCACAATTTCAGCCATATACATTGTATGATAATCTTTTTCCGGATACCATCTTGCATCATTCTCTTTGACATCAAAACATTCCGGACGCATCTCTTGATGGTACTGTTTTTTGCAGACCATAATCAGATCTGCCTCTTCAAACGCCACTGTTCCATCTGTAAAATATGGTGTCAATCCTGCATTTTTCACCTTATCCTCGTCTCTTCCGGATATTTTTCCACAGTAAGCGAGCGCCGGACGATGGTTTTCCCCAAAAAATGCAATCGTAAACAGATCATTGTGATCTACGAACTCTTTCGTGTATCTCTGTGGACGAATGTAAACACTTACTACATTCTTTCCCCACATAACACCAACGCCTCCCCAGCTTGCTGTCATTGTATTATAGGATTCTTCCTTTCCCGCTGTAATCAAAAGCCATTCTTTTCCAATCTTTGTAAATGGGTTGAACGAAAGGTCTTCTATCTTCACTTCTTGAAATGCCATCTTATACACTCCTTTCACCTGCTGCCACATAAGGCAGTTATTATAAGTTTATGTTTCAGAAGCTTATTTCATGATTACTTTTCTAAAATTCTTTTTCCCTCTTCTAAGCACGATGCCCTCTCCTGCAAATACTTCTTTTGCAAATACCGCTTTGATATCAGTAACTTTGTCTCCATCTACAGCGACACCGCCCTGCTCTACAGCACGTCTTGCTTCAGATTTAGATGGAACTAATCCGCTCTTAACAAGCATTGTCAAAATATCGATACTTCCGTCCACAAGATCTTCTTCTGTAAGTTCTTCTGTCGGCATGTTTGCTGCTGCACCACTTGAGAACAATGCTCTTGCACTTTCCTGTGCTCTTGTCGCTTCCTCTTCTCCATGAACAAGTTTTGTCAACTCAAATGCGAGAATCTCTTTTGCTTGATTCAGCTGGCTTCCTTCCCAGGCATCCATCTTGTCAATCTCTTCCAACGGAAGGAATGTAAGCATACGGATACATTTCAGAACATCTGCATCTGCGACATTTCTCCAGTACTGATAAAATTCAAATGGTGATGTCTTATTCGGGTCAAGCCAAACTGCGCCAGACTGTGTTTTTCCCATTTTCTTTCCTTCAGAGTTCAAAAGCAATGTGATTGTCATCGCACTTGCATCTTTTCCAAGCTTACGGCGGATCAATTCTGTACCTGCCAGCATATTGCTCCACTGGTCATCTCCACCGAACTGAAGATTACATCCGTATTTCTGGTACAATGCGTAGAAATCATACGCCTGCATGATCATGTAGTTAAACTCTAAGAAACTCAGTCCTTTTTCCATTCTCTGTTTGTAGCACTCTGCTGTCAGCATACGGTTCACGCTAAAGTGCGCCCCTACTTCGCGAAGCAATTCAATGTAGTTCAGATCCAAAAGCCAGTCTGCATTGTTTACCATCATTGCTTTTCCTTCTGAGAAATCAATGAATTTGCTCATCTGCTCTTTAAAGCAGTCGCAGTTGTGCTGAATCTGCTCCGGGGTCATCATAGATCGCATATCTGTTCTTCCAGATGGATCTCCGATGTATCCTGTTCCTCCCCCGATCAATGCGATTGGTTTATTCCCTGCCATCTGAAGACGTTTCATCAGGCACAGTGCCATAAAATGTCCCACATGAAGACTGTCTGCTGTCGGGTCAAATCCGATGTAAAATGTTGCCTTTCCTTCATTAATCAAGTTGCTGATCAGCTCTTCGTCTGTTACCTGCGCAATCAATCCTCTTGCTTTCAATTCATCATAAATCTTCATTTTTCATTCTCCTTCTTGTCTGTCGGTTTTATTACTTTTCGGAGCGTTTTATTGCATGACATGTAATTTTATATAATTAAAAAAACCCGCCCCTTATCTAACATAAAGGGCGAGTGTAATCCCGCGGTACCACCTTCATTCGCATTCACTTCACAGCAAACGCCTCTGCAAGTATCTGTCAATACTCAGGCACGATAACGTGTGCCATCCCGTTGCAGCCTACTTAGAATTATGTCACTGTTCGGTGCAAAGCTCCAAGATGTATTCATAATCGACTTTCCATGCGCCTCTCATCAACCGGCAGCTTTCTGTATGGCGTCTCAATTATTACTTTTTCTTTTCTTCGCCGTTTCTTATTCTGAGGAAATACTACCCCATAAAATGATATTTGTCAAGGGGCTTATACGCCTTTTTCTTGTTCCAAAGCATCATTCCAGCCAAGAGCAGCAAGCCTGTCACAGACAATACTTTTCCCATCTTCAATCCCGGTGCATGATACACAATCTCTACCTCATGTGTTCCGTCCGGCATCTTTACTCCTAAAAATGCCGTATTGACTTTTTCATACTTCACGTCTTTTCCATCTATCTTCACTTCAAAGTGCTCATCATATGGAATCGATGTAATCAGATACCCATCTTTCACGCCGTCCACACTTCCTACAATTCGGTTTCCTTTTGTCTGTGCCTTGTCCACCCTAAATTCGCTTTGGCACAGCGTCTTTAACGATTCGTCAGTATTTCCGATATAGCATCGAAGGTTTCGGATTTCATAGTTTCCTGCTCCCAGTCCCAGATTCACTTCCGTTTGTCCCACCTTTAGGTTTACCGCATAAGTAAAGGTTGTGTTGCCATTATAGTAAATATGCGACCCTGCGCTTAGTTTATTTTTCACACCTGCAAGCCACACAGAAACATCCTTGGACCTCTTGTAATTTTTTAGTTCAAACTGCACAAACAGAATCTCTTCCTGCTGTGCCTCCTCACTGATTTTTAATTTCACATTCTGAATTTCTTTTGACTTAATATGGTACCCATCTTCTATCTTTTCAATCGCCTGCGTATCTTCCATCGGAATCTCTGCCCCAGCCTCTTTCACCTGACTGTTCAACACCTCTTTCGGATTCACTGTATCATTTACTGATTTTCCTACAGCAAATCGTAAAAAAGCGAGCTGACTGTACGGAAATGCCAAATCTTCATACGCTTTTTCCGAAATCATCTGATTTGTCACATACGCAATCGGAAGAACTTCTTCATTTTTATAAACTGTCACATCTCCGACTTTCTTCTCCTGTTGATACCCTGCGATTTCTTGTTTAGAAAGAATGTATTTTACCCCCATCAATTTCTGATAAATCGGGTTTTCTGTCACAGACTGCATCAATACATTTCTAAATGGCTGTGCCACCAGAAATGTTTCGGTTCGAAATTTCTGGTACGCCGGATTGTAGGAAGACGAATAAATCGATGATACATACTGCTGCATATTCCAAATACGGTTCAAATTTGCGGCATTTTCACTTGTCGTGCCGCTTTGCTCCATTCGATAAAATCCGTTCTCTTTTTCTGTTAACTCTTCAATCTCAGTTCGAATCTGCTTATTTGTCACCTCTTCGTAAAATGCCGGTTCGATCATCTTGTCGGCACTTTTGTGCAGCACCACTCCATACAGCGCCAAAAAGCCAATTGGAACAGCGATGAGAACCCAATCGAATTTCTTCCAATAAAAAATAAGATAGCAGACAAGCATCACCAGCGCATCCACCAGCACCCAGCCCAGATATTCTGAATATTTTCCTTGTTCACGTCCCATATACACCAACACAATTGTCAGTAAAAACGGCAAGGCTCCTGCCCAAAAAGAAATCTCACGCCGTTTTTGCTTTTCCAAATAAGTTGCAATCAGATAACATAAAAGCGGCAAAAATGGAATCATCACTTTATCCCGAATATAAAGTCCTCCATTGAGCAAATAGGCAAACAAAGGTACTGTCAAAATAACGATACAGGCAATGTGCAAAAATTTCTCATATAGTTTCTGATATGTCAATCCGGTAATCAAGACCGTGATCGCAAGTGTTGTCAATCCGATCCCGTACGGCGTATATACAACCCGGAAAATCGGAATTTCCGGAATCAAAAGCGCAGACAGTGCCGTCTTATGTCCTCCTTCTCGTCCTCCCACAAGCGCCATCGCCGTCGGCACAAGAAGTACGGCACTCATCAAAACCGCCGTCAGCATCGGTAAAAGGAAACGAAATCCATCTGACACAAACCCTAAAATCTTTATATTTTCTCCAAGTTTCTCTTTGCCCTCGGTATACCGATAAATAACATACAATACAAGCGCAAACATTCCACCTATGCTAAAGTAGAAACTTGTCAGAATCATAAGAAATACACTTATCGTGTAGAGTCCTGCTTTCTGTTTCTCAAAACACCGATCTACACCTAAAAATGCCAGACACAAAAACGGCATATAATTGACAAACATAATCTGATTATAAGAATGATAGATCATCGGTCCGGACAATAAAAAAAGCAACGCCGTCAGAAAACTAAGCCTGCTCGTAATCCCTCTTCGCAAAAACCATTTATAAAACAATAAGACAGCTGCTAAAAGACTTATAACGCCTGCAGCCATCATATAATCGCTCATTTTTACAAAAGGCAGAAAATACGAGATCAAAACAACAGGGCTATACAACCCATAATAGGCAAAGTTATAAATATTTTGCCCTCCTCCGATATTCGCTGCAAACTCCGGAAATAGCTGTCCTGTATTATAAAACTGCTGCCGGAAATAATCCGGCAGTACGCTGTGCTGACTGATCCAGTCTACCTTCGAGCCAAATACACCATACCTTCCGCAAAAAAACCAGCAAAAAAACAGTGTGGCCATTCCCAGTATCAGATACGGAATCGTTTGTTTAAACTTCTGCCTGTTCATATTGGTTCTCCTCGCTGGAATCTTTCAATATGTAAATCGGACGGTGCTTCGTCTCCAAATATGTCTTAGACAAGTACTGCCCAACAATTCCGGTACAAAGCAGTTGCACTCCGCTCACCATAAAAATGATACACACAAGTGAAGGCCAGCCTGCTACCGGATCCCCCCACACGAGCGTGCGCACAATAATAAACACAATCATCAAAAAAGAAAGAATACAGAACAAAATTCCGACAACGGACGCCAAGGAAAGCGGGGCAACCGAAAACCCTGTAATCCCTTCCAACGAATAGAAAAATAATTTGCGCAGCGACCACTTTGTCTCTCCTGCTGACCGTTCTACATTCTCAAACTCCATCCATTTTGTGCGAAATCCAACCCACTCAAAAATGCCCTTCGAGAATCGGTTATATTCGCTCATCTCCAGAATCGCATCCACCATTTTGCGTTTCATCAATCGGTAATCTCTGGCTCCGCTTACAATCTCTGTCTTGGAAATCTTATTGATAAATTTATAAAAACGATTGGATAAAAAGGAGCGAATTCTGGGTTCTCCCGTCCGTGTAGACCGCTTTGTCGCTACACTGTCGTACGGCTCTTCAATAAGAGTTCGATACATTTCCGGCAGCAGACTCGGCGGATCCTGTAAATCCACATCCATAATTGCCACATAATTCCCCTCTGCATTGCTAAGTCCCGCATAAATCGCCGCCTCTTTTCCAAAATTTCTTGAAAACGATAAATATTTGCAGCGCCCATCCCTCTCATGCAGACTTTTCATAATCCCAAGTGTCCGGTCCGAAGATCCATCATCCACAAACAGCAATTCAAAGTCTACTCCTTGCATCTGTTTCATAATACAGCTCATCTCCTCATAATATACCGGCAGAGCCTCCTCCTCGTTAAAGCAAGGTATCACAATACTAATTTTATTCATTTTTCTCACCTCACGTCTATTTTACAGATAAAATCTTAAGGAACTACACAACTAATTCTTAAGATTTCTTAAGTCTCTCTGATTTTTGTCATTTTTTCGCTATAATAAGCATAGAAGACAAAACACGGAGGAAACACCATGGATAATGCACACATTTTGATTGTCGACGACAACCCGGAGATTCGAGAAATCATACACATTCTGCTGTCCAGTGAGGGCTTTTTAACCCAAGAAGCAAAAGACGGAAAAACCGCACTCGACCTCTTACAGAGAACTTGTTTCGACCTCATCATTTTAGACATTATGATGCCTGGACTTAACGGATATCAGACCTGTCTGGAAATCCGTAAAATAACAAATGCCCCAATTCTATTTCTGAGCGCCAAAACAAAGGACAGCGACAAGACACTTGGATTTTCAAGCGGAGGTGATGACTATCTCGCCAAACCATTTTCCTACAGTGAGCTGATCAGCCGTGTCAAAGCGCTCATCCGCCGTTATCACATTTACAAGGGAAAAAAAGAAGCACTACCTCCACAAACAACCTTTCAATACCGTCATCTTACCATTGACGAAGCAAAAGAAGAAGTCTTATCAGACGGCAAACCACTCGACCTGACTGACACAGAATACCGAATGTTACTCCTTCTCGTGAAAAACCGGAAACAACTTTTTTCTGCAGAACGTCTCTATGAGGCTGTTTGGGACGAGCCTTACTATTATGGCGCAAACAACACCGTAACGGTGCATATTCGGAATCTGAGACGAAAAGTGGAAATGGATCCGAATCATCCAACTATCGTCAAAACGGTCTGGGGAAAGGGGTATCGATGTGATTAAGAAATTTCAAAACTGTAAAATACGCACCCAGTTTGCAATTGTCATACTACTCGCCGGAGCACTCTGCTATTTCCTTTTTTCGTTCTTATGGGGAAAACGCTATGAGACCTTCGGTTATCTGAACGATAAATTCGGCTTTTACCCGCAGCTAAACGACGATTCCTTTTGGGGAACACTCTATGAGGAGGCACTCAAATACGATATTCCAGAATCAGAAGATGACAAGGAAACGAGCGAAAAAATGCACCCTTTCTTTGATCTCGTGGATGACTATACAGGTATTTACATTTACCGCTTGGAAGATGGAATTTTTCTGTGCGGAAAGACTCCGATTTCCATGGAAAAACATGCGTTTCGGAGTTTTTTTGACTTCGGCTATGCTCTGACAGACGGCGAAGGCGAAACCCCTATCAGCTTTCCGATTCAATTTAAAAACGGAATGGCACAGGTACATATTACTTTTTACCATAGTTCCTTCTTTCTCTATCCATACTGTATGGTGCTTCTCGTAGTCTGTATCGGATTGTTCCTTTTTCTTGTACTGTTTTTTGTCAGCCGGAAAATGAAACAGATCATTTGCTTAAAAGACGATGTGCTCGTGATGGCAGGTGGCGATCTGTCACATCCTTTTCCAGACTACCAAAAAAATGAAATCGGAATACTCTCCCATGAACTTGATCACCTCCGCATTGCCTTTGACGAAAATATACAGTCCGAGCAGGAGAGCCGCAAAGCCAATCAGGACTTAATTACCGCGATGTCACATGACCTTCGCACACCGCTCACCATTTTGAATGGATATTTGGAAATTTTAAAGCAGCAAAAACGCCCTGATAAACAAGAGGAATACTTAAACCGTTGTCTGCAAAAGACAGCGGATATCAAAGAAATGACAGATCGTATGTTTGAGTATGCACTCGTATTTGATCCCACTGAAACACCGGAACTGCACGCTCAAAATTCCGCTCTGTTAAAACAGATTTTGATGGAGCACTGTGAATTTCTAAAATTGGTTGGTTTTCAGACAGAACTTGCCTTTCCTGACTGCGCATTCTCTTTTCTCTGCGACGTGACGATGTTGAAACGTGTTTTCTCTAATCTGTTCTCCAACATCATCAAATACGGAGATAAACAGGATACGGTAACTGTCTCAGTAAAGCATACTCCTGACTGCATTTCTATCAATCTTACAAATGCAATCAAAAAAGATTTTTCTGATGTCGAGAGCAATCGGATCGGATTGAAGAGCGCTGAAAAAATGATGCAGTTGATGAACGGCACAGCAGCTATCCACAAAACAGCTGCACTGTTTTCCGTGTCATTGCTCTTAAGAAACTCAGAGAGAGTGTTGTGACATATCTATTATAAAAAAGAGCAAAGTTTTCCAATACCTTGCTCTTTTTCTGTTTCTTATTATCCGTTGATAATGACTTTTTTGATATTCAGATCTTCATCCAACAGCACTACATTTGCAACTTTTCCTTCTGAGATGGAACCATACTGTTCATACAATCCAACGCTCTTTGCAGGATTCATTGTCGCTGCGGCAACAGCGCTCTCAAGTGGAATTCCCATCTCTTTCACGGCTGTTCTCACACAATCCATCAAGTTTGTAACAGATCCGGCGATTGCTCCATCTGATGTCAATGTTGCAAGCTTTCCAACTACTTTCACGTCCTGTCCTCCAAGAGTATAATCTCCGTCCGACAATCCGCATGCTCTCATACTGTCGCTGATCATGACAATTCTGTCATCTCCAAACATCTCAAATGTTGCACGCACAACAGATGGATGAATATGAATTCCATCACAGATCAACTCTACCATACAGTGTTCACTGTCTCTTGCAGCTCCAATCACACCAGGTTCTCTGTGTGTGAACGGCGGCATCGCATTATATAAATGTGTTGCATGGCAGGCTCCCAAATCATATCCTGCTTTTGCTGTATCGTAATCTGCTGTCGTATGTGCAAATGAAATATGCACTTCATCTTTCAGTTCACGAATAAAGTCCATAGCCCCTTCTTCTTCCGGTGCAAGTTCTACGAGACGAATCAATCCGTTTGCTGCCTCCTGAAGCCTTCTGAACATCGCAACATCCGGTTTATGAATATGTGTAGCTGCCTGTGCACCTTTTTTCTTAGAACAGATAAATGGTCCTTCCATATTAATTCCGGCAAGTGTGGCAATCCCCACTTTATTCTCATAAGCTCCGCCATTTGCCATAATTTTCATCAAATCCTCTTCCGACAATGTCATTGTCGCAGGAACAATCGTTGTGATTCCCTGAGAGCCTTCATACTCTGCAATTTTCTCAATTGCTTCCTGTGTTCCGTCACAGAAATCATATCCCATACATCCGTGAAAATGTACATCAATCAATCCCGGGATGGCATAGCAGCCTTCTCCGTCAATAATCTCACCGCTTTCAAACAGATTGTTTTTAAAAATTCCATTTTCGATTCCAATCGCTCCCGGTTCAAATGTCTTATCCTCTGTAAATACTTTTACATTTTTAATAATCATAACGCTTTGCACAGTCCCTATCCTGTGCCACCTCCTTCCAGATCAAATTATTCTTCTACTTTTGAATATGCAGCCGCATCACAAATCACAGTTACATCCGGATGCATCTGTAAAATAGATGCCGGAACAGATGGTGTTATCGGTCCGATAAACGCTCTCTTTACAATATCCGCTTTATCTTCGCCGCTTACTACAACAACGATTTTCTTTGCGCTCATAATTGTACCAATTCCCATTGTGTAAGCCTGTCTCGGAACATCATCCGCCGATGCAAAGAAACGCTTATTTGCCTCGATTGTACTTTCCTGTAAGTCTACACAATGTGTCACTTTATCAAATTCCTCTGCTGGTTCATTGAATCCGATATGTCCATTGTGTCCAAGACCTAATAACTGAAGATCAATGCCCCCTAAAGATTTAATCAGCTCTTCATAATTCGCACATTCTTTTTCTGCATCTGATTCCATACCATTTGGTACGTGTGTATTTGCCTTGTCAATGTTAATGTGATCAAACAGATTGTGATTCATAAAGTAGTAATAACTTTGATCATTATCTCTTGAAAGACCTTTATATTCATCAAGATTTACTGATTGCACTTGAGAAAAATCAAGATCTCCCTCTTCACATCTTTTGATCAGTTCTTTATAAGTTCCAATCGGAGATGAGCCTGTAGCAAGACCTAAAATACAGTCCGGTTTCATAATCACCTGTGCTCCGATTAAATTAGCAGCTTTTCTGCTCATCTCATTATAATCTGCTGTTTTAATAATTTTCATTCTTTTTCTCCTTCTTTTAATTTTATGTATGTCGAATCTACCTTAATTTTATTATAATATATATCCCTCTTTCTAGCAATTGCACAATCAGCCATATTTTGTATCTAATTGTAACTAAAGGGCATGTTTTAAAAAACATGCCCTTAGCTTCTAATATTTATTCTGTGCTATATGTGCTGCGACTCTTACATCCTGCTTTTTAACATGATTTACAAGCCAATCTCCAACACTTTTATTGATCTTTCCTACTAGTGTAACAGTTGCACCATCTCTTTCTAACTCGTCTACCAATTCTCTAATTGCATGTTTGAATGCTTCGTGATATCTCTTATGATTTTCTCTGTCTGGATATTTATACTTTTCTTGAAGTCTCTCTTCTGCTGCAAAATGCTCTTCTGTATAATCTATCAGAAATTGCACCGCTCTTCCAAGTTCTCCTCTTCCTTTTCCTTCTCCACACGCTCTGAGCAGATTATTAATGTGACCAAATAATTGTTCATGCTGTTCATCGATCATATCATTTCCAGTCAAAAGATCCTCTGTGAAATCATAAGTTCTTACAGGTATTCTATTTCTCTGAATCTTTGGTATCTCCTGCTGATAGGTGGTACTTCGTGTCAGAGTAGTTTGTTCCTCCGCCCCATTCTCTCTTCTCAAATGAAACTTTCCAACTAATGTTTTCAAAAGCTGTGACTGCCCTGCAAGTTCCTGACTCGCTGCCGCACTCTCTTCCGCAGTTGCTGAATTGGTCTGTACAACACTTGAAATCTGATCTACACCCTGTGTAACCTGATTAATTGCATCTGCCTGCTCTATTGCCGCATTAGAAATTTTATCTACATAATCGACAACCTGTTTTGTACTTTCCACTGTCACACGAAGTGCTTCAGCTGTCTGTCCTGCAATCTGCGTTCCATTTGTCACTGCTTGAATCGTTCCCTCAATCAAATTCGTTGTATTACTTGCTGCCTCTGCACTCTTAGATGCAAGATTTCTTACTTCGTCCGCTACAACCGCAAATCCCTTACCTGCCTCACCGGCTCTTGCCGCCTCGACCGCTGCATTTAAAGCAAGGATATTTGTCTGGAATGCAATATCTTCAATTGTTTTAATAATCTTTCCAATATCGCCGGATTTCTGTTCGATCTCTTGCATCGCCTCGATCATTTCACTCATATGCTCGTTCGAGAACAATAACTCATTCTGTGCCTCTGTTACCTTTGCACTTGCCTCACGTGCATTATCTGCAGTTTTCTGTACTTGCATAGAAATATCATTGATTGTGGCTGCAAGTTCCTCTACCGCACTCGCCTGCTCTGTTGCTCCTTGAGACAGTGCCTGAGCGCCAGAAGAAACCTGATCTGCTCCGTTTGCAACTTCATCTGAGGCAATGTTGATCTGAGAAAGTGTGGAGCTAAGATTTCTGTTCATCTGGCGAATTGCCAAAAGAATCGGTTGTAAATCACCTTTATAAACACCGTCTTTTGCTCTGATATCAAAGTTTCCATCGGCCATCTCCGTTAATAATCTGGTTAAATCACCAATACTCTCTTCCAAAATCTCACAGCTTTTCTTTACATTTTCAATCAAAAGTCCAACTTCATCGTCTGATTCATATGTAAATTCCTGCTGCATCTTTCCTTGCGCGATTCTCTCCATTGCTTCTTCCACTTCTTTGAGAGGATTTACAATCATCTTAGTCACTCTAACAGCAATAAAAATAGCTATAGCAATAGATACAAGCAACATTCCTATGATAAAAATCGCCGAACGGTTTGTGATTCTTACATTTCTCTCCATCGCCTCCTGACGTAGAGAATCTGTTTCTGTATTTAAAGGCTTTACTAGTTCTACTACCTTTTTTAACATTGGTGTACATTCTTCCAAAATTGCTTTTTCAGCCTCATCCTCTTTTCCTTCATCCATAAGCTGAAGTACTTTGTCTCCAATGTTCAACCACTCTTCAATTGCTGTTCTATATTCTTCAACCGCATCCTTATCTAAAACATCGAGCTGTTCAATTGTATCCAAGCCTTCTGTGATCAACTCAACATTTTGCTGAATAGCTTTTTCCTCAGTTGATACGTCTGCTCCTGCTCCTTTTAGAACAATATCACGAATATATCGTCCTACTATATTCGTATAGATACGGTTATTTTTCACCGCGTCATCCACTGCTACTACCCCTGACATAACCTCTTCCAAATCTTTATTTGATTTATTTAATGCTGAAATGGAACTCAAGGAAATCGCAACTGTCAAAACCAAAACTATACCAAAACTGACAAATAGTCTATTTCTTATCTTTAGCCTTTTTAACATCTTTTCTCCCTCTTCTACATCTTTCTTTAGTATTTGCTGTCGTCGTATGTCTCTATATTTTGAAAGTCAGAATATAGGAACTCTTCTCTATGGTTCTGAGAAGGCATCTCTTGTCCATGTGCATGACCTTTCAACCGGAACTGTCCAACTAACCCTTTCAGAATCTGTGACTGACTTGCAAGTTCTTCACTTGCCGCTGCACTTTCTTCTGCAGTAGCTGAATTTGTCTGTACAACACTGGAAATCTGATCGACACCTTGCGTAACCTCCGCAATCGACTGTGCTTGCTGTTCTGCCGCCTGACTGATCTTTGCCACTGTATCAACCGCACATTCTGTACTTTCCACTGTGGCTGCAAGTGCCGCTGCTGTTTGATCTGCAATTCTTGTTCCTTCTTCTACCGCCTGAATAGAACCTTCAATCAAAATAGTTGTGTTTTTCGCAGCCTCTGCGCTCTTAGATGCAAGGTTTCTAACTTCATCCGCTACAACTGCAAAGCCTTTTCCTGCTTCACCGGCTCTGGCTGCCTCAACAGCCGCATTCAATGCAAGTATGTTCGTTTGGAATGCAATATCTTCAATTGTTTTAATAATTTTTCCAATTTCACTTGATTTTTGACTAATATCCTGCATTGCCTGAATCATCTGCGCCATGCTTTCATTAGACTCCATAAGTTCACGACCTGCATTTTCCACTTGTTCTCTTGCAGTTCTTGCATGCTCTGCAGTACCGCTTACCTGCATTGAAATATCATTGATTGTCGCTGCAAGTTCTTCAACAGAGCTCGCCTGCTCTGTTGCCCCCTGCGAAAGTCCTTGTGCTGCAGAAGACATCTGATCTGAGCTTCCTGCAACCTGATCTGCGGCATCATTAATCTTAGCCAATGTATCACTAAGACTATGGTTCATCGTTCGGATTGATTCAAGAAGAGGCTCAAAATCTCCTATGTACATCTCTTCTGCCTGCGTTTTGATATCAAAATTACCATTCGCCATCTCATCCATCAATCGAGTCAGATCAGATACGACACTATCAAGCCCTTGACAGGTAATTCGGAAACTCTCCGCCAATGATCCAAGTTCGTCTTCCGATTCATAGAGAATCTCATTCTTTACACGACCACTCGAAATATTTTTTGCAACCGCTTCCAGTTCCTCCACCGGTTTCACGATTCCTTTAATAATTCTTGTCATAATAATAAAAGTAGCTATAACTAGAACAACAAAAATGCTCAATTGGAGTACGAGTGCACCTTTTCTTATCTTAACGGCTTCTGTATCAAATCTTTCTGCGTCTTCGTTCGCTTCCTGATGCACCTTTTCAGAAATATCGGCACAATTTTGAATTGCCTCCGCATATTCACTAACAAGCACTTGTTCTGCCTCATCCCATTTGCCTGCTTTCATCAGTTCTGTAATCTCTTTTCTTACACTTCCCGCTGTTTCACTGGCAACATCCAGTTCCTCTAAAGACGGAATTGTCCCTTCTCCAGCTTGTTGCAATCTTTCATAGCTTTCGCCTGCTTGCTCTGCAATCTGTTCTAATTGCGTCTCATATTTATCTATATTTTTTTCAAGCATCGCGCTGTAAAGCACCGCCTCAATCTCATGCACATGTTTAGAAAAACTCATTGATTCTGTAGCACTCACAAAAGGCTTTTGATACAGTTCATGTGACAACCGCCCCACCTTATTAATTGAAGATACTGCAAGTATCACCAATATCAACGATGCTAAAACAGCAATCGCAAATCCTGCAAAGATTTTTTTACCTAACTTCATCTTTTTCATTTTCTTTTGCTCCTTTATCTCTCTTTATTCTTTTGAATTTTTCTAATATAGTTTTTTCTAGTTTTCCTATATTCTGACCTACTATCTTTTTGAAAATACGCCCCCCTCGAATTCCCCAACAAAAAACAATCAAAAAAGGGGCTCTTTTTAAAACCGGGAAGATTTGTTTCATGTAATCCTTAGATGGAAATATCCACCCCTTTTTTTTCACTCTCCACTCCTCTTCTCTGTCTCGCTCATAGAAATCGAGACGTTTCCTGTTTGAAGGCAGCAGTTTCTCATCTAATACCAGATCGACCTTTCCGGGATTCAACACATATTCTTCAAGCGCAAGAACAAGTGCACTCTCTTCTGCAGACACACCTTTTCCAAACCATAAATCACTCAATCCAATCACACACTGTTCCCATTCTGTCATTCGGGACTTCTCTAGCACTTCCTTTACCGTTTCTTCTGAAATCATACTAGTGAATTTTTCTTTGTACAATCGAAAATCCAAGATTTTACGAATTGTAATGTTCCCCAAAAGATAATGTTCCATTAGTGCTGTCAAATTATAAATATACTGTTTTTCTGGAGTGAGGCACCTTACATACGGTTTCCCCTTTGACTGCTGCTCCAACATCTTCCGAACACGTCGCCCTGCATCTGGAATCTCTTTTAAGAATCTCACTCTGATTCCCGGTGTTCTGACATAGAGAACTCCGTGATATCCCCGTTCTTCTTTTTTCTCATAGTCCATCGCATCCATCAACGCCTGAATCTTGCGCCAACTACCAGCCTCTACCAAAAATTCCAAACTATCGATATCTCCCATCTCTTTTTTATAATAGAGGTCATATCTTGCTATACCAGAAAGAAGTAGTGCATGAATATGCTGTTGTTCCAATTGCCAAATGATTGCCTCTTGTGCTACGAGGTACTCTGACTGCAGCAAAAGCTCTTTTTTATACTTATGATATAAGTCTTCTTCCCATTTTCCTGCAAGTTCCTTTTCAATCCCCAAAACAGCATAATAAAACAAGGTTATCACATCATGATATTCCGCATACCGCAACAGCTTCTGCCAATCAATCTTTTTTTTGACAATCTGAACTGGTTTCTGCTTTAAAATAGATGTCAGCAAAATGAACATATACTTTAATTCATAGTCGATTGCACTTCCCCCCTTCATAAATTTATAGTCTCAATATTTTTTATCGGATATTTATATAAAAAAATTA
>PPYE01275655.1_pt1 | contig 18225 bp, 17 predicted proteins | sample 1559881 | NCBI WGS metagenome assembly PPYE01 (sample SAMN08240022, study PRJNA423297) | Human gut metagenome, whole genome shotgun sequencing project. | reverse complement strand
GGCGAAAAAAGCGCACTCGAAAATGCGAAAGCCATGCGCGAGGCAGCGGGAATCTCCTGATCGCAGGCGATCCTGAAAATGGTTCAGCGGCTGCCTTCGGCGGCCGCTTCTTTTTCCGCTAAGATCGCGAGCAGCTTTTCCGTGACGACGGCGGGCTGGATCGCTTCCATGCAGGCGTTCGTCTTATGCCGGCACCGCGTCCGGCAGCAGGCGCGGCAGATGTGCGGCGACAGGATGAAGTGATGCCCGCTTGTCAGCGGCCCGTAGATGGCCGGAAGCGTCGGCCCCCAAAGCGAAAGCGTCGTGAGATGGACGGCCTCGGCGAGGTAGAGCGGCCCCGTGTCACACGTCAGCAGGAGGTCGGCGCAGCGCATGAGGGCGGCGAGCTGGAGGAGATCGGTTTCGCCCGCGATGGTGTGTGTCGTTCGCCCATCCAGCGAGCGGCGCACTTCTTCAATGTAAGGCGCATCGCCTTTTGACCCGATAAAGACGAGCTGGATGCGACGCGGAAGCGGGGCGAGCGCTGCAGCGAACTTTGCTGTGCTCCACTGTTTGTCCGCCCACGTCGTGCGCACGGCGACGAGGACGACGGGATGGAGGCGCCGTCCCATCTCAATGCCGTGCGCGGCGTAGAATGCGCGTGCGAAGGGGACGTCGGATTCTCCTGCGCGCAGGATAGGACCGGGCGTGAAGCGGAGGAATTCGAGACCGAGCGGCGCGAGCGACGTCATGTAGCGCCGCACCTTGTGCACGTCCTCGATATCGGGGGCCATTTCCGTCATGAAGAGCGGGTTTCCCTCGTGGCGCTCACGGATGCCGATGCGGCGCGGCGCACGGCTCATGCGCGTCAGGATGCCGGTGAGGAATAGCCCTTGCAGGTCGAGCGCGACGTCGAACGGCTCGGCACGCAGGAGATGCGCAGCCTCGCGAAGCATGCGGAGCGCAGCGGGAATACGCCCGTTTGATACGGCTGTATCGAATGGGCGGCGATCCCATACGAGCAGCCGGTCGACGTCGTCGTTTTGCGTGAGCAGGGTGCTCGCGGGCGGACTTGCGAGCCATGTGATATGGCAGTCGGGGCGCTGCCGCTTCAGATTGTGCGCGACAGCCGTCACATGAAGCACGTCGCCGATCGCACTGAGGCGGACGATGAGGACACGCGCACCTTTGGGAAGTTTGTCATAACGGTTCATGCATTTCCTTTCCGTGTGCGGCAGGATATGGTATGATAAAAAGATAAGCTGTATCGGAACTTCTTCATCCGGTTCATTGTATCATAGGCACGTGCACGGGTTCAACCGCGGGGAGGGTGTATTTTGCTCAAGGACATTCAGATTCAATCGATTACGACGGATGTATCGTACGATCGCGGCGTCAAGGGATTCGAACGTGGAATGGTCGAGGAAATCATGCCTTGCGATGATGCGGGAAGGGCGTACGATTCCCTCATCGAATCGTCGAGCGGCACGGGGATGTACCGCGTACACGTGCGCCTTTCCAAGACGGGAAACGCTGTCGAGTCCTATCACTGCACCTGCCCTGCGGCGGAACGCTACCTCGGCGCCTGCAAGCACGTCGTCGCCGTTCTCAAGGCCGTGCAGGCGCACCAGCAGGCCGCAGCGGATCGCTCGTGGAGCTTGGAGAAGTTCGATGCGTCGGAAAAGGGAAAGGGCAAAACGCAGGCTGCGCGGACGAATGAGGGCGGCAGGCAGCTCCTGCGGCTCTTCGGCGCGGACGATCCCGTCCGCGTTTTCGTGCGCCAGGATCCCGTCTATCTCGTGCCGCGCCTCTTTTCGCAGAGCCTCCATGACGGCTCGATCCTATCGTGGCTCGAATTTCGTGTCGGCATGGAAAAACTTTACGTCGTGCGCAGCGTCGCCGATTTCGTCTCCGCCGTGCACGCCGGAACGCCTTGGCAGCTCGGCAAGAGCGGCATGATTGAGACGGCTAGCATCCGCTGGGCAGATGCTGTCTCTGAAGGGTTGTGGCAGCTTCTGGAGCAGGCGGCGCGTGACGAGAAGCTCCTGCACACGTTCCAGAATGAGACGCGCTACTACTACGTGCCGTATCAGAAGACATTTCTCGATGGCAAGCGCTTGCGCCTATCGCCGCAGGGGCTGGATCGATTCCTCGAAATCATGGGCGGCATGGCGTTCGATCTCTTCGTCAATGACAGCGAGGCGATCTGCGTGCAGGTGGAGGAAGGGCACCCCTCGATCCACGTGTCCGTTCGCGAGTACAAGGGCGGCGGAACGGTCGCGATGGAGGCAGACGATATGATGCCGCTCACGGAGGATGGACGGCTCATCTATCAGACCGACCGTCTCTATCGCGTGGACGCACACTTTGCGAAGGCGTTTGTCCCGCTTTGGCGCGCATTTGCGCGCGCCTCGTTCGTCCGCCTCGGGAAAAGCGACCTCGCACGTTTCTTCGCCGAGGCGATGCCGCGCATCGAGCAGATCGCCGACGTCGAGGTTGCGGACGCGTTCCTCACGCAGTATTTGCTCATGCCGCTCGCTGCTGAGCTCTACATCGACTATGAGAAGGACGGCATCGCCGTGCGTCCCGTTTTTTCCTACGGGGAGACGCGATTCAACCCGCTTGCAGCCAAGGCACCTGCTGTGGAAGGCGGCCGCATGCTCATCCGCAATGAGCGGCAGGAGAAGGGATTTCTCGCGCAGTTCCTCGCCTATGGTTTTGAGCAGGAGCGTGACCGGCTCGTTCAGCCCGACGAGGAGAAGAGTTACGACTTTCTGACGGAAGCGCTGCCTGCCATGCCCGATTGGGTCGAGGTATTCTACGCAGACTCCTTCGAGAGGCGTCCCGTGCGCCCGATGCCGAACGTCACGGCGGGTGTCAGCATCAACGACATGGATCTCCTCGAAGTCACGTTCGATGTGAAGGGCATGGACTTTCAGGAGCTCATCGCCATTCTCGACTCATATCGGCAGAAAAGGCGCTACCATCGCATGAAGGACAAGAGCTTCATCACGCTCGGCGACCAGCAGCTCGCGACAATCGCCGATCTCGTCGAAGATACGGGACTCAAAAACGGAAAGGCCAAGGGCGGCGGCACCGTTGAAATGCCGCTCGCCAATGCGCTCTACCTCGACTCACTCGCGCGCGACGACGAATTGCAGCTCGCGCGCAGCAAGGAATTCCGCCGCATCGTGCGCGATATTCGCAGTCCACAGGATGCCGATATCCCCGTGCCGGAGTCGCTGCAGCACGTCCTGCGCGACTATCAGGTCACGGGCTTCAACTGGATGACGACGCTCGCGGCGCACCATCTCGGCGGCATTCTCGCCGACGACATGGGACTCGGAAAGACCCTGCAGGTCATCGCATTCCTGCTTGCCCAAAAGGAGGCGGGCGCGTCACCCTCGCTCGTCGTTGCGCCGACCTCGCTCCTCTACAACTGGATTGATGAAGTCGAGAAATTCACGCCTGAGCTCACGGCGCGCGCCGTGACGGGAACGAAAGGCGAGCGTGAAGCAATCCTTGCGGAAGATTCGCCGTGCGATCTTCTCGTGACGACGTACAACACGCTGAAACGCGATATCACCGCCTACGAGAAACGGAAGTTCCGATACGTCTTTCTCGACGAGGCACAGCATATCAAGAATCCCGCAACGCAGAGCGCACGCGCCGTAAAACGGCTGCACATGGCGGGCTGCTTCGCGCTGACGGGCACGCCGATCGAGAATACGCTGACGGAGCTATGGTCGATTTTCGATTTTCTCATGCCGGGCTATCTCTTCGGCCATGCAAAATTCAAGCAGCGCTTTGAGACGCCGATCGTCCGCGCCGACGACAAGAAGGCAATGCACGCCCTGCAGCGACGCGTCATGCCGTTTATCCTGCGCCGCATGAAGAAGGATGTGCTGAAGGAGCTGCCGGACAAGGTCGAACGCAAGCTCGTCGGCACGATGACGCCGAAGCAGGAAAAGATCTATCAGGCGTGGTTTTTGAAGAGCCAGAAGGAATTTGCGAAAGAGCTCGCCGCGAACGGTTTCGGCGAGAGCCGCATCAAGATCCTCGCGATCCTCACGCGCCTGCGCCAGATCGCCTGCGACCCCGCGCTCTTCCTGGAGGAATACGAGGGCGGATCTGGGAAGCTCGACATGCTCGAAGAAGTCGTCAGCGACGCGATGCAGAGCGGGCATCGCATGCTCATCTTCTCGCAGTTCACGACGATGCTTTCGCACATCGCCGCGCGCCTCAGGAAGACGGGCATCGCGTTCCTCTACCTAGACGGATCGACGCAGGCGCTTGAGCGCGTTCGGCTCGTCAAGGCGTTCAACCAAGGCACGACGCCCGTTTTTTTGATCTCGCTGAAGGCGGGGGGCACGGGGCTCAACCTTACGGGGGCGGACATGGTCATTCACTTCGACCCGTGGTGGAACCCCGCTGTCGAGGACCAGGCGACTGACCGTGCCTACCGCCTCGGGCAGAAGAACAACGTACAGGTTGTCAAGCTCCTCATGAAGGACACCGTCGAAGAAAAGATATACAAATTGCAGGAAAAAAAGAAGTCCCTCATCGACCAGATGATCCGGCCGGGAGAGAACTTCCTTTCCAAACTTACCGAGGAAGAGCTTCGGGCACTCTTCGCGCGGTGATGCAGGGCGCGAAAGCCGCGCCTTTTATCTAAGCTGCTAAGCCACGGAAGGGAGAATACCGCCTAGGCAGCATCCTCCCTTCAAAGTAGGGGTCCAAAATGCCGTTCGCTCTAAATGCCTAAACCTGCTAACAGCAGGTGGGTACCCTAAGTTTGGTTTCTGCGATCGCCGAGGCGCACATCTGCCAAAATCAAATCGGATTCCCTATGATAAATGTAGGTTAGACACCAATAGATCCCACGCACATCCCAGGCTTGCCCTGCTTTGCTCGTATCATATCATAAAATTTTTAGCCTTGCAAGACTTGACAAAAGGCACCTTTTGGCAGGTTGTCGAAAGGTCAAATATCCAGTATAATGAAAAGGATCGGGAATATAATGAAAAGGATTGGGGAAAATCCGAAAAGGGGAAAGATACATGGCAGCAACGTATAGCGTGGCAATCAGCTATGGGCGGGATCTCGGCTGGATTGACTACGATGCAGAGGCGAAGCGGGCAGAGGTTCACCTTGCGAATGGGAAGGGAAAGAAGTGCGTCGAGGACTATCTCGGAAAGACGCATGTGATCAACGTGCCGCATGAGACGCTCATGGACTTTACGCACGAAGAGGTTGATCCGCTCGCCGACGAGGAGAGCCTGAAGACCGCGCTCACGCGCCTTTGGGGCGCGACGCAGGTGCAGGTCGATTGGAGCCGTCCCGTCGATTACGTCAAAAAGCACCCGCGCTACTGATGCATGCAGACGAAAAAGGGATTGCCGCAGGAGTCGGACAATCCCTTTTGTACGTTCTGCGTTTCGCGCGCAATGGGAATCGCACAGGGGGCGCGCTTCCTTTATACATTGGGAAATGACTTGGGAAACAGGGAGGGAAAGCCGTATGGCAGCTACGCCACCGACGCCGCCGACGCCGCCGACGCCACCGACCGTACCGTCCGTCACGCTCGGCGGAGGCGGCTCGGCGCATGCGGATACGCAGCCGCAGAACGTATCGAATCAGCCGCTCGAAGCGCAGCAGGAGCAGGCTGCCCGCAATGCCGTCGCACAAGGAGACGGACCCCTATCGAAGACGACGCGGACGATGGTCGATAAGGGCGGGGATGCGAAGCAGGGAACGGCAAATGCGCAGAATGCCCAAAATGCGCAGGGAACGCAGGATGGGAAGGCGACGCAGGACGGCACCCGCTCGCTTGATCCGAATACGGCCGCGCTCCTTGGACAGGGCGACAAGGAGCAGCAGAATGCGCAGGCACAGTCGGCGGCAAATCCCGCGCCGCCCGCAGGCAATTGGTTCGCGCATGGCTCGTTCTTTTGGGGCGCGGCAGCCGCACTCTTGCTCGTCGCAGGCGCATTCTTTATGCAAAAGGCGCTTCGGCGCAAGAAGAGAAGCGCCTTTGGGCTTGCGGATTTCCAGGACAAATGGGATCGGCGCAGCCGGGGGAGAGAGGAGGCGCGTCCTGTGCGGGAAGAGGCCGCGTTTTCGAAAAAGGAGGAAGAAAGCCTTACGCAGTACATGGGCATGAGGCCAGACGAAGTGCTCGCGCAGCTCGCTGTGCCGGCGCCGCGCCCGCGCGCGAGTGTTCGCGCTTACGCAGAGCAGTCCGGATCCGCCGCAAAGCCGAAACAGACGGTGCGCGCCGCGCCGCTTCATGCGGAAGAAAAAAACGCGCCGCCGATGCCGCTCGCGTCCAAGATCGCGAAGCCGATCGAGCGGAAAAAGAAGGAAGAGCCCGGCCATTTCGAGGTGCGCATCTAGGGGGAAAATCCGCGTTTGTAACGAGCTTGGAAAGCTGATATAATACGGTTTTAGAATGTATGGATTCGTAAAACATGGAGTGTGACAAAAGTGCTGGACATGAAATTCGTACGCGAGCATTTGGACGAGGTTCGTCAGATGCTCAAGAATCGCTGCAATCCGCTGAATCTCGACGCCTTTGAGGGGCTTGACAAGAAACGCCGCGGCCTCCTGCAGGAAGTTGAGGGACTCAAGAGTGAGCGCAACGCCGTCTCGAAAGAGATCAGCGCCATGAAGAAGAATAAGGAAGACGCCGAGGCGAAGATCCTTGGGATGCGTGCCGTCGGCGAGAAGATTTCGGCGCTCGACGCAGAGCTCAGGGACGTCGAGCATAGACTGCGCGATATCCTCCTGCACATTCCGAACATGCCGAAAGCGGACGTCCCCATCGGCAAGGACGACACGGAGAACCCCGAAGTCCGGAAGTGGGGCGAGCCGACGAAGCTCGGCTTTACGCCAAAGGCGCACTGGGACATCGGCACCGATCTCGACATCCTCGATGCCGACCGCGCGGCAAAGGTCACGGGTGCGCGCTTCACCTTCTACAAGGGACTCGGCGCGCGCCTCGAGCGCGCCTGCATCAACTTCATGATGGATCTCCACGCGGAAAAGCACGGCTACACGGAAATGCTCGCGCCGTACATCGCGAACGAGGCGAGCATGGTCGGCACGGGACAGCTCCCGAAGTTCGCCGAGGATATGTTCAAGCTCGAAGGGCTCGACTACTACCTCGTGCCGACGGCGGAAGTGCCGACGACAAACTACCACCGCGACGAGATCCTCTCCGCAGGACAGCTTCCCGAGTATTACAGCTGCTACACGGCGTGCTTCCGCGCCGAGGCAGGCAGTGCCGGGCGCGACACGCGCGGACTCATCCGGCAGCACCAGTTCAACAAGGTCGAGCTCATCAAATTTGTCAAGCCGGAGACGAGCTGGGACGAGCTTGAGAGCATGGTCGATGCAGCGGAGGATGTGCTCCGCATCCTGGAACTCCCGTACCACGTCGTCCAGCTCTGCACGGGCGATATGAGCTTTACCTCGGCGAAGACGTACGACATCGAGGTCTGGTTCCCCGCGCAGAACAAGTACCGCGAGATATCCTCGTGCTCAAACTGTCTCGACTATCAGGCGCGTCGCGCGAACATCAAGTTCCGCCGCGAGCCGAAGGCAAAGCCGGAGTTCGTGCACACGCTCAACGGATCGGGCCTTGCCGTCGGGCGTACCGTTGCGGCGATCCTCGAAAACTATCAGCAGGCAGACGGAAGCGTCCGCGTGCCGAAGGCGCTCATTCCGTATATGGGCGGGGTCGAGGCCATTCGGTAAGAGAAACGTCTCGCTGTCCGTTTTGGCGGACGACGGGACGTTTTTGTTTTTAGGAGAAGCCTATGAATTTTGTTGTGGGAATCACGGGGGCGAGCGGGAGCTGCTACGCGCTTCGCCTCATCGAAGTCCTGCGCGGCGCAGGGCATGCGGTGCACGCCGTCGTGACCGAGAGCGGCTGGCAGGTGCTCTCGTACGAATGCGGCGTCACGCGCGCGGACTTCGCGCGGCGCGTCGATGTGCTTTACGATGATGCCGATATCGGCGCGGCGATTGCGAGCGGCTCGTTTCGCGCGGGCGCGGTGATCGTTCTGCCATGCTCCATGCATACGGCCGGAAGCCTTGCGAGCGGCGTGACGGGAAGCCTTTTGACGCGTGCGGCGGACGTCGCGCTCAAGGAGGGGCGCAAGCTCATCCTCGTGCCGCGCGAGACGCCGATGCACGCCATTCACCTCGGAAATCTTCTGAAGCTCGCGCAGACGGGCGCGACGGTCATGCCCGCCTGCCCCGGCTTCTACCATCGCCCGCAGGCGATCGGCGATCTCGTCGACATGCTCGTCGGCAAGATCTGCGATCAGCTCGGCATCGCGCACGACCTCTTTCGCCGATGGGAGGGGGATCGCGTGTAAAAGGCGATCGCACTGTCGGTTTCGCTTAGAGGTATGCCTCCGCCGCCGTGCGCGCGAGCGTGTCACAGCGCTCGTTGGGCGTGATGCCGACGTGCCCTTTGACCCAGTGGAACGTGACGTTGTGGCGCGCGCAGAGCGCGTCGAGTTGCGCCCAGAGATCTCGATTGAGCACGGGCATGCCGTCCGCCTTTTTCCATCCACGCCGCTTCCAGTTCGCCATCCACTTCGTGATGCCGTTCTTCAGGTACTGGCTGTCGGTGTAGAGTGCGATCTTGGCAGGCGCAGCGGGAAAGGCGAGCGCGGCGATTGCGGCGGAAAGCTCCATGCGGTTGTTCGTCGTGTGCGGCGCGCCCTCCGACAGCTCTGTGACCTTCCCCGTCGCATTTTCGCGTATGACACACGCCCAGCCGCCGGGACCATCGGGATTGCGCAGGCACGAGCCGTCGGTGTACATGACATAGTCCTGCGCGGAGTTTGGCGCCACGCGCGCGGCACCAGATCGTGCGGGCAGCGCCTGCGGCGCTTCATTCGTGCCGCTGAGCCATTTCAGCGCATCGGCGATGTCCGTGAACCCCTTGTACTGCGCGCCTGCGAAGCCGTCTACCTGCTTCCTGCACGCCGCCCAAGCCGTGAAGATGCCCGTCGTGCGTCCGCGGCGTACGGCATAAACTTTTTTCTGCATATCGGCTGAACCTCCGTATGGAATCCTATTCTTGTGATTCCATTCTACGGGATTTTGCGGCTCTTGTATAGAGCGGGAAGGGGCAATCCCTTCTTTTTTTCTATCGGTTGGTATGCTATAATCAAGATAGAATCGAAGCGATTGCGCGATTGGTTCCATGACGGATTTATCGGATTAGGGAGGAACGACTTTGAAAAAGCCAGCCAATGAAGTAATTCTCGTACTGGACTTCGGCGGACAGTACAACCAGCTCATCGCGCGCCGCGTGCGGGAGAATCATGTGTTTTGCGAAGTGCGCCCGCATACGTTCTCCCTGGAGGAGATTCGGAAGATGGCGCCGAAGGGCATCATTTTGACGGGCGGCCCTGGCAGCGTCTGCGCGGACGATGCCGTGACGTGCGATGCGGCGCTCTTTTCGCTCGGCATCCCCGTGCTCGGCATCTGCTACGGCTCACAGCTCATGGCGCACCTCTTAGGCGGCTCGGTCGTCCGTGCCGACAAGAGCGAGTATGGCAAGACGGAGGTCGAGATCACGGATGCGGGTTCGAAACTCTTTACGGGCATCGCTGCGAAGACGATCTGTTGGATGAGCCATACCGATCTCATCGCGCAGGCACCGCGCGGCTTTAAGGTCACGGCAAGGACGTCCGCCTGTCCCGTCGCTGCGATGGAACAGGCAGGAAAAGCCCTCTACGCGACGCAGTTCCACCCGGAGGTCATGCACACGGTCCAAGGAAAGGAAATGCTGCATAACTTCGTTTATGACGTCTGCGGCTGTACGGGCGACTGGCAGATGGGCTCGTTTGTCGAGAAGTCCGTCAAGGAACTTCGGAAAAAGATAGGAAAGGGAAAGGCGCTCTGCGCGCTGTCTGGCGGTGTCGACTCGGCCGTTGCTGCCGTCCTCCTCGCAAAGGCGATCGGCAAGCAGCTCACCTGTGTCTTTGTCGATCACGGCCTCCTGCGCAAACATGAGGGCAAGCAGGTCGAGTCGGTATTCGGCGAAGCGGGACCGTACGACCTCAACTTCATCCGCATCAACGCGAGGCAGCGCTTCTACGCGAAGCTCACAGGCGTGACCGATCCCGAACAGAAGCGCAAGATCATTGGCGAGGAGTTCATCCGCGTGTTCGAGGAACAGGCGCAGAAGATCGGCAAGGTCGACTACCTCGTGCAGGGCACGATCTACCCCGATGTCATCGAGAGCGGCCTCGGCAAGTCTGCCGTCATCAAGAGCCACCACAATGTCGGCGGCCTGCCCGACTTTGTCGACTTCAAGGAGATCGTCGAGCCGCTTCGCCTCCTCTTCAAAGATGAAGTGCGGGCGGCAGGGCGCGAACTCGGCCTGCCGGATTTCCTCGTCAACCGCCAGCCGTTCCCAGGACCTGGGCTAGGCATCCGCATCATCGGCGATGTCACGGAGAAAAAAGTGCAGATCCTAAAAGAGGCCGATGCGATATTCCGCGAGGAAGTAAAGCGCGCCGGCCTCGCCAAGAACCTCGGCCAGTACTTCGCTGCGCTCACGAATATGCGCAGCGTCGGCGTCATGGGGGACGGACGTACCTATGACTACGCGATCGCGCTTCGCGCCGTGAGGACGAGCGACTTCATGACGGCGGAATGTGCGGAAATCCCGTGGGACGTGCTCCAAAACACCACGCGGCGCATTGTCAACGAAGTCAAGGGAGTCAACCGCGTGCTGTACGACTGTACGGGAAAGCCGCCTGCTACAATTGAGTTTGAATAATCGCAAAAACACCGGAAACCCGCATAAATACTGGATTTCTAAACTTCCAAAACGGCGTTTGGCAACGTTTTGGCAACATCTGAAATAACTCCATCGAATAACGAAAAATAAGAGCTATCTGATTTCAAAGTCAGGTAGCTCTTTTCATTTTTCTCGAAAGGAAGGTGAATATGTCAGTCTTTCAGTTTATTCCTGAAAGCTTTGACCAGGGCGTCGCTCAGCTCCTGGGAGGGTACTTTGGCAGTGATCTGTGTATCGTCGTACTGCGGGTAGTAATAGCGCCATCTATCGTACTCGTCTTTGGTGATCTCTCCGGCGCGGTACTTCTCGGCAACAACTGCCCATGCAGAAGCCTGTTCGGAAAGTTCAGCTGCTTCCTTGCTTCTGCGGGGATCGATCCGGAAAAGCATTTCACCATCTCTGATTTCGATGGTAAGACCGTAACGATCTTCCAATGCGAACAATGTATGCATGATACCGAAACGACTGTCAATGTCAGGAACATTGAGAGCAAGTGGAGATACGTCAAGAGCGGCTGCAAGCGTTTTAGTCAGATCCTCTTTTGGCGTGCGTGTACCGGCCTCATACTGTGCCATACGGATATCGGCTGTCTTTTCGGGAAAGCCGACCAATGTACCAAGATATTTCTGCGTCATGCCCCGCAAATTGCGGATAAAACGTATTCTTTCACCGATTGCCATAGGAAAACCTCCTGGATATGTACTTGTACATATTATAACGAATATGTTTAGTGATATCAAGGGAAAGCTAAACTAAAATATTTAATATTCTCTCTCAAACCACTTGACTTTAACAGAAACGCTTAGTACAATAGTGGCGAGTTAAACGAATATGTTAAACTTACGTCGTGTGTCACGGTAATGGCACATCCGCCCGGGCAAATCGGATGGCGGCCAGAAAGTACTTCCGACACTAAAGAAGTACAACTGCATAAAAATCTGAGAAAGGAGGGTTTTTAATGGCAAGCAACAGTTTTATGCGAGTGGATGATGTTGCTGAAGAGCTTGGTGTATCGACCTCGTATGCTTACAAGCTCATACGAAATCTGAATGCCGAGCTTGAAGAGAAAGGCATCATCACCATCGCAGGAAGAGTAAACAAGCAGTATTTCACGGAACGGCTGTGCTATGACGCAGCCGAAAACAAAACAGCAGGAAGGAGATGATTTTATGGCTGTTTATAAGGAAGGCAGCGCCTGGCGGGCTGTATACCGTTATACAGACTGGCAGGGGCAGAGAAAACAAACACAGAAAAGAGGATTTCCAACAAAGCGGGAAGCTTTAGCCTAGGAACGTGAGCAGCTCAATAAGGAGAAAGCGGATCTGGATATGACCTTCGCCAGCTTCGTAGAGCGTTATTCCGAGGATATGAAAAGCAGGCTCAAGGAAAACACCTGGCATACCAAGGAACACATTCTCAGGACGAAGATCCTGCCGTATTTCGGAAGCCGGAAGATCAGCGAGATCAAGCCGAAGGATGTAATCGCCTGGCAAAATGAAATGATCAATACCAGGGACGAGAACGGAAAGGCTTATTCCCCTGTATACCTGAAAACGCTGCACAATCAGCTCAGTGCCGTTTTCAACCACGCCGTAAAGTATTACGGGCTGCATGACAATCCTGCCGCAAAGGTGGGAAATATGGGAAAAGAGCGCGGCCGGGGAATGCTATTCTGGACGCAGGAGGAATATGCGAAATTCGCTGATGAAATGATGGACAAGCCCAAATCCTTTTACGCTTTCGAGATGTTGTACTGGTGCGGCATCCGGGAAGGTGAGCTGCTGGCGCTTACGCAGGAGGACTTTGATTTTGAAAAGGGCACGGTCTCTATCAGCAAAACCTATAACCGCATCAACGGTCGTGACGTGATCATCGATCCGAAGACGCCGAAGAGCAACCGGGTCGTGCAGATGCCGGATTTCCTCGTGGAGGAGATGAAGGACTATATGCAGCGGCTCTACAAGATCGGCCCGAAAGACAGACTGTTTGAGGTTACCAAACACTATCTGCATCGGGAAATGGATCGCGGCGCGGCTGCGGCAGGCGTAAAACAGATCAGGATCCACGATCTCAGGCACAGCCATATTTCCCTGCTAATCCAGCTTGGATATTCGGCTGTCGCCATTGCGGACCGCGTCGGGCATGAAAGCATCGATATCACGTATCGCTACGCCCATCTATTCCCGTCTACGCAGGGGGAGATGGCAAAATCACTTAACAATCTGAGAAAAGGAGATGAAGAAAATGTCAGCTAAAAACAGAGATGAACACAACCGTTGGAGAAATATCACGGTAGGATTCCGGGTATCACCCGAAGAAAATGAGCAGATCAATGTCGCCGTGGCGCTCTCCGGCCTGCCGAAGCAGGAATACTGCTATCGCCGATGTCTGAACCGGGATATCGTCGTGCAGGGCAATCCGAGAGTGTACAAGGCGCTGCGGAATCAGCTCGCCGCTGTTCTCGATGAATTGAAACGCATTGAAGCCGCCGGTGAGCTTCGGGATGAGTTGCTGGACAACATCGATCTGATAACCCAGACGCTTTATGGAATGAAGGAGGGATCGGAATGACGAATGAAACGAGAATGACCGCCGTTGATGCATCTGTTGGCGCAGATGACGGGCGGTCACTCAATGTATGTACTGACGATAGTATAACCGAAGATGACGCGAAAAGAACGATCAGTGCCGAGGTGGGCAAGGGTTCTGTCAATCACAACAGCCGGAAGTTCAAGGCGGCCAATGTAGATCCGATGCGTACCCACCTCAATATCATTTACTGTAATGAACCGATCCAGCAGGTATATCATGATCTGTTCGATGAAGCCCTGGAACGGTACAACGCCAGGCAGACACGATCCGACAGGCAGATCGAAGACTACTATGGAAAAATCTGTTCCGGCAAACAGGAGAAGCCCTTTCATGAGCTGGTGATCCAAATCGGAAACAAAGATGATACGGGCTCTGCTACGGAGATCGGAGAGCAGGCCAAGGTTGCCCTGGATGAGTATTTCCAAAGCTTTCAGGAGCGGAATCCTAACCTGCATGTATTTGCCGCGCACCTTCACATGGACGAATCCACGCCCCATATCCACATTGATTTCGTCCCCTTCATTACGGGAAGCAAGCGCGGTCTGGATACCCGTGTTTCGCTGAAACAGGCGCTGGCCGCACAGGGGTTTACCGGCGGGACCCGTGGAGCGACGGAGTGGAACCTCTGGGTTCAGTCTGAAAAGGAACAGCTCGCCCAGGTCATGGAACGTTACGGTTTTGAGTGGGAGCACTTGGGTACCCATGAGCAGCATCTGAGCGTGATCGAGTTTAAGAAACAGGAACGATCGAAGGAGCTGGCTGCCGTGGAAGAAAAGCTGGCTGACAAGTCTGCGGAGTTTAATACCTTAGCCCAGAGGATTAATAATCTGGAAAAAGGCGGTTACGATTATGATGATCTGGAACAAAAGCTGGCTCATGACCCGGAGTATCAGCTTCCTGATCCTCAAGCCCTTATGACGGCCAAGGCGTATAAGACCAAGGCTGCAGAACCGCGTGTAAAACGCCTTAAAAAGCTCATAAAGGGCCTTCTGGTGCGTTATTTCAAGGTGGTCGATAATTATCACCGGCTGAACCAAAAGAACGGGAAACTGTATCAGGAGAACGAATACCTTGCAGCCAGCAATGATCGACTCAAAGAAGAGAATACTGCTCTGCGGGAGCAGAACAAAGATTATACGCTTCTCCGAAAAGTGTTCGGCAGCCAGCAGATCGACGATCTGATCAAGCGGGCGAAGGAAGCACAGCAGGTTCAGAAGCGGCAACGTCAGAAAAGTCGCGGGTGGGAGCGATAAAAAATCCTTCTGAAAACTGTTCCAGTTTATTCCCCCACATGTTATAATGCGCATGTGGGGAATAAACTTGGGGAAAGGAGCAGGCGCTTACATGGACATTAAGTCAATCGTAAAGGAACTCTGTGCTTATGACGATGAGCAGGAATGGTTTGAATTCAAGGAGAACTGGTTTCAGCCGGAAACCTTGGGCGAATATGTTTCCGCCATGTCGAAAGCGGCTGCTTTCCACTATAAGAAGTATGCATACTTCGTTTTGTTTTTGATGACCACTTTTCTTCTGACTGGTTGTTCGGTAAATACTGCTGGTTCAGTGCAAGAGGTCGCAAGCTATCATCAGATCGATCAAGAGACGGCAAAGCAGATGATGACCCGGGATGACGGGCATGTGATTGTAGATGTACGCAGACAGGATGAATACGATGCCGGCCATATCCCGGGGGCGATCCTGATTCCGAATGAGAGCATTGAAGCGGAGCGGCCGAAAGAACTCCCAGATCTGGATCAGATCATCCTGATTTACTGCCGGAGCGGGAACAGGTCCAAGCAAGCAGCGCAAAAGCTTGCGGACATGGGATATACCAACATCTGCGAATTCGGCGGGATCAACACCTGGTCCGGAGAGATCGTGACAGGAGAAACCTCTATGGAGACACCGGAGAATATGAAAACAATCTATCTTGCAGGCGGCTGCTTCTGGGGAACGCAGAAGTTCTTTGATCAGTTTGTCGGCGTAATCCGAACAGAAGTAGGTTATGCAAACGGACCTGACGAAGCTCCGACCTATCAGGACGTCTGTAACAGCAGTGGGCATGCCGAGACAGTGCGGGTCGACTATGACCCTGCTGTAATTTCCCTGACTGATTTGCTGAATTACTATTTCATGGTGATCGATCCGCTCTCTGTAAACAAACAGGGCAATGACCGAGGCATCCAGTACCGGACGGGGATCTATTATACGGAAGAAGACCAGCTTCCGGAGATCGAAGCGGTTTATCGGGCGGAGGAAGAGAAAGCCGGAGCCAGACTTGCTGTTGAACTGCTTCCATTGGAAAACTTCTTCCCCGCAGAAGAGCATCACCAGAAGTATCTAGACAAGAATCCCGGCGGCTACTGCCATATCCCGAGCAGTTACTTTGATCTTCAGCAAAACAGCGCGGAAGAATCCGAAGAGGAGCTAAGGGCGCGAATCGGTGATCTGGCCTTTGCGGTCACACAGAATGCCGCCACGGAATATGCCTTCACCGGCGAGTATGACGACTTCTTTGAAAAGGGCCTTTATGTCGACATTGTCAGCGGCGAACCGCTCTTTACATCCATGGACAAGTATAATTCCGGGTGTGGCTGGCCGGCGTTCACCAAGCCGATCGCGGAAGATGCTGTCACAGAGACCGTGGACACTTCCCATGGAATGATCCGGACAGAAATACGCAGCAGCGGCGCGGATTCCCATTTGGGTCACGTGTTCAATGATGGTCCCCGCGAGTCCGGTGGGCTGCGTTATTGCATCAACTCGGCAGCTCTTAGATTCATTCCCTACGATGAACTGGAAGAACAAGGGTATGGGGAGTATCGGAAGCTCTTTGAGTAAGAATAACCAAAAATCAATACAAGGAGGTATATAGCAGTGGAAGAAAAAAGAATCTATGAAATGGACATGGTAAAACAAGAAGACAAAGAGACTGCAAAGAAAACACCGTTTTACCAAACAGAATCTACAGGAGGGTCGGTGTGGGTGATTAAACCGGGACAGACCCTGCAGAAGCACCGTCACCACAATTCTGATGATATTTGGATCGTTTTACAGGGAGAAGGGATATTCTATCCCGAACCGGATAAAGAGACTCCATTAAAAAAAGGACAGGTTATCGTTTCCCCTAAAGGTGCATGTCACGGCGCAAAGAACACAGGAACAGAGGACATAGTTTTTGTGAGTATCGTTGCTCCGGTCCCGGCAGATTACGATCCTATAAGCGAATGAAATACATTTTTTGTGAATGTGTTTTGATAAATTAGCGTTCGTCAAGGATCTGTAAGGTAGACCAGCGGAGACATAATGATTCTGCCGTGGCAACATATTGGCAACAAAAAATCGGATAGTCCATATCCGATGGAGAATGCAGATAATCAAAACAATACGAACCATATCGCTCAAACAAAACTGTTTAAGCCAAGCTTTCAAGGAGCGAGTTCGAATGATTGCTAAAACGCCGTAACCCCTTGATATGAAAGGGGTTACGGCGCTTTGTTTTGCCTCGTGCCCCCGCATGACCCCCAAAAAAATAATTTTAGGGAGAGAAAGGCGGGTCTTTTGCATCGCATGGTTGTTTGGTTGGAAGAGATATATTTATATCTTTTTCCATAATAGCTAGTGCTTCATTATGCTCTTGAGGATAAAGATGTGCATAGGTGCGGAGTGTGGTTTCGATTTTTTCATGTCCCAGTCGTTTGGAAACTTTTAAAATGGGTAATCTTTCGGCAACACCCATATGGTTTCTCTCATGAGCTCTGCCATAAAACGATTGTCAACCGCACCCAGAACGGCTCTGGCCATAAGCTTTTCCCTATCTGTCTTTGCCATATCCAATTCATAGCCGGCATTCATGGGCACTTGGTAGATCGACATATGCTGCGTCCTGCCGTTTCCTTCTCGAAAAGGATGCAGCATATTCAAATCACAATAGAGGTCTGCGGCCTTTTTGCAAAACATCTCAGGTTCAAGCCCCTGTAGATAATTATCTTTTCTCAGCTGCTTGAAAATTTCTTTTCCCTGTTCCTCAAGATAAGGGAAATGGCAGAAGAATGTGTTGTTCTTCGCAATATCCACAGTACGGAATTGTCCTGCCCAATCATAAACATCCTGAAACAGTTCCCCATGGATCTTCTTCAAAGTATTCAAATCAAACGCACGAAATGTCTGCTTCTTCAAATCAATATACCGTGTCACCACGAAATCTTTCTCATAAGCCAAGAGCTCATACCCATCCTGTATCCCCAACTTATTTCTCAAGACCCCGTTGGGTTGAAGGTATGGATCCCTTGCGCTCATACAATCTTCGCCTCTTTTCGGCCTGCAAGCCTTTCCCGAAAAATTGCTCTTGCCTCCTCGGTCGTGATCTCAAGATTTGCGATACGGTCGAAAACCACCAGTTCCTCCTCCGTAAACTTAAAGCCTTCCAATTCATGCACCTTGATTGCCGAGTCCACGTTTTTCCTCATTTCTTCCGTAGATGCCATATCCATTTCCCCCATTCATACGATAAGACCACTTATATTATACCATATATTGCTGCTATTGCTGCAAAAATCGATTATAGCTCCTTCTTCTTATACATCTCCATGTAGGTTTGTCAATCCTATGTTACACTGGGCTGGGATCCACCAAACATTCGTTTGGTGGATCCCAGCCCAGTGGACGCATCGGGAATGCATTGCAGATTCGATTGTGCCGAGCCAGCTGCCTTTTGAAATCCGCAAAGGAATCGAACTCGATCGGATGGTGGTGCGGACGGCGTGACCTAGGAACAAGGGATTCCTTCGTTCCATCGTAACGCTTGCGCCAACGATACACCG
>PPYE01597574.1_pt1 | contig 18229 bp, 21 predicted proteins | sample 1559881 | NCBI WGS metagenome assembly PPYE01 (sample SAMN08240022, study PRJNA423297) | Human gut metagenome, whole genome shotgun sequencing project. | reverse complement strand
GTGGTAGCGGTAACTGGATTCGAACCGGTGACACTTCGGGTATGAACCGAATGCTCTAGCCAACTGAGCTATACCGCCATATATGCGCCGCAAGAAACGGCGCATGAGTAATTATATAGAAAAAGGCCGGGCTTGTCAACACCTTTTGCCCGCTTTTCCCCGTAGAAATGCGGAAAATTGCCGCTGTGCCCGGCGCTGCAGGGCTCACTGGAAACAGGGCCGCCCCGCCGCCCGGTTTCAGGCGGGTGCCTGCGGGGCATAAAAGGCCATCTCGGTGCCTGTATCCTGAATCAAAACCTCTGCCGGCATATGCAGGGCCTTCCAGGTGATATAGAGGTCGCCTGCCGCGCCGGAGACATTCGCCACCTGCACCAGATAAAGTACCCAGAACCACTGTGCCGGCACAGCGGCGCACAGGGAGGCCAGCACCGCCCCCCAGAAGGCAAGCGGCGCCAGCGCAATAACGGCATAGCTTCTTCGCCCGAAATACTCGCTGCTGCCCGCCCAGGCATACAGTCCCGTATAGCCGTAGCGCACCTTTTTTGCACCAAAATATTTCATGCACAGCCCGTGCACCAGCTCATGCAGGGGGATATAGGCCAGAAGGCCCGCCAGCATGGCCAAAAACTGGGTAACGTGAAAATGGATGCCGCCCGAAGAAAGGGGCTGGAATATGCCATAGAGAAAGGGTGCCAGCATGGCGGCGCCCAGGCCCAGCGCCAGCCCGTTTACGGCCAGGGCCTGTTTTTTGTTTTTTTGTAGGTCTGCGCGCCATATTTCGCAGTAGCCTTCGGGCAGCTGCTGAAGGGCAGATGTCATCCGGCAGTCCTCCTTTATGCGCAGGGCAAACCGCCCCGCCCTCAAGTGCTTCCTACAAAAAGGGGCCGGAGGGCGCTGCCTTCCGGCCCCGAATATTATATTTTATAAACTAAATAGTTCAGTGTTTAGGAACCAAAAGCTCCTGTCCGCCCATATAGGGGCGCAGGGCTTCTGGCACGCGCACGCTGCCGTCTGCCTGCAGGTTATTCTCCAAAAAGGCGATGAGCATGCGCGGGGGCGCCACCACAGTGTTGTTCAGCGTGTGGGCCAGATATTTTGTGCCGTCCTCTGCCTTTACGCGGATCTTCAGGCGGCGCGCCTGTGCGTCGCCAAGGTTCGAGCACGAGCCCACCTCAAAATATTTCTTCTGGCGCGGGCTCCACGCCTCCACATCCACGCTTTTCACCTTCAAATCGGCCAAATCGCCCGAACAGCACTCCAGCGTGCGCACGGGGATATCCAGCGAACGGAACAGGTCCACCGTGTTCTGCCACAGCCTGTCGAACCACATGGGGCTCTCTTCCGGTTTGCAGACCACGATCATCTCCTGTTTTTCAAACTGGTGGATGCGGTACACGCCGCGCTCTTCCAGGCCATGCGCGCCCTTTTCCTTGCGGAAGCAGGGCGAATAGCTTGTCAGCGTCTGCGGCAGGCTTTTTTCGTCCAGAATCTGGTCGATAAATTTGCCTATCATCGAGTGCTCGCTGGTGCCGATAAGGTACAGGTCTTCTCCTTCTATTTTGTACATCATGGCGTCCATTTCGGCAAAGCTCATCACACCCGTCACCACATTGGCGCGTATCATGAAGGGCGGCACACAGTAGGTGAAGCCGCGGTTTATCATAAAATCGCGCGCGTAGCTGATAACCGCCGAGTGCAGGCGGGCGATATCGCCCATCAGGTAATAAAACCCGTTGCCCGCCACGCGGCGCGCGGCGTCAAGGTCGATGCCGTCAAAGCGCTCCATGATATCGGTGTGGTATGGCACGTCAAAATCCGGCACGGCAGGCTCGCCGAAACGCTGTACCTCCACATTTTCGCTGTCGTCCTTGCCGATGGGTACGCTGGCGTCGATGATATTGGGTATCGTCATCATATCCTTGCGCAGTTGTTCCGCAAGCTCGTTTTCCTGTGCTTCCAGCTCTTTCAGACGGTCTGCATTCTCCGTCACCTGCCGCTTGACGGCCTCGGCCTCCTCTTTTTTGCCCTGCGCCATCAGCGCGCCGATGCTTTTGGAAAGCCGGTTGCGGCTGGCGCGCAGCGCCTCAGCCTCACTTTTGGCCGCGCGCAGCTTTGCGTCCAGCTCCAGCACCTCATCCACCAGAGGCAGCTTTGCGTCCTGGAATTTCTTTTTAATATTTTCTCTCACCAGTTCCGGGTTTTCCCGCACGAATTTGATATCCAGCATTTCTTTTCCCCTCTTATTGTTCGTTGCCAAGCAGGTTCGCAAAGCGGCGAAGCTGCTCGTCTGAGTTGAAATACACCTGAAGGCTGCCCTTGCCGCCTTTATACTGCACCTTCACCTGCGTGCCCAGCGCCTCGCGCAGCGCGGCCTCCACCTCGCCCGCAAGCGGCACGGGCAAAGCCTCTTTGCGCCTGCGCGGGGCTTTTGCCAGCCTTTTGCAAAGCGCCTCTGTCTGGCGCACGGTAAGCTGCTGCTTCAGCACGGCCGCCACGGCCTCTGCCTGCTTTTCCGGGCTGTCCAGCCCGAGGATAGCCTTGGCATGGCCCGTGGTGATGGCGCCGCTGCGCAGGGCATCCATGCCCTTCGGCGGCAGGTTCAAAAGGCGCAGGCTGTTCGCCACCGCGCTGCGGCTTTTTGAAACCTTTTCCGCCGCCTGCGCCTGCGTATATCCGCAGGCCTCCATCAGCTGGCGGTAGCCCATCGCCTCCTCCACGGGGTCCAGGTCTTCCCTTTGCAGGTTTTCCACCAGGGCAAGCTCCATGGCTTCGGCATCCGTCAGTTCCCTCACCACTGCCGGTATCTCCTTCAGCCCTGCAAGGCGGGCCGCACGCCAGCGGCGTTCGCCCGCCACAATGACATAGCCGCCGCGGGCCGGGCGCACCACAATGGGCTGCAGCACGCCGTGTGCCGCAATGCTGTCGGCCAGGTCGTTCAGCGCCTGCGGCTCAAAGGTTTTGCGGGGCTGGCCTTTATCCGGCTCTATTTCAGAAAGGCGCAGCGTGCTGACACGGCCCTCCTCCCCGGCCAAAAGCTCAGACGGCTGGAACAGCGCGCTGGCCCCCTGCCCGAGGCCGCCGCGTTTTGGTGACATATTACCACCTCTCCTTATTATTCTTGATAAGCTCCGCCGCAAGGAAGGCATAGGCCTCTGTGCCCTTGGAGCCCGGGTCGTAATAATTTACCGGCATGCCGTAGCTCGGTGCCTCGGAAAGGCGCACATTGCGCGGGACCGTCGTTTTATATACCTTCGCGCCAAAATATTTTTTCACTTCCTGCACTACCTGCAGCGTCAGGTTCAGCCTGCCGTCGTACATGGTAAGCAGCACACCCTCCACATCAATATAGGGGTTATACAACTTTTTTACCGTGCGGATGGTATTCATCAGCTCTGAAAGGCCCTCCAGCGCGAAAAATTCACACTGGATGGGCACCAGAACAGTATCGCAGGCGCACAGGCTGTTCAGTGTCAGCAGGTCCAGCGAGGGCGGGCAGTCGATAAAGATAAAATCGTAATCCTTCACCACAGGCGTCAGGGCCTCGCGCAGGCGCGCTTCGCGCCTCTCCAGCGCCACCAGCTCAATACCCGCGCCGGAAAGCTGGATGTTGGAGGGGATTAAATCCACTCTGTACTGCGTGTGCAGCACCACATCACTGGCCGCAGCCTCACCAATCAGCAGCGAATACACGCTTTTCTGCACACCGCGCTTCTGCACGCCGTAGCCGGAGGTGGTGTTGCCCTGCGGGTCCATATCCACCAGCAGCACACGCTTGCCCTGCGCCGCCACCCCCGCGGCCAGGTTCACCGCTGTTGTCGTCTTGCCCACGCCGCCCTTCTGGTTGGCTATTGCAATCACCTTGCCCAAGGCATGGCCCCCTTTTCATCGTTCCCTCTGTTTCGCCATTTCAGTATAGCACAGGGCGCATTTTTTGAAAAGTTTTTTCGAGCTTCTTTTTATAAATGTTCCACGTGGAACATTTATAAAAAGCCGTTTTGCTTTCAGTGAAATACACTTCCTAAGCTCTCTGGGCTTCACTTTTTCTCTGTATCTGTTGCTTTCGCAGCCCTGGCTGGTATAATTGTAAACAGGCAGGGCTTCTACACAAGCCCGCACGAAAGCACACCGGATTTTTGAGGAGGGCGGCCATGAAAAATTTTTTGATGCTTGTGTTCACCGCAGTCTATTTTGTAATATTCTTTTTTGTTGTGGACAGGCTTTTCACTCTTCTTCCCTTGAATGGCCTTGTAAACATTTTGGCCCTCGTCTGCCTTTTCATCGCCTTTCTTGCCAGCGTGGGCCTAGCCCAGTTCACAGTACATAAAATCAAAGAATGGAACGGAAAATGACAGCACCTTTTTCGCAGCCGGGCGGCTGCTTTTTATGCAGAAGCGGTGTTAGATTTTATGTATGCCGCTTTGCGCGGCCTCAAATGTTCCACGTGGAACATTTTGCAGCGTTCCACCGGAAAATGCCCGTTCCGGCATGCCCATCCCCCGCCTTCGCAGCCGGCGGTTTCTGTTCCCTCGCAAGGAAAGCCGCATAAAAACCGGCTCTGAACAGAAAGGAAGATATCCGAAATGAAAAAATTTGCTTCTTGTCTGATAACCGCTTTGTGCGCGCTGCTGCTGGCCGCGTGCAGCGACGGCGAAGCCGCGCCGTCCGGCAGCGCGGACAGCAGCGCTCTTTCCGGCGCGCCCACCGGCGACGTCAGCGCCCCGGCAGGCCAGGCAGAGCCGGAGCCTGTGTTCTCATCCGTTCCCACGTCCGATCCTGCCCCTGCAGCCACAGAATACGGCAGCGGCGTCTGGATAGTGGAAGCCACAAAAGACGGTGATATTCCCAGCCTGGAGCGCCTTGAGTTCCAGGATGGCGAACTGGTCTATCACTATTTTTCCAGCATGGAAACCGGGAAGGGCAGCTATGGCCGGGACGGCTCGGATGAGCTGGAATATTCCCCCTGCTACCAGAAAACGGCCGAGGAGGCCATGGCCCTGCTGGAAGAGGCCGGGTATACGGTGGCCATCCAGCAGCAATGACGACAAAACGGCCCATTTCAGGCCTTTTCTTCTTCACTTTGTAAAAACGGATTGGGCGGAGGCCTCTTTATGAGGCCTCCGCCCTTTTTCATAATCTGATTTCCACCAGAGCCTGCCGCTATTCTTCCGCCTGCGGGGCAGGCGCCCTTTCTTCCGGCCCAGGCAAAAGAGGCACTTCTTTTGCCTGAGTATATTGCACCTGCGGTGGCTCTGGCCCCGCCTGTGAAGGTGGAGCGGCCTCCCCTTGGGCCGCAGGCCCCGGCTCTTTTCTGGCGGTGCCAGAAGATGGCCCGTTTTTCTTTATTTCATCCCTGCCTCCTTCTGCGGAATCCTCTTTTTCCTGCATAGGCGGGCGGGCAGGCGGCCGTGTAGGGATGCGCACGACATATTCGATATATTCGTCACTTTCATTCCGGGTGGCTGTAGCGGGAATACCGCTGCCCGTCATCACCTTCAGGGCGTGCTCGATAGTATTTACAAAAATACGCACATCCTTTACCATCAGCTTGCGCTTTGGCTTTGGCCGCGCCGAAAGCACACGCTCTACCATGGCTTCTGTCTGCTGTACAGTATAGCCCCGTTGTGCGGCGGCCTTCAGCGCCTTCGAGCGAAGCTCCTCCGTAGGCAGGCGCAGCACGGCGCGGGCATGGCGCTCTGTGAGGTTCTGCGCCACGCAAAATTCCTGCTGGGCCGGGGTAAGCGTCAAAAGGCGCAGCTTGTTTGCCAGCGTGGGCTGGGCTATGCCAAGCCGCCGGGCCCCGGCCTCCTGCGTGCAGCCCCACAGGTCCAGCAGTTCCCGCAAGGCGCGCGCCTGCTCGAACGGGTTGAGCTGTTCGCGCTGGATATTCTCCAAAAGGCTGAGGGCCGCTGTTTTCTCATCTTCAAAGTGATATACAATGGCGGGAATGGTGCGCATGCCGGCCAGCCTGCACGCGCGCAGGCGCCTTTCACCCGCAATAAGCTGCCAGCGCCCGTCCACCGTGGGGCGCACGCTGATGGGCTGCAAAAGGCCGTTCTGCAAAATGCTCACAGCCAGCTTTTTAATTTCTTTCTCACTGAATGTTTTTCTGGCCTGATAGGGGGAGGGCGTAATGCGTTCTACATCTAAAAGCACCACCCGCGCGTGCTCCTCCAGTTTTTCCTTCATGTGTGTTCCTCCTTTTTCACAGCGCCGGGGCCTGCAGGCTGCACGGCCTGCACAGCGCAGGGGGGCACACAAAGCCCCCGTGGGCCTTCTTCGAAAGAAAGCATACCACGGGGGCGTTTTAATTTCCAGTTATTTCCATCTTCTGTTTTCGACAGCAGAACTGTCACTTCAGCGGTGCTTTTGCAATTTTTCCGCCGTTTCTGGGGTAAACCGGCGGAGTTTGCGATATTTTCTCGTAAAACAACAGGCTGCGGGCGCTGCCGTCGGGCAATGTAAAATCCCGCCTGCCTGCATATTTCCCGCCCAGCCTTGCCGCGGCGGCCTGGGCCTGCTGCACCTCCTGCACAGCGCCAGCACCCTTCATGGCAATAAACAGCCCGCCTTTTTTTACAAGCGGCAGGCAATATTCCAGCAGCACTGGCAGCGATGCCACAGCGCGCGCGCTGGCCACGTCAAAGGTCTCGCGCCAGCGCTTGCGGGCGGCCTCCTCCGCGCGCTCTTTGGCAAATTCGGCCGCAATGCCAAGCTGGCCGCACACATAGCGCAGAAAATCCACCCGCTTGCCGGTGGGCTCCATCAGCGTCAGGGCAAGCTGCGGCTTATACAGCTTTGCCACAATGCCCGGAAAGCCCGCGCCCGTGCCCACATCTACAAGGCTGCCCGCCACCTCCGGCTGGCTTGCCAGAAGCAGGCTGTCGATAAAATGCCTGTCCTCGATGCCCTCGGCGTCCGTGATGGCCGTAAGGTTCACTTTTTTATTGTATTCCACCAGCATCTGCGCATAGGCCGCCAGCCGGGGGGCCGCGGCCGAAATATCCACACCGTATGCGGCGGCCTTTTCACACAGGCGCTGTGTATCTATTGCGCTCATATTTCCTCCTCTTCCTTCCGCACGCATGCCGCAGCGCGCGCCGCCTCGCCCCGCGCCTTCGCCAGCGCCACGGCGAGGCAGGCCGTGTCTGCCGGGCTGACGCCCGGAATGCGCGATGCCTGGCCCACACTGCGCGGGCGTATGCGCGCCAGCTTTTCCCTTGCCTCCAGGCTGACGCCCGCAAGCGCCGCATAGTTAAAATCCGGCGGGATGGGCGTGTGCTCATAGCGCTGTGTTTTTTCTATCTGGCTTTTCTGGCGGCGGATATACCCGGCGTATTTCAGCTCTACCTCCACGCAGTAGCACAAAAAGGGCGTCATATCGCGCCCCTCGCCCGCCATGGCGGCCACGTCCGCATAGTGCAGGGCCGGGCGGCGCAGAAGGTCTGCCGCCGCGGCGCCGCTTTGCAGCGGAGGCTCGCCCTTTTCCTCCAGCACGGGGTTTGCCTGCGCCGGGCGCACCACCGTCTGCTGCAGCCGGGCAAGCTCGGCCTGCTTTGCGGCCTTGCGGGCGCAGAAATCCGCCCAGCGCGCGTCGTCCACAAGGCCGATGGCGCGGCCAAGCGGGGTAAGGCGCTCGTCGGCATTATCCTGCCGCAGGTAAAGCCGGTATTCCGAACGGCTGGTCATCATGCGGTAGGGGTCCAGCACGCCCTTTGTCACAAGGTCGTCCACCAGCGTGCCGATATAGCTTTCCTGCCGGGCCAGCACCACCCCTTCTTCCCCGCGCACGGCGCGCGCCGCATTGATGCCCGCCAGCAGGCCCTGTGCGGCGGCCTCCTCATAGCCGGAGGTGCCGTTGAACTGCCCTGCGCCGTACAGCCCCTTCACCGCCTTTGCCTCCAGCGTGGGGCCAAGGGCCGTCGGGTCCACACAGTCGTATTCAATGGCGTAGGCCGGGCGCATGAGCTCCAGATGCTCAAAGCCCTCTATGGTGCGGTACATGGCGTTCTGCACGTCTTCGGGCAGGCTGGAGGACATGCCCTGAAGGTACATCTCCTCTGTGTCCTCGCCGCACGGCTCTACAAATATCTGATGGCGCGGCTTTTCCGCAAAGCGCACCACCTTGTCTTCAATAGAGGGGCAGTAGCGCGGCCCGATGCCCTCAATGGCGCCGCCGTACAGCGGCGAGCGGTGCAGGTTTGCGCGGATAACGTCATGGGTGGCTTCGTTTGTAAAGGCGATATAGCAATCCACCCTGTTTTTCATCTCGCCCTTTGTCAGAAAGGAAAACGGCTGGATGGTATCGTCGCCCTTCTGGCGCACAAGCTTTGAAAAATCAATGCTTCGCCGGTGCACGCGCGCAGGCGTGCCCGTTTTGAATCGGCGCAGCGGCAGGCCCAGCGCGCGCAGGCTGTGTGTAAGCTGCACGGCGGCGCACACGCCGTCCGGCCCGCTGTCATAGCTTGCATCGCCCACAAAAATGCGCCCGCCCAGATAAGTGCCCGTGCACAGCACCACAGCCTTTGCGCCGTAAAAGGCATGCAGCTGCGTTTCCACGCCCGTCACACGGCCGCGCTTTGTGCATATGGCCGTCACCTGCGCCTGCTTCAGCTCCAGATTTTCCGTGCGCTCCAGCAGATGCTTCATATAGGCGTGGTACCGCCTGCGGTCTGTCTGCACGCGCAGGGAATGTACCGCCGGGCCCTTGCCAAGGTTCAACATGCGGCTTTGCAGGAACGTGGCGTCTGCCGCTATGCCCATTACGCCGCCTAGGGCGTCTATCTCGCGCACAAGGTGGCCCTTGGCAGTGCCGCCGATAGAGGGGTTGCAGGGCAGGTTTGCCACGCCGTCCAGCGTAAGGGTGAACAGAGCCGTGCGCGCGCCCAGCTTTGCCGACGCCACCGCGGCCTCTATGCCCGCGTGCCCTGCGCCCACCACAATCACATCATAATTTCCCAGCCGGTTCATGGATTATCGCTCCGTTCCATTTGTGCGCTCTGCAGGCGGGCCTGCACCTCGGCCAGCCCGTCCCGAATTTCTGCGCGGGAAAAGCCCGCCTGCTCCAGCGCGGCGTCCTCCCAATTCTGAATATCTTTATAAAACTGTACGGCCGCCGGCAGAAGCGCCTCCCCGCCGGGGGCGTCCAGCCTGTCAAACAGCAGGTTTTCCGCCTCGTTCACCCGTCCCCCGCTGCACAGCATGCGCAGGCGCCCGTACAGCACTCCGTTTTCCGTCACATTCCCCTGTTCATCAAACACGGGCAGCGGCTCGGTGTGCTTCGCAAAAAGCACCTCGCTGCAAAGCCGCGCCATATCCTCTATCTGGCGCATCAAATAATCGCTGGCCATCCGCTGCTCCTTTGCCCTGCAAAACTTTCCACACTGTCAGGGCCTGATGTTGAAAACCGCCGCCTCGCGCGGCGCGCAAAAGCGCATGCGCGGCCCGCTTTCCCCAAGGCCCGCCGAAACGTACAAAGGCCCTGCAGGCGTCTGGTAAAGCCCGTGGGCATACGGGCCGGAGCCCTTCGGCAGCCACAGCCTTTCCAGCTGCGGCACATGAAGCTGCCCCGCGTGCGTATGCCCTGCCAGAATAAGGCCCGCCCAGCCCTCCGGCAGAAGCTGCACAGCCGCGGGCTCGTGCACAAGGCCCAGCCGGAAGGCCGCGCCCGGCCGCTCTCCCCTCAGCGGGAAGCGGCGCTTTGCCGTGGCAGGCGTTGCATATTTCATAGTGGAAAGGCCCAAGATGTCCACATTTTGTCCGCTTATCACAACACGGGCTGCCTCGTTTTGCAAAAGAGTGAACCCCGCGCGGCAGATGAGCTGCGGCGCCCTTCCCGCCGCGCCCAGAATATCGTGGTTGCCGGTGACGGCAAACTTTCCGTGCCCGGCGCAAAGCCCGCGCAGTATTTCGCAATACTTCTCCGCTGCGGCAAACCGCGCGCGGCGGCAGGCAAAATCGCCTGTGAAGCAGATGATATCCGGGCGCTGCGCATTCACAACGCGCACCAGCCGCCTCAGCCAGGCTGCGTCTGCACCATCCTCCAGGTGCAGGTCTGTCAGGTGTGCCACGCGCAGCGCGGCGCCGCCGCGCAGGGCGTGCCGCGTGACAGCCAGCGGAAAATGCTTTTGCGGGCGGATAAAATCCAGCATGCAGGCCGCCTCACTTTCCCACACAAAATTTGGAGAACACTTCCTCTATAACGTCCTCTGTGGCGTTTTCGCCCGTCAGCGCATACAGGGCATTCAAGGCATCGTCTACGCACACGCCAGCCGCATCCAGGGTATAACCGCCCTCCACCGCCGCAAGCGCGTCGGCAAGGGCCGCCTGTGCCGCTTTTGCGGCTGCAAGCTGGCGCTCGTTCGCAAGCAGAAGGGCGTCCGGGTCTGCATGGGCCACGCCCAGCACCTCGGCCACTGCCTGTTCTACTGCGGGTAGAAACGCGGTGTCTTTTGCCGAAATGGAAATGATTTTTGTAAAATACGGCGCAAGCTCTTCTTCGCTGGCGCGCTTTTCCAAATCCGTCTTGTTCAGAATGGCAAGCGTAGGGCGGCCCCCGCACGCTTTGGCAAGCTCGATATCCGCCCGGCCCAGCGGCTGCGAGGCGTCAAACACGGCAAGCACCAGCCCTGCCTGCCGCAGCCTGGCATAGCTGCGGCGGATGCCCTCGGCCTCCACTGTGTCCTGCGTTTCCCGAATTCCTGCGGTGTCCGCCAGATGAATGCGCACGCCGCCCAGCGAAAGCTCCTGTTCCACCACATCGCGCGTGGTGCCCGCAATGGGTGTGACGATGGCCCTTTCAAAGCCTGCAAGAAGGTTCAGCAGAGTAGATTTTCCCACATTGGGGCTTCCCACAATGGCTGCCTGCACGCCGCGGCGCAGCACGGCGCCCGTATCATAGCCGCGCACCAGTTCGTCCAGCACGGCCTTCTGTGTGCGCAGCGTATGGCGCAGGGCGCCGGCAGAAAGCTCCTCCACGTCCTCCTCCGGGTAATCGGTAAATGCAGCAATGTGCCCGGCCAGCGCCACCAGCGCGGCGCGCACGGCCTCTATTTTCCGGTACAGCGCACCCTCCATGGCGGCGGCCGCAGCAGCCGCGCCCTGCCGTGACGAGGCGCCAATTAAGTCCATCACGGCCTCGGCCTGCGTCAGCGAAATTCGCCCGTTCAAAAATGCGCGCTTTGTAAATTCGCCCGGCCCGGCGGGCTGTGCGCCTGCCGCGCAGCATGCGCGCAGCAGCGCGGCGCAAACCGCGCTGCCCCCATGGCATGAAAGCTCTACCACATCTTCGCCGGTGTAGCTTTTAGGCGCGCGGAAGCACAGGGCCACCACCTCGTCGCGCACCTGCCCTTCTTCTTCAAAAAAGCCCAGCATGGCCGTGTAGCCCTTTGCGTCTGCAAGGCTGCGGCCCTCTGCCCTTGGGCGGAACACCGCGCCCGCCACCTCGTAGGCCCTTTTGCCCGATATGCGCACCACGGCAAGGCCGCCCTCGCCCGGCGGCGTGGCCAGCGCGGCAATGGTGTGTTCCATACAGGGGCCCCCTTTCTGCGCAGCGCAGGCAGCGCAACGCTGTGCCCGCGCACATAACTTGATTCCGCGTGCCTTATTGTACCACAACCGGCGGCAAAAGAAAACGCCCGGAAGCTTGCATTGCCCAAAGCCCGCCGGCAAAGGCAAAGCCGCGCTGCGGCACATGCGGGCCCGAAGCGCAAAAAATGACACTGCCTGCACGCCGTGTTATAATAGGCTCAGCTATCAGATCTGAAAAAGGGGGTTTTTCATGTTTCCCTCCAGAGAGGCGGCCATTTCCGAGCTGGAGCTGGCCGGGCAGATGAACCCGGGAAAATGGACGGACCATTCCCGTTACACGGCCAGCGCCGCAGAGCACATTGCTGCGCGATGCAGCGGAATGGATAAAGAAAAGGCATTTGTGTGCGGGCTTTTGCATGACATCGGCAGGCGGACAGGCATTGCAGCCATGCGGCATATCATAGACGGGTATGACTACGCCATGTCAAACGGATGGGACGAGGTTGCAAGGGTCTGCCTGACGCACTCTTTTCCTGTTAAGGATGTCGATGCCGATATCGGCAAAAAAGATATCACCGCCGGGCAGTATGCGTTTATCCGCGATTATCTGAGCCGGCTGGAATACGACAATTACGACAAGCTCATCATCCTGTGTGATGCGCTGGCCTGCGCGGACGGTTTTTGCATTCTGGAAAAGCGCTTCGTTGACACGGCAAGGCGGTATGGGCTTTTTCCCTTTACGCTTGCGCGCTGGAACAAAACCTGTGAATACAAGGCATATTTTGAAGCCATGGCCGGGGCGCCCATTTACACCCTGCTTCCCGGCATTGAAAAATGCCTGGAATGGTAAATTTTCAAAAGAGAGGCAAACCATATGAATAAACAGGAAATATACGCATTTTTGGCTGCAAAAGGCCTTTGGCATGAGATAACAGAGCACAGGGCCGTCTATACCATGGCAGAATTATCTGATATTGCTGTTCCCTACCCGGAGGCAGACGCCAAAAACCTTTTCGTGCGGGATGATAAAAAGCAGAATTATTACCTCATTACGGTAAAGGGAAACAAACGGGCAGACTTGAAGGCGTTTCGGAAGGCAAACCAAACGCGCCCGCTGAGCTTTGCCCCTGAAAGTGAGCTGCTGCGTATTTTGGGCCTGACGGCCGGGTCTGTGACGCCATTTGGCATTCTGAACGATGCAAAAAGAGAAGTGAAGGTTTTTCTTGATGAAGATTTCTTCAAAGCGCCCGGCCTGATTGGCGTCCACCCCAATGACAACACCGCCACCGTGTGGCTTAAGGCCAAAGACCTGGCCGGCATTATTCAAGAGCATGGGAATGAGTTTTATCTTGTGCAGATATGAACTGTAAAGGGGCCTTTGTTTTTCTCTGCCGCCCTGTTTGCGCTGAGTTTTACATGTTTTCCTCACAGGTGGACATGCAAAGTGCGCGGGCGGCCTCTTTTTATTTTAAGTGACGCCCGCCCCGAACGCCAAACCCGCGCGCAAAGTGCGCCAGCCCAATTTCACCGGCTGCCCGGAAACGGGCGGCCGGGTCATTCTGACCATATTTTTGTGAAAGGGCGCTGCCGAAAGCCCGTTTTGCCCGCTGTGTAAAGCGAAAGCTTTCCACGCGGCTCTTCACCGGCACAGCCGGCGGTTTTCTCTTACAAAAAATCGCCCATGCGGAAATTCCGCATGGGCGATTTGGTTTTATTCAGCGAAGCTCGATGGTATAAGTAAACTCATATTCCTGCTGCAAAGCCTTCACTTTGTCCTCATTGTCTTCAATGAAGCTTTCCGTGTACACCGATTTGCCCTGCTTTTTGTATGCGTCCATAATCTCCTGCAGCTTGCCCCAGCACTCTTCCGATTTTTCATAATTCTCCGGGAACTGGATGACGAACTCGCGGTGTTTGGGAATGCGCGCCTTCATGCTTTCTCGCTCCTTTTTCTATGATGCAACAGCATTGTACCCGCAAATGCGGGCCGCGTCAAGCGTCTTTGCTGTTTTTCCCCTTACCTGCGCACCATACGGCAAGTGCAACAGCATCCAGCGCCAGCGTCACGGCCAGCAGTGCGCCCGCCACAAACACCAGCGCATCGGTGGTATCCAAAATGGCGCTAACGTCATGAATCTGCACAAGGTGGTTCTGGTAACATATCTGCAAATAAAGCGCCGCACCGCACGCGGCAGCGCTGGCCCACACCAGTACTAGGCAAAGCCTGCCTCCGGCCCTTTTCCGAAACAACAGCGCCGCCAGCGGCAGGCCCCACGCCGCAAGGCCAAGGCCAAGGCTTGCAAGGTTCATCCAGCCCGCGCCAAACATCATGCTCACCCCTTTTTATAACAAAACCATTGCCTGTACGGAAAAGCTGTACAGCGCAAGAAAAAAGCCCGCGGCGTTCCAGCATAAAAAAGCTGCAGTAAGCCACGCTTTTTCTTTTTTCAGCACATAGAAGGTAACCCCGGAAGCTGCATTTGCCAAAAACAGCAGCATCATTACAAAGGTTGCCCCGAAAAAAAGAAAGGGGCTGAGCCATTGCTGGACGGCAAAAAGCAGCACAGCGGCGCCAAGCACAGCAAGGCCAAGCGAAATGGCCGGGTAACACCATTTTTTTCTGCCCATTTTCCGTTCCATTTTCTCTTCCTCCTTTGTTGAAAACTTAAGCGGGTGCCTGCGCTGCCGGCTGCATCTTTTCCGGCAGCTCTTCCCACGGGGTGCGGCTATACTGCCATGCCTCCATCTCTGTGCTAAGTGAATAGCCTGCCTCTCCGCTTCCCTTCAGCACAAAGCGGTATGTATCGCCCATTTGGGCGCTCCACTGCCAGTAATCATCCAGCAAAATTTCGCTGCCGTCCGTGCACAGTGCGAACACAGCAAGGCCAAAATCTTCCCAGCCGCCCTGCGGGAACATCTCCTTTTCAAACACGGCGGTGATATTCTCCCCATCGGCAAATGCCTGCCCCGAAGGCATAACAACCTGCCCGCCCGCATTTTCGCCCCGCGCGTAATAGTCAAGCCGCAGGCCGCACAGGCCCTGCGCCCTGTTTTCCACCGCCACGTCAAAACTTTGCCGCGCGGCCCCGGCGTCAGGCACGGCTTGCCCGCCTTGCGCCGGAATGGGCCCGCCGTCAAACCGCAGATAAGAATTTGCCTGCGCCATGCCGCCGGCAAGTGTGCCGTTTTCCACCCGCATGCGGTTATAAGCCATGATGCCCTGCTGCACCGGCAGCACACACAAAAGCGTGAACAGCACAGCCCCTATGAATACGGCCAGCGGCACAAGCGGAAGCATTTTGTGCTGGCGCACGATGATGAAAATAAACACCACAGCCAGCCAAACAAGAAATACACTTGCCAGCACGCGCTTTACTGTAAGGCCATAGGCAAGGATATACAACCCCATTTTGGACGCCGCCGTGGCAAGCAGAAGAAGCGTAAGCACAGAGACGGCCGTGTTGCATGCGCGCAGCAGCCTGTTTTCGCCTATTTGCCTGCGGCTGAGCACATTGGCCGCAAGCAAAATGATAATGTTCACAGCCGCCACCCGGCACAGCTCGAAAAAGCCCTGCCTTGCATATTCCGCATAGGAAAAGCCCTGCGGAAGCGCACCCCAGAAGGCGCCGAACAAATATCTGGCCTGCACGGCAATGAACAGCACATATGCCGCACACAGCGTGCATAGGGCCGCGGCCACCGTGGCGCGCGGCAGCAGGCGCAGCCCGCGCTGAATGCCGCACACCTCCTGCCTGCTGTAGATGCAGGTGCGCCGCCCGCGCACACTTCCATACACAGTGCCGTATAAAAACAGCGCCGTGGGCAGAGCAAACATCCATTTCAGCAAAAACGTGCCCATATTCAGCGGGCGGAACAGGTTTTCCACAAAGCTGGAAAACCGCTGTGTAAAACCTTCCAGCAGGGCGGCAAACCCCGCGTCGGCCTGCATCAGCGGCGGAAGCACAAGGCACAGGCACAAAAGCCCCGCCAGCACGCCGCCCAGCACCGCACACACGCGTTTTGCCCCCGCGCCCTTCCGGGCGCCGCCGGGCACGCTTTTCCGCCGGGAAAAAAGCTGCCCCGCCCCCGCCAAAAGCGCAGCGGGCAGGCGCATAAAGTTGCCCCAGGGCACGGCAACGGCCGCATTCAAAAGGTCGAAGGCAAGCCAGTTTGATGTTTTCCCCTGTTTCAAAAGCCTGCCTGCGGCACACAGCGTCCAATACTGTGCTGCAAGCAAAAGCGCCGCGTAATGCAAAAGCCCCAGCAGGGTGCCCCCGTAGGGCAGGGCATAGGCGAACCCCAGGCACAGCACAATGCCAAGCCAGAACCAGCTTTCCCTCGGCGGCTTTTTTCCTGCCAAATATACATAACCCAGCACAACAGCCACATACAGCGCGCAAAAGACGGCTGTGCCAAGGCCTGCAAGGGAAAAGCGGAACCGTTCATGAAAGGCCTGCAATTCCCAAAACAGCCAGCCCACAGCCAGAAATACAAGGGCAAAGGCGCTGTCCAGACATGTAAAGCCTATTTTATTTTTCTGCGGCGCGGCAGGGCCCTGCCCCCCGGCAGGCTGCCCCTGCTTTTGCAAAAAGGGCGCACTTTTACAGGGCGGGCACGGCATGCCCACCGCATTTTTCTGCTGTTCCATTGTGTTACTCCTCTGTGTAATCCAGAATATCGGCGGGCTTGCAGCCCAGCGTTCTGCAAAGCGCCTCCAGCGTGGAAAAGCGGATGGCCTTCGCCTTATTTGTCTTCAGAATAGAGAGGTTTGCGGGCGTGATGCCAATGGCGGCTGCCAGCTCGGTAGAGGACATTTTTCTCTTTGCCATCATCACATCCAGGTTCACTACGATGGGCATGAAAAAGCCTCCCTTCAAATGGTATAGTCGTTTTCGTTCTTGATGGCTACGGCCTGCGCAAACACGTTTTTCACCACGCGCAGCATCAGGCCCACAAAGGCGGCCGCAGCGGCAAACACAAACAGGTACCAGTCGAACCAGCCCGCCGCAAAATAGACGAGCCCAGCGGCAATGCAGCACCACGACATCGTGCGCAGATGCCTCACGTTTTCTTCACAGAACACGTCCTCTGCAGAAATATTCTTCAAAAGCCTGTGCAGGCAGAACAGCACCAGCGCCGCAGGCACTGCAGAAGAGTAGGTGACGGCCAGATACAGCCATGCGATGCTTTCGCGGTACAGCACGGCCTTCCAGAACCATGGGCCGGAAATGCACAGCGCCGCCAACAGGGCGCTGAACACGGCCACGCACAAACGGCTCAGCTTCAGGCTTTTATCCATTGTCCAGTTCATGGGCACAGGCCCTCCTTTTTTGCACACCGGCACCTGCATGTGCCTTATGTTGGCCCCAGTATAACATAGTTATTATTGAATTACAAGTATTTTTTATTGTTTTTCGATAATAAATGAGGAGTTCCAGGCAATATTGATAATGCTGAGGCCCCTTTTTGCCGCGTAGGCCGCCGTATATGCGGTGCCGCCGGTGGGCCTTGAAAGGTTTGTGACGCAAATGGTGCTCATTTCAACAAGGCGCCGGTTTCTTTTCTGCATGCAGCCTTTTGTATATTCTTCTGAAACATAAATGAGCTCATCGGCCCGGCGCAGAATGTCCTGATAAACGGCCTTATCCCGTTCAGGCCAGTATTTCGCCTGCTGCCTGCATGGAAGCACTAAAACCAGCCTTATTTGCGGGAATTCCTTTTTCAATTCCAGCACCACCTGCTCTGCCAGAGTGTCGAAGCCTACGGCGCCGCCCGCACAATAAGTGCGTATTCCTGCAGCGGCAAATTCTCTTGTGACAGCCTCCAGCTTCTGCCGCATGGAGTTTTTCTCCCATTCCGGCAAATTGCGGTGGCCGGTAAAACAGCACACTTGTTTTTCGTTCATTTTTTCATCCTCCTCAGTCCTTTTTGCTTATTTTAGGACATATAGTCCAATATGTAAATAGGACGATATGTCCACTGTTATGATGGACGCGGTGATGAAGATTGTACAGGCTTCGAATTCGTGATATGCGCGAAGACCGTGATTTGACACAGGCACAAATTGCGGCCGTGTTGCTGTGCGACCAATCTCTGTATTCCAAATACGAGCGCGGAGAGCGTGCTCTTCCTTTAGACCTTGCCATAAAACTAGCCGATTATTACCACACCAGTATCGACTATCTGGTGGGACGCACAAATGTTTTCCGCCCTTACCCGGCGGCACAGAGGCCGGAATAAAAAATTCCCCGGCAAAGGCGCGTTGACATAAGAAAGCACTGCCTCTGAAACAGGAATTGGGGCACATAGCACCGTCAAAGTGTCCTGGCAGCTACAAAGGGTGTCTGCGGCACTTTTCCCTGCTCTGCAGCCCAAGTTTCTGCTTCCTAGGTGCACAGCAGTTTTGGCCCGGCAATTTTTCGTGAACAGCAGCGTGAAAGCCGGACGCGTTTTTCATACGGGCAAAGCCATCACTCTTCTTCTCTAAAAAATTTTCATCATTTTGGCCTTTCAGCGTCGCCGGCACAGCCCATGGCGCCAGGCTAAAATATAAAAAGCGCCCCTTTCCAAGCGGAAAGGGGCGCTTTTTTACATTACAGCTCTATTTTGCCGAACAGGGGCAAGTCTGCGCCGTCATTGATAGTCTCGGTGCGGCGGGGTACCATGGGCGCCGCGTTCGCGTCGCGCGGGGCATCTGCATATT
>PPYE01257374.1_pt1 | contig 18233 bp, 9 predicted proteins | sample 1559881 | NCBI WGS metagenome assembly PPYE01 (sample SAMN08240022, study PRJNA423297) | Human gut metagenome, whole genome shotgun sequencing project. | reverse complement strand
GTTCCAGACTCCGGCCGAAGCTGCTCGTGAAGCCGTTGAGGATGACGTTCATGTAGTAGGTGTTTCTTCGTTGGCTGCCGGACACAAAACGCTGGTTCCACAGATCATTGAAGAATTGAAGAAGTTAGGACGTGAAGATATTGTAGTGATTGCCGGTGGTGTTATTCCGGCTCAGGATTACGATTTCCTTTATAAAGCGGGTGTGGCTGCCATTTTTGGTCCGGGTACTCCGGTTGCAAAGGCGGCTTGTCAGATTCTGGAAATCTTGATGGACGAGGAATAAAAGATATATCTTAATGTAGATAGGGTAGGAGTGGGATTGTTGGATATCCTGCTCCTATTTTTTGTTTTCTTATGCGGGTTACCTCTTTGATTCCGATTTCCAGTGAGATCACTTCTGATTCATATAATAGAAATCCCCTTACTTTATCCTTTGGACGTTTTAAGGATAAGAGTAAGGGGAAATTTTGATTACAGTCTGTAATTTGTAGATCAAATATAGGCTATTGTTCTCGTTTTGAGAATCCTATTTCTATTACTTTACAATTACTTTTGCATTGTCTTTTCCATTACGGACAATGTAGAAGCCGGCAGAAAGGGAAACAAACGATCCATTTGTAACTGCTTTCTTTATAATTAGACGGCCTTGTCCATCGTATACGTTGGCTGTACAATCTTGTCCTTGAACCATAATACCTCCGGTTACACCGGTAAATGTTGTTTTCGGAGCGTCTTGTACGTCTTTAACGGCAACATCTCCCGACTCAATTCTAAGGGTGAAATCGACAATAGCTCCTCCATTGCTTGCAATATGGTTTCCGGAAATGACACTTCCACAAGGAGCAAGGCTGTTCCAGTCAATTTTGAAACGGATGCGATAGTCGCCTGCTGAAAGATTTTCCGGCAGAATGAAACGTGGGAGAGCACCATTGGCTCCGACATTATTTTTTTTCTGGTCTCCTAAACTATTTGTGCCATCAGCACCTCCGTCTTCTGAATAGAATGTATATGATACTAATTCCCCTTCATTATTACCGTCTGCGTTGAGGGTGATGTCGAACTCTTTATCTTTATTATAATCTACATATACATAAGCATGCATCCATTCAAAGTTCCATACCGTACTCGGATTTAGCGTTGCACCGGCTTTAGTGGAGATTATTTCATCTGTTTTGTCAACGTATACCGGACGGGGAGTTTTTGCAGTCTGAATCTGACTGCTTGTAAATTCATTGGTACCATCGGTAACAGATATAGAGGTCAGATAGCGGGTGTGGTTTGATTCATAATCCGGAGTACAATAGGCAGGATATGTGAATTCTGCTGTTGCAACTTTACTGTTGGTCATACCTTTTTTGATAGCTATTGCTTTGATGGTGACTGCCGAAGATACTAAAATCGGTTCTGTATAGACTTCCGACTGGGCATTAGGCATTGTTCCGTCCAATGTATAATAGATTACGGCATCCGGAGTGCTGCATGTGATTGTAACTTCAGATGTTTCTCCCTCTTCCAAACGCGCACCGGCCGGATCGAAAACAGGAGTTTCTACCTGTTCCAGAATTTCACCGGCAGGAGTGTATACATCTTGGCCATCAGTCAGCCATTCCAGAGAGAAATTCATAAAATAGAGTGAGCAGGCTCCTTCCGGATTTTCTTCTACATATGCTCCGATTGTACCGTCGGGAAGGATGGTGAGAGATGAATATACAGAGTTGTATGGGCATATGGATTTTACTGTCGGCCATGTTTCCCCTTCATCATAACTGATAAATATACTTACGTTCTGGCGTGAAGAAGAATTAGGAATGGAATGTAACAGACGGTCTTTATTGAAGCCTTGATCTGTTGCTGTATAGCGGATGATATCACCGTTGCAGGCATTGGTATTGATTTCGTTCCAGTTTGATTGGGCTCCCCAGGTTTCTCCACCGTCTGTAGAGATGCTGTAACCACGGTAACCGCTTTGACGAACGCTCATTAATACACGGCCATCATTGAGTTCTACCACTTTCGCTTCATCTCCATTGCTGAATGCACGTTCTGATACTGTCCAGGTAGCACCATTGTCGTCTGAATAAACGGCATAATTGTGTAACTGGTTTCCGGAGCCCATTGCTGCAACAAACATGATGCGTCCTGCGTGTTCTCCGCGAGTCAGACGTAAACCGTTTCCGGAACCGAAGAAAGAGTGGGTAAAGGCCTTGCGTTCTGCGTTATCACAATTGCTTCCCCATAACAGATCTGTAACGTTTTTAGGCTCTTCCCAAGTACGCCCTTTATCATGACTGATAGTGATATACGACCATTGAGGGTCGGATGCGGAAGAGGCCCAAAGTCCGTTTCCACCAACGAATCCGCACACTACATCGCCGTTGGCTGCCTCAACGATGACTGCATCACCGTATCCTTTTTTATATCCTTTACCTTCAGCAATGGTTACAGGTTCACTCCAAGTGAGACCACCGTCGGTACTATAACGCGAAACGATGTCAATGTCTTCCGGAAGGTCTGTTTCGTTATATTTGCGTTTGTCGGTAGTTGCTAATAATGTGCCGTCTGAAAGTTGAAGTAATGCCGGTATACGCCAGTTCTTTGAATCATAATCACCCGGGGCAAATACCAGGCGGCGTTTCAGCAATATTTCACGACTTCCGGTTGGAGCGGGATTTTCGATTTCGAAAGCTTGGCTTTCAGTGGTTATTTCATGCAGTTCTGCATCGATTTTTGAACCTTCGTTTGCTGTTTCCGATATTTCAGCGCATATCCACAAATAGCTTGTACCGGATTGGATGGTTGCATTTGTAAATTCGCATGTCATATCACCTTCAGCCGGAACAAATTCACCTAATAAAATGGCATCTTGGGCTGTGCGTTCATCGAATTTGTTTTCGGATGTTTTATAGATTTTTATTTTCGTGATATCTGCTAAATTGGTCGTTCCGTTTAAATTCATTTTCATAGAATGTAATGCCTGTGTAGCGTCTGTTCCTCCCATTGTTACAGTTGCTTTAAGGATCTGATCGTATGGATTTCCACGTCCGGTAAATTTGCTGTTCTGGGCAAGGGTTACCGAGGTGATTTCCGGAAGTTCGGTTGTAAAGCCGACTAATGTGCCGGTATGTCCGTTTCCGCTGATATCTGTTACTCTTAATCCTGTAATATTCTGAAAATCATAGGCTGCCACCAATCCGTCTGTCTCAGGGCCTACTTCGGCCGTTGCATCTGCAGTGATTTCCTCTGCCGAAAGAGCCCGTTTGTAGAAATGCAAACCGCCAATAGCACCGTTAAGGAAATAATTAGGTGTGTCTTCTTCAGAGAATCCGGCTCCGACAAGAACGTCATATGTATTAGTGCATTCCCAAGGAGCAATGGGCTTGATTCCGCTGTTGGCAACTGCTGTACCGTTGTGATATTCGTACATGATACCTGCTGTGCGATCAATGACGAAAGCGATGTGGTGCCATTCACCTGCATATCCGGGGATATTTGAATAGACAGATACGGAATTATTGTGGTCTCCTGTATTATTGGGACTATTCACAGCGAAAAATTGACTACTTATGCCATTTCCCCATAATTCATATCCCGATTTGATGGTGGCATTGTTTTTTACACGTTTCACGACGAAACGGGTATCTGCTTCTAAAACATTTCGTTTTACCCAGCATGAAACGGTAAATGATTCAGTAGTCGTTATGTTGAAATCGGCATGATGAGGAATCATCATATACTGATCGGAACCATTAAACTCAATAAAAGAGCTGGGGGCATTGTTTTCTGCCGTGGTTGATTGAGAATTAGTAGCAATACTACTTGTAGTCTGGTTATTGGCCAGGACTACTGGCAATAACGCTGTAAGCGCTGCCATAGTAAACAGTTTTTTTAAATTCATAATATTATATATTAAAGTTATAAAATAAATGACTATAGGTCATCTTGGACATACGTAACAGTCGTTCTTTATATTTTATAGGGCTGATATTTATAATACAGTTTATTGATGAAGGTTACTAAAACAAGAATAAAATTAAAAAGGTAGAATGTTGTTATTGAATACTTGTGTAGGGGATATTGAAGCCTCTCCCCAACCCTCTCCGTGGGAGAGGGCGTACAGATACTCTTGTTTATTAATTAGTTACAAAACCAACTTAGCTCCCTCTCCCACGGAGAGGGCTGGGGGAGAGGCTTCATTATCCACGCTTCAGATGTTAAAATCAGAGGTGTTTTTCATAGTATTAGATTTAAGGTTAACAAAGGTTGGAGCAAGGCGTTGCTCCTTTTTTTATGTCTATACCTCTCGTAACTTTCCCTGTTTTTGCTAACTTTGCATGATTTTAAAAACAAAAGAATGATAGTTTGTATTGCCGAAAAGCCCTCTGTGGCACGTGATATTGCTGATATTTTAGGAGCCAGAACCCGGAAAGAAGGGTATATCGAAGGAAACGGATACCAAGTGACTTGGACGTTCGGCCATCTTTGCACTTTGAAAGAACCGCATGAATATACCCCCGGATGGAAATCATGGAGCTTGGGTAGTCTCCCTATGATTCCTCCGCGTTTTGGCATAAAACTGATAGAGAATCCTACTTATGAGAAGCAGTTCCATATCATCGAAGGATTGATGCAACAGGCTGATGAGATCATAAATTGTGGTGATGCCGGGCAGGAAGGGGAATTGATTCAACGCTGGGTGATGCAAAAGGCCGGAGCACGTTGTCCGGTGAAACGTCTCTGGATCTCTTCATTGACAGAAGAAGCTATTAAAGAGGGTTTTGCGAAGTTGAAAGATCAATCGGACTTCCAGTCGTTGTACGAAGCCGGGCTTTCCAGGGCAATGGGAGATTGGTTGTTGGGGATGAATGCTACCCGTTTGTATACTATTAAGTACGGGCAGAACAAGCAAGTTCTTTCTATCGGCCGTGTACAGACTCCTACGCTGGCATTGATCGTCAACCGGCAGTTGGAGATTGAAAACTTCAAGCCGGAGCCTTATTGGGAATTGAAAACGGTCTATCGTGAAACTACATTCTCGGCGACGAAAGGAAAATTCACTTCCAAAGAGGAGGGACTGGAGTTTCTGGAAACGGTAAAACAATCGGATTTTGTGGTGACGGATGTTTCGGCAAAGAAAGGGGTGGAGTATGCACCCCGTCTGTTCGACCTTACTTCACTACAGGTGGAATGCAATAAAAAGTTTGCTTATTCCGCTGATGAGACTCTGAAACTGATCCAGTCGCTTTATGAAAAGAAAGTGACTACCTATCCGCGTGTCGATACGACTTTCCTTAGTGATGATATTTATCCGAAGTGTCCGGCTATTCTGAAGGGGCTGAGGGATTATGAAGTTTTGACTGCACCGTTGGACGGTGCCAAGCTTCCAAAATCCAAAAAAGTATTCGACAGTTCGAAAGTGACCGATCACCACGCTATTATTCCGACCGGAGTATATCCACAGAATCTGACGGATATGGAACACCGGGTGTTCGATTTGATTGCCCGCCGTTTTATTGCGGTATTCTATCCCGATTGCAAGGTGTCTACTACCACCGTATTGGGAGAAGTGGATAAGATCGAGTTTAAGGTGACCGGTAAACAGATTCTTGAACCGGGTTGGCGGGTTGTTTTTGCCAAAGAACAGGTTGAGGAGAAAGAGGGGGATGAAGAGCGGGTATTGCCGGTTTTCGTGAAGGGAGAGAGCGGGCCGCATGTGCCGGATTTGAATGAGAAGTGGACACAACCTCCGAAACCCTATACGGAAGCTACCCTGCTTCGTGCCATGGAGACTGCCGGTAAATTGGTGGATAACGACGAATTGCGCGATGCTTTGAAAGAAAATGGTATTGGCCGTCCGTCAACACGCGCTGCCATTATCGAGACCCTGTTCAAGCGAAACTATATCCGTAAGGAGAAAAAGAATCTGATAGCTACCCCTACGGGTGTGGAACTGATACAACTTATCCATGAGGAACTCCTGAAATCTGCCGAATTGACCGGTATATGGGAGAAGAAACTTCGTGAGATTGAAAAAAGAACTTATGATGCCCGGCAGTTTCTGGAAGAATTGAAACAGATGGTTTCGGAGATTGTGACAAGTGTATTGTCTGATAATACCAACCGTCGCATTACCATACAGGAAACTGCGGCACAAATAGCAGAAGAAAAGCCGAAGAAAGAGCCCAAAAAACGTACCCGCAAACCGGCTGCTCCAAAAGAAAAGAAGCAGGAAGAGAAGAGTGCGGAAAAGGCAGTTGAAGGATCCGGAAAGGAGGGAGTGCCAGTTACCGGTGAGACGGATCTCTTGGTCGGTCAGCCTTGCCCGGTGTGCGGTAAAGGCACTATTATCAAGGGGAAGGCGGCTTATGGTTGTTCTGAATGGAAGAATGGGTGTACTTTTAGAAGGGCATTCGATTGAGATAGCTTTACAATTACTTGGGAGTTTTGCACGTTTCATGGATGTGAGACGTGCGTCTCGCAACTGTGTGACGATCGTTTCATAATTGTGAAACATGCGTCTCTTAATTGTGAAACGCTTTGAAGAAAGGAGCGAATACGGAAAACATCCGGCAGGTATACCGAATGATCACATCGTTATAGCAAAAGATGATAACCGTTTACAATAAACCTCTCTTTTTTCTGTTTATATACTAAGATTATGTGCCGCAAACTTATCTATATACTTCTACTTTTCCTGCTGGCTTCCTGTGGTGCAGGACGCAGTTTGAAGAGAGCCGAGCAAAGTTATGCCCGCGGCGAATACTTTGATGCAGCCAAATATTATCGGAAAGCCTATGCGGCCACTCCCCCGAAGCAACGGAAACAGCGTGGAGAGATCGCTTATAAGATGGCCGGCTGTTATCGTCTCATCAATTATAATGTGCGTGCCAAAGGGGCTTACATGAATGCCATCCGTTATCACTATCCGGATTCGGTAACCCATTTCTATCTGGCAGAGAGTTTGCGGAAGAATGGCGAGTATAAACCGGCTATTGCCTCCTATAAAACCTATCTCCAATATCGTCCTAATGATACATTGGCGTTGAATGGCTTGCAATCCTGCACTTTGGCACAGGAATGGAAGGAGCACCCTACACGACATATAGTGAAACGGGAAGCCGTTTTCTTCTCCCGGCGCAGCGATTATTCCCCGATGTATGCCGGAGACGATACGGATATCATCTATTTTACTTCCACCCGGAATGAGGCAAAAGGGAATGATCTGAACGGTATCACCGGTATGAAAAGTGCCGATATATTCTCTTCCAAACGTGATGAGAAGAAAAACTGGCAAAAGCCCGAACCGTTGGAGTCGGAAGTGAACAGCGAGTTTGAAGATGGTGCCTGTTCTTTCTCGGCGGATGGTAAAACCATGTATTTTACCCGTTGCCGGACATCGCCCGAGGCACCTGTGTATGCCGAGATATTTGCTTCCGCACGTACCGGAGCCAATTGGGGGACACCGACTAAATGTGCCATTCTGAATGATTCTCTTTCTTCAGTGGCTCATCCTGCCATGTCTCCGGCGGGAGATTTTCTTTATTTTGTATCCGATATGCCCGGCGGATTCGGCGGACTTGATTTGTGGCGCATCAATGTAGTGAAGGACGGTTTCGGATATGTGGATAATCTGGGGCCTGATATCAATACGGCCGGTGACGAGATGTTTCCTACGTTCGGCCCTAAGGGGGAGTTATACTTTTCTTCGAACGGGCATCCCGGTATGGGAGGGCTCGATATATTCTGTGCAGTGCTCGACTCTGTATCCGGGCGGTGGAAAGTGGAAAATATGCGTTCGCCTATTAATTCTGCCGGAGATGATTTCGGTATGACTTATGAGCCGGGGCGGCAGCGTGGTTTTTTCTCTTCCAACCGGGGAGATGCGCGCGGATGGGATCATATTTATAGCTTTGAATTGCCGGAAGTGAATCATACTCTTACCGGCTGGGTATATGATAAAGAAGGCGATGCCCTGCCGGAAGCTATGGTAACCATAGTCGGTGACGACGGTACTTATCTGAAAATAGATGTGAAGAGAGACGGGTCATTCGTTCAACGTCTCAATTCCGGACAGCATTATGTAATGTTGGCCTCTTGCCGTGGTTATCTGAACGGGAAACAGGAACTTGTAACGGATACGGCCCAAGTTGACCGCAGTTATGAGGTTGAATTCCCATTGGCCTCCATTACCCGTCCGGTGCTAATCGAGAATATTTTCTATGAATTCGACCGGGCAGACCTTACCCCTGCATCGACTACTGCGCTTGACGAACTGATCGCTTTGTTGAACGATAACCCGAATGTAACCATCGAGCTTGCTGCTCATTGTGACTATAAAGGAAATGACGCTTACAATGAGCGTCTTTCGCAGAGACGTGCGGAATCGGTTGTTCGCTATTTGATTAAAGGAGGTATTTCCGAAGATCGCCTTACGGCAAAAGGATACGGAGAGAGCAAACCGAAAGTTGTGAATAAGTCGGTGCTGAAGACAGCTCCTTTCTTGAAAGAGGGGAATGTGCTGACAGAGGAATTCATTAAGACACTTACTCCGGAGCAGCAGGAAATATGTAATGCGATTAACCGCCGTACCGAGTTCCAAGTATTGCGTACCACCTACGGATTGTATAAATAAAACTATCTTTTCGAAAACTTGTTCTTCCTTCCATTTGTTCTTATTAAAGATAACGTTAATTCGATATAAGGAATCATGCTGCATCGTTTCTCCTCCTTTCCGGAAAGAGGGAAAGCCATGCGGGATAAGAGTTATGTCGGACTCAGGTTAAAGATTTAATAAAGATAGTAAAGTGATGAAGAAATCAAAAAAAGGAATGGCGGCCTTGATGGCGCTTGCTGCTGCATTTTTAATGTTTGCACAGAAGTCCGAAGCATGTACACGTGCGGTGTATCTTGGACCGGATAATATGGTGATAACCGGGCGTACAATGGATTGGAAAGAAGATATCATGTCCAATCTTTATTTGTTTCCACGTGGTGTAAAGCGGGTCAGTTATGATAAGGGAGAGGTGGTGAACTGGACTTCCAAATATGGAAGTATTGTTGCTTCTGCCTATGATCTCGGTATTTGTGACGGAATGAATGAGAAAGGACTCGTAGCAAGTCTGCTTTTCTTGCCGGAATCAATTTATACGCGTCCGAATGATACACGTCCGGTGATGGGAATCGGGATCTGGACTCAATATGTGCTTGATAATTTTGCTACAGTGAGTGAGGCTGTGGCAGAATTGAAAAAAGAAACTTTCCGTATCGATGCACCTCATCTGCCCAATGGAGCGGCTTCAACGTTGCACATGGCAATTACCGATGAAACGGGTAATACGGCTGTTTTAGAGTATATCGACGGAAATCTGATTATTCACGAAGGTAAACAATATCAAGTGATGACTAATTCACCACGTTATGATCTTCAGTTGGCTGTGAATGATTATTGGAAGGAAGTGGGTGGTCTGCAAATGTTGCCCGGTACCAATCGTTCGAGCGACCGTTTTGTGCGTGCTTCATTTTATGTACATGCCATACCGCAGACTGCCGATCCGAAAATAGCAGTCCCCAGTGTACTGAGCATAATGCGGAATGTATCTGTGCCATTCGGTATTTCTACTCCGGATAAGCCACATATCTCGTCTACCCGTTGGCGTTCTGTTTCCGACCAAAAGGATCGGGTCTATTACTTTGAGTCGACATTGACTCCCAATCTTTTTTGGATTGATTTAAAGAAGGTAGACTTTAGTCCGAAAGTTGGTGTGAAGAAGTTAACACTGACTAATGGCGAAATTTATGCCGGTGAAGCGAATAAGGATTTTAAGGAAAGCAAAGGCTTTAATTTCCTGTTCAGACTTCCGTAGACAGGGAGTAGTTGATAGTTAGTAGTTGGTAGTTAGTAGTAAGTAGTAAGTAGTTAGTAGTAGGCTGCGCTATATGCCGCATGGAACTTCTAACTCCTTACTCCTAACTACCAACTCCTCACTATTTTCCGTATTCCTTATAAAATTCTACTACCGCTTCGATTCCTTTTCGGAAGATATCCAATGAGAAATTTTCATTGGGAGAATGGATGGCATCTGATTCCAAACCAAATCCCATTAATACGGTTTTGATTCCCAATACCTGTTCAAAAGTAGAGATGATAGGAATGCTTCCTCCACGGCGTACTGCTAACGGTTTCTTGCCGAATGCAACTTCGAATCCCTTTTCAGCAGCTTGGTAAGCCGGAAGGGAAATCGGACATACATACCCTTGTCCGCCATGCATCGGAGTCACTTTAACTTGTACTGTTTCCGGGGCAATGGAACGGATGTAATCTGCAAACAGTTCTGATATTTTATGATGATCCTGGTGGGGAACTAACCGGCAGGATACTTTGGCAAATGCTTTCGAAGGAAGAACTGTTTTGGAGCCTTCACCCGTATATCCTCCCCATATACCGCAAACATCGAATGACGGACGGCAGCTATTACGTTCGAGGGTGCTGTATCCTTTTTCACCGAATAATTCTTTCACCCCGATAGCAGCTTTATATTTCTCTTCATTGAATGGGATGTGTGCAATCATTTCCCGTTCTGCTTGAGGTACTTCCTCCACATCGTCATAGAAACCGGGGGCAGTGATACGACCGTCGGCATCTATCACTTTGCTTATCATGCTACAGAGCACATTGACAGGATTGGCTACCGCACCACCAAAATGTCCGGAATGAAGGTCGCGGTTTGGTCCGGTCACCTCTATTTCCCAATAAGCCAGTCCACGTAGGCCGGTGGTTAATGAGGGCAGGTCGGCGCCCAGCATACTGGTATCCGATACCAATATGATATCTGCTTTCAGTAGTTCTTTGTGCTCTTCACAGAAGGCTTCAAGACTGGGTGAACCAATTTCTTCTTCCCCTTCGAAAATGAATTTCACATTGTTTCTTAATAAGTCGTTTTTGACCAGATATTCAAAAGCTTTCACTTGAATAAATGCCTGCCCTTTGTCGTCATCCGCGCCACGTGCCCAGATATGTCCGTCGCGTATTTCAGGCTCAAACGGTTTACTTTTCCACAATTCTAAAGGTTCGGCCGGCATCACATCATAGTGGGCATATACAAGCACTGTTTTTGCATTCGGGTCTACAATTTTTTGTCCGAATACGATCGGGTTTCCTTGAGAAGGCATTACGATAGCTTCATCAGCCCCCGCCTCCAGTAACAATTGTGTCCAACGTTGTGCACATGCCAGCATATCATCATGGTGCTCCGGTAGTGCACTGATACTTGGGATACGGATGAGGCTGAACAAATCTTCCATCATCTTCGGTTCGTTTACTGCAATATAATCTTTAATATAAGCCATTTTTTAGTAGTTAGTAGTTAGTAGCTGGAATTGGTAGTTGGTGGTTAGTAGCTGGTAGTCAGTAGTTGGTCTTCAAACAACACGCTGCATAGATTCTAACTACCAGCTCCTAACTCCTAAATTTGTGTCATTCTATCCAATAAGTAATAATCGAGTATTGTCATGGCAGCCATTGCTTCCACGATAGGAACGGCACGTGGTAAAACGCAGGGATCATGCCGTCCGCGTGCTTTCAGAGTGGTGTCGATACCATCGATGTTTACGGTTTCCTGTTCCATAAGCACAGTAGCTACCGGTTTAAATGCGACACGGAAAAAAATATCTTGTCCATTACTAATACCACCCTGGATTCCTCCTGAGTGGTTAGTACGCGTTTCGATGCGTCCGTTATGATTGTAGAATACATCGTTTTGTTCCGATCCTTTTTGTTTTAAGCCTTTGAAACCGTCTCCATATTCAAACGCTTTGGCTGCATTAATACTCAGCATGGCATTACCCAATGCCGCGTGCAGCTTACCGAACACCGGCTGTCCCAGTCCGATGGGGCATCCTTTGATAACACAAGTCAGTACTCCGCCAATGGTATCGCCTTCTCCTTTTATTTTATAGATAAGATCCTGCATCTCTTTTGCTTTTTCCGGATCCGGGCAACGTACCGGATTGGTCTCAATCAAGTCCAGATCGTAATCTGTATAATTCCCTTCCAACTTGATAGGGCCTACTTGTGATGTATAAGCCGTGATATGAATTCCTAATTGGTTTAATGCTAATTTGGCCAAAGCACCGGCTACAACGCGTGAAATCGTTTCACGGGCCGATGAGCGTCCTCCGCCGCGATGATCCCGGATGCCATACTTCACCTTATAAGTATAGTCCGCATGTGACGGGCGATATACATTTTCCAGATTGTTGTAGTCGTTGGAATGCTGGTTTTCGTTCCATACGATAAAGCCGATAGGGCAACCGGTCGATTTTCCTTCAAAGATGCCCGATAGGAATTCCACCTTGTCCGCTTCTTTACGCGAGGTAGTGATAGCCGATTGTCCGGGACGACGACGGTCGAGTTCTTTCTGTACGAACTCTTCATCGATCCTGATACCTGCCGGAAAACCGTCTATAACTCCACCGATACCTTTTCCATGTGACTCTCCAAAACTGGTTAGCCTGAATATATTTCCAAATGAATTAAACATGATGTTGTGTGATTTAAGAAATTGTATATTGCAAATATAACAATTTATCCGACACTAAAGTTATTACCTTTGCTTTTATTTATCGCTGTTCCGATATTGTTGCGGACTCATACCTGTCAGGCGTTTGAAATATTTTCCAAAGAAAGATACGTTCGGGAAATTCAGAGATTCTGCAATTTCGTGTATCGGTATGTTAGTCGATTTCAATTGTGCTTTGGCATCTACTATGACAACTTCCGAGATAATATCCATAACAGTCTTGCCTGTAACATGTTTTACAGTGTTACTCAAGTGAGTAGGCGTTATATTCATTTGTTTTGCGTAATATGTAATATTTCGTTCTTGAGTATAATGCTGGATAACCAGATGACCAAATGTTTTACATATTTCCTCACTTCTGCTTGAACCTGTTTCGCTTCGGATGGGTTGTTCATGATACATATCACTCAACCTATATAGAATGGAAAGAAGCATGCATTTTAAAATTTCAGGATTGTAAGGAGACCGTTTTTTATAATATACTTTCATCATGAGCCAAAAAAACTCTTCGTAGATAGAGGCAAACTCTTCAGGCAGTGACAAAACCGGATGGCTCTTTGTAATATAAATTAGGTCGATAATAGACTTGTTTTTGTTTAACCCATTGATAAATTCAGAAGAAAATACCATGAAATAAAGTTTTAGATCTCCTTCTATTTTGTTTATCTGGATGATACTTCCTGGTGAAAGGGTTACGAAATCATTCTTCTTTATGGTATACTCGGACAAATTAATACTTGCCTCAATGCTACCATTCATGCACAATACAAATATTTCAGCCTTAAGTCTACACGGATATCGTGTGTATAAGTTCAATATATTAAGATCAATATCGGCATTACTACCTATAACAAAATCTTCTGTTATGTCTATTTTAGGTAATTCTTGTTCCATAATCTTTTGGTTTATTGATGCACAAATATAGGTATATTTTTATAAATAGACTACATTACTTGATTTATAGAACATAAAAGAAGAAAGATATATTTCCATATACTAATGATTTATAGTTTAAAAAAGAAGGGATACTTTAGTAATAGGATATAAATTAGTAGAAATAGACCTTGTTTAAAAATGGAAACTGTTGTTACTTTGCAGCGTTTTTAATCAATAATGAAAGAATATGAATAAAAGAAGATTACTTTTTGTTGTTGTTTCTGTCTTTCTTTGTGCATTCCAGAGCATTTATGCCGGGAATAAAGACTTGACAAACTGGATAGATGGCGGTAAGGACTATGGAAATAAGTATGCTTATGACACAGGATGGTATGATGCTACTGCTTCAGAATATACGATTTCTACTCCGGCAGAAATGGGGGCTTTTGCGGTAGCAAGTGCAACTGATGCATTCGAAGGTAAAACAGTGAAATTAGCAGCAGACCTTGACATGTCGAAATATGGATGGGTGTCTCTCGGTGCAGCAGGCTTTAAAGGTACATTTGATGGTATGGGACATACCATTACTGCTATGTCGTATAAAGATGAAAGCCAGGCTAAGGCTTGGGGGTTATTTCATACGATCGATGGAGGTACTGTTAAAAATATCGTAATAACCGGAAGTACTTTTGCTAATGAAAAATCGGGTACCAGCTGCCCTTCTGTAGGAGGTATTGCTTCTATCTTAAAAGGGAGTGGTGTAATATCTAATTGCGGATTTTCGGGGACTGTGCATCTTCCGTTTGATAAAGGAGCTGATAATTTGGCTAAGCAAAATGGTTTGGTAGGCGGACTTGTCGGTGTTATCGAATCGGGTACGGTTGTCAATAGCTATGTGATAAATAATGAACCTACTCTTCCTGCTTCCAATGATACCATTTATGGAAATATTGCGGGAAAATCTAATGGAACGATTTCCAATTGTTATTATTTGGAAAATGAAATTTATTTGGGAGCAGTAAATTCAAATCAGGAACAAGGAATTCAAGAGCAAGTGCAGGCAAAAGCGGTTGCAAGCTTTGCTTCTGGTGAAGTGGCTTATTTACTGAATGCAGCTGATGGCAATGCAGGAACTTGGGGACAAGGTGAGAGTATGCCAGTATTTGCTGGAGAAAATATTTCTGCTGTTTACAAAATAGGTTATCCGGAAAAACAGGAATATGGAGTTGTGAATGGTCCGGAGTACGCTTCTGCAGGCGAAACTGTGACTTTGACATCTACAGTGGAAGACGGTTATCTTATTAAAGATTTGGCTGTAACTGGTACAAAATTAGTGAATTATTCTACTTTTGTAATGCCTGCCAGCGACGTGAATGTTACATATTCAGTTGAAGCATTCTCTTCCAGTAGTATTGTAGCTTTCCCGGCTGAAGATATAAAAGGTGCTTCGTTCGTTGCAAAATGGAACAAGGTGGATGGAGCGACCGGTTATAAGATCACAGTGAAAAAAGAAGGTGTTGTCTTGGATGCTTACAATGCACTTGCTGTAGGAGATGTTACTTCTGTTATTGTAGAAGGGTTGAGACAAAATACGACTTATACTTATACTGTACAATCTGTAAAAGGTGAAACAACTTCTTTGGCTTCAAATGAAATAGTTGTGACTACGGGTGAAGTGTCTGCAAAAGTGGTTTCGGTAGATGGACGGGAAGTTTTGGTTGCTTGGGAAGTTGTTGAAGGTGCTGATCATTATGGCGCTACCATTACCGGTAAGTCGGGTCTGGTTAGCAGTGTGGAAACAACTGATTGTGAATACTTGTTTAGAGGATTGGATATTTCTGTAACTTATACTCTTGTTGTTGTCGCTTACAATCAGGAAGGTGATGCTATAACTACTTTTTTGCCGGTTGCGGTAACTACTGGAGTAGATTATGGAACTCAGTTAACAAATAGTACTTTTGAAGCTTGGGAAAAAGAAGGGGATGAAGCCGAACCTGTAGGATGGAACTCATTTATGAGTGGTGGTGGTAGTTTGGCTGGATTTACGAAGAATGTGCATATGGAGAAATCTGAGATTGTGCGTCCGGGAAGTAATGGCAGTCAGAGCGTTCGTATTTGGACGAAAGCCGTATTCGGAGTTCCTGCTAATGGTAATTTGACTTGCGGTAAAATCAATTCCGGTAGTATGGTAGCAACTGATCAGGCCAATCATAACAGAACTATAATGGAGGAACCGGAGTTTAATCAACCATTGAATGGTGCTCGCCCAGATTCGTTAACTGTATGGGTGAATTTCTCTTATAGCGGCAGTACTGCATGGACGGCTCGTGTGGCAGCTACGATACACGATGCGTATAATTATGCTGATCCGTCTGCAACATTAGATTCTTTGCACGCTGTGGCAAAAGCGGAGATGAATTATCCGGCTGTGTCTCCGAGTGGTGGCTGGCAACGTCTTTCTATTCCTTTTGATTATGAATTGAAAAATTTTGATGCTTTCTATGAGAAGATGAATAATAGTCAATATTGGAAAGACTCATTGAAAGTAGATAAGTTTGAAAGACCGACTTCTGCTGATTATATGTTGGTTACATTTGCCACAAATTCAACTCCGGGTAAAGGAACAGATGGAGATCAGGTATTGATTGATGATATGTTGCTTATCTATAAACCGGTCTTGAAATTAACGAAGAGTGTTTATCAACCGGGAGAAAAGATAACTGTTGATTATACTTTGGTGGGTACAATGTCTCCTTCCAATATAGATAAGAAGGCTAATGTCGTTTCATTGGAATTGTCTGATGCAACAGGAAGCTTTGCAAATCCGAAAGTTCTGACTGAAATTGTAACAGATAAGAGCGGGCAACTTATTGCTGATATAGAAGAGGATTTGATGGCTGGCAATTATAAAGTTCGTGTGGTTACTACCAACTATCCGATGGTATCTGAAGAGTTTTGTGTTGCTACCGGAGTACCTGCAGTGAATGTGGCAGCTGCTACTGATATTGAAGGAAGTGCATTTGTTGCTAACTGGGAAGTACCTTCCGTAGAACCGACAAAATATTTGTTAACTGTTAAGCAGGGCGATATTATTGTTGGGGAATACAATGATAAAGAAGTAGGAAATGTGACAAGCTACAATGTAGAAGGTTTGACGGAAAATACCACTTATACTTATGTAGTGAAGGCTGTTTATGATAAGGTAACATCAGGTGCTTCACAAGCTATTGAGGTGGTTACTGTTCCTGTTATAAAAGGAGCGGTTGCTACGGACATTGAAGAAAATGCATTTGTTGCTAATTGGGAAGCTCCTGTTTCAATACAACCTACTAACTATTTACTGACAGTGAAAGAAGGGGATGCTGTGGTAGAAGCTTATGTGGAGAAAGAGGTTGGAACTGTTCTAAATTGTAAGGTAGAAGGTCTTAAAAAGAATACAGTTTATACATATACCGTAAAAGCCGTTTATGGTAAGAATGTAGCGAAAGCTTCCGAACCGATTGAAGTGAGAACTTTAGTCGCTACAACGAAAGCATTAGCCGCAACAGATATTGAGGAAAATGCCTTTGTTGCTAATTGGGAAGTTCCCGTTTCTATGGAACCGACAAACTATCTTTTGACGGTGAAAGAGGGTGATGAAGTCGTAGAGGGATATAAAGATTTAAATGTTGCTGCTGTAACAAGCTATAAGGTAGAAGGCTTGAAAGTAAATACGGCTTATACTTATACTGTGAAAGCTGTTTACGGTGAACTTATATCTAAGGTTTCTAATGAGATAACTGTTACTACATTGGTACCTGCAGTGAAAGCATTGGATGCAACTGAAATCGAAGAGAATGCATTTGTTGCTAACTGGACAGCTCCTGATTCTATGGAACCAACCCAATATCTTCTTACAGTGAAAGAAGGTGATGCCGCAGTAGAAGGATACAATGACTTGGAAGTTGGAACTGTAGTAACTTATAAAGTAGAAAACTTGAAAGTAAATACGGCTTATACTTATACAGTAAAAGCTGTTTATGGTGAACAGGTTTCGAAAGAATCTAATAGAGTTGAAGTTACCACTTTGGTGCCTGCTGTAAAAGCATTGGCTGCAACAGAAATAAATATTACAACTTTTGTAGCTAATTGGGAAACTCCTGCTTCTATGGAGCCTACCAACTACTTGCTCACAGTGAAAGAAGACGATGCTATCGTAGAAGGATATAATGATTTAGAGGTTGGAATAGTAACAAGTTATAAAGTTGAAGGTCTGAAATCGAATACAGCTTATACGTATACGGTCAAGGCAGTTTATAATGATAAACTTTCGTTAGCTTCCGAAGCAATAGAAGTGACTACTCTAAAAGCTGTAGGTATTGGAAATATGACGGCAAACAATGCGATTTCCGTTTATCCGAATCCGGCAGTTGAATCTCTTTATATTGATGGAGTAACCGAGAATAGCGAATATGTAATTTATGATATATCCGGTAAAGCTATTGATGAAGGAACTCTTTTAATTAATAAAGTAGATGTTAGTAGTCTTAAGACGGGTATGTATTTTATTGAAACAGAATCAGGTAAAACTAAATTTATTAAAAAATAAAGTAGAAAACTGATTTAGAATCTATATTATAAAAGAAAAATTCCCTCAAGTGCATTTCATTTTTGCACTTGAGGGATATTTTTTGTTGTAATGTATTGAAACCATTCGTTCCATATGGATGAAACTATTCGTTTCTACTATACGGAACCATTAGTTTCATCGTATTGCAACTAATAGTTTCATTACTGCAGAAC
>PPYE01293753.1_pt1 | contig 18237 bp, 14 predicted proteins | sample 1559881 | NCBI WGS metagenome assembly PPYE01 (sample SAMN08240022, study PRJNA423297) | Human gut metagenome, whole genome shotgun sequencing project. | reverse complement strand
GCGGGGTGTTTGAGTGACAGAACGTTTTTGCGCAAGCAAAATGGCGGAGTTTCACTCCGACAAGTTCGCGTTTGCGAAACGAAGTGAAGCAATGAAAGCCCCAGTGGGGCTTTCAAGCGACAGAACGGTCTTGCGCACAGCGCAAGATGGCGGAGTTTCACTCCGGCAAGTTCGCGTTTTCCCCTGCCTGTTGGGTGATATACTCGTCCAGCTCGCTGCTCTGCCAGGCATAGTGCTGCAAAAGCTGCCAATCGCAATCGGGGCGGGCCAGCTGAGCATCCACACAGAAGCGCTCCAGAGGCAGGCAGCACAGCAGGCTGAAGCTGAACGCCGCCGCCACAAAGGCCATGCGCGCCGCCGGGATGCCGCAGAACAACCGCACCGCAGCCAGAACACTGGCCAGTAACAATGCTCCCAGCACCCACGCAGCCCAAATGCGCCGCACCGTTGGGCCGTACAGATTGATATACACTGCCAGCTTGGCCGCGGCTAGCATCGCAAACCCGGCACCGAACCCGCACAGCGCCACGGCCAACACGCGGGATAAGCCCTTTTGGGTAACCGGCTGCGCCCCCAAAAAGTGCAGTGCCGCCAGCACAGTAAGGTCCAGCGCCAGAATGCGGCAAAACTCCCAAAAACCGTTCACCGCAAACGCGGCGGCATCCGGCGCGGTCAGGGGCAGCGGTGCCCCAAGGGCAGCGGCGAATTCCGCCGCCTGCACGGCAAAAAACAACGTATACACACCACACAGCACCGCCATGACTAACACTCCCATCAGCTGGGGCAGGCGCGGCAGGGCTGCCAGTTTGCCGTAAAACTGTTCCGCCGCAACAGGCGGCGCCTTGCGCCGGGCGCTGCCGCCCGCCAGACCAAACAACCAGGCACCAACAGGCAGGGAGAGCGCAAAGATCAGCAGATTTGCCAGCAGGGCATCCTGCCCGAACAGCTGCCCCAGCCAGCTGCCAAGATGCCCCCACAGCCGGGCAAAGTTATCATCCGCCCCCGCCAGCGTGGCGCAGGCCGCACCGCCCAGCAGCAGGGCAGCAGTTATACTGACGGCGGTTTCCAGCGTGCGGCCTTTGCGTCCCGCATGATTGGCCCACCAGCGGTGCAGTGCCTGCCACAGCAGCTGGGTACGCAGCAAAAAGTTGCCGAATGGGATGGCAAACATGCCCGCCACGCCATCCAGCAGCACAAGGCAGCTGGTGCGGCCAGCCGCCAGTAAATCATTGCGGGCCAGCACATAATAAATAGCCGTGCAGTGCCACGCCACGACCTGCCAGAAGCCAAGGTCGTCCGTGTGCAGGCTCCACCCCGCCATGGCCAGGCTTTGCACCAGCCAGCAGCACCACCAGGCCGCGGCGGTCCGGCTGGGTTTGCGGTCCCCCGCCCAGGCGGCGAGCTCCACCACTACGGTATACAGCGCCACAAACACCAGCACTCCGGCGCGCCAGGCGGAGTACTCGCTCGCCACCCCAAACATTTTGGCAACGCAGATGCCGTGCCGCAGCTGCCGGAGCGGTGCTTAAGCCGCAAGGCGGGAATTGTGCGGTATTGCCCAAGGTCGTTTCTTTACGTTTCGTCCGGGCGGTATTCCAACAGGTCAGCGGGCTGGCAGTCCAGCGCTTTGCACAGGGCTTCCAGGGTGGAAAACCGCACCGCTTTTGCTTTGTTGTTTTTCAGGATGGAAAGGTTGGCCGGGGTAATGCCGATGGTTTCAGCCAGCTCCCCCGCCCCCATGTGGCGCTTTGCCATCATCACATCCAGGTTGACGATAATTGGCATCTTCTGCGCCCCCTTACACGGTATAGTCCAGTTCGTCTTTCATCTTAACGGCCTGGGCAAACGCATTTTTGATGACCCGCACGATCAGCGCCATAAACGCCGCCGCAACGCCAATGGCAAAGATGAACGGCAGCCCCAGCACAGCACCCACCGGCAGGCAGAGCGCTGCAGCCCAGGTGCAGCACCAGCTGATGCGCCGCAGGGCCAACACGTTGGCAGGGGTAAACACCTCTTCTTTTTCAATGCGCGCCAAAAACATGTACAGGTTATACAGCATCCACAGGGCCAGCGCGGCGCTGCAATAGCCCAGCCCCAGCAAAAAATACCCCAGCTTTGGCCCATGCACCAGCTGCAGCGCGTGCACCGCCAAAACCCAGCTGACGATGCGCGGCCCGCACAGCACCATCACCACGCACCCCATGGCCGCCGCCAGGGTGGCGAACTTGGTCAGCATAATGCTTTTGTGGTCGTTCCAGCCAAAAAAGTTTTCTGGTAATTGACGCATTGGTCATTCCCCCTGATGTTTTATGGTATATCCGATGCTGTTATCATAGCATACATCGCATCGTTTTGCAATACATTTTTATTGTTTTTCAATATATTCATTCTGTTTTGCAATACGTTTATGCTTCAGGTTCCTGCACCAGCTGCCCTGCGGCAGATTTTCTGGCTGAAAATGCGGCAAAAAGCTTGACTTTTTCTCCCATACCTGTTACAATATTTAAGCTGTAACAGGCAAATTGAGTATTTGTGCCCGTAGCTCAGTTGGTAGAGCACCTGACTTTTAATCAGGGTGTCCGGGATTCGAATTCCCGCGGGCGCACCAAAAAGCACCAGACAGTTTTAACGCTGTCTGGTGCTTTTTTATGCTGTCTTTCGGCTGATTCTGTCCATAGGGCTGAAATTCGGGAACCTTTGCGTTGTTTTTTGCTGTGTAAGGTGCAGGTATTTCTGCACCATGGTCAAGCTTGTGTGGCCCAGAATTTCCCGCAGGCTGTATATATCACCGCCGTTTTCCAAGTAGCGTGTAGCAAACGTATGTCGCAGCAGGTGCGGGTGTAAACGCGGAATTTCTGTTTTCCTTTTCAGCTTTTTGAACAGCTGCTTTATCGTTACCTGCGTAATGGGTTTCAGGTTGCTTTGCAAAAATACTCTGTCGGATGTAGCGCAGGCAGGGCGGCGGCGCAAATAGCGCATCAGGACTTTGCGTGTTGCATATACACTGGCAAGCCGGGAAAGCGTTCCCGCTCTGACCACCATTCATCAGGATGCGGCGCTCCGGGCAAGGACTGCCATCCGCCGCCTTGAAGCCCTGCGGGACGGCCCCCTCTGCGATGCCGGCATCGTTCTGCCGGTGGAGCTGGTGGAACGGGAAAGCACAAGGAGGCTGCCATGTCAGACTTTATGAGGACCCTTTGCAAAATTGCCATTCCTGTCACCTTACAGGGAATGCTGCAAGCCTCCTTTTCTATCGTGGATCAGATCATGATTGGGCAGCTGGGCGAAGCCGGTATTGCAGCCGTGGGACTGTGCAGTAACTTCACTCTTATTTTCTCCGTGATGTCCGGCGCAGTCGGCACGGTTGCCGGTATTCTGATCGCACAGTTTCTGGGTGCGGAGGAGCACACCGAGGCGTGGCGCAGTTTGGATGTAAGCCTTGTCTGCGGGGGTGTGCTGGCAGCACTGTTTCTGTTGACGGCAGGGGGCTTCCCGGCGCAGGTCTTGGGACTTTATACGGCAGATGACGCCATCCTCCGTGTGGGGGCGGGGTACTTCCGCATCGTGGCGTTCTCTTATCTGCCCATGGCGGTCAGCACCGTCCTGTCCGCATGGCTGCGCTGCAAGGAACACGCCGCTGTCCCCTTTTGGGCAAGTTTTGGCGCGGTAGCGGCGAACACCGGACGGAACTATCTGCTCATCTTCGGAAAGCTGGGTGCCCCCACTATGGGCGTTACCGGTGCTGCCATCGCCACGCTGGTTTCCCAGCTTTTGAACCTGCTTTTGATCTTGATAGGCTTTGCGGTCTGCCTTCAAAAGGAAGCGGAACGCCCGCCCACCGTGTCCAAATCTCCACGGTGAGCGGGCGTTTTATGTTTATTTTCCGAGTACAACGGAGAGCCTGATCTCCTTTTCCGTCTCGCTCAGGTCAAGAGCGCCGCCATCGGCGACGGTCACGCGCAGCTCATAGAGCGTACCGGCGGTAAGTTCCGTTACAGCCTTGCCGTCCTCGTCTGTGATCGACCACAGTGCAGGATCGACCTTTGCTAGCTTGCCGTCCACGCCATAGGCGTAGAGGGTCAGACCGGAGGTGCTGCCGGACAGGTTATTCATGCGGAAAGCTACCGTGGTGTTGGGATGTACGTTGCGGACGGTCACAGTGTTGCGCCAGCTTGCAACGGTGCCTTCGCCGCCGTCCTGCGCAAACTGTTCCTGCGAGAGGACATTTCTTGCTGCCTGATCAAGATCGACCTTGCGGTAGGGCATTTCGGGCAGATAAACGAAACGGTCCTGCAAACGAAGCAGTTCCAGATAGCCTGTCGGGCAGTAGAGCGCATTGCCGCTGTTGCCGGCATACATTCCAATGGCCATGTTGTTATAGCCGTACTTGTTGGAAACATCCATCGTGAAAACAGTCTCGCCAGTTTCAAAATCCAGAATGATGTACTGCCACATCCCGGTGGTCACATCCTGCACATAGCCGTAGATATAGCCCGTTGCGGTGGAAAGCTTCAGGATGGAAGTGTCGCTCAGGTCGTTCCGGCTCCAGATGCTCTTCATCTCGTAGCCGTTTGCGGTCTTTACGGTGTCCATGCGCTCGATGCCGGGGGCGATCATAACGTTGCCCTTCATGAGCCAGTTCTGGTCGTAAATATTAGCGTAGCTCTGGATGGAGGAGTCGTTGTTGGGGTCCGCCAGACCTGCATTGCCCGCGCCAAACCAGTTGCAGACGATGGTGCTGACGGTGCCATTGCCGTCGTCATAGACGATGGCAGAGTTCTCAACGGCTACCTGATAGCCCTCGGGCAGGTCATCCAGCACCGGGGCGCTTGCCACGACCTCGCCGGTCTTCATATCGAGCGCAAGAAGGTTTACGATATCCTGATTGTCGGTGAACAGCACAAGGTTCGGTGTCAGTGTGGGAGAGCAGCCGCCGCCCCATGCAAGACCGCCGCCGGTGGTCTTATCGCCTTCGCCGCTCACCTTTGCACCCGCGCTCTCATAGGGCGTGCACCACACAACGTCTACGCCTTCTTCTGCACGCAGAAGATAGCAGTTCTGGTTGGTGAGGATCACTGCACCGTCCTTGGAGGCGGCGATGCCGTTCTCGGCACCCTCGCCGGGGGTCAGCTCGTAGACAAAGACAGCCTTTGAAAGGTCTGTCTGCTCGCCATTCAGGATCGCATCAATGGCAGAACGGGCAATATAGCCGATGACGCCCTGCTGCTGGCGCTGCGGATAAATGCGGAAGCCGCCCGTTGCAAACCAGAGGTTTCCGTCATAATCAAAGACCACGGACAAAAGATTCTGCGTCAGCTCTTTTCCAAGCGCGGCTTCGGCGGCAGCCTTGATATCAATGTCCAGCACCTTCTCAAATTCGGGCAGCACATTGCCGTTTTCATCTGTTGCACGGAGCATCAGCACATGGTTGTTGCTCGTGGGGCAGACGATGCGGTTGGACGCGTCCATGAAGGTATAGGAGCTCTGGATAACGTAACCGCCGCCGTCATGCTTCTTTGGCGAGAAATAGCCGAGCGTTTTTGTTTCTTCGGCGTTCAGGTCGCGGATAGCGATGCCGCCCAGCAGCGGCACAACGGCATGGCCGTAGCTGTCAAAATAGATAGCGGGAGAAGCATTTGCATTCGTTGTCTCATAGGAAACGTTGATCTCGGGATAGATCGCAAGCGGCAGGATCTCATCCGTTGAATCTGTGTTGTAGCCGTCGTGATGAATGTTTGCATCGCTCTTAGCCATGTAGGGGTTTTCCTCCACCTGCTTGGGGTTCAAGGCCTTCACAGGCAGTGCCGCAGAGGTCGTCTCCGCAGCAGAGGGCTGCACCACGGCGGACGGTGCAGAGGGCTGAGAAGCGGCGACACTGTCTGCGGGCGTCTGCGTACCGCCGCAGGCGGCCATGGAAAGGCACAATGCTGCGGTCAGTGACAAGCTCAACGCAGAGTGGATGATCTTTCTCTTTTTCATAAGTCGTTCTCCTTGTTGTGTTCGTTGCGGTCAGGTCGGCGCTGCTCTGCCGGATTTTTTTGATCCAGCCAGATGCAAAAACCCTGCCGCAAAGCGGCTTCGGTCACTGGCTCCAGCAGAAAGTAGTCTGCACGCAGCCGGAAGGCATGGAGCGAAAAATTCAGATCGCTGCACCAGATAACGCGTGTTTGGGGACAAAACGCGTGCAGATGCTCTACTGCATTCAATCCATCCACCCCCGGCAGGGCGATCACGGCATTTGTCAGCGGCTCGCAGCGCGCGGCTTCAAAAAAGCTTTCCTGATCGTGGTAACAGTCCATTTGGGGAAATAAACAATGCTCGGCGCAGAACTGCAAGATCTGCTCTGCCCAAAAAGCTTCCTGCGCCCTGCTGTTTGTCAGCACGGCGATTCGATACACAGCGACCCTCCTTCCTTCTGCCGTTGTTGAGGTTCTCTGTCTCTAGTATACGGGTGGATACGGCTGTTTCAAGCTGTTTGGCACGAAAGCCCGGTTTCCGTCACGAAATCCCGTTTTCTGCTGCGACAGAACCGGGCAACTGTGCTATAATCAGGATGAAAGAGTTTATAAAGGAGGTTGGAAGCTATAACAATAGCTTCTTGGTACAGCATGAGATTTGCGATCGTCGATGACCTTGGTACGGAGCGCACGCTGCTGAAGGAGCGCTTGGCACGGCAGCTGCGCCAGCGCGGTACAGAAGCAGAGCTTTTAGAATTTGACAGCGGAGAAGCTTTTCTGGCGGCAGAAAAAGCGCAGCGCTTTACCGCCGCATTTTTGGATATTTACATGGATGGTTTAAGCGGCATGGACGCGGCAAAGGAACTTCGGAAAACAGACGCAGACTGTCTTCTGGTTTTTACCACCACCTCGACAGACCATGCACTCGAGGGGTTTCAGGTACGGGCATTTCATTATTTGGTCAAGCCCTTTTCAGAGGCCGAGTTGTCCGGTCTGTTGGATGAAATGCTCGCAAAATTCCCCCGCCCGGAGCCGGTTTTGACGGTGAAGGTGGATGGCAGCGACATCCATTTGCGCTATCGTGATATCATATCCGCCGAGCATTTCGCCCACATCATCAATATCCGCACCACTGCCGGCAAAACGCTTGCCATGCGCCAGAGTTTCAAGGCGTTCACAGAGCCGCTCAAAAAGGACCCGCGCTTTTTTGTTTGTGGCCGCGGTACGATCATCAATATGGAAAATGCTGCTGATTTTCAGGATGCCGCCTTCTGTATGACGGACGGCAGCCAGATCTATGTCAGTCAGGAGCTTTTGAAAGCCGCCCGACAGGCGTTTATGGAATTTCTGCTGCAAAGGGGGCGTGTGGGTTGAAGGATGTTCTGCGCCCGATCCTGGAGCTTACCGTTGTGTTTCCCGGCCTGCTGCTCGCGTATTTTCCGGTGCGCTCCTATCTGAAGCAGTCTTCCGCAAAGCTTGCGGTATGGGAGGTGCCGCTGCTGTTCGGGCTTTGCCTTGGCGGCGGGCTGTTTTGCTATCATTTCGGTCTCTCGACCGCGTTCCCCTTGCTGCTCATAACGATTGTGACAATTTTCCTGTATCTCAAAACGCTGCGGCTCTCTCTCTGGAAATCCGGGACCATCGCGCTGGCGGTCTGCGCGGTATTTGCGTGCCTGAATAGCTTGTCCCGCGCCGTTGGTACGGCGATCACGATCCGGCTGCAGCTGCCGCCGGACAAGCCGTGGTTCTGTTTTAGCGCCTGCATTTTTTATAACGTGATCTGCTGGCTGACCGCTGCTGCAGCCTATTATCCCGCCACCCACGCAGTGCGCGCAATGGTGGAGGATGACAATTTTGCGCAGACGTGGTATGTGTTCTGGGTGCTTCCGATGGTGTTCATCCTGCTGAATCTTTTTATAACCCCGCACTACCAGATAACGCTCCGTATAGGGCGGGTCTTGCAGGTCTACATCGTTATGAGCATCGCACTTTTGTTCCTGCTGTTCTTGTTCAATACAATTTTCCTGCTGATGGCAAACAGCCTTAACCGGAATGCAAGGTTGCAGCAGGAAAATCAGTTTCTTTCCATGCAGCAGCAGCGCTATGAAAGCCTGAAAACCGCCATTGAAGAAGCCCGGCAGGCGCGGCACGATATGCGCCACCAGCTGAATCAGATCTCCGCACTGGCCGAGGCAGGAGATCTGGATAACCTGAAGGCTTACCTTGCAAAAACGGTCTCCCGGATCCCGGATCTGGATATGAATTTCTGCGAAAACCGTGCAGCGGACAGTGTTGTCGGCTATTATTGTGCCCTTGCAAAGCGTGAGGGTGTTCCCTTTTGTGCCAAACTCGACTTACCACAGGTGCTTCCTGTGGACGAGATCGATCTGTGTCTGGTGCTGTCTAATCTTCTGGAAAACGCATTCGAAGCCTGCCTGCGCACCGCACCCGCCCGGCGCAAGATCGAGGTCACCGCGTATGTCCATGCCGAGCGGCTTCTTTTGGTCGAAGTGGAAAACGCATTTGACGGTGAAGTCAACGAAAAAAGCGGGCTCTTCCGCTCGTCCAAGCGAAAGGAAAACGGGATCGGCATCCAGTCTGTCCAGCATATTGCAGAAAAGACCGGCGGTGCAAGCACATTTACCCATCAGAATGGCGTTTTCTCTGCCAAGGTCATGCTTTGTGGAGAAAAGCAGCCGCCAGAGACCGCGGACAGCACCACGGAGTTGTACGGAAAATGTGAAAAGCAATGCGGAAAGCGCAGAAACTTGCCATATAAAAAGTGGAAACTTCATTCCCCAAATGGCAACCTCCATGCTAAAAGTGGCAAGTGACATATACAAAATGCCATTATACAGAAATGCCCACTCCCCTGAGAACTCCTCAGACGAGTGGGCATTCTTCTTTCCGTGTATCAAATTTACCTTTGTGGTCACTCAAATCGCCACCAAGTCATGGATCAAAAATCATCATTTTTCATTTGTCCCAGAGTAAGTGCACGGTTTCTGCACTGTTTTTGCACGGTTTCAAGGGTTGCAATGGGTACTCTGACTTGCAAAATACGACAAAGGGTGCAGAAATTGCCGGGCGAAAAATCACGATGCTTTGCACAAAAATAACGCAAACTCGAAAGTTTCAAAATCAGAGTGTTCTGCCCGGTGGGCTCTTTTAATCAGGGTGTCCGGGATTCGAATTCCCGCGGGCGCACCAAAAAGCACCAGACAAATTTTTGTCCGGTGCTTTTTTGTTGTGTCATTCAAGATTCTCAACATTGTGATTCCTTTTTGGCTGCTTAGCCCACTTTTCATTTCCTCCAGATCATCACCCCCATCCAGAACAGGTTGGCGAAGATCCTGTCGGTGCCGGTGGCCACCATGGCCGGGAACAATGCCCAGGACAGCACCACCCGATGGCAATATGCCCCAGCATCTGCCGCGTTCCTGGAATACATTCGCTCTCGGCTGGGGGATGCCTTTTGCTGATTTCACCCATACCAACAACAAACACCGTGCCGCCATGCAGGGGGTTCTCCTGCTTGCGGCACGGTGCTTTGTTGTATCAGGCTATTGTCGGGTTATTGTTTCTTTTTGGCAAGCTGTCTGCCCACGGCCCACAGCCAATCCAATGCGGCGGCGGCAAGGGCGGGGTACACGATCAGGCCGAACAGCTGGTACCAGGTGGGGATAAAGTAATCTGCCCCGCCGGGCAGGGTGCTGGCGGCGTTCAGGGTAATGCTTTGCGGAGTAAAGGTCAGGCCCACGGTCTTGTTTTCATCGGGGCTGCAGGGATCCAGCCGCAGTGCCACGATCTGGGTGCGCGGCAGGGTGTACACATAGGTGCCGTCTGCCAGCACTTTGGGGAAGACGCGGCGGTCCTGGCTGTAGGGCTCCCCCGTTTTTGTGGTGTAATACAGGCACATTTCGCGGGAATCGCCGTCAAACTCCACGTTGTAGCTCACGGTACGCACCACGCGGCCGGATACATCCTCCAAAATCATCTGCGGGTCGCCGCCTGTGGTAATCAGCTGGCCCTGGGGTGCGCTGTTCTCCCCCGGCTCCCCCCAGGTCAGCTCGGCCAGCTGCCAGCTTTCAATGGGGATCGAGGTTTCAGTCAGGGTACCTTTTGCCTTGGCGGAGCTGTCCCCCGCAAAGGCCACCGCACCCTGCACCAGCCAGAACACCAGCGCCGCGCACCAGCACAGCACCGGCAAGGCAAAGCGATGGGCAAACAGTCGGTTCAGGCGGCTTTTCCATGTCATCTCTTTCATTGGGCCGCCTCCTTGCTCATCTGCATTGTGACCGGCTCATACCCGGCATCCGTTACGCGGTAGAGCAGGGTCTGCCCCGCCTGCGCAGCGGCCAGATGGTCGGTAAACAGGTTCTGATAGCTCTGCACAAAGATATCGTCGATCTTTTGCAGGTAAAGCACCGTACAGCCGTTGGCACGCACGGTTTCATCCAGGCGTTCAGCGGTGTAGGGGTGGTAGTAGCGCTGCTTCACGCCCTCCTCCTGCGGTTCCAGCTCCGGCAGGCCGAAGGTTCCGCCGCCGCCCTCCTGCGTGGCCCCCACGCCGGAGTAATCCACCAGGACGGGGTAAAAATCAAACACGGCAGAGAACCAGTGTTCGCCGTTATCCCCCTGGCTGACAAAAAACACGCGGTCGTTTTCGTTCAGGTAATCGCTGCACAGCCAGTCAGCTTCGGCGCGGGCGGTCTTGCGGTCGGCGAATTCGCCATCCGAGAAGCCCAGCACCGAAAGCTGCGGCAGGATCATGCCGTTCACCCGCACCAGCATGGCGGCGGCCATCAGCAGAACACCGGCCTGGCCCGCCAGGGCAATCCAGCGGCGGGCCGGGGCTTTCTGTTCGCCATCCGCGGTTTGCAGGGCGGTGCTCCAGCAGGCCAGCGCCATAAAGAACCAGCCGATATAGTAGGTATAGATATAGCGGTTATAATCCACCAGCCCCACGGCCTGATCCGGCTTGAAAATAAAGCCATAGCTGAGCGCCAGCATGAGGTTATACCCCACAAAGCATGCAAGGGACAGCACCCCGATGCAGCCAATGCGCAGCTTGAGCTGACGGCCTCTGGCGCAGATGGCCGCCACCAAGAACACCAGCAGAATCAGCACCACAACATTGCGGCCCTGGCCGATCATGCTCAGCCGACCATCCGAAGTCCAGAACTGGTGGCCCATATCGGCCATGGCTTGGGTGAACTGGCTCTGGCGCTCGGCGTAAAAGCCCTCCACCGGCTGGCCCAGCAAAATCTTGATGCCGTTGATGACCACAGCGGACAAGGGGGCGCTGGTTTCGCCGGTGCCGCCCTCGCTGGCACTTTTGGCAACCAGAATGCCCACATAGCGGATGTTCCAGAAATAATAGATCAGCATGGGCGCGGCAAAGCAGGCAATGGCAAAGCCGGTGCGGCGGGCAAGGCCCTTTTTGAAGGGGTGCTCCGCAAACAGCCAGGCATCCACAGCCATCAGCCCCGCCGCCACCAGGGACAGCACAAAGGTGTTGGCCTTGATGTTGGCCGCCAGCGCCAGTACCGGCAGTACGGCCCACTTGGGGCCGCCGGTTTTGCGCAGCGCCAGCCACAGCGCCACAGCGCCGCCCAGTGCAAGGCCCGCGGGCACATCGCCATAGGCGGTCATATAAGTGGTATCCAGATAGATCGTATGGTTATACACCGTCAAAAACCAGGGGGCAAACCAGCAGATTGCTGCCAGCGGCACCGCAATGCGGTACTGGCGGAAGTTCAGCCCGCCCAGCACCGCGGCAAACACGGCGGCGGCCAGCACATCATACGCCACATAGATCTTCCAGTCTGCATAATGGCCCAAAAACTGGAAGAAGTAGGAGAGCAGCGGCAGGCCGGGGTTCTGGGTCTGGGGCCAGGGGGTTCCAAGGGTAGCCAGGGCATACAGGCGGTTATCCGCCTTGGTCACCTTTACGGCGGTAGCCCACAGGCTGAGTTCATCATACTTGGTTGCCAGCGGCTGGCGGATGAAAAAGTACACCGCAAATGCCAGCGCCATGCCCCAGAACAGCACCGCCCCCGGTGTAACCAGGCGGCGGTAGGCCGGGCGCTGGCCTTTGTGGGGCACCAGCGCCCACACGCCGCTGCCCGCAAACACCGCCCACAGCAGCACAGTGCCGGGCAGCAGCAGGTTTGCCATGCCCGCAGCCGTCAGCCAGGCAACGGCAATACCCAGCGCGGTCAGCGGGGCCAGCGCAGCATGCAGGTTACATTTGAGCGTTAGGAACGCGCAGAACAAAAACAGCACCGCCAGCGCGGCAAAGATGCAAAGCAGCTCCATAGAATCACCATTTTATACAACATAAAAGCCCTGCGGGTGTGCCCCCAAGCCATGGGCGCACCGCCCCACAGGGCTCTTTTTTACTTTTTGCGGAAAACATCAACGGCAAGGCAGACAAACGCAGCCCCCACAGCCGGGGCAAACAACAGCAGCAGCCATTGGCCGCCGTTTGGCACAAAGCGCAGGTACCACGGCTGCACCGGGTTGAGCACCACACCGTCCAGCCGGGTAGGCACGCCGCCCACACTGTCCGGGTCAATGCGCAGCCCGGTCACGGTAAGGCCGCCCAGGTCAAAGGTATACTGGTTTTCGCCGCTCACGCGGGCAAAAACTTTCTGGGTCTCGCTGTACTCGGTCTGGCCGGGGCGCAGGTAATACAATGCTGCGCTGCCGGGCGGCAGGTAGTGCACGGCGTCCAGCTCCACCGTTTCCAGCCAGGCTTCGCCCCGCCAGATGATGTGCGGGTCGTTGTCGGTGGAAAGATACCAGCCGGGTTCATCCACCGGCGCGGTATGCCATTCATCGTCATCATAATTGACAAAGCTTTCAAATTCCAGGTCATCCGCCGTCAGGGTGCGGGTCACCATAGTGCCGTCTGCTTTATGGTTCAGCATCACAGCGCTGCCCACCAGCACGTACACCAGCCACACAATAACAGCGGCGGCATATGCCAATATCAGCAGCTGCTGGGGGCGCAGCGGGCGGCCCGCACGGGCGGGGGCGGCAAAACGCTTGGTTGGGCGTTTATCTTTCATTGTACCACCCCGCTTTCTGCCACAGCCACCGGGGTAAAGGCGATAGGCTTGCTGCGGCCTTCAAACCGGTAGAGGGTTGCGGGCATATTAGCTTTCAGCCCGCCTTCGAACCGGCTGCTGAACTCCCGCTCCAGATAGTCGTCCGCGCGGTCGATCAGCAGGTAGTCGATCTGCTTTTCTTCCATATAGGCGGTCAGAGAGTCTGCGGTGCAGACCGCCTCAAAGTCATACAAGGTCCAGTTCAGGCTTTCCACCAGGTTCATAAAGTCGGAGTCCCACCGGCTGGAATAATCATCGTTGCCCCACCAGGTACCGCCATAGCCGTTGACCACCTTGGCGGTCAGCTCATACTTGTAGTAGTACCAGCGGGTGGCATCATCGCCCTGACTGATGACCAGCACGCGGTCTGGCCAGTCCAGCACGGTGTTCATTGCTTCAGCACGGTTCTTTACATCGCGGCGCAGGGTGTACAGGCTGTCGGCGTTGGTCCAGAACCCGGCTGCGGGCACACCGCGCCAGGCAAAAATCCCCAGCACTGCCGCAGCGGCCAGCCCCAGCGCCGCACGGCCCAGCCGCTGCGCCGCGCCGCTGCCCTGCCCCACCGCAAAGCCCAGCACACAGAAGCCGTACAGCATCCACCCCTGCAGGTAGGGCGCGATATAACGCTCATAGTCCTTCAAGGCGGAGCCTTCGGCCTCGGAGAAATTGTAGAAGTACAAAATCAGGTGGAAGAGATACAGCGCGGCAAAGCAGAACGCCCCGCCCACAAAGCCAACCACGGTGCGGCGGCGTGCGGCACCGGCAGGCGCTGCCACAAAGGCCGCCGTGAACAGCAGCAGAATGCAGCTGACGGCCATGATGGGCGCGCCCACCAAACAGACGCGGCGGTACAAAAATGCCTGGCCCATGCTCTGCATGATCTGGGCAAAGCGTTCTTCACGCCCAATGCCCAGCAGCTGCTTGATGCCGCCGGTCAGCACAGCACCATAGCTCAGGCCCGCGCTGCCCACGCTGGCCCCAGTGGTTTCGGTTGGGGTCACGGCGGCGGTATAGCGGTTCCAGCTGATAAACACCGCCAGCACCACCGCCGCCAGAATACTGCATTTTGCCAGCGATACGCCGAAAATGCGGGCAGGCTTTGTATCCGGGTGCGGCGTACCGAACAGCTGATCCAGCCCGATCAGGAACGTAACGATCAAGGCATAGGCAAAACCGATATCTTTGGTCATGGTCAGCACGGCAAGTGGCATGGCACAGGCAAAAAAGCCGGTTTTGCGCCCGCCCGCCGCGGCATACAGGCACAGGGTTCCGCCAAACAGCAGCGCCAGGGGGGTATCCGCCATGGCGTTGGCGTACATGGTGGATGGGGTGCCCGCCGGAACCACGCTGAAAAAGAACGGCAGAAGAAAGCCCGCAGCAAACACCAACACAGCACCCGCCCAGTTTTTGCGCGGCATGGCTGCCGCCGGGGCAATGCAGGCCAGGAACAAAATATCCAGCCCGGCCAGGCACTGCCATTCATAAAACTGGCCCGGTACGCGCTGGAAGAGATAGGAAACCAGGCTGGTTGCCGGGTAGGTAAAGCTCGCCGTCAGGTTGATGGGATCCGCCACATACAGCGCAGCGCGCTCCGCCACCATCTTGGGGGCCAGGCCCCAGGCGGTAAATTCATCCCACTGGGTAAACATGGGCTGCTGCAAAGCAAACAGCACCCACAAAAAACAGCTGCCGCCCACAAACAGCAAAAAGCCGGGGCTGAACAGCGCCCGCCGGATAGCCCGCCACCCGGCACGCACCCCAAAGTAGACCCCGCCGGCCAGCCAGACCGCCATGATGATAAAATGGCCGAACTGCAAAAGCCCCAGCAGGGAAAGCAGATACAGCACCACGGCCGCCCCACACAAAGCGGGCAGCGGCAGCAGGGCAGCATCGAACCGGGTGCATGCCGCCACGCACAGACAGCATGCGGAGAAGAACAGCAAAAACAGCAGGCCGAATACAATCTGCACGGTACAGCACCTCCCGGATTGAAATTAAAAAATAATAGAGAATCATGTTGGTGGACCGCCGCCCGGTGGGCGGCTCAGAAATTTGGGGCAAGATAGCATATAAAGGCTGATTCTATATTCGCAGACTATCACGCAAAAGCCGCGAAAAACCGCAGATTTGATCGTGCCACGGGCACACCGCCATTCTTTTTAACTATTCTCTCATATACGCGTAAGCCAGCTCACGCGTATACGACGTACACCGGCCCCACAAAGTAGTGCTGGAAGAGCAGCACAGCGCCAAAAACGGCATAGCAGGCGCACAGCGGGGTGATGGCCGCTTCGGCCTTTTCTTCCGTGATGGCGGGGCGGATGGTTTTGCGCAGCAGCACGGCCAGGGCGGGCAGCAATGCCAGCCAGACGCAGAGGAAATACCGCGCCTGCAGCCCCACAATGCGCACCATGCCCACCGGGGTATAGGTGATATACATGGCTGCCATGGCACCGGCGGCGTACACCAGCGCCAGCAGCGCCGCCCCGCCCACGCGGCGGCGGGTGGGGAACGCATCGGCGCGTTTTGGCTGCGCAGCAGCCAGCAGGGCGGCCAACAGCAGCACCAGCGGGCCGGTCAGGTTCAAAAAGCTGATGGGCAGGTCCTTCCAGCCGAACAGGCCGAGCTGCCCAATAAAGAAATCATTCTCTCCCAGGGTCCCCCAGAACGCAGCAATGGTCCGCAGAGGGTTGCGCAGCACAAAGGCCAGCTGTTCACCGCCGTTTACCGTGCTGCCGCCCTGGCGCTCAATGATGGGATAGTTATAGCGGAACGCCGTTCCGTACCATTCCGTCAGCAGGGTAACGGCCATAGCACCGCCAAAGCTGCCCAGCGCCCACAGCGGGCGGCGTCCCTTGGCGTGCCATTCCCGCTTTGCCACCAAAAAGATAGGCAGCACCCACAAAAGGTTCAGGTACGGTTTGGCGATATTGACAAAGATGCAGGCGGCGGTGTAAATGCCCGCCGTCCGGGAGTCCCACTCCTTGCGGGTCAGCATGGCAAGCATCAGGTAATAGCAGCCCAGCAGGGTTGCATCATAGCTCAGTGATGCCCCCATAAAAAGCGACATCGGCAGCAGCATAATGGCCGCAAAGGCCGGGCGGTAACGCTCCGCTTTGGCCAGCGCCAACGCGCACAACAGCGTGTAGGCCAGCAGGTTGACGATGCGCCCGCCATACAGGCAGCCCAGCGCGCCAAAGCCCAGCAGGCGTGCCAGCGCCATACCGACCGCGCCCGGCAGGAATGGAATGACCAGAAAGCTGACCGGCTCGCTGACTGGGTCCGGCACAGAATCCCGCACATCGTGCGCCAGGTACAGGGCAAAGCTGTCCGCCATGCTCTGCACTGCGCCGTCCTTGCCGTATTGCTTCAGGGCATAGCCCGCGGTGTTATAGGCTTTTTCCGCCCCGGTATCGGGGTCAGTGCCCACATCGGCAGAGGTATGCGCATTCACCCATGCACCGGGGAACGCTTCCAGCAGGTAGGCCACATCGTCCGGGTAGGTGCGGGAAGCATCAAAATCAAAGTGCCCGGTGGAGATGGCATAGGTGCGCAGGTAATGGTCGGCTTCGTCCGGCGTTTGCAGCGGCGGGTTGGCAAATGCAAACAGCAGCCCGCACAAAAAGATGCACACGGCCCCTTTTGCCGCAAATTCTTTTGCAAACCGCCGCACACAATACCCGGCCAGCAGACATACTTCCAGAAAGGCCGCACACCCCAGTGTAACCACCAGGGGGGACACACGGTTATCCAGCCCAAAGAACACCCGCCAGTAATAAGCCCACAGCACGCCGCACACGGCGGCGCACAGCACAGCCAGCCCCCACCGCACAGCGGCGGGCAGCTTTTGTAATTTTATTGGCATAAAACTCCCTTACAACCGGCCTTACAGAATGTACTGGCCGACCTTGTACTGGTCCAGGTTGCCGCGCAGGAACTCAATGGTTTCGGCAAGGCCCTGTTCAAAGGTATACTGCGGTTTCCAATCGGTCAGGGTGCGCAGCTTGGTGGCATCGCCCAGCAGGCGGTTGACCTCGCTCTTTTCAGGGCGCAGGCGCTCGGCTTCGCAGACGATCCTGGCGCTGGGGTTGATCTGGGCAATCAGCTCATTGGCCAAATCGCCGATGGAATGTTCCACGCCGGTGGCAATGTTGATTTCCTGGCCAATGGCGGCATCGCAGTCCGCAATGGCCATAAAGCCGTGGGCGGTGTCCTTGACATAGTTAAAGTCGCGGGTGGGGGTCAGGCTGCCCAGCTTGATTTCCTGCTGGCCGGCCAGCAGCTGGGTGATGATGGTGGGGATGATGGCGCGGCCGCTCTGGCGCGGGCCATAGGTGTTGAAGGGACGCACAATGGAAACCGGCAGGTCAAAGCTGCGGTAAAAGCTTTCGGCCAGGCGGTCCGCGCCGATCTTGGTGGCAGAGTAGGGGCTCTGGCCCTGGAACGGGTGGTGCTCGTCAATGGGCACATACTGGGCGGTGCCGTATACTTCGCTGGTGGAAGTAACCATCACGCGCTGGGTGCCCAGCTCGCGGGCGGCGTTCAGCACGTTCAGGGTGCCCTTGATGTTGGTATCCACATAGCTGTCCGGGCTGTGGTAGCTGAACGGAATGGCAATCAGGGCAGCCAGATGGAACACGCGCTCCTGCCCGCGCATGGCAGTACGCACGCCGTTGGGGTCACGTACATCGCCCATAAAGATATCCATTTCATTGCGGATCTCCGGGGGCAGGGTATCGATCCAGCCCAGGGAACCAAACGAGTTATACAGGCAGAAAGCACGCACTTTCTCGCCGCTTTTTACCAGCTCTTCGGCCAGATGGCTGCCGATAAAGCCATCGGCACCGGTCACCATAACGGTATGGGACATTGTAAAAACACTCCTTTTTATATGGCAATACCGCCCGCAGGGCAGAACAATCCAATTATTACAAAATAGTATAACCGATTTGCGGCCTGATTTCAACCAATGCCCCGCCCAGCGTGCAAAAAAGTGCCGGGGCTGCCGCGGATCGGGTAGGCCTACATTAAATTTATATAAAGATTATTTCGTTTGTATCAAAGAGTTCGGCAATATGTTATAATAGGGCAATACCGCATAATTCTAAGTGCCGATACGGCGAGCGAGGTGCGGCAGATGCCAAGCCAAAAGCGCAGATAAT
>PPYE01030577.1_pt1 | contig 18253 bp, 17 predicted proteins | sample 1559881 | NCBI WGS metagenome assembly PPYE01 (sample SAMN08240022, study PRJNA423297) | Human gut metagenome, whole genome shotgun sequencing project. | reverse complement strand
ATTCCAGATTGCCTGCGGCAATGGAATTTTGGCTTGTATGTCTCGGGATTTTGGCATATTCATGCCAAAACACCTCGTGGGATAGTGGTGTGTGAACAGTAACAGTAACATCACTTCCTGTAACATAACCGTTTATTACCCTTGATTATTTGAGCCAGATAGCGTAAAATCGTAGAGTATATAAAAACCATATTGATGAAGAAGTGTTAAATAAGACATTGGACTGTTACAAAATACGAGAGTAAAAGATAAGCGAGGAATACAAATGATCGGCAGGAGATTGAAAAATTGAGGCAGAATACGAAAAAGAAACGATCAGGATTTGGTTATTTCATCAGGATGTTTTTGTTATTGGTGGAATTACTGGCTGTTACACTGTTTCTGTGGGGAAATGATGCTTATTCCATATCTGCCACCACACCTGAATTTAAGTGGGAAAATTATAAAACGATCGCACATGCACTGGGAGGGATTGGTGATAAAACCTATCTGAATTCAAAAGAGAGTTTTCTGGCAGGCTATCAGATGGGGTGCAGGTTGTTTGAAGTTGATCTTGTGAAGACGTCTGACAATGTATGGGTGTGCCGCCATAGCTGGTATCAGCCTCTTGGACAATGGGAGGGCGATGAAAAGAAAGTTCTGTCCTCAGAGGAATTCTTATCCCGGCCCATTTATGGAAAATATACGCCTATAACATTTGAAGATCTGCTGGTTCTGCTGAGTGATTATCCGGACGCTTTTGTGATGCTGGATTCCAAACAGTATTCTCTCCGTAATTATCAGAAAACAGTGGAAGATTATGCAGACTATATTGAACTGGCAGAGGCTGCCGGTGTCCCGGATGTGATGCGGCAGGTCATACCGGAAATTTATAACCAGGCAATGTTTGCCGGAACAGCACTGCTGTACGATTTTCCAGGATATATTTATTCTTTATGGCAGGAATACTCTATTAAAGAACTGACTGAAATTGCGGCATTTTGCAGAGAAAAGAATATTCAGGCAGCTACAGTCTACTATAAATACTGGTCAGAGGATGTGCAGAAGATTTTTGACAAAAAAGGAATCAGGTTATATATTTATACTGTGAATGACCTGAAGGAAGCACAATATTATATGCAAGAGGGTGCGGCAGGTGTATGCTCAGACTATTTGCAGGATACTATGTTTAACTGAGTTGTTCTGCCGGCATTATGAAATGATCATAGAGGATTATTATAGCTATAGCTGTTCCGGAATGAATAAGGGTAAAGATATCAGGAGCAAAAAGAATTTTAACAGGATATAGCAAGAATTCTCCCTCCTCTATAGGTGGTAGATGAATTGCAAATAAGAAAATGAACGGCAGTGGCGGGCGGAGAGAAATCGGTATCTCCCACTGACATGAGGCAAACCACAGTCAGTATGTTGTTGACACGTCAGACTCTGTGAAATTACCGACTGTGAGTTGAAACAAATAAGCGGCAATAACAAAGATTATATTTATAAAGGAAATTATCATACACAATGAAAATAAGAGTAATGATTGCTGTCTGTGCAGCAAAATTTGTAGGATACGTATGTAAGAAAATGGGAAGACAGGGTGTGACCTGGGCAGGAAAAGTGGCGATTAAGATCTGTCCGGACATTCTGGAACAGCTTTCCTCACAGGTACGTAAGGCTATTTTTGCAACCTGCGGTACAAATGGAAAGACAACTACCAACAATATGCTCTGTGCGGCACTGGAAGCGGAAGGACAGAAAGTAATCTGTAACCATACAGGTTCCAATATGCTCAATGGAGTTGTTGCCGCATTTGTGCTGACTTCGAAATGGAATGGTAAAATCGATGCGGACTATGCATGTATTGAGGCCGATGAAGCATCCACCAGACATATTTTCCCGAGAATCAAACCGGACTATATGCTTCTGACAAATCTTTTCCGCGATCAGCTTGACAGATACGGAGAGATTGATATCACTATGAACATTCTGGAAGAAATGATGCGCAAGGTTCCGAAGATGCAGATTATTGTAAACGGTGATGATGCATTATCCGCATATCTTGCCATGGATTCCGGGAATCCATATGTAACTTATGGTATCAGTAAACCGGTGATCAAATCTGCGGCAAATGAAATCAGGGAAGGACGTTTCTGTAAGCGATGCGGTGAAAAACTGGAATATCGTTTCTATCATTACAGCCAGCTGGGAGATTATTATTGTCCAAAATGCGGATTTGCAAGACCGAAGCCGGATTTTGATGCGGAGGATGCAAAGGTAGGCGACCAGCTCAGCTTTTGTGTAGAAGGAAAACACATTGTAGCAAATTATAAGGGATTTTATAATGTGTATAATATACTGGCAGCTTATGCGGGAGTGAGGACCGCGGGATTTGCGGGAGAGCATTTCGGGGATATGCTCCGCAGATTTAATCCGGAAAACGGACGTATGGAGCAGTTTCGCATTAAGGGAACAGGAGTAACCTTAAATCTTGCCAAGAATCCGGCGGGATTTAATCAGAATATTTCCGCAGTGATGCAGGATCAGGCACCGAAGGACATCATTATTGCGATCAATGATAATGCTCAGGATGGAACAGATATTTCCTGGCTCTGGGATGTTGACTTTGATCTTCTCGGAAATGATTCAGTGAAATCTATTACTGTAAGCGGTATCCGCTGTCAGGATATGCGTCTGCGGCTGAAATATGTGGATATCCCGTCTGTCCTCGAGGGCGATGTTGAGAAAGCAATCCGCGACAGAGTAGAGGACGGAGTGGGGAATCTGTATGTGCTGGTAAACTATACAGCATTATTCAGTACCAGAAATATTCTGAAGAGACTGGAGGGCGAGAAATAATGAAAATTACAATAGGACATTTATATCCGGATCTTCTGAATCTTTACGGTGACAGAGGTAATATCCAGTGTCTGATGAAGAGATGCCAGTGGCGTGGGATTGAGGCTGAGACCATACCGTTTGAGCTGGATGATAAAATAGATTTCTCGAAGCTTGATATCGTACTTCTGGGTGGCGGTTCGGACAGAGAACAGATGATCGTATGTGAGAAGCTACAGAAAATCCAACCGGATTTTAAGGCTTATGTGGAAGATAACGGCGTTGTCATTGCAATCTGCGGTGGCTATCAGTTACTTGGGAAGTATTACAAAACAGATCAGGGAAACATGAAAGGACTGGACCTGGTAGACTTGTATACAGAGCAGGGCGAAGGCCGTCTGATCCAGAATATCGTTCTGCAGAGTGAGCTGTTTGATATGCCGATCGTTGGATTTGAGAATCATGGAGGAAGAACCTGCATTAATAATAACAAACCACTGGGAAAAGTACTTTACGGTGCAGGAAATGACGGTAAGTCAGGCTATGAAGGCGTAGTATATAAGAATGTGATAGGGACTTATCTGCATGGACCGTTACTTCCGAAGAATCCGCAGCTTGCAGACTGGCTCATTCAACATGCGCTGGAAAGAAAGTATGGAAAAGAAACAGAACTTACACCGTTAGATGACAGTCAGGAAAAAGAAGCAAATGACTATATATACCACAGATTTGTAAGAGGATAATTATGGCGAAATCATGTAATCAAAAAGGAAAAATACTGTATCTGCAGAAAATGCTGTCTGAGACAACCAGCCAAAAGCCTGTCACCATGCAGGAGATTCTGGCAAAACTGGAAGAACAGGGGATTCGAGCTGAGCGAAAGAGTATTTATGATGATATGGAAACCCTGCGTGATTTTGGAATGGATATACATTACAGAAGAGGACGGGAAGGAGGATATTATGAGGAAAAATCCGCTTCAGATAAAACAGAAGCGGATAATACGATAATACATCAGCCAGATGGCGAAACAGGAGAGAAATCTGAAAATGTGCAGGAACAGATTGGAAAAGAATCTGAAGCACCTGCAAAGATCAGTGCTCCGATACCCTCCCAAACAGGAGAGAATATAAAAGAAATCAGGCTTGTATGTCAGAATTCTACAAAGAAAAAAATCCAGCGTACCTTTGGTTCAGAGATTTTCTGCAAAATAAAAGGGGAGGATAATTTTATCGTGACTGTTGAAGTTGTGGTTGATAAGGCATTTTTTGGATGGCTGGCTTCTATGGGAAGAAATGTACATATTCTGAAACCAAAGAAAGCAGCCGTTGCCTATCGGGATTATCTGAAGAACATTGCAAGAGATTATAAGGGAATTGATAAATAAATATAATATCAGAAAGGATCGTATTATGAAAAGAAGAGCAACAGCTATTCTGCTTGGAATAATGGTATCCTCCATGTTCCTGTCTGCCTGCGGGAAGAATGAGGCAAAAGAAGCAGCAAATGAAAGCGCCCAGGTAGAAGAAGAGGGCGTAGGCGAAGTAACTGAGGAAGGTGAAAAAGTAGAGGCAGAAAATAAAAATGCTTCTGATGCCGATGACAGCAGTAAGGCAGGAGACAGTGCAAAATCAGACGAAGACAATAAAGAGATATCAGTGAAGGAGGAAGAAGACGGAGATTCTTCAGGAAAAGATTCAGATGATGAATCAGAGGAAGATGCTGAGGTAACGGAAGCTTCTGCCGGAAAGATAGGTGTGCTTCTTTCTGATGACGATGAGGATGCAAAAATTGACAGCGAAGAGATGACTTCGCAGATTGAAGATGGAGGATATGAGGCAGATGTGAAGAATGCCGGCGGCGATCCTGCGCTTCAGATTTCCCAGATTCAGGAATTTATTGATGAGCAGGTTTCTGCCCTGATCATTGATCCGGTAGATTCCTATGGTCTGACAGATATCCTGAAAACTGCCAAAGAGCAGGAAATACCGGTTATTTCCTATGACAGTCTGATCCGGGATACTGCGGATATCAATTATTATGCAACTTATGATACCAGAGCAATAGGAAAGGATATTGCCAAAGAAATTATCAAAAAAATGGATCTGGATAAAGCCAGAGAGGATAAGAAGTCTTATACAATAGAATTTCTCATGGGATCTCCGGATGACAATGCTGCACTGTTTCTGAGTAATGGAATCCAGGAAGGGCTTCAGGAATATCTGGATGATGGAACACTTGTATGTAAATCCGGAAATACGTCATTTGATGATACAGGAATCATGAGATGGAGCGAGACATCTGCAAAGATAAAACTTGATTCGATTATAAGTGAGTTTTATGCAGAGGAGAAGGCTCCGGATATTATCTGTACTGCAAATGACGGATTTGCGTATGCTGCAGAGGAAGTGTTAAGTGACAGTGGTCTGGAACCAGGAAGTGATGAATGGCCGATGATCACAGGATATGGCAGTGAGGCACAGGCAGTAAAAGATATTGCAGCAGGTAAAATGTCATTTACCATGTTTATGGACCGTAAGGAACTGGCTAAGGGCGGAGCACAGATGGCCATTGACTATCTGACAGGAGAGAAAGTTGACGTAAAAGATTATTCACAGTATGATAACGGAGTAAAGATTGTGGGAACTTTTACATGCGGAGCACAGATGATCGACAAGGATAATTATCAGATTCTTGTGGATAACGGAACTTATACGGAAGATGAGATCGCTCCTGATTCCACACCGACACCGGAGGTGACACCTGCGCCAGAGGCAACACCTGTGCCGAAAGTGACATTAAAGACAGCCTCAGAGGAAGATTCAAAAGAAGTGACACCAACTCCCGAAACAGAAGATAAATCAGAAGGTGAAACGAGAGAAAATCTGATCTATGATTCCGAAGATAACTCAAAAGTGGAGAAAACATCAGATCAGAAAAAAACAAAGAATTCATAGAACAAAAAAAGGATGGAGTTTCCCATCCTTTTATAGTTAATCTCTGAAGGTTAAGGAATCGTCTGTCATGGAATCAACAATGGCAAGAGATTCAAGACGGATTCCCATATCGCGGATCTCCTGACCGCCATGCTGGAATCCTTTCTCAATAACAATACCGGCTCCTTCAAGAGTTGACCCTGATTTCTTAACAATATCGATCAGGCCGAGAAGTGCACATCCGTTAGCAAGGAAATCATCAATCAGAAGTACATGATCTTCAGGTCCGAGAAACTTCTTGGAAAGGATCACATCATATACTTTCTTATGAGTGAAAGATTCTACTTTAGTTGTATACATTTCTCCATCCAGATTCACGCTCTGTGCTTTCTTGGCAAAAACTACAGGTACATCAAAGTACTGTGCAGCAATACAGGCGATACCGATACCGGATGCTTCAATTGTAAGGATTTTAGTGATTGGACAGTCGGAGAAGCGGCGTTTGAATTCTTTGCCGATTTCATTGATGAGGGTAATATCCATCTGATGATTTAAGAAACTGTCTACTTTTAAAATATTTCCCGGTTTTACAACTCCATCCTTAAGAATTCGGTCTTTTAAAAGCTTCATAGATTTCTCTCCTTTATATATGTAATTAGTTTGTAGCTGTCGGTAACTATTCGGTAGACTGATTCCCGAAAGTACTGAATAGTTACAGTTACTGTGAATATGCAGAATTCAAAAAAGCATCAGGCTGCAAAATGAACAGTAACATTGCTGTTGTGATAATTATAGACTATGATACGCTATAATTCGTATTCATGCAATTATTTTTGACAAAAAATCTAAAAATAATTATAATAGTCTCAGACTGGTTGAGAAAAACCACAGGACAATCTGAGCAGATTGCCGTAAATCAGCCGAAGAGAGCTGCGAAAAAATAAGCAGCGAGCTGGGGCTTAAATAGTGAAACGGATTGTGAATATCCGTCTTACGGACTGGAGATGGAATATGAAAGAATATGAACTGATATGGGAAATTTTTAATAAATGTCCGCGGAATCAGATGCGTGATGTTTTTGTGGAAGAGCTGGAACTTGAGGATCCGGAAGAATATATCAGAAATAAATTCAAAGGAAAAGAAGTTTCCTATGAAAAAACTGTCCTGGAGGATGGAACCATTATTTTTGATATTACGACTTCACAAATAAAACAGCGTTGCTCCTTTACAGAAATTTGACAAATGTGGTATAATATCATTTACGCTGTACAGAAGTGCTGTAAGCAGGAAAGCCACAGACAGTGTGTGAGGATATAAAGACAGATAAGCGGTAAAGAATCGGATATTCTGAAAGAGAAAGGGGAATGTTATGGCCGAGGAACAAAAGACACATACGCATGTCCTGGAGGATGGGACGGTAGTTGAACATTCTCATGGGGAGCATGGGCATCATCACAGTCATGCACATACAAAGGCAGTGCTGAACCGTATGTCCAGAGCAATCGGACATATGGAATCTATCAAACGTATGATAGAGGACGGAAGAGACTGTGCGGAAGTTCTGATACAGCTTTCAGCAGTGAAATCTGCTATCAATAATACAGGTAAGATCATTCTGCAGGATCATATCGAACACTGTATCGTAGATGCAGTGGAACATGGTGATAAAGAGGCAATTAAAGAACTTGAGATAGCAATTGACAGATTTGTAAAGTAATATGCGTACTCTGGAGCTTGTTTGAAAAATGCTTTACGCAAGATGTGCGTCACAATTTGTGGAAATGATTTTTCAGACATGCTCCACACTGGCAATAGAGAATATTTTGTTATTGTTCACAGACCACTATCCCGCGAGGTGTTTTGGCATGAATATGCCAAAATCCCGAGACATACAAGCCAAAATTCCATTGCCGTAGGCAATCTGGAATGAATTTTGGCTACGTTACTGTGAACGGAGTGAGCAGTAACAATATTTTGTCAGTACAGCAGTGCGTAAATATAAAGGAGAAGATTAATTATGGCAAAAGAATGTAACAACACTTCATGCGACAAAGCAAGCTGCGAAGGTTGTTCCAGCAGCAAGAAACAACAGAGCTTTCAGGCAGAAATGAATGCTCAGTCAAATGTAAAACATGTGATTGGGGTTGTCAGCGGAAAGGGTGGCGTTGGTAAATCCTTCGTAACAGGCTCCCTGGCAAACATGATGGCAGCACAGGGATACAAGGTTGGTATCCTGGATGCGGATATCACAGGACCGTCCATTCCGAAAATGTATGGATTAAAGGGTGCAGCAATGGCAAATGATGAAGGTATCTACCCGATGATCACAAAAAACGGGATCAAGGTAATGTCCATCAACCTTCTGCTTCCTACAGAGGATACTCCTGTAATCTGGAGAGGTCCGGTTCTTGCAAATATGGTAAAACAGTTCTGGACAGATGTTATCTGGGGCGACGTAGACTATCTGTTTGTGGATATGCCTCCTGGAACAGGTGATGTTCCGCTTACAGCATTCCAGTCTCTGCCGATCGAAGGAATCGTGATCGTAACATCACCTCAGGATCTGGTTAAGATGATCGTTAAGAAAGCCTTTAATATGGCTGAGATGATGAAGATACCGGTACTTGGAATCGTAGAGAACTACAGCTATGTGAAATGTCCGGATTGCGGAAAAGAGATCAAAGTATTCGGCGAGAGCCATATTGATGAGATCGCAGCAGAACTGAAGGTTCCTGTACTTGGAAAAATGCCGATCGATATGGATTATGCAACTAAGGCAGACGGCGGATTCTTTGCAGCAATCGACAATCAGTATATTACTGATGCGCTGGCTGTAATGCCGAAATAAGAAAGTTGACCAAATAGTGAAGTGGATTGTGAATATCCGCTGGACTTCAGATTGAAAAACAGAATAGAAAAATAATAAGAAGTTCTCATTCAGTAAGAAACGCGATTATAAAAATTGTTGTTTCAGTACTGAGTGAGGACTTCTTTTATTGTACAAAGGCTTTGCAACTGCAGCATAGAAATTTCATAGTGTGGAAATTTTATAGTATGAAAATCCTGTAAAAAATTATCTGTAGTATTTTTGATGAGTATGATGATCATATGGAAGTAAACATTTCAATAAAGCGTTCAGCTGCCTGAGAGACAATAAGGCTGTCATGCTGAGCAAGTACAAGCTGACGTCCGGGAAGAGGCTCTTTTAACATGAGTGGTGTCAGCTGATCATTTTCTTTTAACATATAATCAGGAACACAGGCAATTCCCAGTCCGATCCGTGCCAGGTCCAGAAGCAGGTCATTACTGTTTAACTCTACTTCAGGAAGAAGCTTGAGATTATGGGCTGTAAATGCCTCCCGCAGATATTCGCTGGTGGTACTTTTGGGGGAAAGCATCAGGATCGGATAGTTCAGAAGCTCCTGCAGTTCAGTCTGAACAGTGTGTACAGGAAAGTAATCCGTATTGGCAACGAATACATCGTGGAATTCTTTTAGCACACGTGTCTGAAAATGACTGCCAAGCCTGGAATTGGGACAGTTGCATACAATCAGATCTGCCTGACCCTTTTCCAGAAGCTCTGCACAGCCGATGGAGGTACTGTTTGTGACTTTAATGCGGACATCAGGATAGGTCTGATGGAATTTCTGCAGATAATCAATGAGAAAATACCGGCAGATCGTATCGCTGGCAGCAATACGCAGCTGGCCTTTCAGCAGATTGTCTCCGGACAGGAGAGATTCACCTTCGTCCAGAAGCTGGAGAGCCGGTTTTACATGTTGGAGCAGAAGTTCTCCTTCAGGAGTTAACAATACTTTCTTGGTGCTTCGGATAAAGAGAGGATGATTCAGCTTTTTTTCCAGAGTTTTAATAGACTGGCTGACTGCTGACTGGGAGATAAAAAGCTGGCGGGAGGCCTCTGAGAAGCTCAGGGTGGTGGCAACATAGTAGAATACTTTGTATAATTCCAGATTAATATCCATAGAAATAAATCCTTTCATAAAATAATATGATGATATAAATTGTCTGCAGCAATGGAACTTTAGAGCTTGTATGTCTCTGGATTTTAGCATATTCATTCCAAAACATTTCACGGATAGTGATTAATTAGTGTTACTGTGCACTCCGTTCTCAGTAACACGCTTCGCGATGCACAGAATTTATGCTAATCGCATAAATTCGCGCGGTATATCTTGGGTTTTCTGTGACCTTCGCTCACAAAAAACACCTCGCGGGATATTACCAGTGAACAGTAACTAATTAGTTACATTAATAAAAAATATAAGATATATTAATTTTACTAATGATATTTCCTATGATACTATAAAGAAAGCAATAGTTCAAGCAGCAGGTTCACTGGAGTCGGGCTGCAAGGTGCTTTTAAAGCATTTTTAAAACAATGCATACATAAGAAAGGAGTTTCTATGAGTAACGTAAGACGTGTTTATGTAGAAAAGAAACCGGCCTTCGCTGTACAGGCAAAGGAATTAAAACATGAGGTCAGTAGCTATCTGGGAATTAAATCCGTAACAGCAGTACGTGTGCTGATCCGCTATGATGTAGAAAATATTTCTGATGAAGTTTTTGATAAAGCATGCAAAACTGTTTTTGCAGAGCCACCTGTAGATGATTTATATCTGGAGAATTTTGAGGCAGCAGAAGGCTCCTGCATCTTCTCTGTAGAATTTTTACCGGGACAGTTTGACCAGAGAGCAGATTCTGCTGTTCAGTGTGTACAGTTCCTGGATGAGAATGCACAGCCTATCATTCGTTCCGCAACTACTTATGTAATTGAAGGAACTATTTCAGATGAAGAATTTGATGCTATCAAGCATCACTGCATCAACCCTGTAGATTCCCGTGAGACAGGTCTGCAGAAACCGGAAACACTGGTAACTGTTTTCCCGGAACCGGAAGATGTTAAGATTTTTGACGGATTTAAGGAAATGCCGGAAGCAGAATTAAAGGAACTTTATGATTCTTTAAATCTTGCAATGACATTCAAGGATTTCCAGCATATCCAGCATTATTTCAAAGAAGAAGAGAAACGTGACCCGTCCATGACAGAAATCCGTGTACTGGATACCTACTGGTCTGATCATTGCCGCCACACAACTTTCTCCACAGAACTGACAGATGTAAAATTTGACGAAGGTGATTACAAAGCACCGATCGTAGATACTTACAACAAATATCTTGCTGACAGAGAAGAACTTTACAAAGGCCGTAAGGACAAATTTGTCTGCCTGATGGACCTGGCTCTGATGGCTATGAAGAAACTGAAAGCAGAAGGAAAGCTTGCTGATCAGGAAGAATCTGATGAGATCAATGCCTGCAGTATTGTAGTTCCTGTAGATGTTGACGGTAAAGAAGAGGAATGGCTGATCAACTTCAAGAATGAGACACATAACCATCCTACTGAGATCGAGCCATTCGGTGGTGCAGCTACCTGCCTTGGCGGTGCAATCCGTGACCCGCTTTCAGGACGTACTTATGTATATCAGGCAATGCGTGTAACAGGTGCAGCAGATCCTACTGTTTCTGTAAAAGAAACTCTCAAGGGTAAACTTCCGCAGAAGAAACTGGTAAGAAGCGCAGCTCATGGCTACAGCTCCTATGGAAACCAGATCGGTCTTGCAACAGGTTATGTAAAAGAAGTTTACCATCCTAACTATGTAGCGAAACGTATGGAGATTGGTGCTGTTATGGGTGCTGCTCCCAGACGCGCAGTAATCCGTGAGAATTCTGATCCGGGAGATATCATTATCTTACTTGGAGGACGTACAGGACGTGACGGTATCGGTGGTGCTACAGGTTCTTCCAAGGTTCATACAGAAGCTTCTATTGAAGTGTGCGGCGCTGAGGTACAGAAAGGTAATGCTCCTACTGAGCGTAAGATCCAGCGTATGTTCCGCCGTGAAGAAGTCAGCCATATTATCAAGAAATGTAATGACTTTGGTGCAGGCGGTGTTTCTGTTGCTATCGGTGAGCTGGCAGCAGGTCTGAGGGTAGATCTTGACAAGGTTCCGAAGAAATATGCAGGTCTTGACGGAACTGAGATCGCAATCTCTGAATCTCAGGAACGTATGGCTGTAGTAGTTGACCCGAAAGATGTAGATACTTTCCTTGGCTATGCAAATGAAGAGAACCTGGAGGCAATTCCTGTTGCAGTTGTAACAGAGGATCCTCGCCTGGTACTTGTATGGAGAGGCAAAGAAATCGTAAATATTTCCCGTGCATTCCTTGACACTAACGGTGCACATCAGGAGACAACTGTAGAAGTAGAAATTCCGAACAAAGAAGGCAACCTCTTTGAAGAGCGCCCGGATGTAGCTGATGTAAAAGCTAAATGGATGGAAACTCTGGCAGACTTAAATGTATGCTCTCAGAAGGGACTTGTGGAAATGTTCGATGGTTCTATCGGAGCAGGCAGTGTATTTATGCCATACGGTGGTAAATATCAGCTCACAGAGACTCAGTCCATGGTAGCAAAGGTTCCGGTACAGAATGGTAAAACAGATACTGTAACCATGATGAGCTATGGCTTTGATCCGTATTTATCTTCCTGGAGCCCATATCACGGAGCTGCTTATGCAGTGACAGAGTCCGTTGCAAGAATCGTGGCTACAGGTGGTGACTATAAGAAAATCCGTTTCACATTCCAGGAATACTTCCGTCGTATGACAGAAGATCCTAAGAGATGGAGCCAGCCTTTTGCAGCACTTCTCGGTGCTTATGCAGCACAGATGGGATTTGGACTTCCATCTATCGGTGGTAAGGACAGTATGTCCGGTACATTTAATGATATTGATGTACCTCCGACACTGGTATCTTTCGCTGTTGACGTTGCGAAGATCCAGGATGTGATCACACCGGAATTAAAGAAAGCAGGAAACAAACTGGTATGGCTTCGCGCACCGAAGGATCAGTATGATCTGCCGGATTATGCAGGAATCATGGATCAGTATGAAAAACTTCATAAAGATATGCAGGACGGCAAAGTTGTTTCTGCTTATGCACTTGACCGCCATGGTATTGCAGCTGCAGTTGCAAAGATGGCATTTGGTAATGGAATGGGCGTGAAAATCGAGCATAACCTTGATCCGAGAGATTTCTTTGCACCTGGATTTGGCGATATTATCCTGGAAGTTCCGGATGGTAAGGTTGGAGAGCTTTCCATTACTTATACAGTGATCGGTGAAGTAACTGCTGACGGTAACTTCTCCTATGGAAATACAGTGATCACTGTAGACGAAGCTGAAAATGCATGGAAAGGTACTCTGGAAAAAGTATTTAAGACAGTTTCTTCTGAGAATGATAAAGAGGCAGCTGACAGAGATGAGAAGCTTTATCGTGCAGACAGCATCTATGTATGCAAGAACAAAGTTGCAAAACCTCGTGTATTTATTCCTGTATTCCCTGGAACAAACTGCGAGTATGACAGTACACGTGCGTTCGAGCGTGCAGGTGCAGAGGTGGATGTAAAAGTATTCAAGAACCTGACTGCTGAAGATATCCATGACTCTGTAGAGCTTTTTGAGAAAGCAATCGATCAGGCACAGATCATCATGTTCCCGGGCGGATTCTCCGCAGGTGACGAACCGGATGGTTCTGCGAAATTCTTTGCAACTGCATTCCAGAATGCGAAGATCAAAGAAGCTGTTATGAAGCTGATCAATGAAAGAGACGGTCTGGCACTTGGTATCTGTAACGGATTCCAGGCTCTGATCAAGCTTGGTCTTGTACCTTACGGTGAAATCTGCGGACAGAAAGCAGATTCTCCTACATTGACATTTAATACTATCGGACGCCATATTTCCAAGATGGTTTATACGAAGGTTGTTAGTAATAAATCTCCTTGGCTGCAGAAGGCACAGCTTGGCGGTGTATACTGTAACCCGGCTTCACATGGTGAAGGACGTTTCGTTGCAAATGAAGAATGGCTGCAGAAGCTGTTTGCAAACGGACAGGTTGCAACTCAGTATGTAACTCCGGATGGACAGCTCAGCGTTGATGAAGAATGGAATGTCAATGGTTCTTATATGAACATTGAAGGTATTACCAGCCCGGATGGACGTATCCTTGGTAAGATGGCACATAGCGAACGTCGCGGGGACGGAGTTGCTATTAATATCTATGGGGAGCAGGATATTAAAATATTCGAATCTGGTGTGGAATATTTTAGATAAAATATTTTTCCAGACGGAAGGTTCCCAGAGGAGGAGTGTATTAACTTTGCGGGTTTGCCTGGTTGGGTAGGCTGTGAAGTATGGGATGAAGAAGTTCAGAGTCAAGCGGATTGCGAATATTCGCTTGACAGAATATAATTTCTAAAAAAGATGTGATTTAACGAAAGGGCGGCTGCTTGGGCAGCGCCCTTTTTTGAGTGGGAAGGGGATGGTTGGGAAAAATATTTTGATTACTTTATTTGGATCAAGTGGTGGAATTGCTATTTGTCAGACAGTAAAGTAATTATATAAGGAATATAGTCTTTAATGAATATTGTGCTTTCAAAGCAGTAGGATGAAAGGAATATGACCTTTCTCCTGCTGCTTTTCTTTCTGAATAAATTCAAGAGATATAGATTTTAACGAGGTAAAGTGATGAAAATATAACTTTAAACTATAACTAGCGCTAGGTATTATGAATTGGCATAATCAGAAGTGTAGTGGTATAGTATGTTCATGCTCAACGGAGCGGGGAATAAGAGAGAGGGAGAATGAGATGTCTGGGATTGTGATTGAGAAGGTCCGGAAGTCTTTTGACACGAAGGATGGCGTGGTCGAGGCTTTGAAGGATGTGAACCTGAATATCGATTCCGGTGATATATATGGAATTATCGGTATGTCGGGGGCAGGTAAGAGTACATTGGTACGATGTATGAATTTTCTGGAGGTTCCTACAGAGGGACAGGTTCTGATAGATGGGAAGGCTCTAGGAGATTTGACAGAGAAGGAATTGAGGAAACAGAGGGAAGAGATTGGTATGATCTTTCAGCATTTCAATCTGCTGATGCAGAAGTCAGTGATTGATAATGTCTGTTTTCCACTTTATATAAAAGGAAAGAAGAAGGCAGAGGCCAGAAAGAGGGCAGCAGAGCTTTTGGAGATCGTTGGTCTGGGGGACAGGCAGAATGCTTATCCTGCACAGCTCTCCGGTGGTCAGAAGCAGAGGGTTGCCATTGCAAGAGCACTTGCATCAGATCCGAAGATTTTACTTTGTGATGAGGCTACCAGTGCACTGGATCCGCAGACTACTTCTTCTATTCTGGAATTGCTGAAAAAGATTAATAAGCAATTTGGAATCACCATAGTGATCATTACTCATCAGATGTCGGTTGTGCGTGAAATCTGTACACATGTGGCGATTATGTATGAGGGTGAAGTGGTTGAGAAAGGACTGGTTGCAGATATTTTTGCAAATCCTCAGTCGGAGGTTGCCAAAGAACTGATCCGAAAGGATACAGGCTCTGATATCGACGCAGACAGCAGACTGGATGCAGGCAGGGAAAAAGGACAGGCAGAGATCAAAAGCGGTGAGAAGATACGAATCGTATTCTCTGAGAATTCAGCTTTTGAGCCTGTGATTGCAAATCTGATCCTTACCTTCGGAGAACCGGTAAATATCCTGAAGGCAGATACCAAGAATGTAGGTGGTGTAGCCAAGGGAGAGATGATACTGGAGTTTATGGAAGGCAGTACCAGGACAGAAATGATGAAGCAGTATCTGAAAGAAAAAGGTTTAGCAATCGGGGAGGTGACAGAATATGTGGGATCATGAAACAATAATGATGATTGTCCAGGGTGTGGGAGAAACACTTTACATGACAGTTCTTTCCACAGTTCTGGGATACCTGTTCGGACTTCCTATGGGAGTGCTGCTGGCAGTGTCTGATAAAGAGGGACTGAAACCAAATGCAGTGTTGTATAAGATACTGGATGCAATTGCAAATATTGTGAGAAGTATTCCGTTTCTGATCTTACTTATCCTGCTGATTCCTTTTACCAGAGCAGTGGTGGGAAAGAGCTATGGATCAACAGCAACGGTAGTTCCTCTGGTAGTGGCTGCCATTCCTTTTATCGCACGAATGGTGGAATCGTCTATTAAAGAGGTAGATGCAGGTGTGATCGAGGCAGCCAGAGCTATGGGTGCCAGCAATATAAGGATCATCGTGAAGGTTCTTCTGGTAGAAGCCAGAACTTCACTGATCACAGGAGCGACTATTGCGATCGGAACGATCCTTGGTTATTCAGCCATGTCCGGTGCAGTAGGAGGAGGCGGACTTGGAGATATCGCCATCCGCTATGGATATTACAGATATCAGTCAGATATTATGATCGTTACAGTTATCCTGCTGGTGGTGCTGGTACAGATTTTCCAGTCAGTGGGAATGATGATCGCAAATAAGATTGACAGAAGAAAATAGCTATAGGAAATCCATAATTAATAAGGAAATGAAATATTTTCGAATGGATGAAAATAACATAAACTCAATCGTTTTAAGAAATTGTTGATTATAAAATGGTTATGAAAAAAGTTAAAATATAAAATTCAGGAGGACAATTATTATGAAAAAATTAGTGGCAGCAGTTTTAACAGGAGTACTGGTAGCAGGAACATTAAGCACAGGTGTTTATGCAAAGGATGATGACAAGACCATTACAGTTGCAGCATCTGCAACACCTCACGCAGAGATCCTTGAGGAGGCAAAACCGCTTCTTGAGAAAGAAGGATATGAACTTGAAGTTACTGTGTTTGATGACTATGTAAGACCAAACGAGGTAGTTGAGAGTGGAGAGTTTGATGCAAACTACTTCCAGCATATCCCATATCTGGATCAGTTTAATGAGGAGAAGGGCACACACCTTGTAAATGCAGGCGGTATTCACTATGAGCCATTCGGAATCTATCCCGGAACAAAAGACAGCCTGGATGATCTGGAAGACGGAGATTCTATCGCAGTACCAAATGATACCACAAACGAAGCAAGAGCACTTCTTCTTCTCCAGGATAACGGAATTATCACTCTGAAAGATGGTGCAGGATTAAATGCAACTGTTAAGGATATTGCAGAGAATCCTCACAATGTAGAGATCGTAGAGCTGGAAGCAGCACAGGTAGCACGTGTTACAGGCGAGACAGCTTATGTGGTATTAAACGGAAACTATGCTCTGGAAGCAGGATTCTCAGTAGGAAAAGATGCACTTGCATATGAGAAATCTGACTCTGAAGCAGCGAAAACCTATGTAAATGTGATCGCAGTCAAAGAAGGCAACGAAAACAGCGATAAGATCAAAGCTCTGGTTGACGTATTGAAATCTGATGAGATCAAAGACTTTATCGATGAGAAATATGACGGTGCTGTAATTCCTTTCGATGACAGTGCAGACACTGAAGAAGCTGATGCAGAAGAAACAGACAGCAAGGACGAAGCAAAAGATGATGCTGCAGAAGAGAATGCAGAAACAACTGAAGCAGCAGAAGATGCTGAATAATAACAGATAATAATGATAAATAACAGGAGATTCCTTTTTCAGGTAAAACTGAGGAGGGAATCTTTTTTTGAATAAACTGCGAAGCAGTTATTCGGTTATGAGCAGGTAATTATAGATGCAGCAGTGAAGAGTCTGGAGTGTAAGGAACTGGTTGCCACTTTGGGTGGCAGACTGACCATATCAGAGTATCTGAAATTTGATAAAGCATTCCTTGAGCCGGAGGGAATAGTGATTTACGGACAGCTGGGTGCCTATCTGAAAATGGGAGAAATTAAAGTTACAGAATCAGACTCTAATGACCCTTGTTCAAATTTTTATTGGTGAGAATGGAAAGAAACGGGGGCAGATTAATTTTGGCAGCAATATAGATTCAGGAAAAGTGACTTATGAAGGAAAAGAATATTCAAGGCGTATTCAGCTTAGAAAATTTGATGAAAAGGCAGTTCGCAGCGCTGGTGCATTGTGTGCGAAGGACTGCTTTGATGAGAGTTACAGATATGACTGGTACAATGACGAAACGGATAGCTGGTGGAATTATCAATGCCAGTATAATAATGAAAAAGTATGCCTTGCCACAATAGGAAACACAGTAGATACGGAAAAAATAAAGAAAGAACTGCTGGTTATCCTGAGCCTTAAAGATGACAAGGGAGAACAGAGATATTGTCAGGTTGCACCACGTTGTCTGTATCTGGATGATTATAAAAATCTTACAGAGGGAATTGATGGAAATAAGAGACTTGCATTTGTCTTGTAATTTTTGAGTTTTTTGTGTCAGAAATGCTTTAAAATGTACGAATAATTAAAAAAATAAAAAAAATTAAAAAAGTTTCAAAAAAGGTGTTGACATCTGACAAAATCCATTATATAATAGCAAAGCAAGTTACGGAGCGGACAACAAATAAGTCACCTGTAACAAGAGCAATATGGAATCTTAGCTCAGCTGGGAGAGCATCTGCCTTACAAGCAGAGGGTCATAGGTTCGAGCCCTATAGGTTCCAT
>PPYE01644067.1_pt1 | contig 18254 bp, 18 predicted proteins | sample 1559881 | NCBI WGS metagenome assembly PPYE01 (sample SAMN08240022, study PRJNA423297) | Human gut metagenome, whole genome shotgun sequencing project. | reverse complement strand
GCATCCAGCACGGTACTGCCCGCCAGACCGCCGCGAATAGCCTGATAAACCAGATCCGGATTGACGCCGGCTTTAGTCGCCAGGGTCAGCGCTTCAGACATCGCCGCGATGTTCAGCGCGACAATCACCTGGTTAGCCAGTTTGGTGACGTTGCCCGCGCCAATATCGCCGGTATGCACTACGGAGCCGGCCATCGCTTTCATCAGATCGTAGTATTTATCGAAGATCGCTTTATCGCCGCCGACCATGACCGACAGCGTGCCGTCGATGGCTTTCGGTTCGCCGCCGCTCACCGGCGCATCCAGCATATCAATACCTTTGGCTTTCAGCGCTTCGCTGATTTCCCGACTCGCCAGCGGCGCAATGGAGCTCATATCGATCACCACGGTGCCCGGTTTCGCCCCTTCAATAATGCCGTTTTCACCCAGCGCCACCTCTTTAACATGCGGAGAGTTCGGCAGCATAGTGATGATCACCTCGCACTGTTCGGCAATCGCTTTCGGCGTCGTCGCGGTCTCAGCGCCAGCGGCGATCACGTCGGCAATCGCTTCCGGGTTACGGTCAGACACCACCAGCGAGTAACCCGCTTTCAGCAAATTTTTGCTCATCGGTTTGCCCATAATGCCAAGACCGATAAAACCTACTTTGATTGTCATAATGTTCTCTCTCTTCATCCTGGTGATTATTTTTTAAACGCGTCGGCAAGTTTCTGGGTTGCAGAACGGAAGACGCCCAGATCGCTGCCAACGGCGACGAAGGTCGCGCCCCATTCCAGATAGCGGCGCGCATCGGCTTCCACTGGCGCCAGAATGCCGCTTGGCTTACCGTGCTTCTTCGCGCTGGCGAAGATATGTTGGATAGCGCGCTGCACCTCAGGATGGGAGGCATTGCCCAAATGGCCTAAGGCGGCGGCCAGGTCGCTCGGGCCGACAAACACACCGTCCACGCCCTCGGTCGCGGCAATCGCCTCGACGTTGTCCACTCCGGTCTGGCTCTCAATCTGCACCAGAATGGAAATGTTCTTGTTGGACTGGGCGAAGTAGTCCGGCACGGTGCCAAACATATTGCCGCGGTGGGAAACGGAGACCCCGCGGATCCCTTCCGGCGGATAACGGGTCGAAGCCACCGCCTGCGCCGCCTGTTCAGCCGTCTCGACAAACGGCACCAGGAAGTTATAGAAGCCGATGTCCAGCATGCGCTTGATGATGATGGGTTCATTGGTCGGCACACGGACTACCTGCGCGCTGGAGCTACCTTTCAGGGCCATCAGCTGCGGAATGAGCGTGGTGACGTCGTTTGGCGCGTGTTCCGCGTCCAGCACCAGCCAGTCGAACCCCGCCAGACCCAGCACCTCGGTGCTAATCGGGTTAGCCAAAGCGCACCAGCAGCCAATCTGCACCTGATGCGCCGCCAGCGCGGCCTTAAATTTGTTCGGAAAAATTGCGTTATCCATGATTTTTACCTTGCGTTAATCGTTGCTTACTTCTGCAATTCCATACGTTTGATATCGCCAACCACAAACAGGTAGCAGACCATCATCATCAGCGCGGAGCCGCCAACAAAAATCAGTGCGCCATTAAATGAGTGCAGTTCGCTCACGATGTAGCCAATAACCAGCGGCGTGGCGATCGAGGCCACATTGCCAAAGACGTTGAATACCCCGCCGCACAGGCCAACAATCTCCTTCGGCGCGACATCCGAGATGACCGGCCAGCCCAGCGCGCCAAAGCCTTTGCCAAAGAACGCCAGCGCCATCAGCGTAATGACCAGCGGCGTGCTGGCCGTGTAGTTACACAGGATGATGGACGACGCCAGCAGCATTCCCAGCACAATGGGCAGCTTACGCGCAAAAGTCAGCGTGCAGCCGCGGCCAATCAGATAATCCGAAAACAGCCCGCCCAGTACGCCGCCAGCAAAGCCAAACAGCGCCGGAATCGAAGCCACAAACCCCACTTTCAGAATCGACATTCCCTTGTCCTGCACGAGGTAGATCGGAAACCACGTCAGGAAGAACCATGTAATGGTATTCAGGAAATACTGACCGAAAAATACGCCTAACATCATTCGGTTAGTCAGCAACTGGCGGATATAGTCCATCTTCGGCCCGGCCGCCGGGGTGGCCTCTTTTTTATGGTCCATATCGACCACTGCGCCGCCTTCTGAGATATATTTCAGCTCCGCGGCGGACATTCGCGGATGATCGGTGGGGTTATGCACAAACTTCACCCAGATAATGGTGAGCACAAACCCTATTATCCCCATCACGGTAAAGACATGTTCCCAGCCCAGCGCGAAGGTCAGCCAGCCGAGCAGCGGCGAGAACAGAGCCAGCGAGAAGTACTGAGCGGCATTAAAGATAGCTGAAGCCGTACCCCGCTCTTTGGCCGGAAACCAGGCCGCCACAATGCGGGCGTTGGCGGGAAACGAGGGCGCTTCGGAAAAGCCCAGCATAAAACGCATAAAGAACATGGAGACCCCGGCCCAGGCGAGCGGGAACACATCAATAAAGCCTTGCAGGAAGGTAAACAGTGACCAGAAAAACAGACTGTATGAATAAACCTTTTTCGAGCCAAATTTATCCAGCAGCCAGCCGCCAGGGATCTGCATCAGCAGATAAGCCCAGCCGAAGGCGGAAAAAATGTATCCCATCGACACCGCGCTGAGCCCCAGCTCTTTCGCGACTTCAGTACCGGCGATAGACAAGGTCGCGCGGTCGCCATAGTTCACTGCCGTCACCACAAATATCATCAACAGAATTAAATAGCGGGTCGGTATTCCTTTTTTTTCATCTAATGTAGAATCCAAAATCATTTAGACATTCCTCGGGCACAGAACACCTTTTATAATTGTTTTAAGTGGTTTCTGATTTATTTAAAAGACGATATTGAAACTGTCTATTCGCATATCGATCACCTCAAAAACATGACTCAGTATAATCAGCACGCCCCCGCCAGACACTATGCATACCCACAATATAAAGTTATTATTTAAATCCATAATTGTGCTTATGCCATAAGTCATGGGCGCTAATCCACACTTCTTACGATTGCCTGCCCTGCAGAGGTTAGCGTCATAAAAAGGAGTGATGCCGATCACATTTTAAAATCAACTCAGCTGACATCCTTTATTCCATCATACTGATACGTAGCAAATGAATTAGCGTTTTATTTTATTATTAGCACCTGTTTGGAGATGACTGGACAATGGCTGACATTGCAATTCGACAACAATCGCCGACCGCGTTTTATATTAAAGTTGACCCGACAGATAATGTGGCGATTATTGTCAACGATCGCGGCTTAACCGCCGGAACGCGTTTCCCGGACGGCCTGACGCTCGTCGAGCATATCCCGCAGGGTCACAAAGTTGCCCTGGTGGATATCCCCGCCCATGGTGAAATCATCCGCTACGGCGAAGTCATTGGCTATGCCGTACGCGATATCCCGCAGGGAAGCTGGATTGACGAGTCGCTGGTGGAGCTGCCCACCGCCCCGCCGCTGAATACCCTGCCGCTGGCCACTAAAGTGCCTGAACCGCTACCGCCGCTGGAAGGTTACACCTTCGAAGGCTACCGCAATGCTGACGGCAGCGTGGGTACCAAGAATCTGCTGGGTATTACCACCAGCGTGCACTGCGTCGCTGGCGTGGTCGATTACGTGGTGAAAATCATTGAACGCGACCTGCTGCCAAACTATCCCAACGTCGATGGCGTGGTGGGCCTAAATCATCTCTACGGCTGCGGCGTGGCGATTAATGCGCCGGCGGCGGTAGTGCCGATTCGCACCATTCATAATATCGCCCTCAACCCAAACTTCGGCGGCGAGGTGATGGTCATTGGCCTCGGCTGTGAGAAGCTGCAGCCGGAACGCCTGCTGCAGGGCACGGAAGACGTCAAAAGTATCCCGGTGGACAGCGCCAGCATCGTCAGCCTGCAGGATGAAAAGCATGTTGGTTTTAAATCGATGGTCGATGACATTCTGCAGGTCGCCGAGCGCCACCTGGCGAAACTGAACCAGCGCCAGCGGGAAACCTGCCCGGCCTCTGAGCTGGTGGTCGGGATGCAGTGCGGCGGCAGCGACGCCTTTTCAGGCGTGACCGCCAACCCGGCGGTAGGTTACGCGTCCGACCTGCTGGTGCGCTGCGGCGCGACGGTGATGTTCTCGGAAGTGACCGAAGTACGCGACGCCATTCATCTGTTGACCCCGCGGGCGATTAACGAAGAGGTCGGTAAACGTCTGCTGGAAGAGATGGCCTGGTACGATAACTATCTTGATATGGGCAAAACCGACCGCAGCGCTAACCCCTCCCCCGGCAACAAGAAAGGCGGTCTGGCCAACGTGGTGGAAAAAGCGCTGGGGTCGATTGCCAAATCAGGGAAAAGCGCCATCGTTGAGGTGCTCTCTCCGGGGCAGCGTCCGACCAAACGCGGCCTCATTTACGCCGCAACCCCCGCCAGCGATTTTGTCTGCGGCACCCAGCAGGTAGCCTCTGGCATCACGGTGCAGGTATTCACCACCGGTCGCGGTACGCCGTACGGACTGATGGCGGTACCGGTGATAAAAATGGCGAGAGCGTAAGGATTTAACCACTTTTAGCCCGGATCTATCCGGGCTTGTTGGTTAGGGATGCTGGGCGGCAAGAAAAGCGCTGATCTCCGCCTGCGTCGAGGTGCCTTCCATGGGGCCGCGTTGGCTAATCGCCAGCGAGCCGCTGGCGTTTGCCCATCTCAGCGCCTCCCGGGGCGTGGCGCCATTGAGGAACAGACTAACAAAAGTGGCGCCAAAGCAATCCCCGGCACCAGTCGGATCCACCACCGGCACGCTGAAGCCGGCGACATGGTGCGTCTCGTTGGCACTAAAGTAGCTTGCGCCACGCGGCCCGCGTTTAATCACCACATGCTTCACGCCGCGTTTCAGTAGCTTATCAACCAGGACCTGCTCATTGCGTTCCGGATTGAGACCAAAGTAATCCAGCTCGCCATCGCTCGGCAGGAAGATATCGGTGTAGTCGAGGATATATTCAAAGGCCTGCGACATCTCCGGGATGTTCAGCATCTCTTTGCGAATATTTGGGTCGAACGATACTGTGCCGCTGCGGCCTTTAATGTTTTCAATCGCTTTACGCATCGCATCGATAATACGGAACGAGAATAGCGATGACCCCATAATATGAAAATGCTGACACTGATTTAGCAACGCTTCGTCAATGTGGTCGGCAGTCAGCAGACCGCAGGCGCTGTTAGGCATATTAAAAATAAAATCGCGCTGCGCCTGGCTACGATAGCTGACGAAGGCGCTACCGGTAGTCGCTTTCTGCAGCATAGCGATGCCGTTGACGTTGACGCCGTCTTTCTCCAGCCGCGCAATATTCATCTCGCCAAATGCGTCGTTGCCCACACAGCTAAACAACACGGAGCCGAAACCCAGCTTTGCCACCTGATCGGCAAATATTGCCGGCGCCCCGCTGGGATAGGGCCCCCAAAATTCACCGGGACGGGAAAACCCCTGATTCTCTTCCTTGGCGAGAAACTCCACCAGCAGCTCGCCGATGGTGCAAATGGTTACGTTCATCACCGCTCCTGGTTTGTCTTATGCAAAGCCGTGTTGAGCCATGTCAGGCATTCATTGTTGGTATAGCTGTTGGTCAAACCCGCGGCGAGGAAGCAGGCATGGTACTCTGCCGCGACGACCTGAGGGGTCACGACGCTGCTGATCTGCTGTAATTCACCCACAGCATAACGTTTCTCGCCATAGACCGGCCGGGAAGCGACAATCGCAATGACTCGTTTACTCTGGGCCACCGCTTCGCTTAACAAATGTGCCGTAACCTCGTTACGCACGCTTAGCGTGCCGTCTTCAGCAATGTGGTCCACCGCTATCAGCGCACGTGAAGGGCGGTAATGACCCAACGCCTTCAGCGCCAGTTCGCCCTCCACAATCCGCCCCTGACCGGACAACACCCCGCCAAGCAGAACGGTTTCCCCATTTAAAAACTCCTGCGCCAGCGCGACGTGGCCCAGATCATTTAACAGCAGGCAAAGCTCTTCTCTGTTGGCCAGAAAGGGGATCACTTTACGCAAAATGGAACCCTGGCCTAGAAACAGCGTTTCGCCATTTTCTATCTGCGCCGCCACCTGGCGAGCCATTTCCGTCTCCAGCGCTTTATCTCTGACGGCAGGCGCTTCTCGGGTCATCGCAACCGGCGCGCCAGCCTGGGCGGTATAAATCGCCCCGCCAAAAGAGCGTTTCAAGTAGCCCTGCTGCTCGAGGTAGTTGAGATCGTTACGGATTGTCACCCCGGAAACAGCCAGCATTTCTGCCAGATCGTCGACTTTGATCTCGCCGTTCTTACGAACGATCTCTGCGATGTCCAAGCGCCTTTTCAGCAAGCTGGTTGACGGTTTTGCCACGGTTTATGCCTTATTATTTTCTCCTGGAATAACTTTCATTTTTAAATTTCCCTCTTGCAATGTCAAACCGCGGCTGTAGCCCTATCCCGCCATCAATCAGCAAATCGATATTAATCATGTAGTTAAAAATTGGCACCTTACCAACTTAAACTTTAAAAAAGAAACCTTATAAATACTATTAACTTTCATTTTAAAAATCAATTCATCATTGTGTGCGGTGGATCACACCTAAAAGGCGAGACGATCGTTACATTACTTTCAAACTGAAGGTTATTAGCCAAAAATAACTTACAAGATGAAAACAGAGGACTAAAATGTACATCATTTCCAGTAAAAACATGCTATTAAAAGCTCAGCGACAGAGTTATGCCGTGCCGGCTTTCAATATCCATAACCTCGAAACCATGCAGGTCGTTGTTGAAACGGCGGCTGAGTTGCGCTCCCCCTTGATCCTTGCCGGCACCCCCGGTACCTACAGCTATGCCGGCACCGGCAACGTGGTGGCGATCGCCCGCGATCTGGCAAAAAAGTGGGATCTCCCGCTCGCCCTGCACCTCGATCATCACGAGGATCTGGCTGATATCACGCGCAAAGTGCAGGCAGGGATCCGCTCGGTCATGATCGATGGCTCTCACTCACCGTTCGAGGAGAATGTGGCACTGGTAAAAAGCGTGGTGGAGTTGAGCCACCGCTATGATGCCAGCGTTGAAGCCGAGCTGGGCCGTCTGGGCGGAGTTGAAGACGATCTGGTGGTCGATGCTAAAGATGCGCTCTATACCAACCCCGAACAGGCCCGCGAATTTGTCGCTCGTACCGGTATTGATTCGCTGGCCGTCGCCATCGGTACCGCGCACGGCCTTTACACCGCCGAACCGAAGCTTGATTTTGAGCGCCTGGCGGCTATTCGCGACTGCGTTGACGTTCCGCTGGTTCTGCATGGCGCTTCCGGCCTGCCGGATAGTGATATTCGTCGCGCCATTTCTCTGGGCGTATGCAAAGTCAACGTCGCCACCGAACTAAAAATCGCTTTCTCGGATGCGCTGAAAGCCTACTTCCTGGAAAATCCGGGCGCCAACGATCCTCGTCACTATATGAAACCGGCGAAAGCGGCAATGAAAGAGGTCGTTCGCAAAGTCATTCACGTTTGTGGCTGCGAAGGACAACTGTAATCAGCGGATCGAAGGAGCTTTGTTGTGATCCACACCCTGACACTGAATACCGCGATCGATATGAATATCTTTTGCGATCCGCTCCAGCCGGCGGCAGTCAACCGCACCCGGAAAACGGAATATTGCCCGAATGGTAAAGGGGTTAACGTCTCGCTGGTATTACATCATTACCAGCAGCCAACCCATGTCATGGGCATATTCGGCGGTTTTACCGGCCGCTATATCGTTGAGGAACTACGCAAACAGCATATTAATGTCACACCGGCATGGGTCGCTGAACCGACCCGTATAAATATATTTATTAACGACGGCAGCGATGAATACAAACTGGTAAATCCCGGCGCGCGGATTGACGATGAAGGAAAAGAACAAATTCTTCACCATTTACAGTGCGTCGCGCCCGGTGATTATTTAGTTATCAGCGGCAGTCTGCCACCGGGAATAGAGAGCCGGTTCTATAGCGAAATTCTGGTGCTGTGCCAGCAGAAAGGGTGTGAAGTCATCTTAGATATCAGCCACCCGGTGCTGCGCCAGCTGTTAGAGTGGCGTCCACTATTGATTAAACCCAATGACGACGAGCTGAAAGAGATCTTTGGTCTGGATGTCAGCAGCCCCCGGCGGGTACGCGAAGCAATGCAAACGCTCCACCAGCTCGGGGCTCGCAATGTTCTGCTGACCCTTGGCGCGCAAGGGCTCTATTTTTCGAACGGCGCGCAACTGTGGTTCTGCTCGGCACCGAAAATCGAACTGGTCAGCTCGGCCTGCGCCGGCGATGCCGCGCTGGGTGCATTCCTCAGCCATTGGCTTAACACAGACGATATTCCCCAGGCCCTGGCGCTGGCCAGCGCCACCGGCGCTGATGTGGCCGCCTCCGCCGGGCTGGGTAAATTAAACCGTACGCAAGAATTATTACAACAACTTCAGATCGTCCAATTATAAAGGTCCGATTATGAAAAAAATTATTGCCGTGACCGGCTGCCCTACAGGTATTGCTCATACATTTATGGCTGAAGAGGCCTTAAAAACCGCAGCGAAAAAATTAAATGTTGAAATAAAAGTCGAAACCAATGGCGCTTCCGGCGTAGAAAACGCCATTACGCCGGAAGACCTGAAGGATATTTATGGCGTGATTATCGCTGCCGATAAAGATGTTAATGCCGAACGTTTTAATGGTTTACCGGTTATTGAGGTGCCGGTTAAAGAAGCCATTCACCATCCGGCGGAATTAATTAATAAAGTCGTTAACGGTCAGGCGCCGCGTCGTCAGGGATTCTCCGCGGCAACGGATCCAGACGAGAAATATGAGCGAGAATCGTTCGGCCGACAGATTTACAAACATCTGATGAGCGGCGTTTCCAACATGCTACCGTTCGTTGTCGCCGGCGGGATCTTAATCGCTGTTTCTTTCTTATGGGGTATCTACTCCGCCGACCCGAATTCACCGCAGTATAACGTGATTGCCGCCACGCTGATGAAAGTCGGTCAGCAGGCGTTCTCGATCATGGTGCCGGTGTTTACCGCCTACATTGCCTGGTCGATATCTGGCCGCCCTGGCATGGTTGCCGGTTTTGTCGGCGGTCTGCTGGCGAACGCCACCGGCGCCGGATTCCTCGGTGGGATCATCGCCGGTTTTGCCGCCGGGTATTTTATGCTGCTGATCCGTCATCTGCTCGACGGTCTGCCGCGCCAGTACGAAGGGCTGAAGTCGATCTTTATTATGCCGCTGATAGGCGTCCTGGTGATCGGCGTGATGATGGTCCTGCTCGGCCAGCCGGTGGCAGCGATCAACAATGGCATGATGAACTGGCTCAGCTCTTTACAGGAAGCCAACCCGATCCTGCTGGGGATCGTGGTAGGCGCAATGTGCTCCTTCGACTTCGGCGGGCCGGTCAACAAAGCGGCCTATGTCACCGGTACGTTGCTGCTGGGTCAAGGTAACTACTTTTTTATGGCCGGTGTATCTGCCGCCTGCATCACGCCGCCGCTGGTCATCGCTCTGGCGACCACGTTCTTTCCGAAAGGCTTTAGCGAGGAGGAACGCGCCGCCGGGATGGTCAACTATATCCTCGGCTGTACGCACATTACCGAAGGTGCGATTCCCTTTGCCGCCAAGGATCCGCTGCGGGTGATCCCGATGATGATGATCGCCTCCTCAATTTCTGCGGTACTCAGCTACAGCCTGCATATTCAGGTTCCGGCACCGCACGGCGGCTTCTTAATCCTGCCGCTGGTCAGTAAACCGTTGATGTGGGTGCTGTGCATTCTCGCCGGTTCCGCCTGCGGGGCACTTATGCTGGGATGCTGGCGGCTGTGGCAAAAACGCACTGACAAAGCGACAGCTCTTGCTGGCGCCATGAAATAAGGAGCAAGCTATGCAACTGACTTCTGCCGATATTTGTTTCGATCGTCAGGTCAAAACGAAAGACGAGGCGCTACAGCGTGTCGTTGCAGCCCTGACCCATGCCGGACATACGCGGGCAGACTATCTACAAGGCATGCGCGAGCGCGAGGGGCAAATCAGCACCTATCTGGGCAACGGCATTGCCATTCCCCACGGTACGCCGCACAGTCGCGACGCAGTGCTTAAAACGGGCGTTAAGGTGCTGGCTTGTCCGCAGGGGGTTGACTGGGGTGAGGAGCAAACCGCCTATCTGATTGTCGGTATCGCGGCTCAGGACAATGAGCATCTCGATATTTTGCGCCAGCTCACCCATGCTCTGGGCGATGATCGAGTACCTGAGGCGCTGACGCGCGCTGATACCCCCCAGGCGGTGCTGGAAATTCTCGCCGGCGACATTCCTCTGCCAGCAGGCGAAGAACCACAACCCGCGCCGCAATTTGACGAAGAGGCCACCTTTACCCTGCGTAATCCGCACGGGCTACATGCCCGTCCCAGCGCGGTGCTGGTGAAAGCCGTCAAGCAGTGGCGATCGCAAATCCGGGTCGAAAACCTTGATACGCGCTCCGCCATTGTTGATGCCAAGAATCTGATGCGCGTCGTATCGCTGGGCGCCAAACAGGGTCATCGTCTGCACTTTATGGCCAGCGGCAACGATGCGCAGCAGGCGTTAAAAGCCATTGGTGACGCTTTTAACGCCGGTCTCGGCGAAATTGCCGCCCAGCCGCAGCAGGTCTCCCAGGAAGCCGTCAAAACGAAACGCAGCTGGCTATCCCGAATATTTAGTTAATTTTCAATCAATTAAAAACGCCCTGTCTTCCTGGTCAGGGCGTTTTTGTCTCGAAAGACGATACCTTTCACTGCGTTACACCACTATTTATCGATGCAGATCACAAATCAAAACAAAGCCATTTGCGACCAAAACAAAACATAACGAATATATTCGAAAGAAAACGGAGGTTGTAAATGAAAGACATTATCACTCGCCATAAGTCAGGCGAACATATCGGCATCTGTTCAGTATGTTCGGCGCATCCGCTGGTTATCGAAGCGGCGTTACGTTTCGACCTGTCGACCAACAATAAGGTGCTGATCGAAGCGACGTCCAACCAGGTGAATCAGTTTGGTGGCTACACCGGCATGCAGCCGGCCGATTTCCGCGACTTCGTCTACAACATCGCGCGTACCGTCGGTTTTCCGGCGGAGCGCATTATTCTTGGCGGCGACCATCTTGGACCGAACTGCTGGCAAGACGAACCGGCCGCCGTGGCGATGGAAAAATCAATCGACCTGATCAAAGCCTACGTCGTCGCCGGCTTTAGTAAAATCCATCTCGATGCATCAATGTCCTGTGCTGACGATCCGGTGCCGCTGGATCCTGGTGTGGTTGCTGAGCGCGCCGCTCGCCTGTGTCAAGCTGCCGAAGAGACCGCCAGCGATGAGCAAAAGCGCCACCTGACCTACGTCATCGGGACCGAAGTTCCGGTTCCCGGCGGCGAGGCCAGCACCATCGGCAGCGTACATGTCACCCGGGCGCAGGATGCCGCCGCGACGCTCGAAACCCATGAAGCCGCCTTCCGTAAACTGGGGCTCGACGCCGCGCTGGAGCGAGTTATCGCCATCGTCGTGCAGCCCGGCGTGGAGTTCGACCATACGCAAATCATTCATTACCAGCCGCAGGAAGCGAAAGCGCTCTCCGCCTGGATCGAAAGCACCCCGATGGTCTACGAAGCGCACTCTACCGACTACCAAACCCGCCAGGCTTATCGTGCGCTGGTCCGCGACCACTTCGCCATTCTGAAAGTAGGCCCGGCGCTCACCTTTGCCCTGCGTGAAGCCATCTTTGCCCTCGCCCAAATGGAAAATGAGCTGATCGCCCCGGAGTCTCGCAGTCGCGTGATGGAGGTGATCGACGAAGTGATGCTTAACGAACCCGGCTACTGGAAAAAATACTATCGCCCCACCTGGAGCCAGGCGATGGTCGATATCCACTTCAGCCTTTCCGACCGTATCCGTTATTACTGGCCGCATCCGCGTATTCGCCAGAGCGTTGAGAAACTTATCGCTAATCTGACCGACGCTAAGCTACCGCTGGGGCTTATCAGCCAGTATATGCCGGTGCAGTTTGAACGACTGTCGCTGAATGAACTGAACGCCGAGCCGCACGCGCTGATCCTCGACAAAATCCAGGATGTCCTGCGTGCCTATCGCTACGGCTGTTCTTCTGAAACCGCGTGAAGTTAAGAGGATATATGAGTCAACTGTTTGTTCGTACCGGCATTCATTTCAGTTCCAGTCAGCAGGCACTGGAACACATTGGCGCAGAGATGCTGGCGCGAGGCGTCGTACATGACAGCTACCCCGCCGCCCTGCTCGAACGCGAAGCGACTTTTCCCACCGGCATCGCCCTGGAGAAGCATGCTGTCGCTATCCCGCACTGCGAAGCGATCCACGCGAAATCACCGGCCATTTACCTGATACGTCCGGACATGCCGGTCTCTTTTCAGCGCGCTGACGACGACGGCGAAATCGACGTTTCGCTCATCATCGCGCTGATTGTTGAAAACCCGGCGGCACAGCTGAAGCTGCTGCGCCGGTTATTTAGTGAGCTACAAAATCCGCACACGCTGGAGGCACTGCTCGCCGCTTCCGACGATCGGCTGCCGGTGCGGTTCCAGCAATTAATCCTTGAGCCCGAGCTTAGCGCCGTGGCTTCATAAGATACTGATAATAAAAGGGGTACCCTATGAAACGTAAAGTTATCGTCGCCTGCGGCGGTGCCGTCGCCACCTCCACGATGGCGGCAGAAGAGATTAAAGAGCTGTGTGCAGACCACAATATTGAACTGGATTTGGTGCAGTGCCGGGTCAATGAAATCGAAACCTACATGGACGGGGCGGACCTGATCTGCACCACTGCGCGCGTGGAGCGGACCTTCGGCGACATTCCGGTGGTGCACGGCATGCCATTCGTCTCGGGCGTCGGCATTGAAGCCTTACAACAGAAAATCCTCGGCATCCTCGCGGAGTAAACGCCATGTTTAGCGAAATCATGCGTTATATCCTCGATCTCGGTCCGACGGTGATGCTGCCGATCGTGATCATTATCTTCTCCAAATTACTGGGGATGAAGCTCGGGGATTGTTTTAAATCCGGTCTACATATCGGGATCGGGTTTGTCGGCATCGGGCTGGTCATTGGCCTGATGCTCGACTCCATCGGCCCGGCGGCAAAGGCGATGGCGGAGCATTTCCAGATTAATCTTCACGTGATCGACATCGGTTGGCCGGGTTCATCACCGATGACCTGGGCGTCGCAAATCGCCCTGGTGGCGATCCCGGTGGCCATCGCGGTCAATATCGTGATGCTGGTTACCCGTATGACCCGCGTGGTGAATGTTGATATCTGGAACATCTGGCATATGACCTTTACCGGCGCAATGCTGCATATCGCGACCGGGTCGTACTGGATAGGTATTCTCGGCGTGGTGGTGCATGCTGCTTTTGTGTATAAGCTGGGCGATTGGTTTGCCAAAGATACCCGCGATTTCTTCGGCCTCGAGGGTATTGCGATCCCGCACGGCAGTTCGGCGTATTTAGGGCCAGTTGCCGTCCTCGTGGATACCATCATCGACAAGATCCCCGGTCTTAACCGTATTCACTTTAGCGCCGATGACATTCAGAAACGCTTCGGCCCCTTCGGTGAACCGGTTACCGTTGGCTTCGTCATGGGGCTGGTGATTGGCGCGCTGGCGGGTTACGACCTGAAGGGCATTCTTCAGCTGGCGGTGAAAACCGCAGCGGTGATGCTGCTGATGCCCCGGGTGATCAAACCGATTATGGATGGCCTCACCCCGATAGCCAAACAGGCGCGTAAACGTCTGCAGGCTAAATTCGGCGGCCAGGAATTCCTGATTGGTCTCGATCCGGCGCTGCTGCTCGGTCATACCTCGGTAGTCTCGGCCAGCCTGATTTTCATCCCGCTGACCATTCTTATCGCCGTCGTGGTCCCTGGCAACCAGGTTCTGCCATTTGGTGACCTGGCCACCATCGGCTTCTTCGTAGCGATGGCAGTGGCTGTACATCAGGGCAATCTGTTCCGCACGTTGATTTCCGGGGTCATCATTATGGGAATCACCCTGTGGATCGCCACCCAGACCATTGGCCTGCACACCCAGCTGGCGGCAAACGCCGGGGCCCTGAAAGCCGGCGGCATGGTGGCCTCAATGGACCAGGGTGGTTCGCCGATTACCTGGCTGCTGATCCAGCTCTTTACCTGGCAAAATGTGGTTGGCTTCGCGGTCATCGGCATCATCTATCTGGCCGGCGTTCTACTGACCTGGCGTCGCGCTCGCGGCTTCATCGCCGCGGAAAAAGCAGAAAAAAGCGCTGCCCCGCAACAAAGTACAGGCATGTCTTGATCTAAAAGGGGAGCGTTCGCTCCCCTGAATCTTATAGCTGGAGAATGTTATGAAATCAGTGGTAATCCATGCTGAGGGGAACGTCTGCGTTGAAGAACGCCCTATCCCCACGCTGCAAACGGAAAACGATGTCCTGGTCAAAGTGGTCAGTTCCGGGTTATGCGGCTCCGATATCCCGCGCATTTTCGCCAAAGGGGCGCATTACTACCCTATTACGCTGGGGCACGAATTCAGCGGTTATGTGGAATCCTACGGCGCGGCGGTAACCGACCTGCAGCCCGGCGATGCCGTCGCCTGCGTGCCGCTGCTGCCTTGCTTCCAGTGCCCGCAATGCCAGCGCGAGTATTTCTCTTTATGTAAACAGTATCAGTTCGTCGGCTCACGCAGCGAAGGCGGCAACGCCGAATATGTGGTGGTAAAGCGCGCCAACCTGTTCCGCCTGCCGGACCAGATGCCAATTGATGATGGCGCGTTTATAGAACCGATAACCGTTGGCCTGCACGCTTTTCATCTGGCGCAGGGCTGTGAAGGTAAAAACGTGATTATTATCGGCGCCGGCACCATCGGCCTGCTGGCGCTACAGTGCGCCCGCGAACTGGGCGCCAACAGCGTCACGGCGATCGATATCAATCCGCAGAAGCTGGAGCTGGCCAAAACCCTTGGCGCAACCCATGTGTTCAACAGTCGCGAGATGAGCGGCCAAGCGATTCAGCAGGCGCTGGAAGCCATTCAGTTCGATCAGTTAGTCCTCGAGACCGCCGGTACGCCGCAGACCGTCGCGCTGGCGATTGAGGCCGCCGGTCCGCGGGCGCAGCTGGCGCTGGTTGGCACGCTTCATCACGATTTAACCCTCCCGGCAGCCACCTTCGGGCAGATTCTGCGTAAGGAGTTGAATATTGTGGGTAGCTGGATGAACTACTCTGGCCCGTGGCCGGGAGAAGAGTGGCAAACGGCCACCCGTCTGCTGACTGAAAAACGCCTGCAGCTGGCGCCGCTGATCGCCCATCGTGGCGACGCAGAAAGCTTCGCTCGTGCAGTGCAGGCGCTCAACGGCGCGCCAATGCAAGGCAAAATCCTGCTCAAACTCTCTTGACCGCCCGAGCCAGCCATCAGCGCTGGCTCATCCAACCTTTCGAAAATTATCGTTCACCTTTCGTTACCCTTCGATTACACTGAGATGAGTTAATTATCAGGCAAATCAAGATGAACTCATTTGAACGAAGGAACAAAATTGTCGATATGGTGAATACGCAGGGTAGCGTATTGGTTCTAGACCTTTCGAATCTCTTTGGCATCTCTGAGGTAACGATCCGTGCCGATCTCCGCTTACTGGAAGAAAAAGGACTGTTAACCCGTTTTCACGGCGGCGCCGCCCGTGCGGGTAGCGACCTGACCGACGCCGAGAATCAGGAAGTGGTGCTTGAAGACCGCTATCAGCTTGCCAGCGATCCCAAAAAGCGCATCGCCCATGCCGCGGCAGCGATGATCCGTGAAGGTATGACGGTGATCCTCGATAGCGGTAGCACCACTCTTCTTATCGCCGAGGCATTAGTACGGATGACCAATATCACCGTCATCACCAACAGCCTGCCCGCCGCGTTTACTCTGGCAGAAAATAAAGATATCACCCTGGTGGTGTGCGGCGGTACCGTGCGGCACAAAACGCATTCGATGCACGGCACGATTGCCGAACGTTCGCTGCAAGGTATTTGCGCCGATTTGATGTTTGTCGGCGCCGACGGTATCGACGCCACCAATGGCATCACCACCTTTAACGAAGGCTACTCCATCAGCAGCGTGATGGCCGCCGCCGCGCATCAGGTGATCGCCGTGCTCGACGCCAGCAAATTCAATCGCCGGGGCTTTAACCAGGTACTGCCGATGGAAAAGATAGACTGCGTGATCACCGACGACGGCATTAGTGAAAATGACCGTGCAGCGTTAAGCAGCAAAAAGGTGGAACTGAAGATAGTGTAATTGCACGCTGAGTGGAACATCATGGCGGCTGGTTCTACTTAACCAGCCAGCTTCCACCTTTTTTGGCGCCTATGCGAATCAATCTCCCTTTCGCCTGTAGCCCTTGCAGATGACGCTCAACCGTACGTGCTGATATCCCCAAGATCTCCGCCAGCGCTCTCGCCGTTAATTCCGGCTTTTCGGTTAGCAAACGCAAAATTGCGTTTTCCGGTGGGGCTAATTTGACGTCGATTTCTTCCGACATTTCTTCCGACATTTCTTCCGACACGATGAATGAAGTTTCCAGACCTTCTTTCAGCGCCGCCAGGATATTTTGCAACATCCAGGTCACGAATAGCGTGCAATCACTGGTTTTATCACAAGCACCTAAAATGTCGTAATAACGTTCTTGCTGATGGTGGATCAGCGTTTCAACCGGCAGCCAGGCCAATTCCTGACGCCACTGGCTTAGAATCAACGTCTGCCATAAACGCCCCATCCGACCATTGCCATCAGCGAAAGGGTGAATGAACTCAAACTCGTAGTGAAAAACTGAACTGGCAATTAAAGGATGTAGCTCGGTGTGTTCCAGCCAACTGAGTAAATCAGCGATCAATCTTGGGACCTGGGCAGCAGGCGGAGCCATATGTATCACCTGCGTACCGCGATAAATGCCGACGTTTCCGCCACGTAAAGCGCCTGGACGATCAACCAGCCCGGTCATCAGCGTTTTATGCGCCGTCAGAAGATCGCTAATGTTTGCCGCATGCCATCCGGGCATTAATTCATAAGCACGAATGGCATTTCTCACTTCCTGAATATCCTTAGCCGGCGCCAGAACCCGTTTGCCTTCCAGCAGCGCCGTTACCTGTTCCATGCTCAGGCTATTATGTTCAATCGCGAGTGACGCCTGAATAGTACGAATGCGGTTTTCTTTACTCCCCCTGCTGCTCCAGGGCGTACTTATACAACGCGTTTTTCTTCACGCCGTGGATTTCCGCGGCCAGCGCGGCGGCTTTCTTCAGCGGCAGCTCCGCCTGCAGCAGCACCAGAGTACGCAGCGCGGCCGCCGGCAGCGCCTCTTCCTGAGCCTTGAAACCTTCGACGATCAGCACCATCTCGCCTTTGCGACGGTTTTCATCTTCCTTCACCCACGCCACCAGCTCACCAATCGGCGCGCCATGGATCGACTCCCAGGTTTTGGTCAGCTCACGAGCCAGCACCACATAGCGGGATTCTCCCAGTACCGCGCAGATATCCTCCAGACTCTCCACCAGACGGTGGGTCGACTCATAGAAAATAAGGGTGCGCGGCTCTTCTTCCAGCGCTTTCAGGGTATCGCGGCGGCCTTTCGATTTCGCCGGCAGGAAGCCTTCATAACAGAAACGGTCGGAAGGCAGGCCGGCGGCGCTCAGGGCGGCGATAGCCGCACAGGGGCCCGGCAGCGGCACCACGCGAATATTCGCTTCGCGGCAGGTGCGCACCAGATGGTAACCAGGATCGTTAATCAGCGGCGTGCCGGCATCGGAAACCAGCGCGATGTTTTGCCCTTCTTTCAGTTTGGCAAGCAGGGTTTCCGCCTTTTGCTGCTCATTATGGTCGTGAAGCGCAAACAAACGGGCGTTTATCGCAAAATGTTGCAGCAGCAAACCGGTATGACGGGTATCTTCCGCTGCAATTAAATCAACGGCTTGCAGCACTTCCAGTGCACGCTGCGTGATATCAGACAGATTTCCTATCGGAGTGGGCACAATATAGAGCTGCCCTTGAGAATTATCCGCTGATTCGTGTTGTTTCATTGTCTCGTCCGTATTGCCGATTTAATATTGAGCATTGAGCCAAAAAAATATCACTGGACACTTATGGTACCGTCAACATTTCTTCGTTCTAAGCCCGCGCGCTG
>PPYE01275654.1_pt1 | contig 18255 bp, 19 predicted proteins | sample 1559881 | NCBI WGS metagenome assembly PPYE01 (sample SAMN08240022, study PRJNA423297) | Human gut metagenome, whole genome shotgun sequencing project. | reverse complement strand
CCGACGGGAAACCTTGACCCCGAGACGAGCTGGGATATCATGGACATTTTCAAGCGCATCAATGCAGCGGGGACGACGATCGTCATGGCGACGCACGACAAGCGCATCGTCGACACGATGAAGAAGCGCGTCATTGCGATCGAGGATGGGCGTATCGCCCGCGACGAGGCACGGGGGGCATACGGCTATGAAGATTAGGACAAGCGAATACTTCATTCAGGAGGTATTTCGCTCGCTGCGGCGCAACAACTGGATGACGTTCGCCTCGATCAGTACGGTCGCCGTATCGCTTTTCGTGCTCGGCGTATTCCTCATACTCGTCCTCAATATGAATCGCATGGCCAATACACTTGAATCCCAGGTGCAGATCAGCGTCTACTTGCAGGACGGAATCAACAAGAGCGACCGTGAGGACATGGAAAAGGATATCGAGCACATGCAGGGCATCGAGCGTGTTGTCTTTGTCGATCGCGATACAGCGAAAGAGCGCCTCGCAGAGCGCCTCGGCGATCAAAAATACCTGCTCGATGCGCTCGGAGACAAGAATCCGCTGCCCGACGCCTTCGCGGTCACAGTCAAGCAGCCCGATCTCGTCGAGACGGCGGCGACGGCGATCGAGCAAATGCCGGGCGTCGAATCGGCAAAATACGGGCAGGACGTCGTCGCGCATCTCTTCGATATCACGCGCCTCATGCGTCTTTTTGGCGTTGCACTCATGGCGCTTCTCGCGGGCGCGACGATTTTCATCATCTCGAACACGATACGCCTGACGGTCTTTGCGCGGCGCAAGGAAATCGCCATCATGAAGTACGTCGGCGCAACGGATTGGTTTATCCGCTGGCCGTTCCTGCTTGAAGGCATCGTCATGGGGTTTGTCGGCGGCGTTTTGTCGGCGATCGTGCTGCGCAGCTTCTATGCGGCGATGGCGTCGAAGATCTACAGCACATTGGCGTTCTTCCCGCTGATGCCGCAGTACCCGTTCATGAACTACGTCAGCGCAGCGATCATCTTTTCGGGCATGGCAGTCGGTGCCATCGGCTCGACGATTTCGCTGAAGCGATTCCTAAAGGTATGAGAGGCGATGAAGTTGAATCGAACGATAGAAAAGGGTGCGGCGCTTGTGCTTGCAGCGCTTCTCCTCGCACCGCAGTTCTCGCTCGCGTCACCGGAGGACGATAGGGCAAGCTATGAGGAGCAGGCGGCGGAAAAGCTCAAGGAGAGCAATGCCATACAGGGAAAGCTCGATTCCATCTCGGAAGAAAAGCGTCAGATCGACGAGGAAGCGGACGCCGCGATCGCCGAGCACAAGGCGCGGCGCGCGGAGCTCCTTGAGACGCAGAGCCGCATGGAGGAGAACGAGGCGCGCATCAAGACGCTGCAAACGGACTACGACAAGCAGAGCACAAGGCTCGGCGAGCGCGTACGCGATATCTACATCAACGGCCAGATATCGTACCTCGACGTGCTCTTTGGGGCAAAGGACTTTCAGGAGCTCATGACGCGCATGGATCTTCTGAAGCGCATCATCAAGCAGGACTACGACCTCGTGCAGGTCGTCATCGCGGAAAAGGACGAGATCGAGGACAAGCAGAAGGCACTCGCGAACGACCGCGACAAGCAGGCGGCGCAGGAAAAGAAGGCGCGCCTTGCACGCGAGGACATGGAAGCGAAGGTGCGCAAGCGGCAGGCGATCATCGACAAGCTCAAGACGGACAAGGCAACGATTGACCGTCAGTACGACGAGCTCGTAGCGGCGTCGAAGCAGATCACGCAGATGCTCCAAGCGAGCCGCATTGCAAATGCACCCATTTCGGGCAGCGGCGCGATGATCTGGCCGGTCAACGGCTCAGTGACGAGCGGGTTCGGTTGGCGCGTCCATCCGATCACGGGCACACAAAGGTTCCACAGCGGCGTCGACATCGGCGGCGACTACGGGCAGGAAATCCACGCAGCGCAGAGCGGCACGGTTGAGTTTGCAGGATGGATCTCGGGCTACGGAAACGCCGTCATCATCAACCACGGAGGCGGCATCTCCTCGCTCTATGGGCATTGCCAGTCCGTTGCCGTCAGCGTCGGACAGAGCGTAAGCCAAGGTGAGACGATTGCATACGTCGGCTCGACGGGCAACTCGACGGGACCGCACTGCCACTTTGAAGTGCGCCAGAACGGGGAGCCCGTGAATCCCTACAACTACTTGTAAGGAAATCGGATGATCCTCATTTCCATAAGGATAGGGTATGACAAAGAAAAAAATCGTTTTGATCATGGTGCTGACGGCGATCATGTCAGCAGGTCTCACGATAGGCGCGATATGCGCCGCGTTGGGGCTCGACGCAGCGCGGGCAGCCAATATGGCACGCTTCTTTAGCGTCATGCGGCTCATCGAGATGCGCTACGTCACGCCGGTGGACGATGAGACGCTCATCGACGGTGCGATTTCAGGCATGGTGCAGTCGCTCGACGACCCGCATTCGATTTACATGAAAGCCTCTATGTTCAAGGAACTGCGCGAGCAGACGGAAGGCGAGTTCGGCGGTATCGGCGTGACGATGGGCTTCAAGGATTCGAAAGTCACGATCATATCCGTCCTGGAGGGAACGCCGGGCGAGGCGGCAGGCCTCATGGCAGGCGATGAGATCGTCGCCGTTGACGGCACGCCTGTGACCGAGTGGCAGCCGGAAGAGGTTGCACTCCACATCCGCGGCGAGATCGATACGAACGTTGTGCTGACCATTCGCCGCGCGGGAGAGGACGATCACGACTACACGCTTACGCGTGCGACGATCAAGATTCACTCCGTCAAGGGAAAGATGATCGACGGAACGCAGATCGGCTATCTCCGCATCGCGTCGTTTGCCGAGCACACGGGCGAGGAGTTCAAGCAGGAGCTTTCCGCGCTCGAAGCACAGGACATGAAAGGGCTCATCCTCGACCTTCGGCAGAATCCGGGCGGTCTTATCACGAGCTGCGTCAAGGTGGCAAATGAAGTCGTGCCGAAGGGGACGATCGTCTCCGTGGTCGAGCGTGACGGCTCGAAAGAGGAGTACACATCCTCGCTTGAAGCGCCGAAGTACCCGATTGTCGTTCTCATCGACGGCAACAGTGCGAGCGCGTCCGAGATCCTATCCGGTGCCCTGCAGGATACGGGGGCGGCGACGCTCGTCGGCACGACGTCGTACGGAAAGGGGTCGGTGCAGATGGTGCTGCCGCTCCTGCACGACGACGGCATCAAGCTCACGATTGCAAAGTATTACACGCCGAACGGGCGCAGCATCGACGGCACGGGCATCACGCCCGATGTCGAGGTGGGCTTCTCGCCCGGCGATACGCAGGATGTACAGCTTGAAAAAGCAGAAGAAGTGATGGAAGAGAAGCTCGCGCAGTAAAGGGGGATAGCAGTTGGACAGAACGAAGATCGGTATGGGACTCCTGTTCGTCGGCGGCTTATGCGCTGTCCTTCCGTTCCAGTTGCCGCTTCTTTTGGAGCCTTATGGCATGCCTCTTGCCATGGAGGCGGCAGGGCATGGTGAGGTCGCGGACTTTGCCCCTGTCCTGATTGGCGCGGGACTCTTTCTCGCCGCAAAGAGCTTGCAGGGAGCCGTGGAAAAGGTCGGCATCAGCGAGGGGCTGATTCGCCTCGTCGGCGGCATGTTCTTTTTCAGCGGGCTATGCGATGCCTTGCAGGTGCTTCTTTCGGTGTCGGATGCTACGCTTCCGCTTCAAGCTGCCGTGGACAACGCGGAGAGAATCTTCCTGCCCTTGGCGTTTCTCGCCTGTATCGGTCTCTTTTGCCGGCACCGTGTCCGCTTTGGCAGGCTGCAGATGGAGCCGAGCCTTGCCGTCATGCTGCTGCGCTTTGCGCTCGTCCTTTCCCCCATCTTCTTTCCCATCGTGCTTCTCTGCAATTTGGAATGGATCCCTGGCCCCTTGCTGCTCTTTAGCTCTGTGAGCGTGTACGCCGGCCTGGTCATCGGGCTCTTGATCCTGCAGGAACGCGCCGTAGAGAACCTCGCGCTTGGAACGGGGGAGCTTTCCCAAAGCGAGTGGGACCAGACCCTTGCGTATCATCGCAAGCAGCTGCGAGGCAGCATCCAGTTCGTCGCCGCGCTCTACGCATTCTCCTGCCTCGTGCTCGGCGCGCTTCTCGCTCTGATGGATGCACTCCATGGCGTTGGCTGAAACGGATTGAAAAAAATAAAAGCGGCATTCGGGCAGCAAAGTAAAAATCCAGTCCCCCTAAATCGGTTGCAGGGACTGGACTTTTAGCGAAATTTCCGTATGCAGGCGAGGAAGCGTTCACCGTATTTTTCAAGCTTCTTCTCGCCGACGCCCTTGACGGCCTGCATGGCGTCGAGTGTTTTGGGCATGACCGCGCACATATCGCGCAGCGTCGCGTCGGAGAATACGACGTAAGGCGGGATGTGCTCGTGCGTCGCAATCGTGCGGCGCAGCGCACGGAGCTGGTCAAATAGCTCGGACTCCTCGGCTTCCTTTTGGATTTCCTTGGCAACGGCCTGATAGACTTTTTCCTTGCCGCGCAGGACGTCGTAGGCGCTTTCCTTGAGCCGCAGGACGGGGAACTGGCTCTCCGTCAGCGCGAGGTAATCGGTCGCGACAAAACGTTGGATGAGAAGCTTGATAGCGGCAATGCTTCGCTCTTTCATAAGCCCATACGTCGAGAGCCTGTCCAAATGGAGATCCTGCACGCGCTTGTCGGATGAGCCTTTTAGGACCTGCGCGACGAGCGTGAGGCCGAAGCGCTCGTGCATGCGATAGATGCACGAGAATACTTTCTGTGCGTCGACCGTGACGTCGATGCGTGCAAAGCCCGCCCGGCAGTTGCCGCAATTTTCGCAGCGTTCGGGTGCGCTTGTATCGCCGAAGTAGTGGATGATGAAGTGGCGCAGGCACTCGGGTGTATGGCAGTAGTCGACCATCTTCTGCAGGCGGCCGAGGCTCTGCGCCTTGCGCTCCGGCTCTTCCGTCGACTGGCTGATGAGGAACTTTTGCGTCATCGTGTCCTGCGGCGCGTAGAGCAGGATGCAAGTCCCCGGCTCGCCATCACGTCCGGCGCGGCCTGCCTCCTGATAGTACGCTTCGATGTTTTTCGGCATATTGTAGTGAATGACGTAGCGCACGTTGCTCTTGTCGATGCCCATGCCGAAGGCATTCGTCGCGACGATGACCGGTACGTTGTCGTAGAGAAAATCATCCTGTGATGCGGCGCGCTCCGTGTCTGAGAGTCCTGCGTGATAGCGGGCGACGGCAAGCTTGCGGCGCTTGAGCAGCGCGTATACGGAGTCGACTTCCTTGCGCGTCGCGGCGTAGATGATGCCCGGCTCGCTCGGATGATGGCGGACATAGGCGACCACGAATTTCTTTTTGTCCTCGCCGCGCCGCACCTCGAAGTAAAGATTGGGACGGTCAAATCCCGTGATATGTACGGAAGGCGTATTCAGGCCCAGCAGGCGAATGATATCGTCCTTGACCTCAGGCGTCGCCGTCGCGGTGAAGGCGGCGATGCGCGGACGGTGCGGAAGCGACGCGATGAAAGGCGCAATTCGGCGATAGCTCGGACGGAAGTCATGGCCCCACTGCGAAAGGCAGTGCGCCTCATCGACGGCGACCATCGCGATGGGCTGACGCTCCAATATGTGCTGGAAATAGCTCGTGTCGAGACGCTCGGGCGCGACGTAGACGAGCTTGATTTTTCCGGATGCAATCGCCGCGAGCCGCGCGTCGGCTTCGCTTGCCGCGAGGCTGCTGTTGATGCAAGTCGCGGCGATGCCCTGTGAAAGGAGTGCGTCGACTTGGTCCTTCATGAGCGAGATGAGCGGTGAGATGACAAGGGTGAGCCCAGGAAGGACGAGTGCCGGAATCTGAAAGCAGATTGATTTTCCAGCGCCTGTCGGCATGATGGCAACCGTATCATGCCCTTCAAGAAGACTCCTGACAACGGGTTTTTGTGCAGGGCGAAAATCTTTGTAGCCGAAATGTTCATTGAGCAGGGAAAGGGCATGATCGAAATATGGATTGGACATGGACGGAACCTCTTTTTTGCATTCGGAAAAGAATTTAACCATAAAATAATTTGTCCGTAATGGGAACGCAATACGTTTATTCTATCATACTTTCATGGATTGATACAGACGACAGCTTGCCTTATAATAAAGCAGGAGTTTGGTGCTCTGTGGAGGCTTTTCCACTGAGGTGTGGGCAAAAAGATGCGTCAAGACAGAGGTGCTGAATCTATCGGCACTTCCTTGGACTATCATGGGGGAGAAACATGAAGTACGGAAGGAAAGAAGTTGTGCTGCTCGCGGGAGCGATGTTCTTCGGCAGTTCATCGGCATACGCAGCCGACCTCAGCCTGCAGGCGGCAATCGACATGGCGCTTGCGCAGAATACCGCGCTTAGGATTACCCAAAAAGCGGAAGCCACGGCGGAGGAATCGCTGCGCGAGGCGCGTGGCAGAAATGGCGTCAATGTCTCAGCGTCCGACAGCCTGAGCACGAGCAAAAACAGCGACAGCGAGCGCAGTACGGGCAACTCCATCAGCATCGATGGATCGCTTCCGCTTTACACGGGCGGTGCGAATGAGGCAGCGATACGGAGCGGCGAGATCGGGCTCGATGCCGCGCGCCTTTCGACGGAGCGCGAGCGCGAGAATCTGAAGCTCAGCGTCATCCAAGCCTATTACACGGCGCTCGAAGCCAAAAAGACCATTGGCGTTCGGCAGGAAACCGTCGACAAGTACCAAGAGCATTTGGAAAACGTGCAGCAGCTCTATGCGGCAGGGGCAAAGGCGCGCATTGATGTCATCGACACGAGCGTGCAGCTCAGCAATGCAAGGCAGGATCTCATCAAGAGCGAGAACGCTTACGAGGTCGATCTTGCCAAGCTGCGCAATTACCTCAACCTTGACCGCAGCGAGCCGATTGTTCTGACGACGGACTTTTCGTATGCGGCATTTCCGCAGTCGCTCGACCGTGCGGTCAGCTACGCCTATGGGCATCGCGTCGATCTGATTGCCGATCGGTACAAATACGAGCAGAAGAGCGAAGCGCTGAAAGAAGCGAAGGCGGGATATGCGCCGACGGTGAGCCTTGGAGTCGGCGCGGGACAGAGCAATTCATTTGAACCGCGCGGGCATTCGAGCCAAGACATCCGCGCGAGTGTTTCGCTGCAGTGGAATATCTTTGACAGCGGCGTGACGCGGGCAAAGGTACAATCGGCGGATAACGACCTCGACGTGGCGCAGCTCACGCTCGAACGCGACCGCGAAAACATCGATTACGCCGTCCGCGAGGCATACTACAATATGCGCGAGGCGGAAAAGCGATTCAACTCGACGGAGGAGGCGGTGAAGCAGGCGGAGGAAAATTACTACATTGCGCGCGAGAAGTATCGTGCGGGCGAGGGGCTCATGCTCGACATCACCGACGCGCAGGAATCGCTCGCGAGGGCGCGCATGAATGCGATCAGCGCACAGTACGACTATGCGCGCTACAAGGCGGCGCTCGAAAATGCGATGGGCATGGAGCTGACGCCATCCGAGCGCGAGGCTGCCGTGCGCATGACGCATGAGACGTGTGAGGCGCAGGAAAAGAAGATTGCGCATGCCAAGATGCGCTGGCAGAAGGAGCAAGCTGCGGCAGGCATAGGAGGATGGGCGAGACAGGAGCCTTTGGAGCCGGCAGCAGGGAAGGCGGCGAAGGATCGAAAAGACCTAGCACGTCATGAGCAAGGGAAGGATGCGGCGCAACAGCAGCTTGATGCACAGGCAGGCAGCCCATCTTCTGAAACGGTCGCACGCGAGCTCGCAGGGGAGGACGGTTCAAAGTGAAAGTTCGGCTAATTCGGCTAAATGGGAAGGCAAAGGCAGCGATTGCCGCCGTCGTCCTCGTCGCCGTCGCTTTTGGCGGATGGCATTACGTCCAGGGAAAACAGGAAGCAAAGAAAGCGGCAGATGTCGAGACGACAAAAGTCGTACGCATGGATCTGAAATCGACCGTCTCCGCGACGGGGACGATCCGCCCCGTCGACAGCGTCGAGGTCAGTTCCAAAATCACGGCGCGCCTGAAGAGCGTGCTCGTCAAAGAGAATGATACGGTGACGGCAGGACAGACGATCGCAACGCTTGATGCGAAGGACTACAACTCGAAGCGTGACCAAGCGAGCTACAAAGTCGAGAACGCGAAGGCGAAGTACGACCGTGTGCGTTATCTCTACGAAATCGGCGCGGACACGCAGCAGCAGCTTGAGGATGCAAAACTCGACTATGATACGGCGGTATCGACGCTCACGCAGGCGGAGTCGGACGCGGGTGAGACGAGCATCGTCGCACCGATCGACGGTACCGTAGTCGGCGAGCCGAAGACGGTCGGCACGATGGCCGTTGCGGGCAGCGACAACCCGACTGTCATCATGCGCATTGCAAATCTTTCCTCGAAGCAGATTCTTGCGAAAGTCGATGAGACGGATATCGGCGATATACAGATCGGACAGGAGGCAACGTTCACCGTTGACACCTACAGCGACCGTACATTCACGGCGCGCGTGACGAAGATCTCGCAGACGGATACAGCGAACTCGTGGGATACGAAGACGAGCAGCTCGTCGAGCACGTCGGCAAGCGTCATCTACTACTACGTGACACTCGATGTCGACGATCCCGAAAGCCTTTTGAAGCCCGCCATGACGGCGCGCGTCGAAATCCATACAGCGAACCGTCCAGGTGCGCTCGCCGTACCGATCTCGACGCTCAAAACCGATCCCAATGGCTCCTATGTCATCGTAAAGAATGAGGACGGCACGCAGGAGAACCGCTACGTCGAGACAGGCATCTACAGCGACGAGTACGTCGAGATCCTATCGGGACTCGAAGAAGGCGAGGATATCGTCAGCACGTACACGAAGAAGAATACGGCGTCGAATAAACAGCAGCAACGCGGCGGACCGCCGATGTAAGGCGAGAAAAGGCAAAGCGATGGAACAGCAAACAAAAGCGGAACGCCGCCATGCGACAATCCGGCTGACGGGCATACGAAAGCTCTACACGATAGGCGGCGAGACGGTCGCTGCGCTCGACGGCATCACGACGAACATCTACCAAGGCGAGTTCGCTGCGCTCATGGGACCATCCGGCTCCGGAAAGTCGACGCTCATGAATATTCTCGGTTGCCTTGACCGTCCGACGGAAGGCTCGTACAAGCTTGATGGCGAGGAGGTCGCCGGTCTGTCGGATGACAAGCTTGCCGTCACGCGCAACAAGAAGATCGGCTTCGTCTTTCAGAACTTCAATCTGCTGTCGCGCATCTCGGCACTCGAAAACGTCGCGCTTCCGCTCGTCTATGCGGGCATCGGACGCACGGAGCGCACGGAGCGCGCACGCCGTGTCTTGCAGGCGGTCGGTCTCGGCGACCGCGCTGACCACCAGCCCAATGAGCTGTCGGGCGGACAGCGCCAGCGCGTCGCGATAGCGCGTGCGCTCATCAATGATCCACACATCATCATGGCGGATGAGCCGACGGGCAATCTCGATACGAAGTCTACAAAGGAAATCATGGAAATCTTCAAAACGCTTCACGCGAAAGGGCGCACGATTATTCTCGTCACGCATGAGCCGGAGATTGCGACCTGCGCGAGCCGACAGCTCCTCGTGCGCGATGGCAAGATAACGAAGGACGCAGGGAAGGGCGTGGTCATGGATGTTGTTTAAGGAATGTTTTTCCATGGCGATCACGGCGCTTTGGGCGAACAAATTGCGCTCACTTCTCACGATGCTCGGCGTCATCATCGGCGTCGGCGCAGTCATTGCGCTCGTCTCCGTCGGCATGGGCGTGCGAAGCGGCATCACGGAGAACTTTGAAAGCCTCGGCGCCAATACCCTCATCGTCATGCCGGGCGCAGCGAATCGAGGCGGCCCGCGCGGTGCAAAGGGCTCGAATCGGACGCTCAAGTATGATGATGCGAAAGCAATCGAGCAGAAGATCAAGAACATCGATTATGTATCTCCGACCGTCACGCATGCATTCCAAGTCGTCAATGGCCATCAGAATTGGAACACGAGCGTCACGGGCGTTACGCCTGAGCTCCTTTCCATCCGTTCCCTCACCGTGGAGAACGGCTCGTTCATCACGCAGGACGACATGAAAAAGCGCACGCGCGTCGCCGTCATCGGCGCGACAGTCGCAGAGAACCTATTCGGTGCGGACAATCCCGTCGGGCACAATATCCGAATCAATAATCAGCCGTTCCGCGTGATCGGGCTTCTCGCTTCAAAAGGGAGTTCGGGATTTGGGCAGGATCAGGACGACATGATCTACATTCCGATCACGACGGCGCAGGAACGCATGATGGGCATTGATTTCGTCCACTCCATCAATATACAGGTATCGTCGACGAATAAGATCGACCAAGTCGAGGACGAAGTCACGACGCTTTTGCGCCAACGCCATCGCCTGACGGGAACGAAGGAAGACGACTTCAACATTCAGAGTACGGCGAGCATCATCGAATCGGTCAACCAGTCGACCTCCATGCTGACCTTGCTCCTAGGGGCGATTGCGAGCATCTCGCTGCTCGTCGGCGGCATCGGAATCATGAATATCATGATGGTCTCCGTCACCGAGCGCACGCGTGAGATCGGCATACGCAAGGCGCTCGGCGCGACGTTTCAAAATATCATGATGCAGTTCATGATCGAGTCGATGGTCATCGGCATCGTCGGTGGTCTCATCGGCATCGCTTTCGGCATCGCCGCATCGTTCGCAATTGGGAGCTTCGGCACAGTGAAGACGACGATCACGATGCTTCCCGTTATCATTTCGTTCCTCTTCGCCGTCGGCATCGGTCTCTTCTTTGGAATCTACCCCGCACGAAAGGCCGCCAAGCTCGACCCGATTGAGGCACTGCGATACGAATAGAACAAGTTGGCTTATCCGCTTGCTCAAAACCGCCTGCAACCGCATGACATAAGCGGTTGCAGGCGGTTTTTCATTCCGATTTCATCGGACAGCACAGTGGTCATAGGATCGGAGGAATTTCGATGGACGTCAACAATATTCACGGCACAAAAAAAACAGCCGGCATCGAGGTCGAGGGCGGGGGCATTGCCTACGGCTACATCCGTGTATCGACTGCCCCTCAGCATGATGATCGACAGCGTATGGCGATGGAGAAATTCGGCATCCCAGCGGACTGCCTCTTCGCCGACAAGCAGAGCGGCAAGGACTTTGACCGTCCTGCCTACAATGCGATGATGGCTCGTCTGACAAGCGGTGATACGGTGGTGGTGAAAAGTCTGGATCGGCTTGGGCGCGACTACGAGGAAATGATTCGCCAGCTCGATATCATCACGCGCGAGAAGGAGGCCGCCATCGTCATACTGGACATGCCGCTCATCGATACGCGCCGAAAGCAGGGCGACGATCTCACGGGGAAATTCATCTCGAATCTCGTCATCCAGATTTTTTCCTATGTCGCGCACCTAGAGCGCAGCATGAATCATCAGCGGACAATGGAAGGACTGGCGGCCGCACGGGCAAGGGGAGTACGGTTTGGCAGGCGGCCTCTCGAAAAGCCGGAAGGCTACGAGAAAATACGTCGGAAGTGGAAGAGCGGTGAAATATCAGAGCGCGAAGCCGCATGGCGCTTGGGCGTATCGCGCCCGACATTTCATAAGTAGGCGCATGAAGTAAGCGGATGTGATGCTTTAGTGTTTAGAGCATCACATCCGCGATGAAGCGTGGGCGGCAGACAATTCATGGTATTCCTGCCAGGAGAAAAATTTGACAAATTGGCAGAAAACAGGTAGAATTTATCTGATAACTTACCTATATAAATAACACTTATTCAAGGATTCCCAGTGGGTGGCAGAAATACAATCGTATTTTTGCCACTAAATCCAAGAAAATACATAGGATACAGGTGATTTTGAGACATGATTGGACAGGAAATGTATGCACTATGTGCTAAGATGTTCCCATATTGCCGTAGCATTACGGGAGACGGAGTAAGAGAGACACTGAAGGCGCTACGTGAAGTAGTGCCTGAAATAACGGTGCATGAAATGCCGAGCGGGACGAAAGCCTTTGACTGGACGGTGCCTAAAGAGTGGCGCATCCGCGATGCATGGATAAAGAACTCTCGCGGGGAGAAAATTGTAGACTTCAAGGAGCATAACCTTCATGTGGTAGGCTACAGCACTCCGGTAGATAAGGTGGTGAGTCTGGCAGAACTGAAAAGCATTCTCTACACGCAGCCCGACCAGCCGGACGCTATTCCCTATGTTACTTCATATTACAAGGAACGCTACGGCTTTTGCGTAACACAGGAGCAATATGACGCTTTACCGGAGGACAACTATCATATATACATCGACAGTGAGCTGTTTGCTGGCAGCCTGACATATGGCGAGTTGATTATTCTCGGCGAAAGTGAACGGGAGATTGTGCTCTCCACCTATTTCTGCTATCCGTTCATGGCAAATAATGAGCTTTTCGGCCCGGTAGTATCGGTATATCTGGCCAAATGGCTAATGTCCCTGACCAAACGACGTTATACTTATCGGTTTATTTATCTGCCGGAGATGATTGGCTCCCTCACCTATATGAGTCAGGGCGACCACTTGGCGAAGATGTAAGTAAATGTTGTTGCCGGCTGGAACCTTTCCTGTGTGGGCGATGACCGCACTTACTCAATGGTGGCTACACGTTACGGCAACACATTGACCGATAAGGTAATGGAAAATGTGCTGCGGTTCATCTACCCTGACTACAAGCACTATTCCTACCTGAAACGCGGCAGCGATGAGCGGCAGTATAACGCGCCCGGCATTGATTTGCCCGTATGTGGCTTTTCACGCTCCAAGTATGGCGAATATCCGGAGTACCATACCTCCAAGGATGACATGGGCCTTATCTCGCCCACCGGGCTAATGGGGGCGTACAAAGCCATGCAGGCTTGCATAAATGCACTGGAACACAATCGGAAATACAAGATTGATTGCCTGGGAGAACCGCAGCTGGGCAAGCGCGGGCTATATCCAACCATCAGCTAGGAGGGCAGTTATGATGAAGTGACAGCGATGATGAACTTTATTGCTTATGCTGATGGGGAAAATGACTTGATAGATATCAGCAATATTATCGGCGTGCCAGTCAATAACATCTGGCCGATTGCAGAAAAATTGGCGAAGGCTGAACTCATTAAGGCGGTGGATTGATTTGGCTGATATGATTAAAGACTTTGCCAATTTTGAAAATGTGATTAAGGGCTTTGGCGTAGGGAAGGGGGATATTCTCTATGTTGCCTCGGATATAACTAGACTGATGTACAGGGTAAGTCACTTATACGGCGATGCTTATGATGAATACATGGACGGCTTGGTAAATGCTTTGCAGGAAATAGTCGGTACAGGGGGAACGCTGCTATTCCCCGTATTCACTTGGGATTTCTGCCGTGGTAAAGGTCATTCAGTATTGAAAACCAAGGGTGAAGTTGGGACATTTAATAACTGGATTTTGAAAAACCGCTCGGACTTTCATCGCACGGCACATCCCATGTATTCGTTTATGGTATGGGGAAAAGATGCTGATTTGTTGTGCCGTATGACCAATCGTGATGCTTGGGGCGAGGATTCCCCCTTTGCGTATTTGCGGGAGCATAGTGCCAAGACGCTGATGATAGATGTAGTTCCAGGAAAATGTTTCACATTTATGCATTATACGGAAAGATACCTGAATGTTCCTTGGCGATACATGAAGGAATTTGTTGGTGATTATACGGACGAGAATGGTAATACTTAGAAATGGACATACTCCATGTTTGTCCGCGACCTTGATATTGAATCTAAACAGGTGACAGATACTGGTGTATTTGACGGGAAGGATATATTGTGCAGTAGCACATGGGCGGATATTAACTTGTGGTTCATGGACTGCGGCAAGGCTTTTCCTGTGTATGCCAATGACATAAGAAACCATAACGCCCAAATGTGCTATACATTCAAAAAATATGTGCCGAACTGGGAAGAAGGGCAAAACCATCCTGATGACTTGCGACAAAGGGAGGGGACGGAAAATTGAACCTGCAAGAAATCTTCACATATCCCTACGACAGCGACTTGCTCATTAGGAAGCAAAAATCCATAAAGCGTGAGCTTTTGGCGCGGGAGGATGTTTCTTACACGCCCCGCCGCATTGCTATTTTGGGCGGCTCCACTGTAGATGATATCAAAAATGTCTTGGAACTGTTCCTGTTGGAGAGCGGCATTAAACCAAATTTCTATCAATCCGAATACAACAAATTCTACGAAGATGCCGTTTTCGGCAACGCCGAGTTAGACGAGTTTAAGCCGGAGATTGTGATTGTTTTCACAAGTTTGGTGAATATAGCAAATTGGCCGAATGTTGCCGATAGTAGCTCTGCCGTGCAGGCAAAGTTGAAGGCAGAGTATGAACGGTTTGTGGCTGTATGGCAAGCGCTGCAAAACCGCTATAATGCGGTTATCATTCAGAATAATTTTGACTTGCCATATGAGAGTGATATGGGAAGCCTTGCGGCGGTGACGGGACGAAATCGTTTTGTGGCTGCATTGAATGAAAAGTTTGCCGCCTACGCAGATAGCAGTCACGAAGGATTTTATCTCCATGATTTACATGGCTTGGCGGCAAAAATCGGCCTTAGAAAGTGGCATAACCCTTCTCAATACGCATCCTATAAATTTGCTATGGACTATGATGTGATGCCAGATGTTTCCTTGGGACTGGCCAGGATTATCCGTGCCATACTGGGAAAGAGCAAGAAGTGCTTGGTGCTTGACCTGGACAATACTCTTTGGGGCGGCATTATCGGCGATAATGGTGCAGAAAATATCAAAATCGGTCATGAAACTCCGGTGGCGGAGGCTTATACAACTTGGCAGGAATATGTGTTGCGACTCAAAGAGCGTGGTGTAATTCTCGCTGTTTGTTCTAAGAACGAAGAGGATATAGCCAAGAGCGGATTTGCTCATCCCGATAGTGTGCTGAAGCTGACCGATTTTGCCGCTTTCAAGGCTAACTGGATGCCGAAAAATGAAAACATCGCTGCTATTGCCAAGGAAATCAATATTGGCACAGACAGTCTTGTCTTTATTGATGACAATCCTGCCGAGCGGCAGATTGTTCGGGACACTATGCCTGAAGCAGCCGTGCCGGAGGTGGATGGCTCGGATGTATTTTCTTATATGCGTGCCATCGAAGAGGCGGGCTATTTTGAAACGGTGTCTGTGTCCCAAGACGATATAAAGCGCAACGAAAGCTACCAAGCCAACAAGGCGCGGCAGGAATTATCGGCAAATGCCGCCAGCTACAATGATTTCTTGAAGTCTCTGAATATGATGGCAGAGATTGCGGAGTTCCAGCCGGTCTATGTTGACCGTATCGCCCAATTGACGGGGAAAACCAACCAGTTTAATCTCACTACCCGCCGTTATACCAGAGCAGAGATAGAGAACATGGCGAACGATCCTCGTTATATCACGCTGTATGGGCGGCTTACGGATAAATTTGGCGACAACGGACTGATTTCTGTTATTATCGGCGAGAAAAAAGACGATAGTCTGCACATTCTGCTATGGCTGATGAGTTGCCGGGTGCTTAAGCGGGGCATGGAAGACAATATGCTGGATGTGTTGGCTGCTAAGGCCAAAGAAGCAGGTTGTGCCAAACTTATCGGCTACTACTACCCCACCAAGAAAAACAAAATGGTAGCGGATATGTATAAATCTTTTAGGTTTTCATCGGTGGGAACAGACGGTGACGGTACGGTATGGGAATTGTCCTTGGATAATTATGAGCCGCAAGGGAAATATATCAAGATACAAGGTGAGAAATAATGAAGCGTTTTACCTATGAAGATTTGTCAGTGGGACAGACGGCAGAGTTCAGCCGTGAAATTACCGCCGCCATGATGGATAGTTTCCGTGAGATTTCTAGGGATGTGAATCCCTTGCATAATGATGAGGATTTTGCAAAAGGCAAGGGCTATCCCGGCAGAGTGGTCTATGGAATGCTTACTTCCTCTATGTACAGTTGTCTAGGAGGGGTATACATTCCGGGAGAAAATTGCCTATTGCAAAGTGTCCACGCTGATTTTCTGGCTCCGGTATTTATCGGCGACACCTTGACCTGTACGGGGAAAATCAGCGAGAAAAATGACAGCGTCCGGCAGGTGGTGATTAAAGCAGTCATCCGCAATCAGGACGGCAAGAAGGTATCGCGGGCAAAAATCGAAGCGGGGGTGCTGTAATGGGAAAGTATTTGCTCCTCGGAGCATCATCAGAGTTATGTTTGACATTTATGGGGCAGCATGAGTGGCAAGAGGATGATGAGATTATCGCCCAATACTGTCACATTCGGGATAAGTTGGAGCAGCTGCAAAAAACAATACCTGCAAAAATGGAACTTTGGCAAGCAGATTTCAGTGATGAAGCAAGTACAGCGGCTTTTGCAGACAAGCTTAAGACGAACAAGATAGTGCCTACGCACATTCTCCATGTTCCCGCTGTTCCCATTGAAAATATGCGTTTTACGGAAATTGACTGGGGTGACACCGAAAAGCAGCTTAATGTCCAGTGTCGCTCCTTGTGGATGGTATTGCAGGCCGTTATCAAAGGGATGGCTAAGGCAAAGCAGGGCAAAGTCCTCTTAGGACTTTCATCCTGCTCTCTCGGCGTACCACCCAAATTCCTTGCTGGATATGTAACGGCGAAGTATGCCTTGATGGGGATGGGCAAAGCCTTAGCTTCCGAGTATGCACCCAAGAGAATACAAATTAACATGATTTCCCCATCAATGATGGAAACAAAATTCCTTGTCAATGTCTATGGCGGCGTAGTTGAACAAACAGCAGCAGCTAATCCTTTGAAGCGCAATGCTCGGCCAGAAGATATAGCAGGATTGATAGAATATCTTTTTTCTGATAGCAATACATTTGTAACTGGAGTCAATTTGCCAGTGACAGGTGGAGAAATATTTTGATTGATGTAAAGGAGTTTTGAACATGACTAAGACTGAAATTCATGATAACGTGCAGGAAATTTTTCGTGATGTATTTGATGAGGAAGACCTCGTTATTGCTGATGAAACAAACGCCGAGGACATTGAGGATTGGGATTCGCTGGCGCAGGTGCGTCTCACAGTGGCTATCGAGAAGAAGTTTGGCATTAAGTTCGATTTCGGCGAATTGACCGCTCTGCATAATGTGGGCGAGATGCTGGAGCTGATTGAGAAAAAGATTGCCGGGTAATGAGGAAGAACTATGAGCAGAATTGAAGATACTATTGCCGAATATCGGACGAAGGATTTGTCTGGAAAAATTGTTGATTTGTCCCCAGTCAAGAAAGAGGATTTAAGCAGTATTGTCCGTATGCGTAACGACCCAAAGATGATGTATTATCTGAATCAACCCAAGGAGATTACACTGGATAGTCAAAAGGTGTGGTATAGCAAATACGAAGAGCGCACTGATGACTTGTACTGGACAATAAAGGATAAGAGCGGTTTGGTTATAGGCACAAATCGCCTTTATGATATTACTGAGGACAAGTGCGTACAAGGCAGTCTGATGATCGACACGCAGTATTCTAGAACGGCTCCATTTGCCGTTGAAGGAATATTGCTCTCCTTAGATTTTGCCTTTGATGTTTTAGGTGTCACAACTATTGTCAATGAAAACCGCCATGACAACAAAAACATGAATTCTCTCAGCAGAAGATTTGGTTTCCAGTTTTTGCGAGAGACGGATATAAGAGGCGTGGCTTACAACTATTACGAATTGCAGCCGGGCACTTACAAGCGTGATGTTGTTATGGAAGTTCTGGATTTGTGGCTGAATAGGTGAATCCTTTGTTGATATGATAAATGGTCGCCTAAACTCAAGGAAGAAGAAATCTATCGGGATATTCACAAAGGGCTTGAGACTATTGCAAAGTTTATAGGCCAAGATGATTTTTCGCCAGCTATAGTGTTGAGTTTTGGCGATATAAAGGCTATAAGTGACGATTCCATAATTGAATCGATAACCTAATAATTGGACACAGGGGGTGCAAAATACTGACCGAGGGGGTGCATTTGCACACCCCTTTTGCCGTCGTCAAAAAGCCTTGATTTATGCGGCTTCACTGGCTATGAAGTGGTAAACTAAAACTGGACACAGAGGGGGTAGAAAATGGACACTGCTTGCGGTATTCTGTGCACAGGATAACAA
>PPYE01453993.1_pt1 | contig 18258 bp, 9 predicted proteins | sample 1559881 | NCBI WGS metagenome assembly PPYE01 (sample SAMN08240022, study PRJNA423297) | Human gut metagenome, whole genome shotgun sequencing project. | reverse complement strand
GTATGGGCATAAAAAAAGGAGTACCGCTGTACTCCAACCTTTGTTAACCTTAAATCTAATACTATGAAAAAAATCACATGACAAATATAGGGGTTCATCCTATTCCCTCCAAATATCTGTTAGTGTTTGACATTCCTTTTATAATTCTTTCACGGATATTCACTGTTTTCGCACACGAACTGTCTTTTTGAGATAATATAGGGGTGGATAGTGGCTAAATGATTATCGAGCGGAAAGGGGAATAACCATAGTACATAGGTGGCATACATGTATAAAATACGTTTATTTTGCTATATGGATAATCGCATGTTGATTACTGTCGGTAAGTCGTTTGACTATTGTCAGCAAGCATGCTGATTACTGTCAGTAAACTTACTGACAGTAATCAAACGCTATGGATGTCCTATGCAAAATAATATAATGTATTATAGATTAGTTGAATAGCTAATGACCTGTGATTGAAAAATATCCGTTGGCAATGTTGCAGAAAGTATGTGGATATACCCTTCCACCCGCTAAGGCTGATGGATAAGGAAATACGAGGGTGTGGAAGGGTATGAAGGAAAGGAAAAAGTTGCAAATCTGTTTCATTCGTTTCACAGAACCTTTCACCCCCCGAAAAGAGTTGTAAAACGTGTAATTTCTTCAATTATAATAATATATATTTGCCTCCATACAAAGCAAAGTTATGAAGGTTCGCGTCGGTTTATATATACTTTTGATACTCTTTCTTTTGATATCAGGCAAAGAAGAGGCGCGGGCTGGAAGATATGCGGCGAAAGGAGATACTTGTAGAGTATCGGACCGGATGAATCAGCCGGAAACCTGGAGCAAAATTTACCAATGGGTGATGGACGACCCGCAAGTGCCGGATAAAGAAGATGTGTTGATGTTGATCCGGTATCACTTCGGGAACTTTGAAAAGCTGAGAAAGCTGTTGCGCTATTTGGATGGTGGCAGACCTTACGCTTATTTATCGGAACATCAGTTCCGGAAGATAGAACGGACAGGGAAGATGAAAGACAGTTTGCCGGTAGCTGCATTAACATTGCCTGCGAATACTTTGCCGGAGGAGCAATTGGAAACTATAGCTTTCGCTCCTTGGATTGAAGTGGAAAGTAAGCGGGAAACCCCGCACAGAACAGTGCTTGCATTGAAGAACAATATACTTTATGATTTAGCTTTGGCTCCGAATGTGGAGGTGGAATTGCCCGTAGGGCAGCGGTGGTCTTTGAATATGGAATATAAATGTCCCTGGTGGTCGAACAGCAAGCATGGCTTTTGTTACCAGCTTCTTTCGGGAGGCGTTGAGGCACGTTGCTGGCTTGGAAAACGCAAGAATCGTGAGCGGCTGACAGGACATTTTCTGGGAATATATGCCGAAGGGGGAGTGTACGATTTTCAATTTGACAAAGACAAAGGATATCGGGGAAACTACTATGCAGCTTCCGGTCTGACGTATGGATATAGTCATCAGCTGGCACGGCATCTAGCTCTTGAATTTAGTTTGGGCATTGGTTATCTGGCAACAGAATACCGCAAATACACCACTTACGAAGGCGATTTGATATGGACGAGCAGCGGACGCTATCATTTTATGGGGCCTACAAAAGCCAAAATCTCTTTGGTGTGGCTCATTAAGGGAAGGAGGCGATAGCTATGAGGTGTACGCAATATGTGTTTCTTTTACTTCTGTTCGTGCTGTCGGTGCTGTTAGCAGGATGTGATTTCAGAGACATACTGGATGATTATCCCGTCAGCGGAGTAAAGATAAAGTTTAACTGGAAGGGAGTGGATAAGTTGCCCGAAGGGATGAGGGTGATTTTCTACCCGAAGAGTGAAGAAGGTAGAAAGGTGGAGAGTTATCTCTCGGTGGAAGGGGGAGAGGTGAAAGTGCCGCCCGGACGTTATGACATGGTGATCTACAATTACAATACGGAGAGTGTGTTGATTCGCAATGATGATGCGTATGAGACGATTGAGGCTTATACTGATTATTGCAAAGGGCTTGAAACAAGTGAGAAGATGGTGTGGTCACCGGACCCTCTATATGTAGTAAGTATGAATGATATGAGGATAGAAAAGAGTGAAGATGTGCTTTTGATGGAGTTTCAACCGAAGCTGGTAGTCAAGAACTATTCTTTTGAAATAAAGGTGAAAGGATTGAAGAACGTGGCAAGCATTGTTTGTAATGTGGATGGAATGAATGGGGCATATTGCATAAGTAATGGCTCATGTACGGCAAGCATTGCTCCTATCTATGTGGAGGCTCATAAAGGAGAGGATGTGATACGTGGTAGTTTCTCTGCTTTTTCTGTATCGGAGTCTGCGAATACACGTTTTACCGGAGGGGTGGTAATGAAGCTATTGCTAGTTAAGGTGGATAATACGGTTCAAGAAACCAAGGTTGACATCACGGCGGCTGTAGTTCCTCCCCCACCCGAGGAAGAAGAAGATCCGGTAACGGATATCGAGATACCGATTGAAGAGGAAATTGAAGTGGAGGATGTGGAAGTTCCTCCCGGTGGAGGCGGAGGTATTGGCGGTGATGTAGGAGACTGGGATGACGAAACGAATGTTGAGTTACCTGTAAATTGAAAAGCAAAACGAACAAAATATTAACTTATAAAACAAACGATTATGAAGAAGATTTTATTGGCAGCAGTTGCTGCGTTGGCAATCGTAGGTTGCTCACAGAATGAAGAGATTGAGAAGGCTGGTGAAAAGGCGGAGATTAACTTTAGTACGGTAGTGAAGGGCTCTACAAAGGCATTGATAATGACCACTGATAATTTGGAAGATTTTACTGTAAATGCCTATAGAACGAAAGATGATTTAGCTGCTGGCATGGATCTCACAGAGTTTATGGCGAATTTGCAAGTAAAAAAGAATAAAAGTACTAGTGCTTGGGAACATAGTGGTACTTTTTATTGGCCAACTGCGGATAAAGTTCATTTCTTTGCAACTTCACCAGCGCAAACATTTGAAGGAACTCAAGGTTATCCTACATTCTCTTATACAGTAAAAACAGTTGCTGCTCAGGAAGATTTGATCGCTGCAAGCCTCCCTGACCAAGTAAAAGGTAATGGAACTGTATCTCTTACTTTTCAGCATCTTCTAACTCAAGTGAATTTCTCAATTAAGGGAGACACGAAAGATTGTACGTATTCTGTAAGTAAATTGGAACTAACAGAAGTGAAAGATAAGGCAACTTTTACATTTGCAAAAACAGGAACGGGAGCATGGGATAATCCTACAAGCTCAACAGATCCTACAAATATGTCGTATGCATATACTCCTACTTCAAATATTGTTGTAGTACCTGGAGAAAAACTTGAAGAGACGACAAAATGTGACCCTGATAATACAGCTTTATTTATGCTAATGCCACAAGATGCATCTACTATAAAGTTAAAGATTACTTATACTGCCACTCTTAAAGGTGATACTCAGTCTAGTTTTAGTGGAGAGAAAACAGTAACTCTTTCGGGTACTTGGGGAATGGGAAAAAACATTCGCTATACTTTGAAATTAACGAGTGATGCTACTGCTGTTACATTTGATGCTCCGACTGTTGATGCATGGGGTAATGAAGCTCCAGAACCTGATATTACTACTCCTAAAAACTGAATTCTAATCCTATAACTTCTTTCCCCGAAGCCTTTCTTCCCACAAAGTCTTCGGGGATTTTTTTGTTTCTTCCCGGAATATTCTTACTTTTGCTGCACAAAACAAACAAAAAAACATTCAATCTGCAATGCAAACTTACTCTGCATGTGGTGCGGCTATATCGTGCCAGCAGTGCCCTAAGGCTGTGGGTAATGCTATCATTTATGCCTCTCATTCAAGAGGCTTCCACCTTCCAGCTCAAAAGTGCGAAGAAAATATAATGATTTTTTTATTGGAAGGAGAAGCACTTGTCAATAGCCAGGAGTATGCCGGAACCATACTGCGTGCGGGGGAATTTATTCTTCAAGCCATTGGATCAAAATATGAGATCCTTGCTCTGACGGATGTGGAATGTGTTTGTTATCGTTTTAATCAGCCGGAGTTTTTCTGTGAGGAACGTTATAAATACATTATGAAAGAAATAACTCCACCGCTGATATTCACCCCATTAAAGATTATTCCGGAATTGCGTTTCTTTCTGGACGCTTCCAAAGCCTATCTGGCGAAAGAGAAGATTTGCCGGGAACTGCTTTCGTTCAAGCGAAAAGAACTTGCCTTTCTTTTAGGAGAATATTACTCCGATTATGATCTCTCGATACTGGTACATACTCTTTCCCGTTATACGTCCAGCTTTGAGTATTTTGTCCTGCAAAATCATCTGAAAGTGAAGACGGTAGAAGAATTAGCCCAATTAGGCGGATACACTGTTGTTACCTTCCGGCGTATCTTCAATTCTGTATTCCATAAACCTGTTTATGAATGGATGATGGAGAAGCGTAAAGAGAACATTGTTTATGAACTCCGCTATACGGATGCCACTATTTCTGAGATCTGTTATAAATATGGTTTCGAGTCTTTGCCTCACTTCTCTAACTTCTGCAAGAAGAATTTCGGGACTTCACCCCGTGGCCTACGTTCAGTGCAGTCTGTTCCTCCACAAGAAACGCAAACTATTTGTGAAGAGGCTGGTTGAAGCGATACTTCACTGAGACAATGAAGTAGCTGCCTATCTGTTGCGTATGGTTTTCATAAAGTCCGTCGGCCATTGTGCCTCGGAAATAATTCTTTTGTTGGCTGAGTATATCCACCCAGTTGGCTGATATCTCAGCTTGTTTCTTTTTCAGGAATCGCCATGTGATACTTGCGTTCCAGACAATCTGGTCGTCTTCTCCCTTTTTTATGTTCGTACCGTTTCGGAAGGAATAATTTGCATCTGTTCTTAGTTGTATACCTCCCGGCAAATCGGCAAAACCGTTCAATCCGAAGGTATAATTGCGTGTGTATGTATCCGTCTCTAAAAGTGAGTTGGAAGAATGTTGGAAGTTCCACCTGCCGTTTAAGTCCAGATTACCCCATTTAGGTTGGTAGGATAGGCGCAGGTCACTGTTGAGGCCGGTGTTATGCGTGGCACTGCGTTCAGGTTGCTCGCTCTGGTTTTCGTTGATGAGGTTGACATCCTGTGCAAAGGAACCTCCGGCATTTGCACTCAGATTAAAGTCCTTGATGCGCTTCTGATACCGGAACACACCGCTTATGTTCCAGTTGCCGTTAATATTCACAGGATAAGTTTCACGTCCACCGGTTTGCTGGTTGTAGATCACTGCACGGGTCTGACTATTGATTCTGTTGTTCCAGTTCAGTGTGGCAAAAAGTCCTTCCTTCGTATTTTGTGCTTCCAATCGTACAGACTGATTGTAAGTAGGCTTCAGATTAGGATTGCTCCGCGTGATGTTGAGTGGATCACTGTTGTTGGTTGGTGAGATCAGATCGTATAATGATGGTTGCCAGGTATTTCCATAATAATTCAGGGTTATCCTGTTTTTCTTTTTCTGCCATGAGATGAAGAGCATGGGCTGGAAGCCGACTGAGTGGAGGGTGGTATCAGCTCTATGCAGACCTGTTTTCTGGTTCAGGCTGCGCCGCTCGGGTTGTACGGATACTCCGGCGTTGATGTTCCAAATGGTGTCGGAATAATTAAAGTGCAGGTTGATTCCGTGTTGCAGGGTACTGCTATGGCTCCGGTTGCTCAGACTGTCGATGTAGCTCGCCTCATATGCTTCGGGCAGATAGCCGGGTTGTACTGCCGTTTCTTCCATAAAGCCGGACAGGTCGTAGGTATTACGATCATTCTTCTGCTTACTGTAGTTGAGGTTATATGAAATCTGTGCGTGCAGCTTCTTGGAAAAAGGATGGCTGAACATCAGCCCGATGCCCTGTTGACGATTGGGGGACAGGTTCGACGAGTATTGGTTACGGTAGAGTATGGAGTCGTTTCCTGCACTGTTTTTCAGTTGATAATATGTAGTTGATGAGATAGAGAAGTTATTGTTGTCATTCTTGCTATCATTGTATTGCGCAGTCAGGCCGATAGAACTTCCTTTTTTATTGATCCGGCGCATGATATTTGCATGGAAGGAATATCGGTGTTGCTCTCCTTGCATTAGTGATCCCATGGCGATGTCATTGATTCTCAGCTCATCGGGTACATCGTTGATATGACTGAAAGGATCGAGGATATCCAGATGAGGATTTTCATTGAACGTGGCTTGGCGGTTATTATTGGCATTATTATTCCGGACAAGGCTGAAATTACCGAAGAAATTGACAAAAGTCAGGGTATCGACCTGCCAGTTTAAGCCCAATGATGAATTCATATTGCGATTGCGGTTCGTATTGTTGCCGGCAGAATATTGGTACTTATTGCCACTTGTCAGATATTGCTCATTGTAGGATGTCGAAATATTGCCCTGCTCGTTGTGATGATAGGATACATTTCCGTTGAGTGTTAGTTTCTTATTGTACTTTTGGGTGAAATTTACGGCAACGTTCTCCTGTATGTTGTCCTTGTAGCTGGTCCGCATATGGAGGTTACCGGAATTGGCGATGACTGAGAAATTGTTTCCGTTATTTTTGAAGTAGTTGCCTTGCAGGTTGAAATCCTTTTTGTTGTTATTGCCGTATCCGGCTTTTCCCGATGCAAGAAGGGTACCATTGAATTCTTCTTTGGTTTGCAGGTCGAGCACATAGTTCTCTTTCCCCGTGCTGACACCCGTCAGCTTTTCCAGCTTGCTTTTCTTATCGTACACTTTTATCTTGCTAATTAACTCCACAGGAAGATTTTCCAGCGCCATCTTGTTGTCACCTGAGAAGAAAGCTTCACCGTTTACGTTGATTTCGTTAATAGGCAGTCCGTTGTATTTCAGTGTTTTGGTTTCACTGTCGTATTCCATTCCGGGAATACGTTTGACAAGTGTCTCCAGATACGAACCTTCCGGTGTTTTGTAAGCTGCTGCATTGATGACGGTGGTATCTCCCACCTGGTCTACGTCGCGCATCCGGGCGTTTACTGTCACTTCGCCCAATTCGATACCTTCTTCCAGTAAAATGCTGCCCAGGTTGATTGTTGAAGCGTTGCTGTCCAGTTTGCGGAAGACAGACTGCATTCCCGTATAAGAGGCTTTCAGTAAATATTGCGTTCCTTTTTGAGGAGTGAACTGGAGATTGAAACGACCGTCCGCATCGCTTGCAACTCCTTTTACAAAGGTGGAATCTTTGCCTTCCAGGATAACAAGACTTGCATAGGGCAGAGGTTCTTCTCCTTTTTTTGTTTCTGATGTAGTGCACACCAGTCCTTTGACTGTCCTTGTTTTTTGGGCGAATAGAATAGTCGGAATCAGTAAGAATAGCAATAGTAACCAGATTTTGTGCACGTTCATGTCTGTCTTTTTATGGCAGTCACAAAATTAGAGAGTTTTCGTCATAAAATCTTCTTTTTTTATAGATATTATGCTACTTTTGCTCAATATAAGTGATACAATGAAAACCGACAAACTAAAATATGTTTTAGCCTTTATCTTTTTGCTGTGTGCTTTTTGGTGCGGAGTCAATTTTAAACGGTGGTACACTATTAACCACCGGATAGAAAAAATGATTTCTCTTGTTTATTCTTCCTCTCCCCAGTATGATTGTTACGGAAACTTTGAAGAACTCTTGGTGAAGGAGTTCAGAAAACAAGGCATAGAACCGATATTTGAAAAGTTCTATCTGGATTTCAATACGGTTACGCCGGAAGATGGGATAAAAAATATGGAGGTATATCTTGAGGTAATTAGAGATAAACCGATAGCACTGATGCTCACTGTGGGTGATCAAGCTGCGTCTGCTTTGTTTTCTACCCGCCATCGGCTACTTTCTTCCATTCCTGTAGTAGCTTGCAACGTACATTTTCCCGATGAGAAACTTATAAAAGAATATGAGCGTAGAAAGGTATATGTGCTGCGTGATGCACCGGATTTTAAGCGTAACATTGATTTTATAAGGGCTTTACAACCACATGTAGGGATAGATATCATTTATAATATTGATCTGACTCCTCTTGGATATAAATCGTTTGATTTGTTAACCCGGTTTGCTGATAGAAAGGAAATCAGGCTTTTAGGCTATGAGTCTGCCTTTTCTGTGGAATCTGAATACAGAAAATTGCAGGAAATGGTTGAGCATTATAATTTGATGCCTGCCAAGGTAAACAATCATATTGAAAAGGATGAGTTAACCATTAGTCTTTGCCCTTTCCGTTATACCAAAGGGACTTCTTTGTTTGTAGACATGGAAAAATCAAAAAGCGGACAGAGGAGAGAGTTTTTTCTGTTGGATAAGTTTGATCAGATGTCGCTTCCGATCACTAAAGCTTTAAATATTCCCTCTTTTAGTTGCATCCGCCAGGGATTTGGGGAGGATGCCAAGATTGTGGGCGGCTACATGGCTACTGATGAGATTTCTGCGCGTACTGCGGCTGATTTTTCTGTTCGTCTGATGAATAAGGAGAAAATTGGTATGCCGAAAATCAGGGATATGGAAAAGGAGTATGTACTGGATTGGACCTATTTTTCATCCTATACGGACTTTGATGTGAAAAATGTACCTGAAGATGTCCGTATTATCAATTACTCCTTCTATGACCGGTATCGGAAGGAACTTTATTTTTTGACCGGATTGTTTATCCTTACTTTTATTCTGGTATTGATCAGTCTGCTGCGTATGCGCCGACGTTCGCGTGTGGAACGTAAGAATATGGAGATGCTTGAGGAAACTCATAGGCGGTTGATGCTTTCTACAGATGGAGGGCGGATTTCACTTTGGGATATACAGGGAGAGAATATTGAGTTTGATGAGAATTATACGCGTTTGGTGGGAATGGAACAGAGAACGTTTGTGCGAACCGATTTCTTGAAGTATGCATATCCTGATGATGTACCTCTTCTGAATTCATTGTACGAAACGCTGCATCAATCTACGGATATGCAGGTTCGGCGTGTACGTTTCTCTTTCAGTGAAGAAGATTATCGTTGGTATGAACTTCGGTGTCGCAGTCTGAAAGATGCAAAGGGAAGGATAATGCTGGCGGGCATTATGCAGGATATTCAGATACAGGTAGAGCATGAAGAACAGCTTATTCAGGCTAAGCAGATGGCTGAAAATGCTGAGTTGAAACAATCTTTCCTGAATAATATGAGCCATGAAATCCGTACTCCGCTGAATGCCATTGTCGGTTTCACCAATTTGTTGGTTGGCGAGGGTGGCGATGAGATTGAACCGGATGAGAAGAAGGCCATGCTTGAGATCATTAACCGTAACAACGAATTACTCTTGAAATTGGTCAATGATGTGGTGGAAATATCACGTCTGGATTCCGGCAACATGGATCTTGAAATAAAAGAATGGGATATGGCAACGGTTGTGAAAGAGATTTATATGGCTTATCAGGCATTAATCAAGCCCTCGTTGCAGTTTCATCTGGCTTTGGATGAAAATCTCTCTTTGCCTGTCAATATAGATCGTATGCGTTTTATTCAGGTCATTTCCAATTTCCTGGGCAATGCGGATAAGTTTACCCGGAGTGGTTCTATTACATTAGGATGCAAAGTGGATAAAAAAGACCGGAAGGTCAGTGTGTATGTACAGGATACCGGGAAAGGTATTGATGAGAAAGAACTCATGATGATCTTTGACCGTTTTTATAAGACTGACGAGTTTGAACAAGGGAGCGGACTTGGACTTTCTATCTGTAAAGTCATTATTGAGAAGCTTTGCGGACGTATAGAGGTACGGTCTGAAGTAGGAAAAGGAAGTCGTTTTACGGTTGTTCTATCTTTGGCGGATGAGGTATAAGACTTCTGACGGGTTCTTTAAAATAATAGCCGAAACATTTGATATCGCTCTCAGGGTATTGTATATTTGTGGCATTAATCTTTAAATATGAGAACATACAAAATCAGAACGCAACGATTCATTCTACTTATTCTACTCCTATCCTGCATTACCTCCGTTTTTTCTTCTGATTTTTTCCACCGGATAGCAGAAGATGACGGTCTGAGTAATAGAAGGTGTTTCTCTGTCCAGCAAGATAAGCATGGCTTTATGTGGATTTCTACCAAACTGGGGGTAGACCGGTTTGATGGGAAAAACTTCAGGCATTATCCTTTGAATCTATTTCCCGACCAGGGGTATAACCGGATAGGGGTAAATTATCTGCGTTGTTCACCGGATAGTACACTCTGGGTATTTAGCGAAGCAGGGCTTCTTTTTCAATATGACGAACGGAAGGATGAGTTTGAACTGATATATGCTGTACGTGACTTCTTCAATAATCATTCTATTATTCTGAATGATGTTATGTTCGATTCCCCTGAAACAGCTTTCTTGTCAACCTCCAAAGGGGTTTTGAAGTTGAACTTGCCGGACAGAATGGCTTTACTGCTTCCCGGAACCGAAGAGTTGTCTGTAAATCAAGTGAACAAGAATGATGACCGATATTATATTTCTACCCGTGACGGACTTTATATAAGCATCTTCCCCCAAACTGGTCCTATGGAAGTACGCTTCCGTTGTCTGGAAGGGAAAAATGTATTATCGACCTATGTGGATATGGAAAATCGCAGAATACTGATCGGTACCCTGGATGCAGGTCTGTATAGCCGTTCCTTAGAAATGGAGGACTTACAGAAATTGCCTCTGCCAATTACGAAGCCCATACGCTCCATTGTTTCCTATACACCGGATAAAATTGCCGTAGGAGTGGATTTGGAAGGTGTCTTTGTCATAGATAAGGCTAACCTGACAATAGATAAACAATATGCCTACAATGAAACGTCTTCCACTTCTATCTTTACGAATAATGTGCGGGGACTTTTTGTCGATAATCAGTTCAATCTGTGGGTGGCAACTTATCACGGGGGAATCTCTTTTCAAGACTCTTACAAATTGAATTTTGACTATTTCCAGCATCGGACAGGTGATTCGCAAAGCATCGGAAATGATGTGGTGAATGCAGTGCTGGAAGATTCTTCAGGTAATTTCTGGTTTGGAACGAATAGTGGTGTCAGTATGCTCTCAGTGCACACGCACACCTGGACGCATTACTTTAACAGGAATATTTCCGGTGAAAAAGGAAACGCGATACTCACCATTGCCGAAGATTCGCAAGGACGTATATGGGCGGGAGGATACTCTTTCGGTGTTGCCTGCATCGACTGGAAAAGGGGAGATGTGAAAAGATATCACGTTGAGGACCGGAATCCTATTATCTCCACCAATTATATTTACTCCATTTATCCGGATGGTGATCTGTTGTGGTTTGGAGGAATTATGGGAGATATCACTTCACTGAATATAAAGACCGGGCTGGTAAATAAGTATAATATAAGTAAGGTGAATCAGTTTGAAAGACAGTCGGATCGACTGCTGGTGATGGGATTGTATAGCGGACTTTTTATTCTCAACAAAGAAACCAGTGAGATAAAATCAACAGCTATCACCAAAGAAGTAACAACTATCTATCGGATCAGGGATGGAGCCTACTGGGTGGGAACAAGAAACTATGGACTGTATTATTATGATATGGAAAACGATTCCATACGCCAATACACAGTGGACGACCATCTTTCATCTAACTATATTTATGGGATAGCTCCCGATGCGGAAGGTCATTTGTGGATTGCCACGGAAAATGGTCTGAATAAACTGTCTCCTGATACGGGTGTTATCGAAGTATTCGACAAACAGGACGGTTTGCCATCCAATCAGTTCAATAAGTCGGCTTGTTGGGTTTGCCGTAACGGAGATATACTGTTGGGAAGTACCGACGGGGCTATTTTGTTCAAGCCGGATGAGATAAGAAAGACGAAGCTTCCCACAGATTACGAGACAATTGTTTATCAGTTTGATGTGTTCAACGAACCGGTATATTGTACGGATGCATCAAATCTGTTACGTGAACCGATCTATAAGACGGACCGGATAGAATTGCCTTACAACAGGAATTTCTTCTCTTTCCATTTTGTTACACCTAATTATCAGACACCGCAAAAGACACAGTATTCTTATTATCTGGAAGGGCATGATATTTCGTGGTCGGTTCCGGCTTCGACTCATGTGGCTACGTATTCTAAGGTGGCACCGGGCAGTTACGTCTTCCATGTAAAATCGGTGATAGATGGAATGGATCAGAAGGAGCGGATAATTTATGTTACGGTGGCTGAACCGTGGTGGAATACGATTTGGGCACGCCTGGTCTATCTGGCTTTGTTTTCCCTGTTTCTTTTTTATATTTACAGGATGATCAAACAGAAGCAGGAGAAGAGGAATACAGAAGTCAAAATAGATTTCTTTGTCACCACGGCTCATGATTTGTTGACACCGCTCAACCTGATACAGGCTCCATTGAAGGACTTGGAGAATGAGATTCCGCCTTCGGGACAAGGCGCTCAGTTGTTGCAAATGGCCTTGAATAATTCATCCAAGTTGGCGCATTATGTGGAGAAACTACTGGACTTTCAGCGTGTATCACTGAATGCAAGCCGATTGGTCGTTTCCAAACAAATGCTTGAGGTTTTCCTGCGTCATCGACTGGATTCCTTTAAATTAGTAGCAGGAAACAAGTACATTCATATAGAAAACAAACTGGAAGATTCTACCCGGCAGGAAATCTGGTTCGATAAGGAGAAGATAACGCGTATATTGGATAATCTTCTATCCAATGCAATCAAATATACTCCTTATGGAGGAAAGATTAGTATTGAAGCATCGGTAGACGAGCATAAGTGGTATTTGCGCATCAAGGATACCGGTATCGGAATTTCCGCCCACGAACAGAGGCATATCTTCAAACATATCTTCAGAGCGGATAATGCAATAAATTCCGGTGAAATAGGCAGTGGTATCGGATTGAAGTTGGTAGGAGCGCTTGTTAAACTGCATCAGGGTAAAATCTCTTTCCGAAGCAAAGTGGATGAAGGTACGGAATTCTTTTTGTCCTTTCCTTTGACATACGAGAATGCAGTGGATCATTCGGAAAATAGTGAGAATGTTCCACTTGGTCATGACGTCTCTGTTAGCGATCCTCACGTAAATCGCGTTATGGTGGTGGAAGACGATCCCGAAATGTCCCGTTACATTGAGATGTCGCTGAGTGATGTCTATCATGTAAAGACCTTCAATAATGCCGTTGAAGCTTTGGATGGCATAGATGCTTTCTCACCTCAACTTATTATTTCGGATGTGTTGATGCCGGGAATGACGGGGTTTGAGTTCTGCCAGAAGGTGAAAGGTAATATAAAGACTTCTCATATTCCATTCCTGCTGCTTACGGGAGTTACGGATAAGAAAAGCATATTGGAAGGTATGCGTCTGGGAGCTATCGACTATATTGCCAAGCCCTTCGACAAAGAAGTATTGCGAAGCAAAATAGCCAATATCTTTGAATTGCGGCAAGCCGCCCAAAGGCAATGTCTGGAAGAACTGAAAAACAACAATGCCGTGGAATTGTCGAACAAGGCGGACAATGAGTTTATGGAAAAGCTTTTGAAGTTGATAGAGACTAATATAGATAATCCGGAATTAAATATTCAGATGATGTGCAGTGAACTCGCCATGAGCCGTACGTTGCTATATAATAAGATTACCCAACTGACCGGTAAGTCTCCCACTGAATTTATCCGGATTTTCCGGCTCAAGCAGGCGGCTGCGCTTCTCCTTTCGGGAGAGTACTCGGTGACGGATGTTGCTTTTAAGGTGGGAATTGACAATCCGAAATACTTTAGTCGTATTTTCAAGGAATTTTATGGTGTATCTCCCAAAGAGTATCTGGCAAAAAGAGAATAAGTAACGCTACTGAATAAAAGAAATAAAAATGCGGTGTGATCTTAATGGTTACACCGCTTTTTGTGTTATATAAGCCTTGTAGAAGGCAATATATGAACATCTGTGCACCTGGAATGACGTATAATGTACCTCTTTTTTTTCCCTTCCCGCTACATTTGCAGCTGTAAATCGAATGGTTTTATGTAAGGCCGGATAAATTTAATACCTTTATTATATATGAGAATTTATTTATTAGTTATGATGCTTCCGATTTTCTTTTCAGGGTGCTCTGATAAGAATAAAGATCCGCTTTATCTGGATGCTTCCCAACCTGTGGAGAAAAGGGTGAATGATTTGATGAATCGTATGACATTGCAGGAGAAAGTAGCACAGATGTCACAATACGTTGGTATAGAACACATGAAAGCTGCCGAAAAAGACATGACGGTGGAGGAAATGAAGAAAAGCCATGCCAAAGGATTTTATCCTGATCTGCATTCTACCGAACTGATTGGAATGACCAAACAAGGGCTTATCGGATCTTTTCTGCATGTAATTACCAGTGAAGAAGCCAATCGATTACAATCATATGCCATGCAATCGCGCCTTAAAATCCCTTTACTTATCGGCATTGATGCCATTCATGGTACCGGACTCTACAGAGGAGCTACCATTTATCCTACTCCCATCGGACAGGCTGCAACCTTCGAACCGGAACTGGCTGAAAAAGCTTCTCGCCAGACTGCTCTTGAAATGCGTGCCACCGGTACCCATTGGGCATTTACTCCCAATGTAGAAGTGGCTCGTGATGCCCGTTGGGGACGGGTGGGAGAGACCTTTGGCGAAGACCCTTTTCTTGTAGGACAGATGGGAGCAGCTACTGTCAGAGGACTTCAGACAAGTGACGTTACCGGACAGGATAAAGTACTGGCCTGTACCAAACACTTTATCGGTGGAAGCCAACCTGTCAATGGTATCAATGGTGCTCCTTGCGATATCTCCGACCGTACATTGCACGAGGTTTTCATGCCTCCTTTTAAAGATTGCCTGGATGCAGGCACATATACTTTCATGATGGCACATAATGAACTTAACGGAGTGCCCTGTCATACCAGTAAATACCTGATGAAGGATATCCTGAGAGATGCCTGGAAATTCAACGGGTTTATAGTGAGCGACTGGATGGATATTGAGCAAGTGCACGAAAAGCATTGCACCGCCGCTACACTGAAAGACGCGTATCTGCAAAGCGTAAAGAATGGAATGGATATGCACATGCATGGTCCTGAGTTTGCGGATGCCATTATAGAACTGGTTAATGAAAAGGAACTCCCTATGAGCCGCGTAGATGATGCCGTCAGCAAGATACTGACTGCCAAATTCAAACTGGGCTTGTTTGAGAATCCTTATATAGATGAAAAGAAAGTCTCCCAAGTTCTGTTCAGTGCCGAACATCGTGAAACAGCACTCGAAATGGCGAGAAAAAGTATTGTGCTTCTGAAGAATGATAATAATCTGCTTCCTTTGGATAGCGACCGTTATAAAAAGGTTTTTGTAACCGGCCCCAATGCTGACAACCAGACTATTTTGGGTGACTGGGCTTTTGAACAGCCGGACTCCTGCGTGACTACAGTCATTGAGGGATTGCGAATGGTTTCTCCCCAGACTGACTTTGATTTCTTCCCTTTTGCCACCAATTTGCGCACTATGGAAATGTCTCGTGTGTTGCAGGCGAAAGACAGAGCCCGAAAAGCCGATCTGGCTATTGTAGTGGTGGGGGAGAACTCCATGCGTTATATGTGGAAAGACAAAACTTGCGGTGAGAATGTGGACCGTTATGAATTGTCATTGGTAGGTTTGCAACAACAGTTGGTAGAGGAGATTTATGCTACGGGAGTTCCCACTATTGTCGTATTGGTCAACGGTCGTCCGTTAAGCACTGAGTGGATTGCTGAAAATATTCCTGCATTGGTTGAGGCCTGGGAGCCCGGTTCATTTGGCGGACAGGCTGTTGCGGAAATTTTATACGGGAAAGTGAACCCTGAAGCAAAGCTTCCCATCACTATTCCCCGTTCTGCCGGTCAGGTTCAGACTTATTATAACCACAAGCAAACGAGCAAATGGTTCCCGTACGGTACGGGAAAAAGTACTAATCTGTTTGAGTTTGGATATGGATTGAATTATGCTTCTTTTGAATTCAGCCCTGTGAAGTTATCTGCCAGGTCGATGAATGAACAGGATACCTTGCGTGCTTCTGTTGAAGTCCGGAATATAGGTGAAAGAGCCGGAACGGAAGTGGTACAGATGTATATACGCGATTGCTACAGTTCGGTAGTACGTCCATTGAAAGAACTCAAAGGCTTTCATAAAATTACTTTGCAACCCGGAGAAAGCCAGACAGTCACTTTTAATATCACCGCCAAAGAACTTAGTTTTTACGATATCGATATGAACTATGGTGTGGAAAAAGGTGAGTTCGAGGTTATGATTGGGAATTCTTCCCGTGATATTGACCTGCAAAGGGAGTTGTTTACCATAAAATGATGAATAGTGCACCTTTTTAGATGAATTGGGGGAGTAGCAAGTCCCTCTCCCCCATATCTTTGCCGAAAATAAAAACAATAAATAAGTCTATGAGAACACCTACTGAAAAACTGATTATAATAAGTATCGCTTGTTTTCTAAGTGCCTTTGTATCTCAACCGGTACTGGCGCAAAAGTCTAAAACGATCTATCATAAAGACTGGATAGATCTGAATAAAAACGGGAAGAAAGACATTTACGAAACTCCGACAGCTCCTATCGAAGCTCGCATTGCCGATTTGCTTTCGCAGATGACCGTTGAGGAGAAAACCTGTCAATTAGCTACCTTATATGGATATAAGAGAGTCGCTAAAGACGAATTGCCCATTCCTGCCTGGAAACAGGAGTTATGGAAAGATGGTATTGCCAATATCGACGAACATCTCAATGGGCTTGTAAAGACTCAATATTCGTACCCTTTCAGTAAGCATGCTGAAGCCATTAATACAGTGCAACGTTGGTTTATTGAAGAAACACGCCTTGGCATTCCTGTTGATTTCAGCAACGAGGGGATTCATGGACTCAATCACGACCGCGCGACTCCGCTTCCTGCTCCTATTGCCATCGGTTCCACCTGGAATGCTGCTCTTGTCAGACAGGCGGGAGAAATTGTAGGCCGTGAAGCTAAAGCTTTGGGTTACACCAATGTATATGCTCCTATTCTGGACTTGGCACGCGATCCGCGCTGGGGGCGCGTACTTGAATGTTACGGTGAAGAACCTTTTCATGTAACCACATTGGGCAAGGAAATGGTGGCAGGTATCCAGTCGCAGGGAGTTGCTGCAACGTTGAAGCATTTTGCTGTGTACAGTGTCCCCAAAGGTGGGCGTGATGGGCATGCACGTACCGACCCGCATGTCGCTCCCCGCGAAATGCATCAGTTGCATCTTTATCCTTATAGGAAGATTATACGTGAGGTTCATCCGATGGGAGTGATGAGCAGTTATAATGATTGGGACGGTATTCCCGTATCCGGCAGTTATTATTTCCTGACTGAGTTGCTGAGAGAAAAATATGGTTTCGACGGTTATGTAGTTTCCGACAGTGAAGCAGTTGAGTTTGTCTATAGCAAGCACCGTGTGGCTCAGGATATGAAAGGAGCAGTGAAGCAGGTGGTAGAAGCAGGACTCAACGTGAAAACGAATTTTACGCAACCTTCCGATTTCGTATTGCCCTTGCGTGAACTGGTTGCAGAAGGAAGTGTATCCATGCAGACACTGGATCGGAATGTAGCAGATGTACTGCGGGTTAAATTCCGCTTAGGGCTTTTTGATAGTCCGTATGTCACGGATACGAAAGCAGCTGACAAGATTGTCGCTTCGTCTGATACCAAGGAGTTTGAGAAACAGATGGGCAGAGAATCACTGGTGCTATTGAAAAATGAAGCCAATCTCTTGCCTCTCCAATTGAGTAATCTTCGGAATATTTTGGTTACGGGTCCTTTAGCTACGGATACTACCGCTTACGTTAGCCGCTATGGGCCGCAGAATTTGCAGGTAACCCACGTGTTGCAGGGTGTCAGAGATTACGTTGGACAGGCGGCAACTGTACATTATGCCAAAGGATGCGAAGTAGTGGATGCCACTTGGCCGGAAAGTGAAATCATTCCGACTCCTTTGACGGAGGAAGAACGCCTGGAAATTCAGGAAGCTGTGGAGAAAGCTCGCCGGAGTGATGTGGTAATTGCCGTATTGGGTGAGGACGAACACCGGGTAGGTGAAAGTAAATCGCGTACAGGATTGGCTTTGCCCGGACGCCAGCTGCAACTCTTGCAGGCTTTGTACGAAACCGGGAAACCTATTGTTCTGGTGCTTATCAATGGACAGCCGCTTACCATTAATTGGGAGAATCGCTACATACCTGCTATTC
>PPYE01627684.1_pt1 | contig 18260 bp, 11 predicted proteins | sample 1559881 | NCBI WGS metagenome assembly PPYE01 (sample SAMN08240022, study PRJNA423297) | Human gut metagenome, whole genome shotgun sequencing project. | reverse complement strand
ATATATAATATAAATCGAACAGAGATAAAGAATAGATATAAAGTAAAGGACGATTATACTGGTGAAAGTCTATTTTCCACATTAAAAAAGACTTATTCTATTGAAGATTTAGATGACTATACTGCATATAGTTATTTAGTTTTAAATAGAAAGGTTGAATTACAGGGAGATAAAGCATATATTCCTATTACTCTTACTTATGGAATTTCTGAGCCTTGTGTTTCTCATATAAAAGAAAAGTTTGAAAATAATAAGGGATTTACTGTTTCGATGGAACCAATAAGACATTATCCTAATGGGGAATTAGCTTCTCACATTTTAGGATATATTGGGAAAATTTCTCAACAGGATGAAATTGAAAAATATACTAAAGATAAGGGATATTCTTCGGATAGCTTTATTGGAAAAACAGGAGTTGAAGAAAGTCAGGAAGTTTCTTTAAAAGGACAAGATGGCTTTAAGAAAGTAATGGTTGATAATAGAGGAAATAGAACAGAAACAATTTCTGAAACGCAGGCTGTTCCTGGAAAAAATGTATATCTATCAATAGATTCAGACTTACAAAAAGTAGCAGAAGAGTCTTTAAAACGTACTTTGGAATCTATTAGAAATGGAAGTGAGTATAAAAGTAAGTGGGGAAGTTATAAGCCTAACGAAAGTCACAAAAATGCAACAAGTGGAGCAGTTGTTGTGCTTGATGTTAAAACGGGAAAAGTTTTAGCACTTGCAAGTTATCCTTCTTATGATCCAAATCTTTTTGTAACAGGGATTTCAAATAGTGACTGGATAAGTTTATTTCCGGAAGATGCAAGAGATTTTCTTGCTCCTAGACCTTTATATAATATTGCAACACAAAGTATTTCACAACCGGGTTCTACATTTAAACTTGCAAGCGCATTAGCGGCTCTTGAAAAAGGATTAAATCCCAATGAAAATATTAATTGTCAGGGTGTAATGGATGTTGGAGATACTAAATTCGGCTGTTGGATATGGAATCAATATAAAAGAACACATGGAAATGAAAATTTAAGAACTGCTTTAAGAGATAGCTGTAATTACTACTTCTATGCTTTGGCATTGGGAGAAAATCCTAAATCAAATAAAAAAACAGGGACTAAAATTACAATTGAAGATTTGTCTAAAACTGTAAAAGAATTGGGACTTGGAGAAAGAACAGGTATTGAGATAAATGTACCAAAAGAAAGTAAAGGAGTTGTTCCTGACTCAAATACTAAAAAATCTTTAACTAAAGCTATGTTAAAGCAAAAATTGGAAAAAGAAATTGATAAATATATCTTAGATGATAAAAATAAAGAAGATTATGACTTTAATAAAATAATTGATACTATTGTAAACTGGGCTGATGAAGAAACAGTTCCTTCGAGAACAGAAGTAATTAAAAGACTGGAAAAATTGGAACTAAAGGCTGAAGAAACAGTCGGAAATTCAAAAGTTACTTTAGCAGATATGATAAAATTTGATTATTTAAATCAAGCTTCTTGGTCTAATGCAGACTCATTAAATACTGTAATTGGACAAGGACAAAATGCTTATACACCTATACAAATGGCAAGATATATGGCTATGATTGCAAATGGTGGACAAAAGTTAAAAACGTCTGTTATTGAAAAAATAGTAAGTCATGATAATAAGACAGTGTCATTTCAAAATAATCCTGAAACTGAAAAATCAACTTTTAATCCTAAAAATTTAAAATATATTTTAGAAGGAATGAATATGGCATCTAAAACTTCTGAAAATTCTAAAATTTTTAAAAATTTACCGATAGAAATTGGTACAAAAACAGGTACAGCACAAAAAAGTGGAATCAATCCTGTTACTGGACAAGCATATGATAATTATGCTTGGAATGTTTCTTTTGCACCTTATAATAAGCCGGAAATTGCTATTGCTACCGTAATATTTCAAGGTGGAGCTGGTGCATATTGTGGACCAATTGTCAGAGATATCATTGGACAATATTTAGATAATAAATCTGAATCCGGAGAAAAAATTCAATCTGATAAACAAAATGACAATAATTCAGAAAATGGTGAAAATTTAATTGGAGATTAGTATAAAAAGTATTGAAATTTTAGTTATTTTGATATATAATGTACTAGACTAAATAATTTAGGAGGTTTTATATGAAATTCAAAAAGACTTTCGCAGCACTTTTAGTTGGTGCTATGATTCTAACAGGTTGTTCTTCTAAACCTGATGAAAAAAAAGAAACAAAAACAGAAGAAAAAAAAGAAAATACTAAAAAGCCAATCAAATATGCAATGGTAACTGATACTGGTGGTGTTAATGACCAATCATTTAACCAATCTGCTTATGAAGGCTTAAAAGAATTACAAAAAGAAGGAATAATTGAAAAACCTACTTATGTTGAAAGCAAACAAGCTTCTGATTACAAGACAAATCTAGAAACTTTACTTGATGGTAAAAATGATTTAATCGCTGGAATTGGTTTTGCATTAGCAAAAGATATTGAAGCTGCAGCAAAAGCTAATCCTGATCAAAAGTATGTAATTATTGATTCATTTTTTGAAAATACTCCAAAGAACCTTATTGGAACAATTTTTGCAGATAATGAAAATTCATTTTTAGTAGGATATTTGGCAGGAACATTAACTACTTCAAATAAAGTTGGTTTCGTTGGTGGTATTACATCTCCATTAATCAAAAAATTTGAAGCAGGTTTTAGAGCTGGCGTTGAACAAGCAGCAAAAGACAATAATAAAAAAGTAGAAGTTGTTGCTCAATATGCTGAAAGTTTTGGAGACGCAACTAAAGGTAAAGCCATTGCAAACAGTATGTACTCATCAGGAGTTGATATGATTTTCCATGCATCAGGTGGTACAGGTAATGGTGTTATTGAATCAGCAAAAGAAAATAAAAAATTTGTATTCGGTGTAGATAGAGATCAATCTTACTTAGCACCTGAATATGTTATAGCTTCTACAATCAAAAAAGTAAATGAAGCTATTAAGAGCGTTGGTAAAGACTTGTATGAAGGAAAATTTAGAGGCGGAGAAACTATTGAATTTTCACTTAAAACAAATGGTGTTGACGTTGCATACGGAAAAGAAGATCAATTAAAGATTAAAATTCCTAATGAATTAAAACAAAAAATTGAAGAATTAAAGAAGAGCATTGCAGACGGTAAAATTACAGTGCCAACAGAAGTAAAATAAATTATTTAACAAAAGGAAGCGAAAGCTTCCTTTTTCAGTTAAAATAACTTTATCGATATTTACCTTTTCTTGCTAATATTATATAATATTATTGTTAAATATAATTAAGGAGATTATCAAATGAAAAATGAATTAATTCTTGTCGTTGATTTTGGAGGGCAATATAATCAATTAATTGCTAGAAGAGTAAGAGATCTTAATGTGTATTGTGAAGTTGTTCCTTATAATAAAGCAGTTAATGAAATAAAGAGAAAAAAACCTATCGGCATAATTTTTACAGGTGGACCAAATAGTGTTTATGACGAAAAAGCGCCAAAAATTGAAAAAGAAATTTTTGAATTTAATATACCAATTTTGGGATTATGTTATGGAATGCAATTAATATCTCAAACATTTGGTGGATTTGTTGAAAAAGCTGACAAAAAGGAATTTGGAAAAACTTTGTGCATCAAAGATAAAAATTCAAAGCTTATTTCAAATATGAAATCTGAAACAACTGTTTGGATGAGTCATCAAGATCAAGTTGTAAAACTTCCCGAAGGATTTGAATGTATTCAACATACTGATACATGTCCTTATGCTGGAATAGAAAATGAAGAAAAGAAAATTTATGCAGTTCAATATCATCCAGAAGTTAATCACTCAGAAGAAGGAAAAGAATTAATAAAATCATTTCTTTACGATATATGTAATGCAAGTGGTGATTGGACAATGCAAAACTTTATGAATGAACAAATACAAAAAATTAAACAAACTGTAGGAGATAAAAAAGTTTTATTAGCTCTTTCAGGAGGAGTTGACTCTTCTGTTTGTGCATCATTACTTTCAAAATCTATTGGAAGCCAATTAACTTGTGTATTTGTTGATACTGGACTTATGAGAAAAAATGAAGGTGATGAGGTAGAAGAAGCCTTTAAAAATGATGAATTAAATTTTGTAAGAGTAAATGCAAAATACAGATTTTTAGAAAAGCTTAAAGGAGTTACAGATCCTGAACAAAAAAGAAAAATAATTGGAGAAGAATTTATTAGAGTTTTCGAAGATGAAGCTAAAAAAATTGGTCAAGTAGATTACTTAGCTCAAGGAACAATATATCCGGACGTTATTGAGTCAGGTCTTGGAGATGCAAAAGTTATAAAATCACATCACAATGTAGGAGGACTTCCTGATGTTGTAGATTTTAAAGATTTGATAGAACCTTTAAGAGATTTATTCAAAGATGAAGTAAGAAGATTAGGTTTAGAACTTAAAATGCCTGAATATTTAGTTTTCAGACAACCATTCCCAGGTCCAGGTTTAGGAATTAGAGTAATGGGAGAAGTAACAGAGGAAAAATTAGAAATATTAAGAGATGCCGATGCAATATTTAGAGAAGAAATAGCAAAAGCTGGAGAGGATAAAAATATAAGCCAATATTTTGCAGTTATTACAAATAACAAAACTGTTGGAGTAATGGGGGACTTTAGAACATATGATTACACTCTAGCCCTAAGAGGAATTACAACAACAGACTTTATGACAGCTGATTGGGCAAGAATTCCATATGAAGTATTAGACAGAGTTTCCGTAAGAATAGTAAACGAAGTAGAAAATATAAACAGAATTGTCTATGACATAACAAGCAAACCACCAGCAACAATTGAGTGGGAGTAGCCTCGCTCCCGTCGTTCGAGAGGCTACCTACAGCAAGGGTCAGGAGACGAAAGTGAGTAGGAGTATATGTTAATGGAAATGGCTTGCTTTGTGATTTTAAGAGAAGCTAGTAAAGCATAACAACACATGAAGATAAAGATGTGTGGTTTGGATTTAGTTACCTAAATGGGCTAGGATGATGACTTAACTGTTAGTAGCATCTCTGCAAGAATCATTAGATAAAAATGACGAGCTATATTGAATAACATAGAGCATATGGATGATGCGAAAAATGATAGTTGATACTGCTTGAGGAGGTATTTTAGAAATATATGTTAAAGAAAGAAATATTACGAAAAGCATGTTTTAGAGCCATAGATAATATATTGTATGAAGGAACGACAGATGTAGAATTGTTTAATCGGGCTTTTGAAATTGATTATTTAAAAGATGAGGATGTGAGAGAAGAACTATGCAGTATGATTTGCTCTTCTATTCAAAAAAATAAATTTTCAGAATTAAAGGTTCATAAATTAGGACATGTATTGCTACCAAAGAAGAGTTTGTCGGATTATAGGAAATGTGCTTTAATTGACATTTATGATGAAATTGTATATTTAACATTGGTAATTAGTATCGCTGACGAGATAGAAAAAATGAGAATAAACAAGAGTAAGGATAGAGTCTTTTCCTATAGATTTGGGAGTTTCAAAGGTAAACTTTTTGATAGCAAATTTCATTACACTGCTTTTAGACAAAGAACCTTAGAAAAAAGCAAATATACTAAAAATAAAGTTGTAGTGGAGTGTGATGTATCAAACTTTTATGATAGATTGAACATTCATAGAATTGAATCTATTTTAAGATCTAATCCAAAAATTGATGTGGATATAATATCTTTAATTAATGAATTATTACTGTACTGGGCAAATAGAGATTCTTATGGCTTACCTGTTGGTTCTAATGCTTCAAGGATACTTGCAGAGGTTGCTTTAATCGAAGTTGATAACAATCTTATCTCAAAAGGAATTGACTTCTGCCGATTTGTGGATGATTATAGGATTTTTGCTAAAAATGCATTTGAAGCTCACAGTAATCTTGCTCTGCTAACATTGAAATTAAGCAAAGAAGGTATGTTTTTAAATACTCAAAAAACTAATGTTAAAGATATTTCTAATTATAACAAACAAAATCTTAGTAGTAATGTGAATAATACTCAAAATGATGTTACTTTTGACGAAGTTGATGATGAGCATCCAAATCTTCCTAAAATAATAAGAGGTTATTCAGGTCTTATTCCCAGCAAATTTAGAAAACTATCTAATATAGAAATAGAAAAATTAAAAGAGAATGATTTGGATAAGCTTATTAATGATGCTAATAATAGTATGCTGATTAAAGAAAAAGCAATTACCATGATTATACGTACTATAATTGCAAAAGAAGAATATGGAAGATTGACGGAACTTCCTAACATATTAAAAAAGTATCCTCAATTTATACCGTATTTTATTGATGCTGTAATAAAATGCGAAGGTATTAGTAAGGAAGATTTAGTTAAAATTCAAAATGATTTTGAAGAATGGATGACAAATGTGGACGTACCAGAATATATTCAAGTATTCTTAGTAAGAATATATTCTACTTCTTTATTTGAAAATAAAGAAATTCTGTTAAACTCGTTTAGAAATTTGAAGAGAAATTCGGGAGATTATATTGGAAGAGCGTTATTGGAATCTTTAGATGGAAAGCTATCGAGAGGAGAATTGCTTGAAATTAGAGATTATTATTATCGCGCAGATAAATGGGAAGAAAGGCAAATTTTAAAGATGATTAGCAGTAGCCTTTCAAAAGGTGAAAAAAGAGCATTTTTTAAAGATATTAAAATTCATGAAGATGATTATTTCATTAACAAAATAGTAAAGGACAATGGTAATAGATAGACTAATATATTTTTTACTATAGTGAAAATAAGAGTAAAAATAAGCAAAGTGGAGATGTTTTATGTTAGAGCAAATAAAAGGTATAAAATTAAAAGGTGCTAATTTTGTAAATCAGACAGAGTTAAATTTGTTTAATAGTCCTAAAGATAAAATTGCAAAAGTGACATTGGTTTATGGAAGAAATGGATCCGGTAAGAGTACTATTTCTAATGCCTTCCAAAAAGTAAAAGGGGAAGATATTTTAAATATTGAAACTGCAAGTTTATATGATAATAATTCACATGAAATTTCAATAAATGATTCTGGAGATAAGGTTATTTTTGTGTTTAATGAAGATTTTGTAAATGACAAAGTCAAAATACAAGAGGAAGGGTTAGGCTCAATTATAATGCTAGGTGAAAAAGCGGATTTGACAGTTAAAATTGAGCAAGCAACAGAACAGTTATCTGAAGCAAAAGATAATCAAGTTGAAATTAAACAAAAAATAGAGGAGTATAAGGACGTTACAAACCTTAAATCACCATATTATTATAAAGAAAAAATGTGTATGACTTTAAAAAATGATGATGGATGGGCGGGTAGAGAACGGAGAATAAAAGAATTGCGTAGAAACGCTAATGTTCCAAAAGATAAATATTTAGAATTTGTGAATATTACTGCATCTAAATCAAGATCAGAACTACTTATTGATTTTGAAGAACAAATGCGAGAACTGGAAAAAGCTAAACAAGGTTCTGGAAAAATAATAGAGGAAATTATAAAAATTCCTGATGCGTATATAAATTTTAACTATAGTGCAATAAGCAAATTATTAGAAGAAACTATGGAGAAGCCTCTTTTAAGTGAAAGAGAAAAGTATTTACTCAAATTAGTTGAAACTGGAGAAAAAGATTTTCTTCAAAAACAGCTTGACTATTTTGGCAACGATGAAGTTCAATACTGCCCATTTTGTTTACAAGATATTTCAGATGATTATAAAGTTGATTTGGTGGCTAAAATTCAAAGTATTTTGTCGGATTTTGTTAAGGAACATTGTAGAAAGCTTTCAGGATTTTTATTAGAGGAAATAAATTTTGATTTTACACCGTTTATAAAATTAAACTCTTGCATGGAAAGTTCTGAGTTATTGAATAAAATAAATAGTAGCATACAAGAAAATAATAGTGTAATTCAGAAAAAAATAAATTCACCGTACACTTGTATTTATGATGATATTATAGATATTACCTTTTTGCTTATTGAATTAGAAAAATCATTAAAAAATCTTGATAAAGAAAGGGACGAGTACAATAAGAACATAGTTAATACAAAACCAATTATTGATAGGTTAGTTTCTATTAACAATGAAATTGCATATTATGATATTGTGGATGATTATAATAGATACCTTGCCCAATATAGTGAGTATGAAAAACTATCAATCGAAGAGCAAGATGCTAATAAATTAGTGGATGAGAAATTGTCATTGTGCAAAAAATTAGAAGCTGAGCGAAAGAATATAGATATAGCTGTTAACTTGATAAACAAGGGATTAAAATATATTTTCTTTTCTAAAGGAAGATTAGAAATAATTGTTGAAAATGACAAATATAAGTTATTATCTAATGGAAAACCAGTTTTGCCATCTAATATTTCTGTTGGCGAAAGAAATATAATTGGTCTTTGTTATTTTTTTGCAAGTATGCTTCAGGGAAAAGACGATAAAAATGCTTTCAAAGATGAATGTTTAATTATAATTGATGATCCGGTATCAAGCTATGATTTTGAGAATAAAATAGGGATTTTATCATTTTTAAAAGTAAAGCTATCACAATTTCTTAATGGGAATTTAAATTCAAAAGCAATTATATTAACGCATGATTTGTTGACCTTTTTTGATATAGAAAAGATACTTGAGGAACTTCAAAATGAATTTAATGATACTTATGGGAAAAATAGAACAGTATTTAACTTATTTGAATTAAAGAAATGTAACTTGATGGAGTTCCAATATAAAAAGAGACACGAATATACGGAAATGATGAAAATGATTTATGATTATTCTATTGAAGGATGTTCTGATAATAGTATATTGATTGGAAATATTATGAGACAAGTATTGGAAGCTTTTTCTACATTTGAGTATAAAAAGGGTATAGTAGAAGTTTCAACAGACAGAAATATTATTAATAAATTGGATATCGGATATCAAAATTATTTCAGAAATCTGATGTATCGACTGATTTTACATGGTGGAAGTCATAAAGAGGAAGAAATACGTAGTGGTAGATTGGATTTTTTTACAGTTATTTCAGATGATGAAAAAGTTAGAACTGCAAAAGATATACTTTGCTTTATGTATTTACTTAATGATATGCATGTAATTGCACATCTTGGTGATATTAGAGAAGAATTGGACAAATGGTGTGATGAAATAAAGAATGAGTAGTTTTTTAAAATTCTGGAATTGGGATGTGTAAAATAATCAAAAAACAAGCCAAAATGGAACGAATTTCTCAGAATGCGATAAACAAAAAACCTGTATTTGGAACGCTTTTGGATATAGTGAACAGTATAATAAGAAAAGTGAGAGTATGACAGTAAAGAGAAGAAAGTTAGTAAAATATTATCACTTGTATTTTTATTCAATTGATGTAAATGAAGAGAATAGGAGAATAAAGTTTGAAAGTGAATGAACCTTGTGAATGTATGATTTGTAAAAATAATAAAAATTTTGATATGCCTGAAGAGATTGTTGAGTCCGTTTTGAAAAACAATTTAGTTCTTTTTTTGTGGTGCAGGAATAAGCACAGAGTCAAAATCCGTTTACCCTGAATCATTTTATACCAATGTTTTACGTGAGATAGAAGAAACGATAATTACAACAAATTGGGATACATATTTTGAAGATTATTGTGATTGTACTCCCGTAATTAATGATACTGATGCTACTTTGTGGAATGTGTTTAAAAAAAGAGTGTTTAAAATACATGGATCAATTAATAATGTTGGATCAATAGTAGCTACCGAAAAAGATTATCAGAAATCATATAGTAGACTTTCTAAGGATTTAATAGGAGATAGACTAAAAACTATTCTGGCGAGTAATACTGTTGTCTTTATTGGTTTTTCCTTTGGAGATGAGGATCTTAATAGGTTGTTAGATATATTGTCTGAAAAGATGGGGGATTTTAGCAATCAATTTTATTTAGTCACAATTGATAAAAAATGGAAAGAAAACGCAGACTCAAGATTAATCCCCATTATTACTGATGGAACTTATTTTATTCACCAATTAAACAATATATTAATAGCAGAAGGAAGGCTTGTTTCAAGTGATATTTATGATTATGCAGAAGAACTTTTGTATTTTATCAAAGAAGAGCATATGAAGCTTTTTGAATCAAATACTTATAGAGATGAGATTAAAACTTTTCCTGAATTACTATTATCAATAGCTTATCAAGATGCATTTATTCATGCTTTGGAAAAATGTGTTGCACATAGAAGCAATGGAGAATATTTGATTCCTGGTTACTTTGAGCCTAGAATTCAATCTTACGAGAGTTATTATGATAAGCGTATATTAGAAGGGAATTACGCTCAAGCATTCTATAATTTGGGATATTGCGATGGCTTGCTTTCATTATTATTATTTGCTAACAATCCTGAAGAAGCTGGGATACCTGCATTATTTATATATCAAGAGAACTACTTTGAAGCAAAAGATGATCTGTTTAAATATATATCAGAGAATAGAAATAAAAAACAATTTGAATATTGTTCAGAAAGAGTACAAAACATGAATGATGTAGTTCCTCATTTTATGCCTTGGTTTATTTAGCTGAAAGTTATTTCAGTTATTTTATTCAAAACTAAAGGGTGTGAACATTATATTAGTGGGGATAGGAATTTTTTCTGGAACTGGGACTGGGATGGACAAAATAATTCAAAAACAAGCTGAAATGGACGAATTTCCCAGTATGCAATAAATTAAACCCCTGCATTTTGAACACTTTTGAATATAGTGAACAGTGTAAAAAGAAGAGTAGGAGTAATATTAAAAAAGAAATATTTTGAGGAAAATTAATGGACATTAGTAAAGATAGAATTCGTATTAGAAATTCTGTTATAACAGATTGTGAGCAACTTGCTGAATGGTGGAATGATGGTAAAGTTATGGCTCATGCTGGATTTCCAAATGGATTAGGTATAACTTTAGATAAAATCAAGATCCAAATTATACAAGAAAGTGATGAAAATGGACGTACACTTATAATTGAATATGATAATATACCAATAGGAGAAATGAATTACCGAAATATACAAGATTACAAAGTAGAAATTGGCATTAAAATATGTAATCCTAACTATCATGAAAAAGGACTAGGGAGAGTGATTTTAAGTCTTTTTATAAAAGAGCTGTTTACTATGGGTTTTAAAGTGATTATTTTAGATACTAATGTTAATAATAAAAGGGCTCAGCATATTTACGAACTATTAGGATTTAAAAAAATAAGAATTAATTCTGATTCGTGGAAAGATCAATTAGGAAATTTACTGTCATCTATTGATTATGAATTAATAGAAGATAATTTTAACGATTATTCTTAAAGTATAAAAATTAAATAATATTAATAGAAATAATATAGAGAAAATTAATAAAATTTTCTCTTTTATTCATTTTTTGCTTGACTAATTAATATTTTGAAGAAATAAAAAGGCGGTGATAGAATGAGAATACTTTTAGCTGAGGATGAAAAAAGGATGGCAAAGGCACTTGTAGAATTGTTGAAGCAAGAGAAATATGATGTAGATCATATGGAGGATGGTGATTCTGCACTTATGGCTTTAGAAAGTGGAATCTATGATATTGCCGTACTTGATGTTATGATGCCAGAAATGAATGGATTTGAAGTTGCAAGAAGAGCGAGAAAAAATGGTATTAAGACTCCAATTCTTATGTTAACTGCAAAGAGTCAGTTGGATGATAAAGTTGAAGGGCTTGATAGCGGTGCTGATGATTATTTAACAAAACCATTTCAAACTAAAGAACTATTAGCTAGGATTCGTGCATTGGGGAGACGTTCTTCTTCATTTCAAGAAGATATTTTAAATTATGGGGATCTTACTATAGATAAAGCAACTGCAATGTTAAATTGTGATACTACAGCTCAAAATGTTAGACTTAGCGAAAAAGAGTTGAGAATTTTAGAGTATATGTTTAATAATAATGGTCAAATTATGACTAGAGAGCAACTTGCAGTGAAAATATGGGGATTTGAAAGTGAAACTGAATATAATAATGTGGAAGTATATATGTCATTTACAAGAAAGAAACTTGCATTTGTAGGCTCAAAAGTAGAAATTAAAGCTGTTCGTGGTTTAGGATATGAATTGAGGGAAAAAGATGTTTAGTAAATCTAGAAAAAAGATAATATTATCAATTATGGGCTCAATTATTATCTTATTTGCAGTAACTTTGTCAGTAATTTTATTGGCTAGTTTTAGAGAGATTAGACAAAAAAATTTAGATATGTTAGAACGTTATGTTGAGGATTATTCCATAGATAACAAAGAAAAAGATAGAAAAAATAAAGATTTGGAGTTAGAAAAAAATCCTAATAAAAATTCAGATTATCAATTGTCAACTTTTTATTCGGTTGCAATTTCAAACAATGGTTCAGTACTTGCTGTAGATAATGGAAATAAAGAGTTGTATAACAATGATAAACTGACACAGATTGCAAAGAGCATTTTAGATGAGAAAAAACTTTCAGGAATAACTAGTAATTTATCTTATGTCGTAAAAGATAAAAATGGATATACTCTTGTTGCATTTATGGATAACACTGTTTCAGAAGCTGGATTAAGAACTATGCTTCGATATGTTTTGATTGTAGGATTTACTTCAATTATAGGAATGTTATTAATATCATTATCATTATCAAAACGTATTATAAAACCACTTGAAGAAAATGATCGTAAACAGAAACAATTTATATCCGATGCTAGTCATGAATTAAAAACCCCGGTTGCAATTATAGGAACAAATACAGAATTACTTTCTCGAGAAATTGGTAATAATGAATGGCTTGAAAATATTAAATATGAAAATGAGCGAATGGGTATTCTTATAAAACAACTTTTAGATTTATCACACGCAGAAGATGTGATTGTTTCTATGGAAAATATAAATTTTTCTAGGATTATTTTAGGAGAAATATTAGCTTTTGAAAGTTTTGCTTTTGAAAAAGGAAAAGAACTTATAATAGATATTGACGAAGATGTATGTTTAATTGGAAATCAAATACAACTTAAACAGCTTGTATCTATCTTATTAGATAATGCGATTAGGCATTCTTCAGGAAAAAATATTAATATAAATTTAAAAAGAAAAAATAATACTATTGAGTTAAATTTAATCAATGATAGTAATGAAATTCCACAAGCAAAACTTAATCATATCTTTGATCGATTTTATAGAGTTGATGAAGTTAGAAATAGTGAAGATTTACATTATGGGATAGGTCTTTCTATCGCAAAAGCTATTGTCGAAAAACATGGTGGAAATATAGAGGTTTTAACAAAAAATGGGAAATTTAAACTTATTATTAAATTTTTTATAAAAAATTAAAAATTTCAATCTTATTTCAATAAAACTGCTTTATAATAAACTCATAAAAGATGAGGAGGTAAATATTATGAAAAAGTTTAGAAATAAGAAATTAATAAGTTTGCTTGCAATTTTATTAGCAACAGCTTGTGGTTTTGGGTTATACGCCTATAATATAAAAACATCAACAAACAACACTGAAGAGGCAGTAAAAAACGAAAATGGCACTCCACCTGATAGTGGTGGAGGTCCAGGAGGCGGTCCTCCAGGACAAAGTAGTTCAGATATTACTTATACTGGAGCAGTGGAGATTTCTTCTAGTGAAACTCAAACAGATAAAACTTACTCTAGTACAAGTAGTGATGAGAATGCTCTGCTTATAAAAACATCAGAAGAAGTTACAATCAATAATCCAACAGTTACAAAATCTGGAGATTCTGATGGTGGAGATAATAGTAATTTCTATGGATTGAATGCAGGTATTTTAGTTAAAGATGGGTCTAAGACAACTATAATAGGTGCTACTATTAATACTAGTGCAAATGGTGCTAACGGAGTTTTCAGTTATGGAGGAAATAGTGGAAATAATGGTGCTGAAGGTGATGGAACTACAGTAACTATTCGTGATACCAAGATAGTAACAACTGGTGGAGGATCAGGTGGTATTATGACTACGGGTGGTGGTACAACTTATGCTTATGACTTAGATATTACTACTAGTGGCCAATCATCAGCTGCAATAAGAACTGACAGAGGTGGTGGAACAGTAGTTGTTGATGGAGGAACATATACTTCTAATGGTTTAGGTTCTCCTGCAATTTATTCTACTGCTGATATTACAGTATCAAATTCAACATTAACTTCAAATCTTTCAGAAGGAGTTTGTATTGAAGGATTAAATTCAATTACTTTGAATAATTCTAATTTAACTGCAAATAACACAAAAAGAAATGGAAATGCAAAGTTTTTAGATAGTATAATGATTTACCAATCAATGTCTGGTGATGCTGCAAGTGGTACAAGCCAATTTACGATGAATGGTGGAAGTCTAACTAGTAAAAGTGGACATGTATTTCATGTAACTAATACTAATTCAATTATTACATTAAAAGATGTAAAAATTGACAATCAAGATTCAGAAAATATTTTGTTATCTGTATGTGCTGATGGATGGAGTGGAGGAAGCAATATTGCAACATTAAAAGCCTCTTCACAAAAACTTACAGGAGCAATTAAGGTTGGTAGCGATTCAAGTCTTACACTAGAAATATCTGATAATTCTACTTTTGATTGTTATATAGATGGAAAAATAACAAATGCAGAAGGTAGTTCTATATCAACAGATGTGGGAAAAGTATCTGTAACACTTGATAGTTCTAGTACATGGACATTAACTGGAGATAGTTATGTTACAGAATTTAATGGAAATCCTGAAAATGTAATAAGTAATGGATATACTTTATATGTTAATGGAGTTGCATTAACAGGTGTTAAATAAAATACTAATTTAGTAACTAAGGTTAGGGAGTAAAGTTTAATAATACTCCTTAACTTTTTTATTGCATTTTTTAATTTTTACTTTCTAATCTTAGTTACTAAACTCAAAAAAGTAAGAGAATCACCGTTAAGACTAAAGATAGACAAACCATTTTTTTGCATCTCTATGACAGCAATTCTCAAATTTTTTAGTGATACAGCTACAATAAAAATGGTCTTAATATTTTAAAAATTTTAGTATAATAAGTTGAAATTTAAAGGTAGCTATGATAACATATAAATCAAGATGGATTTAAAATATCTGTCCTAAAAAATATTTATAAGTAATATATTTTATATACATTAAAAGAATCTATACACAAAATTATTCACATATTCTTAGGAGAACGAGCAGTATGATGCTTTATTGATTTTGTTAAAATTATAATTTAATTTTTTACATATTTTTTAATGTTATTTATTAGCTTAATTTTAACATTGTATGGTAATTCTTTAATTTTAAAAGATGATAAGAGTTACTTCAAAAGTCTACTGTATCACTCTTTTTAGCAATATGTTTTAAATATAACAAGGAGGATATTATGAAAGAATTCTGGTCTTATGATTTAGATGATATATTAAAACGATTAAAAACTAATAAAGCCGGATTATCAAGTAAAGAAGCAGAAGAAAGAATTGATAAATATGGACAAAACATTTTTGAAGAAAAGAAATCATCTTCAAATTTAGGCATATTCATAAATCAATTTAAAAGTCCTATAATTATGATATTAATTTTTGCAGCAATATTATCTATGTTTTTAAAAGATTATTCTGATGGTATTATCATTCTAATCATTATTATGATTTCTGCATTTTTAAGTTATAGTCATGAAAGCAAAGCTAATAATGCAGTAAAAAAACTTCTTTCTTCCGTAAGTGTAAAATCATCTGTTTTGAGAGATGGAAAATTTGAAGAAATAGACAATGCGATGTTGACAATAGGAGACATAATAAATATAAAAACCGGAGATATGATACCAGCTGATTGTCTACTTATAGAAGAAAATTCGCTTTCAATGGATGAATCAAGTTTGACTGGTGAAACTTTTCCTATTGAAAAAGTTATACAAAAGTTACCTGCTAATACAGGACTTTCTAGTAGGAAAAATTCACTTTGGATGGGGACTCATGTCATAAGTGGATCGGGTACGGCAGTAATAGTAAATCTAGCTAAAGATTCAGAGTTTGGAAAAATTACTTTATCTTTGGATAAAAAAGATTCTGATACAGACTTTGAAAAAGGCATAAGAGATTTTGGTAACTTGATACTTCATGTTACAACTTTATTAATTGGTATTATATTCTTATTTAATATAATTCTGAATAAATCTTTTTTAGAATCTTTTATGTTTGCATTAGCTCTCTCAGTAGGGTTAACTCCTCAAATGCTACCGGCTATTATAAGTGTAAATTTATCACAAGGTGCTAAGAGAATGTCGGAACAAGGCGTTATAGTAAAGAAATTAAATGCTATTGAAAACTTCGGTTCAATGACTATAATGTGTTCTGATAAAACAGGAACTATCACTCAAGGAAAGGTAAAGCTTGATTCTGCTTTAGATTGTAATGGTGAAAAATCAGATAATGTAAGCAAACTAGCATCTATAAACTCATATTTTCAAGAAGGATATACGAATCCTATTGACCAAGCTATTTTAGAAGCAAATAAAAATGATTTTTCTAAATATGAAAAAATATTTGAAATACCTTACTCTTTTGAAAGTAAGCTTTTAAGTGTCGTTGTAAAAACTGACCTAAATTTTGATGGTAGAAATATAATGGTTACAAAAGGGGCATTAACAAGCGTGCTGAATATATGCAAAACTTATGAAAAATCAGATAAGACTGGTGGAGATATTGAAGAAGTTAGGAGACATATACTAGATTTATTTGATAAGTATTCAAGTCAAGGTTATAGAATTTTAGGACTTGCCTATAAAATTATAGAAGATGATATAGAAACTAAAAATCAAAGAGCTGAAGATATGGTATTTGTAGGTCTATTACTATTTGTAGATCCATTAAAAGACGATATAAAAGATGTTATTGCCGAAATGAATAGATTGGGAGTTTCTCTAAAAATGATTACAGGAGATAACAGTCTTATAGCTAAAAATATAGGTAGTCAAATTGGACTTGATCCTGAAAAGATTTTATTAGGAGAAGAACTGGATTCATATTCTATAAGTCAGCTTAACAAGAAAGTTTTAGATATAGATATTTTTGCTGAAATAAGTCCTAATCAAAAGGAAAAAATAATTATGGCATATAAACAGGTAGGGGAAATAGTAGGATATATGGGAGATGGTATTAATGATTCTCCTGCCATAAAGCAAGCAGACGTTGGAGTATCTGTAAATACCGCTGCTGATACAGCTAAAGATGCAGCTTCTATAGTACTATTACAAAATAGTTTAAAGGTGTTGGTATCAGGCATAAGTGAAGGTAGAAGGACATTTATTAATACTTTAAAATATATATTTGTAGCCACAAGTGCAAATTTTGGTAATATGTTTTCAATGGCAGGAGCAAGTTTGTTTTTGAGTTTTTTACCTTTATTGCCTAAGCAAATTCTTTTGACAAATCTATTAACAGATTTTCCTTCACTACAAATTGCTTCAGATTCTGTTGATGAAGATTGGTTAAAGAGTCCTGTTAAATGGGATACAAAGTTTATAAAGAAGTTTATGATTCTTTTTGGAATTATTTCTTCAGTGTTTGACTATATAACTTTTGCACTATTACTCTTTACTTTTAAAGCCGATGAAAGATTATTTCATACTGGATGGTTATTAGAGTCTATTATTTCTGCTATGGTGGTAATGCTTATTGTTAGAACAGCAAGACCGGTTTTTGCCAGTAAGCCAAGCAATAAATTGTTGATTGCTATAAGTGGAGTAGCTGTGGTTTTGTTTGTGATTGTATATAGCCCAATAAGTTCATATTTAGGATTAATAGCTCTACCTATTAAGGTATTGATATCTTTACTTGGCGTTTCATTACTATACGCATTAACAGCTGAGATATTAAAAAAATTTTTCTATAAACATAATTCGTTTTCTAGAAAACAAAGTATTAAAAAATAATAATATTGTGACTGAAAATAGTTATGTTTTTTATGAAACAAAAGTATTAACTGTTATTAAGTAAATATTTTATGTTTTAGATTACGATTGAAATAATGGAAAAGAAATTTTCCATTATTTTTTTATATAATTGCAGATTAAACTTATAAATTATTTTGGTAAATTTAATTTCGTGATATAATATCATTAGTTAATTAATTAGAAGAAAGAAAATTAGTAGTTAAAAAATTTAAGGAAGATGTAATAATGAAAAACAAATATATAA
>PPYE01433113.1_pt1 | contig 18263 bp, 18 predicted proteins | sample 1559881 | NCBI WGS metagenome assembly PPYE01 (sample SAMN08240022, study PRJNA423297) | Human gut metagenome, whole genome shotgun sequencing project. | reverse complement strand
GTTTTCCATGGGCCCGGCAGCTGATTTGCTTCGCTGCGGGGTAATTCACCAAGAAAACCACCGGCTTTTCGGGGCGGCTGTGCAAAAGAAAAGAGCAAAACCCGCTTTTCTCCATTATACCAGACCGCAGGGCAAAATGCACTCAATTTCTGAAAAAACAGAGAATGGTATACGCCGGGGCTGGATAGGGGACAGCCTTTTTTCTGCTTGTCTTGAAGTTTTGATGAAATCAATATGAATGCGATAATTTCAAAAAAATATGTAAAACAGCTTGATATTTCTAGGAAAAGATGATAATATATAAAAAAAAACAAAATACATTTTGTGAAAAATGTCTTCCTGTTTCACGGCGGTCGCCTTTTTCTGTAGGATACAGCATAATTGGTCCTTTGCAATCCCATTTGGCGGCTTAAAGGTTCTTGCTTTTTTGAGATGGAGGTGGTTATGATGAAGAAGTAGGTTTGATATTATCATTTGTCATTTTTATGAACAAAGAAAAGTCGTGATTTCATGAAGAAAAAAGTAAAGTCTATTTTAGGTGTTGCAATTGCGCTGTGTCTGGTTAGTAGTTTTCCGGTTGTCCTGTCTGCCGCACAGGGCCGTTCAAGCTGGGGCACTTACATTGACTTTTGGACTGATGTTTTGAGAACCAATGTTGTGGAACTTGATTCAGACAGTGTGTCCCATGTGACATGGACGGGAAAAGAAATAAACTATGATTTTAAGTTGAAATTTACGGTGCAAACCGTAGAAGGTAAAAATGTTTCCGACCAACAATATCTCTATAGCGGAACCGATCTGAACAGAGAGCATACCTTTAATGCGAGCTGTATCCAAGGCCGAAGATACCAGCTGGTTGCCGCCAGAGAAAATATGTTTGATGATGCCATATATTGTACAGGCAACTGGGAACCGTAACGAAATTGTTTTTCGCCGTTGGAAGGTTTTCTGACGGCGAAAAACCTCCATAACAGGAGAATACTATGAAAAAGTATATCAATATTTATTCTTTATTAAGTTTTTTATGCTGCGGAGCGCTTTTATTTCTCTCCTGGGGATTATCCAGCAGAGTTTTTGAATACCTAATTTTCAACACACGAACGGAACTTGGCGGTTCTCAGGCGGCCTTTGAGATAAGTTTCGGGTTTTCCAATTGCATGATTGAGGGTTTTGCGATTATGCAGCTTGCACTGCCGTTGTTGGCGGTGTTTTGTGCCGGAAGCTTCTTCCGTCTTTGCACAGGCTATTACAACAATGCCAAGCCCAGAATTAAGCGGTATCACCGTTTTGTGGGCAAAGATATTTTGAAAATCTCTATGACGGCTTCTCTGGCGTTGTTTGGCGGTTTTTTAACCTTTTATCTATTCGGTCTGCTGACCCATCCGATTGTTGTGGACCCCAATTATTCCCGTTCCTTTTTAGGTGATGTCTTTGGAAACAATTTTTCCTGGCAGAATCCAGCGCTCTATTTTCTGCTGGAGGGCATTTACAAATATCTTTTGTTTCCCTTTGTATACTGCGCCTTTGCCTGCACGGTATATTGGTTCTTCCGAAAATATTATCTTAGCCTGCTCCTTCCATTGGGGTATTACGTTGTGCTTACCATTTTAGTGACAACGATTCGTCCTGCTTTTTACGAATCCGGGCTTTCCAGCATCTTTGATTTGTTTTCCCCCTCCCGAATGCTGATGATGGGCACCGAAGGAGAAAACGTCCCGTTTTATGCGCCGCTGATTTCCCTGATTCCTCCTGTGATTGCATCCGCAATCTTCTTTTGGAGGGGAAGCGTTTATGAAAAAAAATAGCCTGAAAATCCTTCTGCTCGGTGCGGTGGGCGGTTTTTCCTGTATCCTGTTTCACTCCGGAAGCTATGGTGGAACGCCCATTGCTTTGTATCAGCACCCCCTTCATATCCTGATTTTCTATTTGCTGTTTTTTGTGTTTCAGTCGGGGCTGTATTACGATCATTGCTTTTACGATATTCGTTTTCCCACCGTCTTTGCCTCGAAGCTGCGAAGGATGCTTCATTTGTCGTTGGGCGCAGTGTTTTATTTGGCGGTTTACTTTCTGTGCGCCTGTATATTGGCCTGGGGGCTCGGGGCGGAAGCCGTTCGCCTGTGTTTGGAGCCAAACCGTGTGCTGCTTTACCTGTCCACCTCCGCTTTGAATTTGACTATCCTCAATCTGTTGGCTGTCAATCTGTCTTTTCTTGTAAAAAAAGGCGGGGAGATTTTTGTGGAGGCGCTTCTTGTGGTAGGGGGGCTGGGGCTGTGCTATGGTGCGCCGGTGATTGTGCCTTATGTAACTGTGTGGTACTATGGGGTCTATCCAACGCTGGTTATCCACCCACTGCTTTTTGCGGTGGTGTATCTGGCTTATTTTGGACTTGCAGTCTTGGTGGGATATCTTCCCAAAAAAGATTTGCTCAGGAGGCCGTAAGCGATGAAGCGATTTGTCTACCTTATCCTGATCAGTACTTCCAGCTTTCTGACCCTGCTGAATGCCAAAAACTATTCTGAAGAATATTCAGATCTGATCCGAATTCTGTTTTTGGAAAAAAGCGCTTTTGAGGAATTTTCCTTTTCTCCCTTTCCTCTTATTGCGACGATGAATTATCTTTTTCTTTTGTCGTTGTCTGTGTTGTTTTTATCCTCCCGCAGCGCGGCGTTGGAAAAGTCGCTGTTTTTGCACCGATTTTCTTCCTGCGGCCGGTATTTGGGCTACTTATGTTTGAAAACCAGCGGCAATATATTGTTTTGCGTCCTTGGCATGACCTTGACGCCGCCATTGCTTGCGGTGATTTTTTCCGGCAGAGTCGATTTTGACCTGCAACTCTCATTGCTGCTTTTGCAATATGCCGTGCGGCAAGTTTTACTGCTTCATTTTGCCTTTGCCGTCAGCCTTGTTTCTCCTGCTGCCTTGGGCAGATATTTACCAGACATCATTGGTATTTTATTTCTGATGCTGCTGATTATGGCGGATGTGTTTCTGAAGATTCCCGCAGCGCTGCCGGAGATTCAGATGCCGCATATCCCCGTGATTTTTGCCGAGGTGCTGCTTCTCACACTGTTTTGGGCGGGATACGAAAAATATTTCAAACGCAAGGGCGAAAAACTTTAAGAAAGGCTGTGACGATTGTGATCGAACTGAAAAATATATCCAAAGGCTATCCGTCGGGGCTTCTATTCCAAGGAGTTGACTTTACGATTGAAACCGGGCGGTGCGTTGGTGTGATTGGCGAAAATGGCTGCGGAAAAAGTGTGCTGCTGAAAATCATCTGTGGCTTCACAAAGCCGGATTCTGGAGAAGTTGTTATTGACGGAGAAAAGTTGGGAGAGAAAAGAGACTTCATCCCGAATGCCGGAGTAATCATCAATTCTCCGGAATTTCTCCAAAGCTATACCGGATATGAAAACCTTGCTTTGCTGGCAGCAATTCGGAAAAAGATTGGAAAGCAGGAAATTCTTAAAGTTTTAGATCGAATGGGGCTTTCCGCAGCGGCCAAAAAGAAGGTGAAGCACTATTCCATGGGGATGAAACAGCGTTTGAGAATTGCGCAAGCAATCATGGAAAACCCGGATTACCTCATTCTAGATGAGCCGATGAATGCGTTGGACACAGATGGCATTGAAATTACTCATAATGTGCTCAAACAGTTTCAAGAAGACGGAAAAACGATTTTACTTACCAGTCATAATCTGGAAGACATTCAATCCCATTGTGATACCTTTTTGAAAATTGAGAAAAAATCGGTAAAGGAAGTTTTAAACTGTGTGGAAAACGGATAACACCAGCGAAAAGTTGGTTTAGTCAATGATTCAGGAGGCAGGCCCGGCGGAAAGAAGCGTCCGCTGGGCTTTTTTCGGTTTGCCTCAAAGCGGCGCCAAACTGGGGGACAAAACAATGCACTGTACTCTGCTCTTTCCTCTGATTTTGAAGTTACACCTGCCTTCGCCTGCAAAGTTCATTTTCTCACCTGAGAAATTTTCAGGGAAAACCGGTTGCTTTTTCCTCTCCCATGGGAGAGGAAGAAGTTTTTGAAATTTTATAATTTTTTGTTGACAAGCCTATGTTGGTATGTTATAAATATTCCAATGAAATCTACTGTTTTACTCCGTTTTGCCCGGAGCCTAGAAGGATTTCAAACTTTTGAGATTTCGCATGATCCCGCAGGAGGACAATACCATGGCAAATATTCGCGACCCCAAACATTGGAGCTTTGAAACCAAACAGCTGCACATCGGCCAGGAACAGGCGGACCCGGCTACCGACGCCAGAGCGGTACCCATTTATGCTTCCACTTCCTTTGTGTTTCCGGACTGCCAGCAGGCGGCGGACCGGTTCGGACTGCGGGATGCAGGAAACATCTACGGCAGACTGACCAACCCTACCCAGGATGTGTTTGAGCGGCGCATCGCCTCGTTGGAAAACGGTGCAGCGGCCCTTGCCACGGCTTCCGGTGCGGCGGCCATCCATTACACCATCAGCGCCCTGGCCAAAAGCGGCGAACACATTGTGGCCTCCAAGACCATCTACGGCGGCACCTACAATCTGCTGGCCCACACCCTGCCCCTGTCCAGCGGGATTACCACCACCTTTGTGGACCCCTACCGGGAAGGTTCCTTTGAGGAAGCCATTCAGGACAACACCAAGGCCATCTTCGTCGAGACCCTGGGCAACCCCAACTCCAACCTCATCGACCTAGAGGCAGTGGCTCAGACAGCCCACCGGCACGGCATCCCCCTGGTGGTGGACTCCACCTTTGCCACCCCTTATCTCATCCGGCCCATTGAGTACGGCGCTGACATTGTGGTTCACTCCGCCACCAAATTCATCGGCGGCCACGGCACCGCCATCGGCGGCGTGATTGTGGATGGCGGCAACTTTGACTGGAAGGCCTCCGGCAAGTACCCCTGGATCTCCCAGCCAAATCCCAGTTACCACGGCGTTTCCTTTGCCGATGCGGCGGGCCCGGCGGCTTTTGTCACCTATATCCGGGCCATTCTGCTCCGGGATACCGGCGCCACCCTCTCCCCTTTCCACGCATTTCTGTTTTTGCAGGGGCTGGAAACCCTTTCCCTGCGTCTGGAGCGTCATGTGGAAAATGCTCTGAACATCGTGGAGTATCTCAACCGCCATCCGCTGGTGGAGGCGGTGCACCACCCCTCCCTTCCCAGCGAACCCAGCCACCAGCTGTACCAAAAATATTTCCCTCACGGCGCCGGGTCCATCTTTACCTTTGAAATCAAGGGGGACGCCCAGACCGCCCAAACCTTCATCGACAACCTGGCCATTTTCTCCCTGCTGGCCAATGTGGCGGATGTGAAGTCGCTGGTGATTCATCCCGCCAGCACCACCCATTCCCAGCTCACCCCGGAGGAACTGCTGGACCAGGGCATCCGGCCCAACACCATCCGCCTGTCCATCGGTACGGAAAATGTGAAGGATTTGATCGCCGCTTTGGAGGACGCCTTTGCCGCCGTCCAATCCCGTTAACTTCTTCTTTGTTACGGCATCGGATCTGTTCCAGGGGGCCTTGGGTGACAGGGAGTCGTTCCGGGTACGGTTGTCCAAAACAAACGGGAAGGAATTTCTCAGCAGAGAGTCCTCTTCCACCGCTATTTTAAGACAGCAAACAGCAGCTTCATTCCGGCAATGCTCCTGTGTTTCAGGATGCTGTTGCGCTGGAGGAAGTATTGTTGAGCGTTAGATGCTTTGACGGCGTAAATAAGAATGATGGGTCATATTAACACAGCCGCCAACGTAACGGCTTTTTGTATGCCGTTTTTGTTGGCGGCCGGTGAATCACCGTCTATTTTCAAAGAGTTTATATTGTGAAACCGATTTTTCTCGGTGCGGGCCAAGGACACTCACGCCATTGTCCGCTTTCTTGCTCCGCTTTTCCGGTTAACAGGTCTGTGGCGGCGTCTGCAATATAGCCAAGGTAACTTCCAGCGGAGCTGTCGCCGCACAGCAATTTCCACATAAGGCCGCCAAAAAGATAGGACTGAGCAAATTCACGCCAGCTATGCAGTTCTTCTACAACCTTTTGGGAGAGATCCCAAAGAATGCCAACTGCTTCGCTTTCCGTGAGCCAACCTAAATAGCATCCCCAACGGGTCAGCATCGCTGCTCGGCCAATATCCCATCCAGCCATGAAGCCGGGGGCATATTCCTCTTTATACCGCTGTGCAAACCTCCATGCCCGCTCGGTAGATTCACGGTCCTCCTCGTCCATGGTTTCATCCATCAGTTCTTCCGGCGAAGATGCCTCACTGTATAGCTGATACCGGAGGATATACCCCTCCTGGGCTAAATAGCGGATCATATCCAGCAGATCGCTGCGGCCATTGATCCCCCAGGAGCGTCGTACAAGGGATACAATTTTTTGCTCCATGACAGGGATATGTTCCTCCACATCCATACTGTACAGATTGTGGTCGTTAAGGGTGGATAAAATACCGGACAGCAGGATGCCGAAGCGTTCCCATTTTACGTCATTTTTTTGGTAAGGGATGGGTTCTGGCTCAGGGATGGCTTCAAGCAGGGCCATGGTTTCTTCTAAAGTAGTATATAGGGTTTGCTCCAGTTCCAAATTAAATGCCAGGTCTTCTTCTTCGTCGGAATCCTCCATCTCCAGCATTTCCAAAGCTGCTGCAAGAACGCCCATATCTTCTCCAAACATTTGCCCCATCAAGTCCTCTGTAGTAGAGGCAGCAGCCTCAGCTACTTTCTCATTGATCATTTTTTGTAATTGTTCCTGGTTGGCGGCCATCTGCGCCATATCCTCAGCTCCGAATACCTGACCAAGAATTTCTACTTGCCGCTCCGTATTGGCATGAATCTGTTGTTCAACCTCAGCGGCAGATGCCGACGCCTCTTTTTCAGGGCTGGAGATTTCGATTTTATTCACCAGCTCTTCGCTTTTTTCAAACGTCTTTTTCATGGAATCGGCGGCCTTTTCTCTGGCTTGTTGCGCCCGTTTTCTAATTTCGTTTATATCCATTATTTTTTGTCCTCCTCATCAGGGGGAAGCGTATGCCATGCTGAAGGTTTTTGCCGGCGTGTCAACAGCTTTTTGATTTGCTTCCATATTGTTTCGATAAAATGAAACCACAGATTACCAAATATCAATACCGCCAAAAGAAACAGCAGGATCGCTCCGATTTCTCCAAATGGCATTATTCCCTCACTTTGTTGCAAACCGGTTCATAAAGAAGTCGGTAAAAGCGGCCAACTCCTCGTCCTGTGACACATAGACGTACCGTGTTTCGTCATCCAGCCAATCATAGGCATTGATACCCACATACCTTTTCTTGTCTGGGTAAATGATGAACGCATCGGTAGGGTACTTGTTGCGATAGGCTTTCAAAATTTCAGAGCGGCGATAGTAGGTGGGATCGCCACAGCCGGAAAGATCCGGTACCGTGGGAACCACTACAATCGTTTGACTGGCTTCGTTCCAGCCTACAATTAAATTTCCGATTTTTGTTTTACTTCCATGAACAAATCCATAATTGAAACGGCTTACATCCTCGGTATATCCGAAAATCAACCTATAATTGTCCCCGCCTTCAACCACCTGGTTAAATAGAGCACGCATTTTCTTTGCATTTCCATTGCTCTTTTCCATATCAATTTCCGGCCCTTGAAACAACCTGCTGAAAAAACCCATGCTTTTTTCCTCCTGACTATTTAATTTGGAAAGGGAACGGCGATCAATTTATTCCTTGGACAAAACGCACTGCATCTCTGCCAGACTCAGGCCGCGGATCAAGAGGTAGTCACCTCTTGTTTCTAAAATGTAAGGCTGCAGCCGTTGCAAGGCTTTGTGATACTCCAAAAAGCCCAGGTTTTCCTCTTGTGTTAAGCTGAAAAAAGTCAGCGCCCACAGCGAAACCGTTTCTCCTTCCATTTCGTATAGCGTTTCTGGCGCCACTGGCAGGATGGTATCCACAGTTTCCGAAAAGGTAAAGCTAACCATTAAACCACCGTTTTCCAATTCAAATACATTGGGGTTGGCTTCATAGGCTTGGGACCACATATCATTAGATTCTGTGTTGCCAGAATTGTCCGTTCCCATTTCAAATAACAAGTGTTGGTGAACAACGGCATTTCCTTTTTTGATGTATTGAATGGATTCGGCTCCGCCAAATGCCAAAGCCGGGGCAAAGAAAAAGATTTCATTTTCTGCAAGGCCGCCATGCTTAACAGATGCCTGTTGGAATAAGTCCACTGGCAAAAATTGTTCCGCAAAGGGTTCAGCGGGAAGGATGTGCTCAAAAAAATCGGAAAAACCGGTGGAAAAGCTGCCCGACCTGCGGTAGTGAATATCAAGAAGACATATATCGTCGGCGGTTTCAGATAGTTTGCGGTAAATAAAAAGCGTTCCGAATCCGGTCATCAAAATGGGGAAACAATCTTCCTGCTGCCCCAGCCAAAGTGTGAGCGTATCAACATAATCCGTAGGATCTATTATTTTCAGCAATCCCCCGCCATAGTTTCCGAAGCCATATTTCTTCCAAAAGGCAAGGAGTTCTTCAGGCAGCTTCCCTTGAAATTGCGCCAGCTTTTCAGCGGTTGGCTTTCGCAAGTCATTCCCTGGTGGATATTTGTTTAAAAACAGATCAAATACCTTCATCGTGGATTCTCCTTTGCTTTTTTTCGTTCTTCTAACCATAAAATAAAAATAAATTTCAAGAATTGTTTTTATTTTGAGTTGAGTAAAATCCGTCTGAATATGACCTGATACATAATATCCGGACGGATTTTTCCTTTCCACCCATTAAGGCGTGGGATCTGTTTTCAATTTTTCCAAGGCATCCACAATCGCATTCAGTTGAAAATCAACCGTTTCGTCAGCGGCTTCAGGCACAAACAAGGGAAGCGTATCGGGAATCGCTCTGCGTATCACCATTGCGGTCAAACTTAAATTTGTAAATAGATTGATCCTTGCCGCATCTGCCCTGATTCCGAAGTTTTTTAAAATTTCTCCAAAAAGGCGAAGTTGCTTTTGGCGGAACACTTGATAGCTTTCCTTGGACAGGCGCTTGAAAATGAGCTGCTGTTCTTCGATAGTTAAAACAGCAATTCCATTTTTTTCTCCGTAACAACAGGCGTGGAGAAATTGCTTTACTGCGTCACGCCAGCTTAAAGCAGGATCGGCCATTAAAGTTTGTACATACTTAATGATTTTGGGCTGTTGTAAGTAAAGTGTTTCAACAATCAAATCTTCTTTGGTTGCGAAAAAAGAGTAGAAGAAAGTTCGTGAAATGCCTACTTTTTTATACACCTGCTCTACGGTTGTGTGCTGTATGCCTTGTTTTGCCATCAGCTCAAGCCCAACTGTTATCAACGCCGTTTTGATACGAGCTCGATCTTCTTCAGAATAAGCAACTTTGGGCAATTCATCACCTCCTAAAAATAAAAACAAATCTTGAATATTGACTTTATTTTACCACATTGAATGAAATAATGCAAGGGGAAAATCGGAAAGTGCTGACAATTTTGCACAATGATGTTGCCGGAGACTGCACATCTTGGCAAGCAGGGCAGGTACGGCTCCACTTGCCTGTTTTTCCAATTCTGCCTTGGGGCCATTTTCGCTTTTGGCCCTTTAGACCCTTTCCGTGGTTTGGCGTCAAATTGGCGCACAACCTTGAATTTTCATCCTTTTCCCACCTTGATTTTGCAAGTCGACCCATCTTATCCTGCAAAATTCACTTTTCTATTTGGGAAACTTCCGGGAAAAACCGGTTTTCCCTGCATGAATGTGAGCAAAATGTTTCCAAAATGAAAATAATGCCAGAGAAGGATTGATTCTTTCCTGCAAATTGTCTATAATAAGGGAGTACGCAAATCCTGTATTTGCGCAGATACGATTGTAAAGGAGTTAAGGTACCATGCTGACGAATAACCAAAATGTTCTCAAGTGGGTAGATGAAATGGTAGCCCTCTGCAAACCGGATAAAGTGGAGTGGATCGACGGAAGCGAAGCCCAGCTGAAGGCCCTTCGGGACGAAGCCATCGCCACCGGCGAAATGGAAGCCCTCAATGAGGAAAAACTTCCCGGCTGCCTGCTGCACCGCACCAAGCCCAACGACGTAGCCCGGGTGGAGGGACGGACTTTCATCTGCTCCCGCAAAGAAGAGGACGCCGGTCCCACCAACAACTGGTGCGACCCCAAAGAAATGTACGCCAAGCTGACCCCCATGTATGACGGTGTCATGAAGGGACGGACCATGTATGTGATTCCCTATTCCATGGGCCCCATTGGTTCCCCCTTGGCAAAAGTCGGCGTGGAGCTGACTGACTCCATCTATGTGGTTTTGAATATGGACATCATGACCCGGATGGGCGCACAGGCTTTTGAAAACCTGGGCGACACCAGCAACGACTTCGTCCGCGGCCTGCACTCCAAGGCAGACGTGGACCCGGAAAACCGCTACATTGTCCAGTTCCCGGAAGACAACACCATCTGGAGCATCAACTCCGCTTACGGCGGAAACGTGCTGCTGGGCAAGAAGTGCTTTGCGCTGCGGATTGCTTCCTACCAGGGCAAGAACGAAGGCTGGATGGCGGAACACATGCTGATTTTGGGCCTGGAAAATCCCCAGGGCGAAGTCACCTATATCACCGCCGCCTTCCCCTCTGCCTGCGGCAAGACCAACCTGGCCATGCTGGTGCCTCCGGAAATCTACCGCAAGCAGGGCTACAAAGTTTGGACTGTTGGCGACGACATCGCCTGGCTGAAGCCCGGTGAGGACGGACGGCTGTACGCCATTAACCCGGAAAACGGCTTCTTCGGCGTGGCTCCCGGCACCAACGAAAAGAGCAACCCCAACGCCCTGGCTTCTACTAAGAAGAACACCATCTTCACCAACGTGGCCCACAATTTGGACGACAACACCGTTTGGTGGGAAGGTCTGGACAAGAATCCTCCGGAAAACGCCATCGACTGGATGGGCCGTCCCTGGAACGGCAAGGAAAGCACCGAAAAGGGCGCCCACCCCAACTCTCGGTTCACTGCTCCGGCAGAAAACTGCCCCTGCATCAGCCCTGAGTTCAACAACCCCAAGGGTGTGCCGATCTCCGCTATGATCTTCGGCGGCCGTCGGGCCAAGACCGCTCCCCTGGTGTACCAGTCCTTTGACTGGAAGCACGGCGTGTTCGTGGGCTCCACCATGGCCAGCGAAACCACCGCTGCCGCTACCGGCGCCGTGGGCGTGGTTCGCCGTGACCCCATGGCCATGCTGCCCTTCTGCGGCTACCACATGGGCGACTACTTCGCACACTGGCTGGAAATGGGCGAAAAGCTGGGGGACAAGGCTCCCAAAATCTTCAACGTCAACTGGTTCCGTACCGACGACGAAGGCCATTTCATTTGGCCCGGTTTCGGCGACAATATGCGGGTGCTGATGTGGATTGCGGCCCGCTGCAAGGGTGAAGTGGACGCCAACGTCACTCCTCTGGGTTATGAACCCAAGCCGGAAGACATCAACATCGAAGGCCTGGACGACATTACGCTGGACACTGTAAAGGGTCTGCTGGACGTGGACGTGAACCTGTGGAAGGAAGAAGTGGCCGGCATTAAGGAATTCTATGCCAAATTCGGCGATAAGCTGCCTGCGGAACTGAACAACCAACTGGCCGCTTTGGAAGACCGTCTGAACAAGGCGTAATCCAAAAGGAATTCCAAAACCTTGAACGAAAAGAAGCAGGAGCGTTTCGGCGTTCCTGCTCTTTTTATAATGAATCGTGAAGAGTGAATAATGAATCATTATGGTTGATTCTCCCTGCGGTGGAATCTTTCATCAAAAGAAAAATTCTTTCTTATATTTCAATAATTTCAAATTTTTCTTGTTTTTGTGGAAAATACCTTTTCCTTGTTTTCCGATGGAAGATTTGACGTCAGCCAAATCAACCTGAATTATTCACTCTTCATTTTTCAATATTCACTATTCATTTTATTTGCGGGAGGAAGTCTATGCCCAATCAAATTGCGTCCTTGGTCCGGCCGCTGCTGGACTGGTTTTCCGCCTGCCAGCGGATTCTGCCCTGGCGGGAAAATCAAGACCCGTACCGGATATGGGTCAGCGAAATCATGCTCCAGCAGACCCGGGTGGAGGCGGTGATTCCCTACTACCACCGGTTCTTGCAGCGCTTGCCTAACATCCAAGCCCTGGCGGACTGCCCGGAAGAGGAACTGCTCAAGCTCTGGGAGGGACTGGGGTACTACAACCGGGTGCGGAATCTGCAGAAGGCCGCTAAAGTGATGGTGGCGGAGTACGGGGGAGAGTTCCCCCGGACCTGGGAGCAGGTGCGCTCCCTGCCCGGTATCGGGGACTACACCGCCGGAGCCATCTGCTCCATTGCCTTTGACCAGCCTACCCCCGCCGTAGATGGCAACGTGCTGCGGGTGCTCAGCCGCATCACCGACGACCACCGGGACGTGACCCAAAATGCCGTGAAGCAGGACTTTACCGAACAGCTGCGGCAGGTGTACCCCCAGGGCCGCTGCGGGGACTTTACCCAAAGCCTCATGGAGCTGGGAGCCATTGTCTGCCTGCCCAATGGAATGCCATTGTGCGACAAATGCCCGGTGCGGGAAATGTGCCTGGGCTATGAGAGAAACACCTTTTTGGAGCTGCCGGTAAAGCCCCCCAAAAAGGCCCGGCGGAAGGAACAGCGCACCATCTTGATTCTGTCCTGTCAGGGGAAGTACGCCCTGCAAAAGCGGCCGGACAAGGGCCTGCTGGCAGGGCTGTGGGAGTTTCCCAACCTGGAGGGGAAGTACACCAAACCCCAGCTGTCCGCTTGGCTGGCAGAACAAGGGATGGAGTCGTTGGAAATCACTGCCGGGGAAAAGGCGGTACACATTTTTTCCCACATAGAATGGCATATGAGCAGCTTTCACATCCGCCTGGCCGACCCTGCCCCCCGGTACGCCTGGGCGGATCGGAAGGAACTGGAAGAAATTTACTCCCTGCCCAGCGCCTACAGCGCCTTTCTGGGGCCGATTTTGCGGGGGGAAGGGCAACAGACCACCTTCACTGGCCTGCTGGACGGGGAGGAATGATTTTCCATTTGGAAAAACATCGGCTTTGATGACTGTGTTAGATGCGAAGGAGGATTCTAGGCAAGTGGAAATTCGTCAAGAGCGCCCGGAAGAACGCCGGGCAGTGGAAACTTTGGTGCGGGAAGCCTTTTGGAATCAGTATGCGCCGGGCTGCATGGAGCACTACCTGCTCCATATCCTGCGCAGCCATAAGGACTTTGTCCCACCCCTGAATCTGGTAGCGGAACTGGAAGGGGAACCGGTGGGGCAGTGCGCCTGCGTCAAGGGAAAGCTCTGGGGGGACGATGGGGCGGTCTGCACCGTGCTGACTTTGGGACCCATCGCCGTCCGCCCGGACTTTCAGAACCGGGGAATCGGGGGAAGGTTGCTGGCCCGCACCGCAGAAATCGCCAAGAGGCTGGGGTACCCGGCCATTTTCCTAACCGGGGACCCGGCCTATTATTCCAGATACGGGTACCTGCCCGCAGAGCAGTTTGGCATCCGCAACGGGGAAAACTGCTATGCGGCGGCCTTGCAGGTGCTGCCCCTGAAAGAGGGCGCCCTGACCCCGGGGCGGTATGAAGAAAGCGGGGCCTATCTGGTGAAAGAACAAGCCGCTCTGGACTTTGACCAGCAGTTTCCGAAAAAAGAAACGCGGACGGGTACCCCTTCCCAGCTTCGGTTTTTGGAGCTGGCGGGCCGGGTGCGCCCGGCGGAGTAAGGGGGCGGCGGCCAACTTTCTCGGAAATTTTACCCGAATTTTACCTTTCCCCTCTGGCCTTGCTCCCCTTGGTTTGGTATACTGGATACAAACGAACCGGCCGGGCCGGAAAGGAGCAGACAGATGGGACAGGGATTGATTTTAGTGCATTCCAAATATGGGGCCGCTCAAAAATACGCCGGGTGGCTGAAGGAAAAGACCGGTTTTCCGGTGCTGGAAGCCAAGCAGGCCGGCCGGGAACAGCTGGCCGGGCCGGACACCATCATCCTCATGGGCGGGGTGTACGCTTCCGGCATTGGGGGCATGGGGGTTCTGCGCAAGCACTGGGATCTGCTGGACGGCAAAAAGCTGGCGGTGTTTGCGGTGGGGGCTTCCCCTTATGAGGAGGGAAACCTGACCCTGCTCAAGCAGCGCAACCTCCGCCCGCCTATGGAACAGGTGCCCTGCTTTTACGGCCGGGGCATCTGGGACTTGCAGGTCATGAGCCTGGTGGACCGGACCATGTGCAAATTGCTGCAAAAATCGGTGGCAAAAAAGCCGGAAGGGGAGTGCCAGTCCTGGGAACTGGCTCTGCGCCAAGCCGGGGAGAACCGGGCGGACTGGACTCACCCGGACTATTTGCAGCCGGTGTTGGAGTGGCTGGAGAAAAACTAAAACATAAAAGTTTTTGGTGAGAAACACGCCGAAGGCTTGTTTCGTTTTTCTGCAAAAAGCTGGTGGGGTCGAATCCCATGCAGTGGATTCTAGGGTGGCAACGAAACGTCCTAAGACGTTTCTAAGTCCCATCTTGACGGCCAAAAGTCCGGCCGTCATTTTGCTTCGCAAAAACCGATGGAACTTAACCCCTGCAATGAAGATTCCTTTATATTCAAAAGTTCTTTTGCCTTGCTTTTGTAAAAAAGTTGTGGAAACAGCAAACAGGAATCCGCCCGCCCAACGGCGCAGAGCCGAGGGCGGGTCAATCCGGAAACATCGGAATCCTTTTTCAATACACTGACGCCTTTCGAGCTCTCGAAGGGCGTTTTTTTATTTTGTCCGGAAGGGGCGGCGCTGCTTTCCGTTGGGGCGCTTGAATGGGGTTCAAGCGTACCAAAACGGCTTTTTTTCTGCTGGGGCTGCTTTGTTTCAGCCTGAAAAAATCATGGTTTTTCTCTTAAAATCTTGCAAATCCAATTTATTTTTCGGAAATTTGCCCTGTTTCGTGCCATTTTCCCCCCTTTTTTCCCTATGGGTGAAAGGGGGGATTCCATGAAACCCATGAAGGAATCGGAAGCGCTGTTTTGCAGCCACTACCTCCGCTGCCGCAACGTCCGGGAGGCCGCCTCCCTGGCGGGACTTCCCGGCGGGGAAGGGGAGGGGTACCGGCTGCTGGGGCAGAGGCGGGTGCAGCGCCGGTTAAACCAAACCGGTTTTGAACCGCTGCTGGAGCTGGCTCAGGCGGGGCTGCGGCGGCTGGCCTTTGGCAGCAACGCCGACGGCATCCGGCTGGCCCTCACTCCGCCGGAGCAGGCCCTGGAGCAGCTGGAGCACTGGGACCTGTTCGGGGTCAGCGCCGTGAAGCGGGGCAAGGACGGGGGCGTGGAGGTGCAGTTTTACAACCGCTTTGAGGCTCTGGAACTGCTCTGCCGCCTGGGCCAGGAACAGGAGCAGGCCAAGGACGGGCTGAGCTTCTGCCGGGCTTTGGAAGCCGCCGCCGGGGAGGGGGAGGAATGAACTCCCTGACCCGCTTTTCCAAAAAACAGAAACAGCTTCTCACCTGGTGGTGCCGGGAAAGCCCCTACCGGGACTGTCAGGCGGTAATCTGCGACGGGGCGGTGCGCAGCGGAAAAACCTTCTGCATGGGGCTGAGTTTTGCCTGCTGGGCCATGAGCCGGTTTACCGGGGAAAACTTTGCCCTCTGCGGCAAAACGGTCAGCGCCCTGAAGCGCAACCTCACCGACCGGCTGCTGGAACAGCTGAAAAGTTTAGGCTTCGGGGTGGAGTACCGGGTGAGCCAAAGCCGGTTCACCCTTCGCTGCCGGGGCCGGGAAAACCGGTTTTTCCTCTTCGGAGGCAAGGACGAATCCAGCGCTTCCCTGATACAGGGCATGACCCTGGCAGGGGTGCTGCTGGACGAGGTGGCCCTCATGCCCCGCTCCTTTGTAGAGCAGGCCCTGGCCCGTTGTTCGGTGGAGGGCAGCCGGTTCTGGTTTAACTGCAACCCGGAAGGCCCCAGCCACTGGTTTTTCCGGGAGTGGGTGAGCCAGGCCCAGAAAAAGCACGCCTTGCACCTGCACTTTACCATGGAGGACAATCCCTCCCTTTCCCCGGCCATGCGGCAGCGTTACCGGGAGCTTTATCAGGGGGTGTTTTACCGGCGGTTTGTGCTGGGAGAGTGGGCGGCGGCCCAGGGGCTGGTGTACCCCATGTTCGAAATGTCCCGCCATGTGTTTACGGATGCGCCGGGGGTGGCAGGAAGATATGTGTCCTGCGACTACGGCACCATCAATCCCATGTCTATGGGGCTTTGGGGACAGCAGGACGGGGTGTGGTACCGGCTAAGGGAATACTACTACGATTCCCGCCGGGAAAACCGCCAGCTCACCGACCAGGAGTATTTAGCTGCTTTGGAACAGCTCATCGGCACTCATCCGGTGGAGGCAGTGATTATCGACCCCAGCGCCGCCAGTTTTTTGGAGTGCGTCCGGCGCACCGGGCGCTGGAAGGTACTGAAAGCCAAAAACCAGGTGCAAGACGGGATCCGCCGGGTGAGCAGTTTGCTGGGCCAGGGACGGCTGAAATTCCATGTGAGCTGCACCGACACCATCCGGGAGTTTTCCCAGTACGTTTGGGAGGATTCCGGCCAGGGGGAAGCCCCCAAAAAGGAGCACGACCACGCCATGGACGACATCCGCTACCTGGTAAGCACCCTGGCGGACCGGGGGGAAGGGGCCTTTTTTGTGGCCAGCAATCCCCGTCCCGCCCCACAAGAAGGAGGAGGATTCTTTGCGAAAACGAACAAAGGCACATGATTCCCGCTGGGGGATCATCCAAACCCGTCCCCGTCCCCTGTGGGCTGGAGAGGGCAGCGTATCCCTGGCTCCCGCCGCCTATCCGGTGCTGCTGGGGATCCGCCAGGCCATCCCCATGGTGGACGCCGCCTTGCGGCGGCTGGTGCGGCTGGCGGGGGGTGTGAAGATCACCTGTGGGGACCCCGGCATTCAGCAGAGGCTGGAGGAGTTTTTAAGCCGGGTGCCGGTCAACGGCATCAACCACGGCCTGGGCAGCTTTCTGGACGGCCATCTGGACAGCATGCTCACCTACGGCAACGGGGTGGGGGAGATGGTCACCGATGAGTCCGGCACCCAGATTCTGGGGCTGTTTAACGCCGACCCTTCCATCCTCCGGGTGAAGGAGGACAGCGACCCCCTGGAACCGGACTTTCTGGTGCAGCAGGGGGTGGAGTACCGGCCGGTGGAAAATAAACAGTGGCTGCTCTACTCCGCCCACGACCCCGCCCCGGGACAGATTGTGGGCCGCAGTGTGCTGGAAGGGCTGCCCGCCGTCAGCGAGACTTTGACGGTGATTTTCCGCAGCATCCGCAGCAACTTTGAACGGGTGGGGAATGTGCGCTACGCCGTCACCTACCAGCCTACCGCCGAGGACCAGCCCTACGCCGGGGAGCGGGCCAGGCAGATTGCCCGGGAGTGGAGCCGGGGGATGGAGAGCGCCGCCCAGGGGCAGGTGCAGGATTTGGTGGCGGTGGGGAACATCTCCATCAAGGCTATCGGCAGCGACAACCAGATTCTGGACACCGAAATCCCGGTGCGGCAGCTGCTGGAACAGATTATCGCCAAGCTGGGGGTCCCCCCCTTTCTGCTGGGGCTGAGCTGGTCCACCACCGAGCGGATGGCACAGCAGCAGACCACCATTCTGGCCAGCGAGCTGAGCTACTACCGCCGTCTGCTGGAACCGGTGATCCAAAAGATCTGCCGCACCTGGATGGGGCTGAACGGGGTGTATTCCCCGGTAACCCTGGAGTGGGAAGCGGTGGATTTGCAGGATCAGCTGCAACAGGCTCAGGCGGAGTACTACCGGGCCAGGGCCCAAGAAATCACGTCACAGGAGGGAAATCCATGAAAGAAGGAACCATTCTCACCCAAAAAGGGGAGTTCGGGCTGGAGGATCTGGAGCAGATTAACCGCTACACCCGCCGCCCCCTCACCGCAGCGGAGGTGTACGCCTTCCCCTTAGTCCTCTGCGACAACGAAATCGACCGGGACCAGGAGGCCTTTACCAAAGCCGCCCTGGAAACCCTGGCGGGGCTGTTTTTGGGGAAGACCGGGCTGTTCGACCACCAGCACACCACCCTCCACCAAACCGCCCGGATTTACCACACCGAAGTGGTGGAGCACCCGGACCGGGTCACCCGCTGCGGAGAGGTGTACTGCACCTTAAACGCCAAGGCCTATCTGGTGCGCTGCCCGGAAACGGAGGGGCTGATCC
>PPYE01107175.1_pt1 | contig 18275 bp, 28 predicted proteins | sample 1559881 | NCBI WGS metagenome assembly PPYE01 (sample SAMN08240022, study PRJNA423297) | Human gut metagenome, whole genome shotgun sequencing project. | reverse complement strand
CCCCTATTTGGTCTTAAGCGGTTTTGCATCTTCTCTATATCGTCATCACACTTAACACTCTCTATATCACCCATCTTACAACACTCCTATAAATACAAAAGAACCCGCCACTTAGGACGGGTTCCAAAACGGATATATCTGACGGTGAGGGCTTACCAGGTTGACTTTACAACACCGTCAGTATCTTTATTTTACCATACTCTCACTTATAATCTTCACCTTCAATGTTTGTCCATAAAATATCGTTCTGACTATGCCATTCGTTATACCACAGTTCCATCGTCTTGCTGAATTTCATCTCTGCGTATACAGCACCAACAAGTCCGCCCAGAACCATTGTTACAATGCTACCAATGATAAAACCCCAAAGCGCACACATTACAGTTCCTTTCTTTTATCCACCATATCGAAGAACACCATTCCAAGGATAGCTATACCATGCATCAACACAAATCTCTTTTCCAGTTTGGTCACCCGTACGCCCACCATAGACGTCGCCCAGTTCATTAATATGAGCAGCAACGTTTTGTTGGTTTCCAATATACATTTCAGTGTGCGCATTTATGTTTAGTAGAATATCACCACGCTGCAATTCATCAACGCTATTACCCATTCCTGCGTGCCATGTCCATCCAGCATTCGTGAATTGTTGAACCATTGTTTGCGTGTTTCCGTATGGCGAAGAACTATATACGTTGAATCCTGCTTTTTTAGCGGAGTATAACAGTAGCGAGCTACAGTCATAGTCTGGCCCCCATCGACTGCCCCAATCATAGCCATGTGAATCGTCGTTTGCTATATCAATAGCATAATTAACCATTTTTTCAACTTTTGGGTCTGATGCTACGCTGCCGCCACCACTGTTTATATTAGTGCTTGACAGCTTATTGAAGACGTGAGTTTTACACCAACTTGAACGGGTTCGATTTCGGATTTGCTGCGTATCCTCCCATGTTCCCTTTGGTTGAAATCTATAGAAATCAAAGTCGTTGAAATAAATCCATCCATCTGTTCCAACTGTGCCGATATAGGAACATATGCTTCCATCGACTTTAGTTGCTTCAATCTTAACAGTTGTCATCGTGTCCACCTCATAATGTCTCGTACCCAACCTTTGATTTTTTGGTTCTCGAATCGCATATTTCCGCATTCATAAGCAGCCTTGAATAAGCGGATTCCAGCTCCTTGGAACTGTCCCGAAAGAATGAGCCTGTTCGGTTGATGGTCTTGCGTCGTTGCCGAATACTGTATTTCGCAATTGGGGTCATAGTTCGGGGAGCAATAGAATGTGTTGTACTTAGGGTCGAACCATACACCAATAGGTTTCTCATGGAACCATAACACGAACTTCATTTTCGCATTCTTAGGCTTCTTCGCAATAAACGTGTCATCATCCAAGAGAGTTTTATTTTGGATAGCGTAATCGCGATAGCGGCTATCCCCAACAACATGTGAATAGAATCGACTTTGCATTTTTGATTCCGCGACTTCTGGCGATACAACATTTTGAATGAGCACATCCTTATTGCGAAATACCTTGATTTTTCCTGGTTCTGGCAATGTCAATCCGAATTCATCGAAATACGGGTTGTTCGTTGATAGTGCGTTTGCTAGAAACCAAACTCGAACATCTCGCTCACGTGCTATAGTCTCGTAATACTCGAAGAACTTTGTTACTTCGTCGAATAAGTAATGCGGTGCGCCTATACCTCGCTCGTCAATAATGAACTCGTCGAAAAGAATATCGGTAACACCTGGAAATGGCGTTGATTTCAATTTCATCGCCGTAGTTAGCGCATGGGCGTAACCACCTATCTCTTTATCGATGAATAGTTTGTCCGATTCGACTTTGAACTCCCTGTTGCTCATGAATGGTGATATATCGTCCCAAAATTGGCCGTCTCGCTGCGTAGTTAGCTTTTTAAGCTCTTCCTTGGTTCGGCGCAAATATGTGAATTGGCTTCCATTTTTGATGAATTGCTTTGCGAAGTCATATTTGGCACCGAACGACTTGCCTGTTCCTCGACCTCCACAGATGAAATTGAACAGGCAGTTATATGATTTAGGGACGTTTATGTCCCAATATTTTTGAAAGTTAGGTTTCATGTGTCCTCCTGAATATGAAATAGCCCGCCCGCGCCATGTGAGGATGTAAATCAAAACATAGCGTTGCAGGACGGGCTACCGTTACCAGGATTGTTGAAGGTGTGCGGCTCATGGTGCTACCCAGAAAACCACTCCGCACCTTATCAGGGTGAGCATCGGATAATGGTACTTGCACGGTAACTTCAAGTCCCGATGGGACTATTATCCTCTAATTCTTTGTGTTAGTAAATAGCTTCACAATCTCTTCATTTTCTAAATCGGGATTGATTTTAATGATGTTCTCCAAAATGCTCACGACTTCCATAGCGAATATCAATACGCAAGCTGGAATAACAAGGGGAACGTTGAATCCTAAATCAGGCACATGCATGACGAATATTTCTATGCACCATGCCAGCACAATACACATGACGAGAGAGCATTTATGGAAAAGCCCTTCTCGCATCTTCGTCGAAGATACTTCACGGTTCTTAATCGCAGCAATGAAACCGCTGATTACATCGAACAGCATCAAGCATATGCAAGCGATAATCGCCCATGCCATAGCATCCGTAATCCCCAATAAAGGGAAACTCAAATCCATCTCATTTCCTTTCAATCGTGATTTTGTATTCGCCGTTTTCTAGCACAGAAACGCTAATCCCAGTATCACTGGAATAATTATCGCCACTTGCGCTATCAGTTTCATTATCTCCCAGCGCATAAGCCCTCCACTGCTTCTCGGTTCCATAGAACAGCGAGCAGTCAAGGTTTCCATTGTAACCGCTCACTCGTCCATCAGAGCAGAATTGCCAGGCAACCACATTGCCTTCTGCTTCAGGGCATTCCCAGCTTTCGGCCATATCAAAGCTCGGGGAGGTAACAGACGGGTATTCAGCCACCCATCTTGCGCAGTTCGGTTCCACTACGCCTTGGTTGAATCTCCATGGGTTGCCATATATCCACGGCCATACGTGTGTGCTTGAATACACCTCTGCAACAAATTCATTAACCCAATCAACACTTTGGTTGCCCTCCCAGTCAAGCACGGGGATGCCGTGTTCAAAATAGTTAATGGTATTTTGAATGAAGTGCGTCGCTTCTTCAATTGCATCCCCACTGCCTGCGAAATGGTAGAAGCCCCAACTCTTTCCAGCGTTTATGCACTGCTGAATCCACCCGTCGCAGTACTGGTCAACGAAAGTAGTGCCCTCGGTGGCCTTGCACACAACGCCGTCCACATTGGGAAGAAGGGCAGGGAGGTCGATACCTCCCTGCCAGTTCGATATGTCTATGAACCTAACCATTACTCGATAACCACTACCCCGAATGAACGGTCTGAAACATCAGGCTGAATGTTCTTTAGGTTATTCAAGGAATACTGATTGCGCAAGCAAAGAACGCCACCATACATATCCACCAACCTATGTCCGCCTGTCGTGATGTCACTTGCAATCTCGGTATATAATGTGAGCGGTGCGCCAACGGCTCGGAACAACGCTGCCTGCTTCGCATTCGCGAGATTGTGGAATGCAGCGGACGCTCCATAGAATGTCGCGCCGCCGCGTACTTCGAATCCGCCTACCGTTTTTTCATTGAGATTAACTTCCGTGTATTTCGGAAGGAAGATGATATACGGAGTTGAAGCTAGCATATTAAGACGGAAAAGCGTAGTAGGATGACCCAATTCCGTCATAGCCGCACCAATGTCAACCGTATTGCCAACGGTAACACTTTTAATCGGGTTTCCATCCTCGACCTTAGGGATTTCCGTCAGATTGTCGAATACGATGTTAACACTTGCATTCCAGCCACCATTCGGGTAGCCCTGCGACATTTGCCCTTGCAGCTCCACGCTCCATACGGCGGGAGAAACATACGTAGAATAATTGCGAATCAACGGGTTATTGTGCATCCAGAGTTTGCCATCATACAAAGTCACCTGCTCGATTTCTTCTCGCCAAATGCAATTGAGGGTGTCGGCAATCGGGACTGTCTTGATGTAATGCAATTCGCCGTCATACAGATTGAAGCAATTCGAGCGAGAAGAAATGAATACGTCGTATTCCTTGTTGTAGCTCATTGCCTGCTGCATTGAATTCGAATATGCAGTGTTGTTAGGCAATTCAACAGAGCCGATAAGCGTTTTCTTGGTGCAAGACTTGTTGACGTAATAGAATTGCGTCAAGTATTCGGTCGCCCAATAATAATGCTCGTCGTCATCCTTGTAGTGTCCGAATCCCCAACATGCTTCATCCATGCCGAATTGGCCGCTGTCGATAGTCCTGGCAAGAGAAAGATTTCCTCCATTCACTTTCAAGAAGTAAATCAAATTACCTCTCGACGTTTTGGAAGAACCAGCACAAATAAGCTCTCCATTGTAATAGCTCATACTGTTGCCGTGGAATGACGGGTCTCCAAGGTCAATGACTGTAACAGTGTCGCCAGTTTCGACGTTGAACAGTGCCACGCGGGATTTGGCATCGCCATAGTAATAAACAGCGTAGTATTTATCGCCTACTGGGCAACCACCTTGCCAGTTTTCATCAGATGCAATATGCGCTCTGAACTTTCCATCGGCGTTGGAAATCCTGTCAGCAATCAAGTTTCGCTTGTCCGATGCCTTGATGCCATCAACGGCAGTATCCAATAAGTCTACTCGACCATCGAGGACGTTAATCGTCTCGCCTTGGGTTTCTACCTTAGTATTCAAAGCATTAACAGAATTGCCGAGATTCTCGGTCGTCGATTTCAGGGTCTCGATTGTCGCGCCTTGCTGCGTTTGGGTATTTTCGAGCGTAGCGACTTTCTTCGAGTATTCCCTTACTTCATGACGGTACTGCTCGATTTGCGCGTTGTAGTTGCCAGTCTGCGCCCAGAATTCCTCATTGGTGATATCGATTCCGATAGGGACGTATTGCATCGATGTGAATGAATTGCCCTGGTGTAGAACAATGGTCAGCGGCTCGTATTCACGCTCGCTCGACCATTGCGCTGGGTTTGCGAACAGCGGTACGTAACGCGCCCCGACGTATTGGGTAACGCCCTTCGCTATTCCCTGCGCTGCATCTTTCAAGGAAGTCGCTTTCTGCAATTCCTGCGCAACGACAGCCTTGATTACATCCATTGTGTTTTTGTCGATTGCCATGGTTTACCCTTTCTTTAAATCGTGTCTGACATGACGGAAGCGTCATAGCCAGTATTATTGATTACACCCTGGCCGTTGACCTCGCATCGAAGAATCAATCGTCCATATTCCTCGGTGCCGTAAATCGCGCCAGTGTCGAATTGCACATCCTCCCACGTTGAAGGTTTGTAGGCGCAGAAATATCCGTCTGAAGTCAACCCGAAGAATACCCCTGTCAACAGCATGTCTTTTACGATTGATGGCGCGTTCTCGTCAATCCAAGCCCTAAGCAACGCTTCGTAGTATTCTTCGAAACGGCCATCGACGAATTCATCGAACTGCTCTTTCAGCGAATAATAGAGCCGTTTCAGCTCTTTGGCGTTTGCGTCTGTCTCGCCCAGATGCTTGATTACCTCTTCGAGGACGCTCAACACCTTGGCAATCTGCTCGTAATATGACAACGATTCGTCATATACGGACGGAATAAGCCCAGCGCACCAGTTGTATAGCCAATCGATTGACTTGGCGCAAGGTTCGTCTGCCATGACCTCTCCTTTCTCTAATACCAATTTCCCGATAAGTTTACCACGATGCCGTTGGTTCTAATCGATGAATTAGGGTCGCTGGACAAAGTTCCATCATCCATGACATACAGCATCGTCACCCTAGATACCGTCCCCTCAACAGCGACCACGGGAACTATCAGCTTAGAGCTAGGACGATACCCTTCAGGCAGTACGCCCAAAAACCCATCTTCCCCAACATCATAATCGCCCAGGAATTGAAGCTCGTTCGTCAACGACAACATAACCCCAGGGTTGGTGGAGGTCACGCCGTCGTGCAACGCGACCTCTCCCTTGCCCTGGAAAATCTTGAAGAAATTAGGATTTCCCAAATCTTGCATGTCTAGCTCCAAACCTGCATGAACAGCCCCTGCACCTGAACATTGTTGATTACCTGCATGTCGAGATTGAGAACCTTCTCGCTCAAATCGAGGAACGCTTGGTAATAGCGCGGGTCTGTCACGAACTCGTCCGTCGTGTCCTTGTTCGTCTCGTCCCGCTTGATGGTTCCATCGCTTTTCGATTTGGTGCCAACCGTGGTATCGTCCGCCGTGTCCTCGATGGTTAGGTTGGTGAGGTAATCACCAGCATCGACCTTCGACACGAACAATTCATCCTGAGGAGTGTCCGAGAATTTGTTGGTAGACTTCCCAGTTGATGACGTAGACGTGTCCGCGCTTCCGTTGCCGCTTGAGCTTTCGTCGAAATCGCGCAGCATGTCTACAACCTTGTGACGCTTGATGCCTAGAAGGTGCTCCACGTTCAAAAGCTCTGTCTCATACATCTTGTTGTAGTACGGCATAATCTCGTTGAACGTGTTCGAGCACCACAGACAGAAGTGACCCACGGTTTCGCAGCCGATTTCGCGCATCCAATAGTGGCGGATGAACTTATCGTTTAGCTGTCTCCTTTTGGATTCATCGTAAATCGGATACTCGTCCAATCCCAACCGCGCATATGCTGGTGAGAAATCCTGCTTCCATTCTGGCATGGCTGGGTTATAAAACCCAGCATCCTTTACCCACTGGGTAACGAAAGTCCTTAACTGAATAGTGTCTTGAGCCATCTATACCAGCTCCCATCCGACGGGCGATGTCATATTGTCGTAAGAGAATTCCTCGATGAAATCCCCTCCGTAATCAATGACCAGCTTGTAATCGATTTCGCTGATATAAACCCTCGGCTTCAAATCGGTTACAGAATCCTCGTCCCAAAGAGTATGGGTTACCTTCTTTCCAGATTCGATGGCCGCAATGGCTTCGTCCTTGGTCATTCCGCCACCTTCCAATCGTCAGCTTCCATAAGCTCCTCGTTCGTCGGCATGTAGGGCATAAGCGGCTCGCCCTTCTTATAGAAAGTGAGCACGCCATCCTCGATGCCGATAGCGTCATTCCTCCACGTCTTTCGGCGCATCCTCAATCGACGGTTCGACTTCATCTGCGCCAGCATCTGCTGAAACTCCATAGTCCACCTCCCTGAACTCTACCTCGATGTCCAAACCCCATTTGGCGTTAGCGATTTCTACTGCCATCTTACGCGATGCCAGGCAGATTTCGCGCTGAATCATCGTTTCTCCAAGATTAGACATGATTTCGCTCGTTATTTGGCGTTCCTTCTTATCGTCGTTCGTGTTCTCGATGCCGATGAATGTCAGCCATTCGTTCCAATATTTGTTCTGTGTCAGCATGACCTCGTTGGCTATATACGGCGTAGTGAAATCCACCGTGTCCATGAACCCGATGTCTGTGGAATCTGCTGCGGCAGTCCAGATTCGACCGCTGAACATCTGCCGAATGAGCTTAAATCCGCTCATTTTCTGCTTCTCGGGGAACTTGAACACCTTAGCTACCTGCTGCTGCTTGACATTGGTATCGATTGTCATCTGATACATGGTCATTCGCTCCGCGAACATCTCTACATAGGATAGAAGCGGAATCCTAAGCCTGTTGTCGAGAATAACTACTGAATTCGTATCGTCTAGCGCGTAATTCTTGCCCTCTACGGGATTGTAGGCCATCGGCTCGGTCGGCATGAAGTAAATGTCCATCTTGTCGTTCTTTGAATTGACGGGCATGACGGCGAACCCCTCTGGCGCTCGCGCCTGCACGTCATCCTTCAGCGCATCGTCCTTGAAGAGAACCGCGCTGCCGCTCGTCGCTAGAAGGTATTCGAGGTATAGCGGGTCTATTCCTTCTGGAAGGTTCTTCCACTCATATCGCGTCACAAGCTGCATCAGCATTTTCTGCATGAAGTAGTTCTTCGTTATGGAGAACATGGCCGCTGGGTCTATTTCCTCGTATGCGAACGGGTCGCCGTCCTGCGACTTCTTGCGCTCCATAGTGCGCCAATGCGAAGCCATGTTCGCGCAAAGCGGCGCGTACCCCGTGCTGAAGAACCAGCTTCCAACTCCTATGTTCCCATTGGGGATTGCTCCCATAATTCCTCCTTAGAGAGAGTTGTCCAATCCGAAATTTCCGACATCGTCTACATGCCAATACCATATTCCCTCGTCGTGCATTCGGTTGATGGCATCCATGGCGTACTCTGGCACCTTGCCGTTGAAGTCTGCGTGGCGGGTCTGCACGTAGTTCCAACACGGTCTGCCAGTTCGCGCTGGAACTTTGACCTGCTCGATGCAGTAGCCGTAGACGCTGAAGTGGTCATCGATGGCCTTGGCTATATCGGCCTTGCATTGCTTTTGGTAAACGTATGGAAGCCCAATGCGCATTCCCTGCTTGAGGTTGCTCGTGGAACCACCTTTGAGCTGATTCGGCTTCAGAGCAGCTTCCGTCAATCCACCCGTCATCTGCGTAGCCGCCGAGGCAACCGTTCCTGCGCTGATTGCCTTGCTGATTTGTCCCGCCACACCAGCGATTCGTATCTGCGGAATCATCATCGCGATTGTTCCAGCGGTATTCGCCAACGACCCGATGAAGCTTGATGTCATGTATTGCGAGAAAGCGTCAACATTCCAGTTAATCTGCGGCCATCCGCTTGTAACGATGGCGTATTCGTAGTTCGGAGAAACGCCATTGTACTTGTTAGGCGATGCCATCATGCCAGAGTTCTGCTCGCACACCATGTACCACCCGAACGAAACCTCCTTGCTACCTCTCGACCCGTTCACGGATTGAAAGCGCTCTGGCATCAATTCCAGCTCATTGGTAGTGTCGCTCAAACACACAACGTTATATGGATACGTGAACAGCTTGTTGTTCTTCGGAACGTACCCATCGATGTCTGAGCAGTTGACGGAGTATTTCTTCTCCGCCGTGTATGCCATCTCACCGCTGTTTATCCACACTCCATGGCCGTTATCGCACGGCGTAACTCCGTACCCCTCGTCAATCATACCTTTCGGCACCATGAACGCGCCTATAATCGCGTCAGCGGCACCAAGCTCCGTCATTTCCTTCGTAAACCATTGGAATTCCGCCGTGTTCGGGAACGCTAAAAGGGACGCGCCCGAATACACGCCGTTGTACCTGTCTCCTCCAACGGGAATCGCCAACTCCACTATTCCTCCAGCGATATCCGTCTTTGGATACATGGTTGTCATGACCACTGCGTACATATTTGAAAGAGAAATTCCCTCGGGTGGATTCTGGTCGCGATTTGCCTGAATATAGTTGCCAACATCCAATCCCTCGCTCATCGTGTGCTCGCCGATGCCGTCAGACGTTACTATTTCGCGCTCGACGAATGCGGCTTCCCAACCGAAATCGAAAAGCCACGTCTCCAAGTAATCGGTCTGCAATGACAGCGTGGTTGTTTCTTTTGCCTTGTATTGCATAGATGTGATGAAAGCATAATACCATTTGCTTCCATAGTCGGCATTCTGGTATGCGACGTAGTTGCAGCCCGTAAGCTGCTCGAAATTCAGCGGAACGTCCATCGTCATGTTCTCGCGCTGGTATGTGAAGTCATCGGCAGAAAACGTCGTTAGATGAGAAGCCATCCACGATTGCTGCTCCGACGCGCTGCCGAAATAGCGGCGATGGTTAACGTCACCGCACCAGGGTACCCACCCTATGCGGACTTTGGTGTTCGCCATCAAACCCTCCTTCTATAAGAAAAGCCCGCCCAATTCAGGACGGGCTTTCGGATTTACGCTATTAGGAAACGGTAATGGTAGCGGTCGCTTTCTTGGACGAATCCTGAAGCGAGGTAGCGGTAACCTTGATTGCCGTTTCGGACGGCTCGTCGGACGCTACATGGAGACGGTTGCCCGTTAGAACCGTGCCGCTCTTGGTCGCTCCATCCATAGTCCATTGAACGTTGCGGGAGTAGATGCCTGAGCCAGCGACGGTGACCGTGAGCGTAATATCCTGCCCAGCCGATATGGTGGCTGCGGTCGGGGAGACCGTAACGTCAGTGACCGTGGATGCAGCCGACGTGAACGCGATGGCCTGCTCGAACGGGCTGATGGAGAAAATCATCCAGTTGTGAAGCAGTTCGTTGGTATATGCGCCCTGCGCATTGTAAACGTTATCAGACCAACGGTCATAGGTGTAAATCTGGAAGAACTTTGGCCCGAAAACGATGATAGGCGTTGCGTCGATAATCTGCTTCTCTGCGGAAGTAAGCTGTTGGAAGTTGTCATCGTTCTCGAAAATCAACGCTAGACGCTGCTCGTCTAGGTTCGAGAAAGAATCGATTTCAGTAACGTTGCCAACGAACTGCGCATAGGGGAGGTTGAACGCCTGCGCCCATGTCTCTACGGAGATATCGGCGTTTGCTTTAGCGTTGATAATAACCTGCTGCTCTGATTTGTCAACGACGTTCATCACGCCTGCGGCGTTGAATTTGCGCGACGGGTTGTCGAGATAGGTGGAGTATTCCTTCACCATCTTGAGAGCGCCGTCTGCGGCTTCCTTGGAGCCGTCCTGCGCAGGGATTGACACCTGCGCCATATGACCGCCTACGATGTATTTGGCAGTCATGTACTTCCAGGTTTGGTACACGTCGTACTCCAAGGCTACCCACATCTGAGCGAGGATGTTTGCAATGAGGTCATTGACCTTAGACCACGCGTAAAACGCCTGGCGAACGGAACGACGTTCAACGGTAACCTTGTAGAACTTCTGGAAATCGAGCATATGGTATGCGCTCATAAGGTTTGGAAGTTCGCGTTTGAACAGCTCCTCTTCCGCAGTTGAAGGATTGTAAGAGTGCGGGTCGCAGATATCCACGAAGATTTCCTGAACGGTCGAACCTGCTCCCTCGTACTGGCCTTGGTAGAACTTCGACCATTTGTTCATCCACATCATGCGCTCAATCGCTACCATGCCGATTTGGTTGACCAGTGCGGGAACGAACGTGTTCATGTACGGCTGATAGTTCGTGATGATTTGGCCGATTTTTATGATTGATTCGTTGTCATCATAGATGAGAACTTCTTTGGAACCCTCTCCAACAGCGTATGCCGCAACGTCATTGTCAACTAGAGCATGAGCCAGTTCTGGGTTAGCATTCACGGCCTGGTTTACGATGCCCTTCGTTCCCTCTGTGCCGAGGGTTTTCATTACTTTATTAACTGTTGCCTGTCCTGCCATGTTAGTTTCCTTTCTCGAACAGCGCGTCGATATCCTTCATCGTGGTAGGATACGACACTTTTGGCTTGTTGTCCACTGGTTCTTTTGGTTCGGACTGCTTATTGCTCGCGAAGAAAGCATCGACGTACTTCTGCTTCTGCTCCTTCAGCGAAGCTTCGGCATCGACTGCACGTTTGATTGCCTCGTCGCGCTGCTTCTCCATGTCTGCCAGCGATTCGGCTGACGTTGCTTCAATCGTCTCCTTCTCGTCGGCTATTCCTGCAACGCTCTCCCAGATTTCCTGGGTAACGTCCTCGAATTTGGTGTCTTTGTATGCCATCAGAACATCCTTTCCTTGATTGTGTGCTCTCCCTCAACAAGCAGAACTCCGCCGTTTACTGTCTTGCGCTTCAGCTTGCCAGGGTAGCTGCTTCCTACCTTGAAGTTGTCGAACGTTACGTATTTATGGCATGAATCGGGCATTCCCGCCACATGGATTGACGGCTTCCTGTCATCCACCGACCAATCAAGCTCCTGGCACATGTAGCACTTCGCACCTAGGTATTTCTGTTCCTCGTATACGCTCTCGAACTTCCACGCCCCGAGCTTAAGCGGGTCTATCTCCATTCCGACTGGCTTGGAGAACCCGACCAGCTTGCACGAATCCGTGTCGCAATACGCGAAACGGTCGTAGTTCGCCTGGCAAGCGTTGATGGTCTTGTATCGCGCCCATGCCGTGATGAAGCATCCGACTGGCAGGTACACGCTCTCCTTAGCCTCCTCTGGTAGAAGCACGTATTTGACCTTTCCCGTCTCGTCTAGGACTGGCTGCTTGGAAGCCGCCACAGTTTTAGTGGCGAACTTGCCGTAAAGTGAATTCAACATCAGCTTGGCTATAGTTGCCATGCCCTCGTTGCCTTCAGCCCTCGACTTCATCTTGACTTCGTTCCAATACTCAACGTACTTCTTGAACAGCGTCCTGGAAGCCCTGAACTTCCATCCATCCAACGGCTCGTAGAAATCGATTTCGTATTGCTGGAACATCAGCTCCAAATCTACGCTCGTCAACGTCAATTCCACGATGCCTTTGGAATCCTTGGAATACTCTCGTGGATTGTGTAACGGCGATTTGTGTATTTGGATTGTAGGAATGTGTTCTGTCTTGACACTGAACGAAACCCTAACCCTCTGTATGAACAGCGGATAAACCTCGTCAGTCTCGTATTCGCCGTCGTAATGTATTGGCTCTCCGAATGGCAGCAATTGCCCATCGGTAGCCGCCATCACGGACGGGTACAGCGAATTGACATCGAACCCTATTCCATGGCCTATGCAGCGACCCTTGTATTTGTCGGACGCATAGGTGAATCCTCCGCGATATGCCTGACGAAGCTCCTCGTCACAATCGATTATTGGGAACACCTTGCGAAAACGCTTCTTTCCTCCCATCATGTCTATGTACGTGTGTAGCGCGTTGGAACCAGCAGTCATCTTCGTCAAGCCCTGCTCCAACATAACGTCCATAGCCATCGCGTCGATTCTCACGTCATGGTCTATGTAGTCCCACTCCTCGGGGGTAGGCTCGTATCCGACCTCGCGATACCTCTTGTAATCGATTTCCCCCTTGGCAATCGGCAATCCGAACGCTTTCGGGATGGCCGCTATCTTCAGGGGGATGACCTTCAGGCTGTCCAAGATTTCAACTGGCTTCCCTCCCCAATAGAGCTTCAGGCAATACCATACGTTCATGTCCGAAATCAGCGAAGTGAAAACGCCTGGAACGAAATCCTGGTTGTCTTGCCGCCATTCCCATCCATTCTTCAGCAGCCAATCCACGATATAGCCTCCGTCGTATTGGAGGTTGTGGAAATACACCGTCTCCCCTTGACGATGCTTAAGCCATTGCATGAAGGATTCGATATCCAACCCTCTATAGATATTATCGATGTTGCCGATTTCCGTCGCGCACCAAGACCAAACGCGAACCTTCTCCTCGTCCCGCTCCTCTATAGTCTCAAAGTCAGCGCACCACCTAGACACATGGCTAACCTCCTAATTGGGTCTTGTACTTGTCTCGGACATTCTTCCAATATTCCCTGATTCGCCTTGTCCTGATATCGTCATCCGTGGGGTCGTACACGAAATAAAGCGTCGCATCGATGTCCGCCGCCGCAGTGTCCTTGTAGACCTCCTCCAGCGGTATCCCCGCCTTTCGAATATCGTCTATCAACGTCTCGATTTCTTTAACCAAATCGCTTCCCATTCCAATAGGGTCGAACACGGTATTCAATGCCTTGACGTAGGATTCGAAATATCTATTGGCGGTAACGCTCGCGTCCATCCTATATTTGTTCACGCGACTAAGCACAGTCATCGGACGGACTTTCTTTCCTGGAACATCGCCAGACGGCACCCAATCTATCTTAGCGCCTATTGGCAGGGCGTTTGACATTCCCTCCAATGCCATCCTATCCTTCGGAGTTTTGCCTCTCCAATACTCGAAGCCCTTGCGATGAGCCGTCGCTGGAACCTTTACCTTCTCGACCTCGATGCCCAGCTTCTTCAACATGGCGACGCGAGATTGATTGTATGCCCTTTTCATGATTGAAGTTTCATTGAACTCATATTTGGTTATCAAAGTTCCACTAGGAAGCTCATGCACCTCACCAGCCTTTGGGGACTTGATGCGCTTAAGCCTGTTGACCTCTCGAATGTAATCACGTTTGTTATGGATACGGGATTTGATGTCATCATAGTCCACCGATGGCGGAAGATGAACCTGCATAGGAAGCTTGGCTTCCATCTTGACAACCTCGCGATTATATGAACGAACCAGGTTCTTCAGGGTTTGCGATTCGGAACGTCCAACCCTGAACTTAGCACCCATCGATAACCGCCTTCAGCTCGACTGTTGGCATATTGTGGCGCTCCCAAGTCCCGTCATCGCGAAGAACCTCTACGCAGTATCCTCTCGTCTCACACATCTCATACCATTGGATAGCTGCCATAAGGCGGAAATCGACCAGGCACTTGAAACGTCGTGACATCGAATCGTTTAGCCATGCTATTCGCTGCGCCAACCCTTTCGAGAATTTGTCTCGATGCAAGGCGGAAGAGAACTTGAAACGCACATTTCCGAACATGTATTCATACGGCGAATCCCTCAACGAGGTATATACTGGTGAACGCGCCATAATCCCTCCTTAGAGACTGATTACCAACTTATTGTCTCTTATTTCCAATGCTTGAATTGGCATCAGTGCCATATGAAGGGGCGTCATCATGAGACGCCCCGAGAACACTTCTTCGTCGTTGACCACCTCAACCGCCTGATACCTTGAGACGTAGTCGAGAAGGTCTACGATATCCAACCTATCGGCGATAGTTCCGCTTGCCACGGTAATCACCGCTATCGCCGCGCGGAGGAAGCTCGACCTCCTTGCCGATGATTTCTACCTTTGAGCGACGCTCTCCGTCCTTGTTCTCCCAAGAAGAATAGCGAAGCTTGCCATGGATGGTGAGCTTCATGCCCTTCTTGATGATATCGGCAAGGGCATCCGCCTGAAGACCGAACATCGTCACGTCGAAGAAGTTGGTGTAATCCTCATTCTTCGCGTAATCGTTTACGGCGATACCGAAATTCATGATTGACACGCCGCCATCGGTTTCACGGAATTCAGGGTCGCGAGTGACATTGCCAGCTACAATAACCTCATTGATGTTGCTCATTGCTACTCCTCGTTTTCGTTGGGTTCTGCGACAACCTCTTCCGCTGTTGCCAGCGATTCGAACTGCTCCCAGGGCATCGAATACATTGTCTTGCCAATGATTTCGGATTCCATGGTCGCGCCAGGCTTGACATGAACGCCAGCCGCCTTGAGAGCGGTTCGCATTTCCTTCTTCGTGCAAGACGTGCCTTTGTGAACGCCAAGGCCAGTGACCTGGCAGCTGTAGCCCTCATCGGTCTTAACCATCTCGATAAGAGATACCTTGTAGGTGTTTACGGTACGGGTAATCTTGTCAGCCATTTCAAATTCCTTTCTAGTAGGTTACCCAATGCTTATAAAATACGACTATTCGTCGTCATTGTCCATAATGATTGAGTTTTCTTCAATGATTTTCATCATTTCTTCACACTCCATCATTTCACAAAAAAGGTCATAATCCATCTTTACTATCTTTCCTTTGTTAGTCGAGACGATTTTGTCTCTCAACACCAAAAGCATGTCATGCAATACCGTCGTTTCTACATCATCATTAAGCAAAAGCGCTACTATATAGTCTGAAAAATCTTCAGCATAATTAGCTCCTAAATATGTCTTGAATAGATAATAACCATACATACGGAAATCAAATGGAGATAGCTTTCTTCCATTTTTGAAATATATTCCACCACCATACATCATTACGCAAGATGATTTTTCATTGACGATGTTCCGAAAATCCTCGTCAGCAAAAACAGTTGCAACAATGACCGCATCAACTAAATAATATCCATATTTTCCATCAGATGATTTAGTCTCATAAACTTCAATTCTCAACTTTTCCATGAGCATTATCATCATATAAGTATCAAATTCCTTATTATCATACAACGCTACCATATATTCCTGAAATTCTATGGCATCCATCTCGTTAGTGTATCTCTTAAACAACCCATAGAAGTCACGATTGATTCGTACCAGCTTATTGCGGAATTCCTCTTCAGTCATTTTCCAATCCTTCCAGCCCATTTGAACTTCCCATGGTTGAGTTGATAACCATAACGCCTGCCGTATTCATCCCAAATGAAAATCTTTGCGTGTTGGTCATTCTGAATAAGAACATAATGCGCGAAATTCTTCATATCCTCATCGTCATACAACTCTTCATCGAATTCATCGATACAATCGCCATCGATGTACAGTTTGAAATGGTATTGCATCCCTAGCCCTCCTTATGTCGAATCGTCTGCATCTTCAGCAGCTCTCTACCGCCGAAAATGGATACCACGTAAACATCCCAATCATCGGAACTTGATTCCAAATCGCAAAGGAAATAGTAAGTGCTATTGTATTCCTTCATAGCTTTGTCGAGGTCATCGAAATATTTGGTATTGCGTTCCTGCTCGATGATGCCACCATCCTCATTGAAAGCGGTCATCAGGTATTCCACGACAAACATCGGTCATCGTCCTCTCTAAAATTGGCGGTCATCGCCGTGTAAATTGACGGTCATCGTCCTATAGCGATTAGGTGAATGTTAACTTCAGGTAATTTTGATAAAAGTTAAGCAGGGTTGTTAACCCCGCCTAACTTTACCTATTTGATTCCGCGCCTAACGCGTAAGCGATTATCAGGGTGAACGCCCAAACAGCGGCGATACCCCAAAGCGCGTTAACTGCGATATACACTTTTATATTCCTGTTCTTCTCTTTCCTGCGACTTTTTGGATTCGCGCAAAATACTGTATATTTGCAACTCACGTTGAACGATTAAGCAGCGTATCCACGCCGCCGCCGTGGCTATAAACGCCAAGGCTAGAATAACTTCTTTAGGCATTGCAGGGCCTTCTATCAGGGTACTTATATTCAGCTTCAACGTCTGTTTTTGTGAACCAAATAACAGAGCCTTTTTCTTTTAATTGGTCAAAAAGATAACCGCGAATACCGTATATACTATGCTCGCTGATATACTTTCGAGCGTCTTTAATCGTAAAAGTGCCATTATCGCACTTATAAATATAGTGCATAGTAGCATTGGAATACGGCTTATTTAACCCGTTGTTATAGTGTTGTGTCTTAATGTGTACCATGATTAGCCCTATTCGAAATAAAGGTGGTTATAATCGCGTGTGATATGTGCAAGCATAATGCAGCCGTTCAGCGGGTTTTCAAACTCAAATTGAACGCTGAAAAACATGCAATTATGCCCTACAATCCGAAAACCCCACCCGTCGAATTCCTTGCACAAACGCAAGCAATAATTATAGGCGTGTTCTTTAGCATTACTATACGAATCGTAAATTTCGCTCAAATACACGCCCTCACCGTGTTTAATAGGCGCAACGGCGTATGGGTGACACGTAAACTTTTCAAGCATCTCTTGCGTAAAGAGTTCGGACTTTTTCATTTTTGTTATCCCTTTCATGCTATTTGACTTTACCCGCTCATTAATGGCGTTGCTTAAATGCTCATTAATGATTAAATATTGTGTTGAACGATATAAGATACAACTTTAACGTATGCATCGCGCGGGCAATTCGATAATAAAAGCCATTGACTAAAAGCGTGAACACATTCGCGCGGCGTACCGCCTTTTAGGTGAGTGTCTTTAGCGGAAGTACCATATACGCCGCCGTCACCTTTTAGAATGATACGGTGATAGCCTTATGCTGATTGTATATCGAAGTGCTTTCCCTCAACCTTAGGAACAATATCATTAACGTAATCTACGAAATCACGCAAGCCGCAAATAGTGAAACGCTTCATTATTTCACCTCGCCATTATGGATGAAAGTAGATTCTAATACAACGGATTCATTGTCAATACGTGCAATAAGCGAAACGTATATATTAGAACTACCGTTAACGTTGTGCATCTCGCTAGCAATGCGTTCGCCTATAATATTTGAATTATAGGCAAGTAAAGCACAGTCTAATGAATCAGAAAAGAAACGTTCATCGGTTTGTTTTTGCTCAAGAATTGCTTTAGTATTATAATAGTTGCGAACAACTTTCACGGAATACTTCATAGTAAACCCCTATCCGCAACGCCATTAATGAGCAGGTATCTGTTATATAATCGTTATAGCATTGTCAAGGTTCTTTCTGTCTTTCGCTTTCTCCTTTCTCTTTCCCTTTCGATATCTGTATAATACACCCCTCACGGCAACGTGTCAAATTTTAGGCTACCGTTCACCCGTCTAAAAGGTACCGTTTACCGATAAAATACAGAAAGGGGAAAACCGCTTAAGACCAAATAGGGG
>PPYE01233403.1_pt1 | contig 18287 bp, 28 predicted proteins | sample 1559881 | NCBI WGS metagenome assembly PPYE01 (sample SAMN08240022, study PRJNA423297) | Human gut metagenome, whole genome shotgun sequencing project. | reverse complement strand
ATAGTAGGGGTTTTAACCGTAACCATGTGTAACCCGTGACCGGAAACCATTGAAAATACAGCGTTTTCAGCGGTTACGGTTGAAGTATTTCAAGCGTGACCAACTGTAACCATGACATGACCGTTAAAAGTCAATTTTGATAACATTTCCATGTATGCCGGTTATACGGCTTTTTCTTTTTTCCTATCTGGAACAGTATTTTGCGGGTTGCTGTGTAAGTTGCTTATAAGGTCAAAGGCCAGCTTGCGCCCTTTATCATTCATTTCCAGATACATTTTTACAACTGAATAGGCTTCCTTCCCATAGCACCTATTGATCAGATCACATATTTCAACTTCCTGTTCTAGCTGCTGGCGATCTATTTCCATTGGAACATCATGCCCCATGAGCCACGCAACATTGACAGAAAGTGCTTTTGCCAATTTGTAAAGTGCATCTTGCATTGGTTCATATTTTCCATTTTTATACTGGCTGATCTGTGCTTTTGGAAGTCCTGATTTTTCAGCAAGGTCTATTTGTCGCATCCCCCGGATTTCCATAGCAGCGATCAGCCTGTTTCTAAATGTATCAGACATTTTTATTGTTCTCCCTTCCTGATATTTCACCTATATTATAAAGCAAAGTTAAGCGTTTTTCAACTGAACTTGAAAAAAAGTTAAGAAATCTTAAAAAAAGTGTTGACAGCTAATTCTTTTGATGGTACTATTGACATGAAGTTAAGACTTCTTAACTTCAAAACAAACACTTAACTACAATAAAAAACCACAAGAAAGGGCGGTCAAATATATGATAGTAAAGACTACAGCAGAAGCATGGGAAGCGGCAAACAAGATGCTTCCTACAGATTATCAGAAAGACGAAGAAAGCAGCCAGCGGGCCGGTTATCCGATTTACAGAAGCACCGCAGCAGACCACTACAATTTTTATATCTGTGATCTGAATGACCGTCTGGAAGTCAATATGAATGGTGAGAGCGTCAATATCTGGATCCGGGAAGAAGAACGGGGTGAAGATGTGGAAGTGACCGTCATAGCAAAAACTGGTGAAACCAGAACATACACCACATACGCAGCTTACAGAAAAGACTTCCGTTTCTTCTGGTCAAGTGGTCAGGAAAGCAATTTTGAGGACGGAACAGAAAAGCACTTTGAAAAAATCATTCAGGCGTTACGGATGGTAAATGAGGACGAAGCGAAAATTGAAAGCCACAGAAACGGGCTGACAACAGTTTTCACTTTCAGAAAGTTCAGATAGAAAAAAATCCCTTCCCCGGCAGGGTAAAGCCGGGGAGAAAGAAGGAAATTATGGCAAGAGGAAAAGCGTTGACCTATGAAGAATTTGTTGCACTGGCTAAAGAAAACTACAACAAGGGCGGGGATGTTGTGGTGGAGTGCTGGGAACGGTATGAATTTGATTACTATGTAAAAGAGTTCGGGCCGGTGACAAAAACAAAAGCCTTGCAGATGTTCAGATTGTACAAAGCAAGGGAACGTGAACAGGCTGCTATGGCTGAATGGTAAAGAAAGGGGTATTGAATATGACATTAGAAAAAATCTATGATATGGGCTTGATCAAGGATAACACAGAAATATTTGTTCGTCAGGGTGAAGGGTTCCATGTACTTGCACATGGTAACTGGTATCAGGATGACGTTCTGGAATATATGCACCATGAACTTGAATCCTTCACATGGCAGGATGACAACAAACTTTATATAGACGTGAAATAAGGGGGGGCTGAATATGAAGTATTATGATCCTGAATATGACCGGATAGTTGATGAATCAGTACCAAAGAAACAATATGAATGGTTTGCAGCACAAAGATGGTTCCATAAAACCTATGAAGAATTTTTGAAAGACAATTTCCTGAATGAAGATATGTCGGAAATTGTAGGGCCTACATAAAGGCCCGCCGTTAATGCAGCCGTAGACGGTCACAAGCCCGTGAAATGCAGAGTGACGGAAAATAAACAGTAGCAGTCTTTTTATAAACATTGTCTATTGTATGTCGGTCAACAAGTTTTCGCCCGGTTTTTAATGTGAAAACGGGGTAGCGGTTCAAGGGAACCAACGCTTGAAAAATCCCTTTGTTGGATAGCAAGTTTGCAGGTTTTAGGGTGAAATCTGATAGGGTAAGACACGCCTGACTGTTTCAACGTGTGCTGACAATAGACAATTTTTATAAAAGGGCTGCTAATGTCCAGAAAGGAAGGTTGAAAGTTGAACAAACAGAGAAGAAAACAGATCAGTGAAGTGGTCAGCCGGGTGGAATCTGTTCAGGCTGAATTGGAATCCTTGCTTGATGATATTCAGGGGATCATGGACGAAGAAACAGAATACCGTGATAATATCCCGGAAAATATGCAGGGCGGGGATCGCTATGAAATGGCTGATAATGCTTGCAGCGAACTGGAAGCAGCACATGAAACGCTGGACAATGCAAAAGACAGCCTTGAAGAAGTGGTTAGTTCATTAGAATCTGCTGCTGAATAAGGGGGTGAACTTTGTGAAGCACATAGAAGCCGCATGGATCGAACAGATTTTGACTTTTGATGATCCGCATGAAGTTCAAAGCTATCTGGACGAACTGGACAATAAAGGGATCCAGTATTCTGTGATAAAGCGTGACATGTCAATGCTGCGGATCCGGAAGCAGTACAACAAAAATACACTTTTAAGAAAGGGGTAAAAGAATGTTTGATTATTCTAAATTAAAAGGAAAAATCAAAGAAGTTTTTGGAACACAGTCAGCTTTTGCAAAAGCGATGGGGCTGTCTGGTGTTTCATTATCTTCAAAACTGAATAACATTACACATTTTACACAGGTAGAGATCAACCGGGCCTGTGAACTGCTTTCAATACCGGTTGAATTTATACCCGTATATTTTTTTACGGAAAAAGTTAAGACTTCTTAACTAGAAAGGGGTGAAGTTAATGTTTGCAGAGAATTTGAAAGAGATCATGATCAGAAAGAAAGTCAGCGGTGCGGTACTGGCAAGGAAAACCGGGTATAGCAAAGCGGCGATCAGTCAGTATGTGAACGGGATCAATGTCCCTTCACAGGAACGTGTGGAAGCTATCGCTGCGGTGTTGGGGGTGACGGTGGAAGAACTGACCGCTGCACCTGTTCAGAAGCCTACAGCGCCGCCGTGTAAGTGTACCATTCAGCCGTATGTTCAGCAGAAAGCCACGTTGACCTGTAAGGAAGCCGCTACCCTGCTTCATAAACATGAAAGCTATGTCAGAAAAGGGTTAAGGGAAGGACGGCCCGGTTTTGAATACGGTTCAGCAGTCAAGACTTCCGGGAAATGGTCATATTGCATTTATGCTAATAAGTTCACAGAGATAACCGGGATCCCTGTAAACGCAAGCTAACGGGGGGGGGACGCTATGAAAAACGATCCCCTGAACAGTCCTTTGACACTGGAAGAACAGCAATTTGCAATAGATAATCATTATCTGATCAGCAAATACCTGAATATCAGGAAGCTGCCCTTTGATGACTGGTACGACATTGTTATTTTTCGCTATCTGCGATCAGTCAAGCGGTGGTTTGCCATCCCTGAACTGCATGAACACAGTTTTGAAATAATCGCCTTTTATGCCATGCGTTCAGCCATAGGCGGGGAACTGGCAAAACAGGGGCGGCGGATCCAGACGGTCAGCATTGATGAAACAATACCGGGAACAGACGGCATGAAGTACGCCGACACTGTGACCTATGACAATTTGAAATATATCCCATATGGAGAAAGTGAAGGTGAATCAATGAATATCAGCTATAATGTGAAACTGCCTGAAAGAAAGTCTTTCAGGGGCGCACAGCAAAGTGATGAAATTATCGCTATTAACGGTTTTCTTACCGGAACCATGAAAAATATGTGCTTTACATATGATACACCGGAAGAAGCAAAGAAACGCCTTGCAAGCGTCCAGTCATACCGCAGAACCAAAGGCCACAAAGAAATCTATGAAGCATACCGGAATGAAAACTGTGTTTACATTGTCCGGCTGAAAAAGAAAGCAGGTGAAAAGGATGCCTAAAATTCAATATAAAGAAATAGCGTTCAGACAGAAAAGCCTTGACTTGATCAACCTGATCAACGGGGTTGTTACTGAATACAGCAATCAGGGGTATGAACTGACATTAAGACAGGTTTATTACCAGCTTGTAGCCCGTGGTTACATTGAGAACAACGAACGCAGCTATAAGAACATAGGAAACCTGATCAACGATGGCCGTCTGGCCGGTCTGATTGACTGGAACAGTATCACGGACAGAACCCGGAACTTGCGCCACAATTCACACTGGGACAAACCGCAGGACGTGATCTACAGTGCAAAATATTCTTATTTGCTGGATAAATGGGAAGGTCAGCCGAACTATGTTGAAGTATGGGTTGAGAAGGATGCGTTGGTTGATATTGTCGGTCAGGCTTGTCAGCCGATTGACACGCCATATTTCAGCTGTAGGGGCTACACTTCACAGTCAGAAATGTGGACAGCCGCAAGGCGTTTCTTGTGTCAGAATCAGCGGGAAGGCCGTTACATTATCCATTTAGGGGATCACGATCCATCCGGTATTGATATGACAAGGGACATTCAGGAACGGCTTGAAATGTTCGGCGCTGCTGTAAAGGTGAAGCGTGTAGCCCTGACAATGAATCAGGTCAAGACCTATAACCCGCCGCCGAACCCGGCAAAGATTACGGACAGCAGATGCGGAAAGTATATTGACCAGTACGGTGAAGAAAGCTGGGAACTTGACGCACTGGAACCGCAGATGCTTGTGAATCTGATCAGGAATGAAGTCACGGCCCTGCGGGATGACGCACTCTATCAGGCGATATGTGAACGGGAAGCGCAGGAAAAGGAAGAATTGCAGCTGTTAGTGGATAATTACGACATGGCTATTGATCACATAAGGGAGTGGCAGTAATGCGGCTATATGAACACCAGAAGCAGGTACTTGAACAGACTGAACGGTTCAACCGTGTGGGTTATTTCCTTGACATGGGACTGGGGAAAACTTTTGTCGGATCTGAAAAAATGTGGGATCTGAATACGGCGGTCAATCTGCTGATATGCCAGAAATCAAAAATAGATGACTGGGTTCAGCATTTCACTGAACACTATCCTGACTATAAAGTGTATGACCTGACAAGGAAAACGCAGTCAATCCAGTTCCGGCAGCTGGTGAACAGTGGACACATAGAGGATGATCAGTCAGTGTTGGGTGTCATCAACTATGAACTAGCCTTTAGGCGCTCATATATCGCCCATATAGGCACTTTTACACTAATGCTTGATGAATCGCAGTATATCCAAAATGAAACGGCTAAACGGTCAAAATTCGTGCTTTCCTTGCAGCCGGAAAATGTAATCCTTTTATCCGGTACACCAACGTCAGGGAAATATGAAAAGCTGTGGTCACAATGTAAGCTGCTGGGCTGGGGAATCAGCAAGGATGCGTTCTGGAACACCTATGTTGAAACAGAATGGATTGAAGATCCTGCAAGTGGATATAAAAGACAGACCGTGACCGGATATAAAAACATTGAAAGGTTGAAGCGCAAGCTGGCCCAACATGGGGCGATGTTTATGAAAACAGAAGAAGCCTTTGATCTTCCTGAACAGCAGGAAACTGTGATCAAGGTTCCCGTATCAAAAGAGTACCAGCGTTTTATGAAAAATTCATACATTGACTTTGATCTGCGGAATATGTGTGAATTTCACGATGATTCAGATTTTTGGGGAAAGGACGTTACACCACACATTGAATTAGTGGGTGACACGGTTCTGACAAAGTTTTTATATGCCCGTCAGTTATGCGGCCAGTATTCCCCGGATAAAGTGGGAGCCGTTGCAGACCTGATTGACAGCACGGATGAACGCATGGTGATCTTCTACAATTTCAACGCTGAACTTGAAATATTGAAACAGCTGGCAGCAAAAAGAGAAAGACCATTCAGTGAAGTCAACGGCAAAAAGCGGGACTTGACCGCATATGAACAGCAGGCTGACAGCCTGACCTTTGTTCAGTATCAGGCAGGAGCAACGGGCCTGAACCTACAGAAAGCCCATATCACAGTATATTTCACTTTACCGTTTGGAAAAGGTAGCTGTGCAATATGGGAACAGTCAAAGAAACGGACACACAGGATCGGGCAAGGTCAAAAATGTTTCTACTACTACCCTATTTGTAAAGGGAGCATTGAAGAAAAGAACCTGATCAATTTGCGGCTGGGGAAGGAATACAATGAAAAATTATTTGAAAAAGAATTTTGTTAGTTTCCTAATCGGCTGCGTGATCGGCTTGCCAGTGTCAATATATGCGGTGAATCATCAGGAACCGGCCACAATTCCAGTATATTATGATCCGGGACTGTTTGAACAGTTCAGTGTGGAACCTGAACAGCCTGAACCAACGGAATCGGGGGAAATCATTGAAACCTGTGAAATGACAGTGGAAGAACTGGAAGAAGAACTTTTCTGTGACAGTCTTGAACTTCTGGCCCTGTGTGTGGAATCGGAAGCCGGGAATCAAGGGTTATATGGTAAAAAGCTGGTGGTGGATGTAGTCCTGAACAGGGTGGACGATCCAAACTATCCTGACAATATCGCAGATGTGATAATGCAACAGAATCAGTTCAGTGTAGTGCTGGACGGTAGGATCTGGACGGTGGAACCGTCAGAAGAAACCTTTGAAGCAATCCGGGAAGAACTGGAAGTAAGGACGAACACGGAAATAATATTCTTTACGTCAGAAGGTTATTCACCATATGGGGAACCGTGGGGGAAGGTAGGGGATCACTATTTCAGTACAGAAAGAAGGTGAAAAAGATGGTCGTTGATATTTTCAACACTGACAAAAAATACAATGTCATTTATGCGGATCCGCCGTGGCGCTACAGTGATCGGAAATGCAACGGGGCCTGTGCTTTTCACTATGACACAATGACCTTGCAGGAGATCAAGGATCTTCCGGTTCCGCAGTTGTGTGAAAAAGACTGTGTTCTGTTCCTGTGGGCCACTTACCCGATGCTGAAAGAAGCTATACAGGTAATTGAAGCGTGGGGATTTAAGTATAAAACAATCGCTTTCCAGTGGATCAAACTGAATAAAAGCGGCAAGGGTTACTTTTTCGGGCTGGGACGCTGGACACGGGGAAATACAGAACCCTGTCTGTTAGCGGTCAAGGGAAAGCCGTCAAGAAAAGATAATTCAGTATCACAGCTAATCATGGAGCCGTTAGGGGTTCATTCAGAAAAGCCAGCTGTTACCCGTGACAGGATCAAGGCCCTGCTGGGGGGGGATCTGGTGAAAGGTATAGAACTTTTCGCCCGTACTACAGCGGATGGGTGGGACTGCTGGGGAAATGAAGTTTTTGACGCAAGAGAAGCGGCCAGACAGCGCCGCAGAAAGAAGGTGAATCAATGAAAGTTTATATTGCAGGGCCGATCAGCGGAACCACGGACTATATTGAACGGTTCAGCAAGGCGGCTGAACAGCTGCGTGAAATGGGACACGATCCGATCAATCCCGCTGCTGAATCGGCACATTTACCAGCAAATACACCATATGAAAGTTTGCTGTTCATAGGGTTGGGGCTGCTTGCTTCCTGTAACTGTATTTATTTGTTGAAGGGCTGGGAAAAGTCAATAGGCGCTAATCGTGAATACGGTTTTGCACTGGGGCTGGAAATGTTTGTTATGAGGGAAGGTGATCAGAATGGCAGCTGAAAAGAACTTTGAAGAAAAGGTCAAGAAGTACCTGAAAGAAAATGGCTGCTGGTTCCTGAAATACTGGGGCGGCGGTGGCTTTACAAAATCAGGGATCCCGGATCTGCTGGTATGCTGCAAGGGCTGGTTCATGGGCGTGGAAATCAAAGGCCCGGATGGGAAACCGTCTGACTTGCAGATTTACAACTTGCGAAAGATTGATAGCGCCGGGGGCAGGGCCATCCTGCTATATCCAAAAGATTTTGACCTTTTCAAGCGTCTGGTGGAAGATCCGGGCAATCAGAAACTTTATGAAGTGCTGAAATCGAAGTGGAAACACTTTGAAAATATAATGAAAAAAGGAGAATAAAACAATGGCAAAGAAAAAAGAAGAAGCAGTTCAGGATCAGGTACAGGAGCAGACAGCGGAAACCGCAGCACCGGCCCCGGCAGCTAACAAGGGAATGAACCCGGTTGACATTTTCCGGGATGCCCTTATGAAAACCGAACGGGAAGGGATGGAGGACTTTCTGGACTTTGTTCAGTCAATAGGTTTTCTGGATGCGCCTTGCAGCGGCGGCAATCATTTGGCGAAAAAGGGAGGCTTGCTTGAACATTCAGTGAACGTTCTGAAATACGCTGAAAAGATCGGTGTTGCTCTGCTGGGTGGTGCGGAGTACAACAAGATTCAGGACAGCGTGGTTATTGCCGCCCTGTTGCATGATTTAGGCAAATGCGGGGACTATGGCAAGTCGATGTATGTTGACAATATCCTGAAATCTGGAAAACCGTCAGAAGCAAAGCCCTTCAAGCGGAATCCTGACCTGCTGGCAGTTCCCCACGCTGTACGGTCAATCAAGCTGGCTACACTGTACATTGACCTGACAGAAGATGAAGAATGGGCGATCCTGTGTCACGATGGCCTGTACGACTTCATGTATAGGGATTTAAAGGGCAAAGAAACGTGGTTACAGCTGATCATTCACTGGGCTGATATGTGGGCCAGCCACATTATTGAAGGTGGCAGCGATAAGGAAGGGACTGAATAATGAATACAGCCGTTACAATAACTTTGATTATCTGTATCACCATAGTGGTGATCGGAATTGTCAGTGAAGTGGGAAAAACAATCAGATACAAAATTTATCAGGAAAGTGAGGAAAAATAAGATGGCACAGAAAACTTTAGTAATGGGTGAATCTGGAACCGGAAAAAGCACCAGTATGAGGAACCTTGATCCGGCGATCACTTCCATTGTGAACCCGGTAGGGAAGCCGTTACCCTTCAAGAGCAAAAACGGCAAGTTCACCATGCTGAACAATGAAACGAAGTCCAGCAACATTGTTTCATGGATGAAAGGTCAGGTCAAAGCCGGGAAGAAAATTCTGGTGGTGGATGACTTCCAGTATTTGCTTTCTATCCCCTATATGAACCGGATCCATGAAGGGGGCTGGGATAAATGGAACGATTTCGGGGATGACTACTTCCGGCTGATTGATGTATGTGCAGAACTTCCGGCTGACGTGCGTGTTTATTACCTGTCCCACTGTGAAACGCTGGACAATGGGATCACCACTATTAAACTGATCGGTAAGCTGCTGCGGGAGAAAATCACCATTGAGGGACTTTTCACCACAGTGCTGCGTACTTCCGTGATTGACCAGAAATATTATTTCCTGACACAGAACAGCGGGAAAGATACAGTCAAGTCACCTATGGGAATGTTTGAAGCCTATGCGGTGGAAAATGACCTTGCCTATATTGATGACAAAATCTGTAACTATTATGAAATCGGCGCTTTCAAGTCTGATGAAGAAATGGCAGCACGGGATCAGGAAGTGGCCGGGGACGTTCAGAAGCCTGACAGCAAGGGCAGACGGGCAAGGGGAACCGCTGGCACGTCTGGAAGCACAGGAACCACGGGAAGCACCAGAAAGACACGGGCGCAGGTGGAAGCTGAAAACAATGAAAAGATCGGTCAGTATATGGAACAGGTTGACAAGGCCGTTACAGAAGCGTGTGGAGATCGTGAAGAAATCCCGTTTGAAGAAGCCGCCGCTGCTGCTGATACCGTACCGAAGCCGAATCTGGAAAAGCCGCCCCGCAGAACACGCCGGGAACGTCAGGAACAGACCGCAGAAGCCGCAGGAAATCCCCTTGATAAGTTTATGGACATTCCTGACGGACAGGACGAAGAAGCGCTTCCCATGAACCCGCCTGAACAGTCTGAACAGAATACCAGACAGCGCCGGTCAAGGGAGATTCAGCCCACAGGGGAAGCACCTACAGAAACACCGCCGCAGGAAGCCGCAGCCGGTGAAACAGCTGGCCGGAGCCGCCGCACAAGACGCACAAGGTAACAAGTAACATAAAAATAAATTTTTACAGCGCAAAAGCGCAGAAAGGATGTTATAATGGCAGTAGATTTTTCCGCATTGGACAGAGAAGTTGATCAGGAGCAGTTGAGAAAAGACGTAGAGGAAGCAAAGAACAACAGCGGGGACATCCCCAAAGGAACCTATATTGTGGGGATCGACAAGATGGAGATCCGGGCCACGAAGGACGGACGGCCTATGTTCTTCATTCAGTGCCGTGTCAAAGAAGGGGAATACAAGAATAAGTGTGTATTTATGAACCGGGTTATTTACGGGACAAAGAATGACGGCAGCATGATCCAGTCTGTTATTACCCTGCTTGACAAGCTGGAAACGGAAACCATCCCGGAGTTCAACGGGTATCAGGATTTTGTGGATGTGGTGGCTGACATTTACGAAGAAATTCAGGGCAAGGTTGAATGTGAAATTGACTATGACAAGGACGCTTTCAACAGTGTCAGCATAAAGGAAGTATTTGACGTGTAAATTTTTTTACCCTAAAAGTTAAGACTACTTAACTTCAAATGAAATCAGAGGGCCGCTGTTAAAAGATTCTTAACAGCGGCCTGATGGACAAAGAAAGGGTGATCAAGATTTTATTTTATGACTTTGAAGTTTTCAAATATGACTGGCTGGTTGTAGTGATTGACAGCGACACGCACAAGGAACACATCATAATAAATAACCGTGACCAGTTAGAACAGCTATATGAAGTAAATAAATACAACATATGGGTGGGGTACAATTCCCGCCACTATGACCAATACATCCTGAAAGGGATCCTTTGTGGTTTTGATCCAAAAGAAATAAATGATTTTATTATTGTTCAGCATATGGACGGCTGGCAGTTTTCTGACCAGCTGCGGAAGATCCCCTTGAATAACTATGACGTGATGCCGAACCCGCCCGTAGGATTGAAAACACTGGAAGGATTTTTAGGATCCGACATAAGGGAAACGGAAGTTCCTTTTGACATAAACCGGAAGCTGACACGGAAAGAAATTGAACAGACGGTGTTCTATTGCCGCCATGACGTAGAGGAAACCATAAAAGTGTTCATTGAAAAAATTGATGATTTTCATGCTATGTATGGGATCGTCAAGGCTTTCCCGGACATGGTGAACTTGTCAAATATAGGCGATACGGAAGCCCGGATCACTTCTAAAGTGCTGGGGTGTGTCAGAAAGAATTTCCGGGATGAATTTGATTACTTCTTTCTGCCCTGCATACAGCTGAAAAAATATAAAGCAGTTCAGGACTGGTTTGAAGAAAAGAAACGGGAAGCCCTGTCAAACAATATTCAGGGGAAAAACGATGCCGCAAAAAAGGCATGGTATAAAGCGCAATCTTTTGAAATGATTGTAGCCGGTGTTCCGCACGTTTTTGGTTTTGGTGGGCTGCATGGTGCGCCTGATAAGCCTATACACAAGAAGGGCCTATTGCTTCATGTTGATGTAGGCAGCTACTACCCTTCTTTACTGCTGGCGTGGGAACTTGTCACCAGAGCAGCCACAAATGACAACTACAGACGTGTATATGACACCAGAATGAGCCTGAAAGCCGCTGGTAAGAAGAAAGAACAGGCCCCGTATAAAAAACTGTTAAATGCCCTATCTGGAGCCATGAAGGACATCACTAACCCGGCATATGATCCACGGAACAATAACTGTATGTGTATCAATGGACAGTTAATGCTGCTTGACCTGATTGAACACCTTGAAGTAGTTCCGGGCCTTGAACTGATTCAGAGTAATACAGACGGCTTGATTATATGGATCCCTGATACTGACGAAGCCTTCAACATGGTGGATGATATTTGTTATGACTGGGAGTGCAGATGCAGCACTGAAAAATGCAATATCAGTCTGGGGCTGGATGTCGTTTCAGAGATATTCCAGAAAGACGTAAATAACTACTTATGGATTGACGCAAAGGGCAAAGTGGAGCGCAAAGGGGCCTATGTGAAGGAACTATCCCGGATAGACAACGATCTGCCTATTCTGAACACCGCACTGGTGGAGTATATGACGCATGGGACACCGATTGAAAAGACCATCAATGACTGTACTGACCTGATCCAGTTTCAGAAAATTGTGAAGTTGTCAGACAGCTATAAATGGGTGGAGCATGAACACGGGAACCCTGAACTGGTGCAGAAGGGTGTGCGGGTGGTCAAGACCTATTATAACTATACCCATACAAAACGGTACACTTACAAGTCATACCGTGTCTTTGCTTCCAAAGATATGACGGACGGGCGGATCCTGCGGTGCGGCGGGAAGCGTGGACGGCCTGAAAAGTTTGGAAACACGCCGGATCACTGCTATATCTTCAATGAAAGCGTGGAAGGGGTTCAGACACCGGAAAAACTGGATCGTCAATGGTATATAGATTTTGCCCGGAAGCGCCTGAAAGATTATGGGGTGAGCGCATGAGGGAGTATAGAAAAGCAGATGCCCGGAATCCCCACATGAGGCTGAATAACCGTATATGTCGGAATCCTGAATACTGGTGCAAGCTGCATCAGGTATGGCTTTCTGAAAATGACGTAGCAAAGAAACAATGTAAACATAAGCCCACTTTTGACATGATAGGCACAGTCAGGTGCGGCAATCTAGTGAAAAGATCGGACTGGGAGAAAGGACGGGTGAAAAAGAATGAACACTATAAAAATAAAAACCGGAAACGGCAGCATGACAATAAACATTGACAATTTCTTTCCTTGCAGTCAGGCCCGGTTCAATAAGCTGTTCAAAATCGTTCGTCAATTTTCGTGGCTGAATGATGTTCAGGCAATCGCTGAACAGCTGAACCAACACTTTACGGAACAGATTCAGGACAATGAGATCACAAAGGCGGGATATGCAAAAAGGCATTTCAGGCAAATGCAGGCACACGCTGACTACAGGGACATGGTGGAATCAGGAAAGCATCCCAACGGGATCCCGCTGACAAAAGAGGAATTGAAAGACTTCAAGAAAAGGATGGTCGATGCTGGACGCTGGGCGAAACAGTACCTTTGTGAGACAAAAAAAATAGATCGTGAAATATCGGCATTAAAGAAGAATCTGGAAATGCTGGGAAGTTTGGAGATGTAACACATGGCTGATCTGTATAAGGGATATATAAAAACCAAAAATAAACAGGCTGCGGAGAGGTTCAAAGACAGGACTGACTTCAAGACGCTGAATGAAGTCAGTTCCCTTCCTGAATATGCTGGTATCCTTGAAAAAGATACCATGTTTATTGACATTGACGATCCCGATCAGTCTGAAATACTAATGGACATTGTGGAAGCGCTACAGCTGGATTGCCGGGTGATCTGTACCAGCAGGGGAAAGCATTTCATTTTTAAGAACACGCAGTTGCACCAGTGCAAGACAAAGGCAACGCTGGCCTGTGGCCTGACCGCTGATATAAAGGTGGGTTATGTGAACGCCTATGAAGTGCTGAAAGTGGGCGGTGAAGAACGTTTCTGTGAATGGGACATTGAACCGGGCGCACATTATCAGGAAGTTCCGAAGTGGCTTTTGCCTGTAGGAAAGAAAAAGCTGGACTTCATTGACATGGAAGCCGGGGATGGCCGGAATCAGGAATTGTTCAACTATATCCTGACGTTGCAAAGTAATGATTTCAGCGTGGAAGAATCACGGGAAACGATCCGCATTATTAACAGTTATGTCCTGAAGGATCCCTTGTCAGATCAGGAAATAGAAACCATTTTACGGGATGACGCTTTCAGGAAGCCGGTATTCTTCAACGGTTCCCGCTTCCTGTTTGACCGTTTCGCCGCTTATATGAAGAATACGCAGCACGTTGTCATTATCAACGGGAATCTGCATATATACCGGGATGGCGTGTACCTGAACGGCTACAGACACATTGAAGCAGAAATGATCCGCACTATCCCGGATCTGTCTGACGCAAAGCGCAAGGAAGTATTGAAGTATATGCAGCTGATATGTGAAAAGGTGGAATCTGCGGATGCCCGTTATATAGCGTTCAGGAATGGTATATATGACGTGGTAACGGACACCATGCAGGACTTTTCCCCTTCCATTGTTATCACCAACAAAATACCGTGGGACTATAACCCGCAGGCGTTCAATGAACTGACTGAACAAACACTGAACAAATTAGCGTGTGACGATCCAACAATCCGGGCGCTACTTGAAGAATGTATTGGTTACTGTTTTTACAGGCGTTCGGAACTGGGAAAAGCGTTCATTCTGACCGGGGAAAAGAACAACGGAAAAAGTACCTTCCTTGATCTGGTCAAGGCCGTTATGGGTGAGGATAACATATCAGCCCTTGACCTGAAAGAACTGGGGGACAGGTTCACCACTTCAATGATGTTCGGAAAGCTGGCAAATATTGGTGACGATATAGGGGATGACTTCATGCAGGGTACACAGGTAGCCATGTTCAAAAAGATTGTGACCGGAAACCGGATCAAGGCAGAAAGAAAAGGTCAGGATCCGTTTGAATTTAACCCATATATAAAGCTGCTGTTCTCTGCTAATGACATACCACGAATGAAGGATAAGACCGGGGCTGTTTTGCGGCGGCTGGTCATCATTCCTTTTAACGCACAGTTTTCAAAAGAAGATCCAGACTATGATCCGTTTATCAAATATAAACTGATTGAACCGGGTTCTATAGAATACCTGATCAAGCTGGGGATCATGGGCTTGCGCCGTGTTCTGGAAAATCAGGACTTCACCAGATCAGACCGTGTTGATCGGCAGCTGGAAGAATATGAAGAAGAAAATAACCCTATTGTGGCTTTTCTTCACGATCTGGAACATGGGGAAAATGACATAATCAATGAAACAACGGCTGATGTATACACCAAATATAAAATATTCTGTAACGCTGCTAATATGCAGCCCATGTCAAAGGTTGTTTTTTCAAAGCAGATAAATAAACGGTTATTGACAGAAGCAGTTGTTAAAAAAATAAACGGTAGGCCGGAAAGAGTTTTTGTAAAAGTGAAAGGAATTATGAAAGAATGAAAACCTGTATATGTGATAAATGCAGCACGGAAATTGAAATGAATGTTCAGGAAGAAGTTATTGATCAGGATAAGGACGGGAAGAACATCACGGAACAGTTCTTTGTCTGCCCGGAGTGCGGCCAGCGCTACACTATATTCATTTCTGATCAGTTCATGCAGCAGAAAATAGCAGCCAGAAAGCGCCTGAAACGGATGCCAAAGAATTACAATCCGGCACTGGATGCGGCACTGGTGAAAGAAATGCAGAAGCATTTTAAGAAGCTGAAAAGAAAATACGGGAGGGAGTGACACGGATGAAAAAGTATAAGCGTGATAAATGGATCATTATAGTACCGTCAAAGTGGGAACGTCTGTTACAAAGGTTTATAGTTTGGTATTACCAAAGGAAGGTGAAAGGAAAATGAAAAAAAGTTGTAGTGACAGCCAGTATTCTGCTGGTGGTTGTGGTGGTTTATAAAGTGTGCATATGGGACTATTACAAGGCAGCTATAAATTAAAAGTTACAGTTGGTTACACATGGTTACAGTTAAAGTTACAGTTAAAAGTATTGATTTTATGGGCGGTTACACATGGTTACAGTTAAATTCAATGTTCTTTTATATTTATGTTTAACAACGTATATTGTACTTTGTTTAAATATAAAAAATTAAGAATATAGACATTAAGTGTAACCTGTAACCGAACGGAAAGGAAGGTTCAAGAAATGGCTGAAAATAAAGGAAAAAGTGCGGTTACACTTTATGACAGAACTGTGAAGTATCTGTCACAGATTGAATATATAGACGAAATGATCGGTGAAAAGCAGGATATTATTGACAGTCTGCGGAGCAGCATCACAGGAACGTCAGCCAGTACGGAAAGTGAACGTGTGCAGACTTCCCCTAAAGACCGTTTAGGTGAAACCTGTGCAAAGATCGTTGACCTGTGCGAACAGCTGAACAAAGACATTGATTCTTTTGTAGATATGAAAGCGGAAGTCATACAGACCATAGATCAGTATGTCGATGACCTGAAAGAAAGACGTTTACTGTATTTACGCTATTTAAAGTTTATCCCTATTGAATCATGTGCTAAAGAATTGCACGTTTCACGGCGCACAGCATACAATTTACACAAGGCCGGTATTCACAAAATTTCTAACAAATTTAAAGACTTGCACAAAATTACATAAACTTGCACATACAGATACTTGTATTGCATTGTTTTCTGTAATATAGTGTAGGTGTCGAACAATACATGAATGACCTTCAAGGCGGGATGCTTTGAAGGTTGTTTTGTTTTAAAGAGAAAATAAGGGGGTGTGTTTCCTTTGTCAGACGGTAAGGATCTGCGGAAGGAAGCCTTTGAAATGTTTCAGCAGGGTTTCAAACTGGTGGACATAGCAAAGCAGCTGAATGTTCCTGCTGGCACTGTCAGACGATGGAAGCACAGTGACAAGTGGGAAATGAACGGGGCGGGCGAACGTTCGGAAAAAGCGAACGAAACGAACGCACAGACGAACGTTCACGAAGTATTTAAGCAGAAACGCCGTAAAAGGGTTTATTCAGATGTGCAGCAGGTAGAAAAGAACGCCGGACTTACTGAAAAACAGCGGCTTTTTTGCCTTTTTTATGTCCGGTACTTCAATGCAACAAAGGCATATCAGAAAGCATATGGGTGTGCCTATTCAACGGCGGCATCTGCTGGCAGCAGGTTACTGGAAAATGCAGAGGTACGGAAGGAAATCATGCAACTGAAACAAGGCCGGTTGAATCAGCAACTATTGGATGAATCGGACATTTTTCAGAAGTACATGGACATAGCTTTTTCGGACATAACCGACTTTCTGACGTTCGGACAAAAAGAAGTTCCGGTCATGGGTGCGTTCGGCCCGATCAAGGTTGAAGATCCAGACACCGGGGAAAAAATACCTGTCACCAAAATAGTGAACGTTGTCCAGTTCAGGGAATCGGACGAAGTTGACGGGACACTGATCAGTGAGGTCAGACAGGGGAAAGACGGGGCCAGCATAAAACTGGCTGACCGTATGAAAGCGCTTGAATGGCTGTCTGAACATATGGACATGGCAACGCCTGAACAAAAGGCCCGTATGAAGAAGCTGGAAGCGGAAACTGAACGGATCAGGAACAGCGGCGGCGCAGAAGGTGAGGATGATGGCGTTGAAATCATTAACGACTGCCCCACCTAAAAAGAAACAGGTGCGGATCAGTGAAATTATAATACCGAAATATCAGGCTATATTCAATAATCGCACATATAAGCACATTATATTGACTTCTGGCCGTGCCGGTACGAAGTCCAGCTTTGCAGGTGTGCGTGGTATATATCAGCTTGTCAATGATGGTTCCGGTTCCGTGGTGGTGCTGCGTAAGCGGCATAATAAGCTGCGGAAAACGGTATACAAGGAAATGCTGCGGGGTATTAACCGACTGGGGATCAGCAAGAAAAAGTTTGAGATCACAAAGTCCCCTATGGAGATCACCTATAAAAAGCACGGCAGCACAATGTACTTTGCTGGTTCTGACGGTATAGACGATACAAAAGGAATCATTGACGAAGATAAACCGATCAAGCTGGTCATACTGGACGAACTGACAGAGTTCTTTGACGATGGCGAAGGTGAGGATGAACTTCTGAACATTGAAGCGACTTTTGCCCGTGGAAACAAGGGTGATTTTCAAATGATCTACTTGTTCAATCCACCAAAGAACCCGAACAGCGACATTATGAAGTGGCTGACCAAAATGAAGCAGCGGCCAGATACCATCCACATTCACACGGACTACAGGGATGTTCCGGCTGACTGGCTGGGGCCTGACCTGATACAGTCAGCGGAAACGCTGCACCTGATAGATCCCCGTCAATATGAATGGGTATGGCTGGGGAAGTGCATCGGCATAGACGAAGTTATTTACTATATGTTCAGCCAGAAGCACATTGACCGGCCACTTGCAGGGCGTGACCGCTTTCCCATTATCGCCATCGGCGGGGACTATGGACAGCAGAACGCCACGACTTTTCAGGCGGCAGGTCTGGACATGGCGCACAGGAAGCTGCGGGGCCTGAATGAATATTACCACAGCGGCAGGGAAAGCGGAAAACAGAAAGCCCCTTCCTTGTATGCAAAGGATTTTGTTCAGTTCGTTCAGTTGTTGGGTAAACAGTACGGAAC
>PPYE01777427.1_pt1 | contig 18288 bp, 10 predicted proteins | sample 1559881 | NCBI WGS metagenome assembly PPYE01 (sample SAMN08240022, study PRJNA423297) | Human gut metagenome, whole genome shotgun sequencing project. | reverse complement strand
ATGACAACATCAAACAAATGACAGATAATGATACATGGAAGAGTGAGAGCAAACACTTGCTCTCATAACTGCTACCACAATTGCTGCCATACCTGAAACAACGATGAATAAAGGGATGCAGACAAATTGTTAGAGCATGAGAGCAAAAACGCATTCAAATTACGTGGGGAGCCTGATTATCTCTAGGAGAATAATATGCTAGACCAAGAATCAGTTTACAACACAAAAAGTGACGGCAAAAAGCGTAAAACTCTTGCCGTCACTTAGCCATCAGCATTTGCCGTCACCGCTATTGGTCTATATATTAATACTTTATTCTAAAAAGTGACGGGTGACGATAAAAAACATAGTTTCAACTCTAAAATAATTATTTTATCTTAAGGGCAAAACCTCCTCCCGGTGCCAGATGAACTTTCAGTTTACCGTCCTTCTTTATCGGGAAGGACTCACACTTATAATCACGACCTGCCCGATGAGCATTCACACCATCTTTAAACAAAGTAGCATGATAAGATTTATCACCCAGGAAAGAACAATCGACTTCAATATCACGTGCACTCCAATCTGTAATTCCACCTACATACCAGACATCCCCTTTCCGGCGTGCTGTCACAATATACTCTCCCATTTTACCGTCAAGAACGATACTTTCATCCCATACAGTTGGTATTTCTGCGATAAATGCCGTTGATTCCGGTTCGCGCATATAGTTGCTCGGAGTATCGCACAACATATTAAAAGGAGATTCAAACACCACGTACAAGGCTAGTTGGCGGCAACGGGTTCCCTGACTCATCGGTTCTGAATAACAAGGATAATAGTTACCCTTGGAAGCATTCCTCATCGCCCCCTGCGTATAATCCATCGGACCGGAAACCTGACGGATGAAAGGAATCATCACATCATACTTCACCTGATCTACTGACGGTGAACTCCATTTCATCTGCTCCAACCCATTGACTCCTTCGAAATTCAACACATTCGGATAAGTACGGTTCAATCCGGCAGGCTTATGAGTGCCGTGCAGGTCAAGAATCAGCTTGTATTTAGCACACATTTCAGCGGCACGATAGTTGAATGCAGTCATTTCCTGATCGTCACGGTCCATAAAGTCCACTTTGAAACCCTTTACTCCCATTTCGGCATAATGACGGCACACATTTTCCATATCACGCTCGAATGCATGATAACCGGCCCAAAGGATGATACCTACATTTTTGGAAGCTGCGTAATCTACCAGTTCTTTCAGGTCAATCTCCTTGACAACCTGCATCAAATCCGCCTGTAAGTTCACTGCCCATCCCTCGTCAAGTATCACATACTCGATACCGTTTGCAGAAGCAAAGTCTATATATGCCTTATAAGTCGGATTATTTACTCCGGTCACAAAATCAACGCCATCCAGATTCCAGTCATTCCACCAGTCCCAAGCAACCTTTCCCGGTTTAATCCATGAAAGATCGGACATACGTGAAGGCGCACCTAACAGGTAGCTGAGATTGGTAGCGGCAAGGTCCTTATCGGTGGTAGTAACCACGGCTATACGCCAGGGGAAGTTTCTCGGCTTATCCACTTTGGCAATGTAGTCTTCATGCTCCTTCACCAACATCTGAAGCTGGTTGTGACCACCCTGTACCGTACGCTTCGGATAAGGAGCATGCATACTGCTCAGACGATTCGCGCCTTCCGAAGCAGAAAGATAAAGTCCCGGATAATTTTCCAGATCGGACTCTGTGATACAGACTTTCACTCCATCGCCCGCATCTACTACCAACGGCAAGAACATCAAGCGCTGTTTATTCAGCTTCGACAGTTTGTCCGTTGTATACGTATTCTCGAAAGAATTAAAAAACTGGGAGTTATAATCACCGTCTTTACCGCTTTTTACATAAGGCACGGAGGCAGTCATATCCGATGGAAAACAATAATCAGATACTTCCGTCACCACACGAAAAGGCTTCTTCCCCTGATTCACAAAACGGTAGGCGATACCGTCATTGTATGCACGAAACTCTACATTCCAGTCTTTTTTGAAACGCAAGGTCAGTCCATTATAATGATTTCTCAATTCGCTGGCACGGTAGAAAGGAGATGGTATCATCTCGTCCACACTCTTTCTGGAAGTTCCGGATAATTTCGCATTTTCTCCCCAGACAGTCCCGTTATCCAACGTCATTGATATGGGAGAAGGAGTCAGAATCTGCCTGCCGTTGCATGTAATGTCATAAGTCAGCCGGTCGCCAATGGTTATTGTCGTTTTCAGATTTCCATCAGGTGAGGCTAGTGTAAATTGCTTCTGAGCTTGCAACGAAAGCGTACACAAGACACATAATAATAAAAATGTAAGTTTTTTCATGGTTGTAACTAATATATTAGATTTCAAAATAATTATTCCGCAATAAAGCGCTTTGTCTGTACATCACGACTGTTCGTACCTATCATCACGTCAAACTCTCCCGGTTCGTAGATATATTGCAGCCCGGAATTATAAAATTTCAGGTCATCTTCCGTAAGTACAAACTTCACTTCACGGCTTTCTCCTTTTTTCAGGAAGATACGATCGAAGCCTTTCAGCTCTTTCACCGGACGCGCTACTTCCGCATAGATATCACGCAAATAGATTTGTACCGTTTCATAGCCGTCATGGTTCCCTTTGTTGGTGACGGTAACGGAAGCTGTCAGGTTTCCATTTTTCGGCAAGGTTTCCGAACTGAGCTGCAGGTCGCCATATACAAAGTCGGTATAACTCAAACCGTATCCGAAAGGATAAAGAGGTTCGTTACTCTCATCCAGATAGTTGCTGGCATACCGGTTGAAAACACGGTTGTCCGGGTCCGGACGTCCAGTGTTCAAATGATTGTAGAACAAAGGAAGTTGCCCTACCGAACGAGGGAAGGTAGTAGTCAGCTTGCCGCACGGGACGGCTTTGCCAAACAGAACATCGGCAACGGCATCCCCTGTCTCACTACCTCCGAACCATACATTCAGAATAGAAGGAATGTGTTCGCTTTCCCAGTTCAAGATCAAAGGACGACCGGTGAACAGGAGCAGTACCACAGGCTTACCTGTTTTCACCAATGCTTTCAATAAGTCCTGCTGAGCGTCAGGGATTTCCAGATTAGTACGGGAAGGAGATTCACCACTCATTTCCGCACATTCACCCACAGCAGCCACAATCACATCGGCACGGGCAGCCGTACGCAATGCCTCGGCCAGCAGTTGCTGATCATTACCACGTTCCAACGGACGGATGCCGACAGCTCCTTTTTCCATTTCCGCATCATAATATACATTGCTGCCTTTGGCATAAAGTATTTCAGCCTTGTCTCCTACTGCCGACCGGATTCCTTCGAGTAATGTACCATGTCTGGACGGAGTACAGGTCATGCTCCACATTCCGCACATATTATTGCGTGCATCTGCCATCGGACCTATTAATGCAATTGCCTGCAAAGCACGGACAGAGGCTTCCTTCAAAGGAGCCACACCATGAATGGACATTTCAGCAATGGAATTGTAGTCTGTGACCAAAAGTCCCTGAAATCCCCATTCGTCACGAAGCACGTCTGTCAACAGCCATTTATTTGCCGTAGCCGGTATGCCGTCTACTATATTAAAAGAACTCATCACACTACCGACACCAGCCTCAACCGCCGCCCGATAAGGAGCAAAATATTCGTTATACATACGCAGATGGCTCATGTCGACTGTATTATAATCCTTACCGGCTTCTGATGCTCCATAGAGGGCGAAATGTTTTACACAAGAAAGGATTTCATCTTTTCCCTGCATACTGTCACCTTGATAACCGTGCACATAGGCCTTTGCCAACAGTGAACCCAGATAAGGGTCCTCACCGCTTCCTTCGGCAATACGTCCCCAACGGGCATCCCGGCAGATATCTACCATCGGGCTGAATGTCCAGCAAATGCCATCCGCACTGGCTTCAATGGCAGAAATCCGCGCCATCCGCTGAATAGCCAACGTATCCCAACTGCATGAGAGGGCCAACGGTATCGGGAAAATCGTTTCATAACCATGTATGACGTCCGCCCCGACTATCAAGGGAATTTTCAATCGGGTTTCTTCCACTGCCAGCCGTTGCAGGTCATAGATTTTTTTGATTCCTTTTACATTGAAAAAGCCACCGATCTCTTCTTTGCGAATCATATCACTAAGCTCACTATTCATCACCGAGCCTGTCACCAAGTCGCCACCGGAAGGAAGGTTCAACTGTCCCAGCTTCTCACGGATCGTCATTTTACCCATCAGGTCTGTGACAAAGCAATCCATCTCTACCTCTTTTCCCCCACCAGACTCCGAACAGGAAAAGAATATAATGCCACAAATGGCACCAAACACCAGATTTCTTATTTTCATAAGCTCTTCAAATTATTTATTTACTTTTCTGACTTTACCTTCTATACAATAACGGCAACATCGGTCAACAGAATCTATTTCGCCAAAGTTAACACTTCCTTCTAAATAATGAGACATATACCCGCAAAATAGATTATTTGCATATTTTCCATCTGTCTTTCGGAAACTGGACCATAGCATAATCAGTTTTCCATCATCCAGACGATAGATAAAAGGAGCATCCGTAACATTGCCTGTCACCCCGGAACTTGTAATAGAGCCTACCCAGGGAGCTTCCGAAGCCTTGAACAACAGATACGGATCACCTTCTGTCGTTTTCAGATCTTTCGCCAGCCGTTGGGCATAAATTTCACCGTCGATGGCCTCCAGCCACTCACGACAGAACAACAGCCAGGGATTTCCTTCTTTGTCAATATACAAAGATCCATCCAGGCACATCCAGCCGGAAGGAGTAATCGCCTTGTTTACAAGTGGAGTGAAAGGGCCTTTCGGACTATCGGAAACTAGAATAGAAGTTCCCCGCTTCACTCCCGCATTACTGAAAGTAGCAAATAAATAATAACGTCCTTCATATTCATACACATCCGGTGCCCAAAAATCCTGTTGCCCCCAGAAATCAGTTTTAGCTATAAAAGAATATCCTTCGTCTTTCCACGTGGACAGGTCTTTACTTTTATAAACTCTGATTTTCAAGTTATTATTGAAATGAAGATAATACATCGAAGTTTTCTTGTCGACCAGAATAAACGGGTCCCGCAAACGCAAACTCGATACAGGAATCGTGAAACTTTCTCCCCCTACTTCATCCGGATCGGTGGAGGAAGTCTGTCCATCATCATTACTACAACTGACAATACACGCTCCCATCAATAACAAGAGCGAAAGAATAGAATGCTTTAACTTTTTCATATATCAATGATTATTTAATAAAATACCTATTGAAAACTGATAAATAAATTGTTCAAGATCAATAATGAGGATTCTGCTCGATATGAGAATTTTCAATAATAACCGAAGTAGGAATCGGGAACAAAAGATTCTTCTCTGAGAAATTAGTACTATACTTCTTACCGGTTTCTACATATTTCCCCATCCGGATCAAATCTTCCCTGCGCTTTCCTTCATACCAGAACTCCCAGCCTCTTTCTTTCAGAATCCAGTCTCTCAACGACTCCTTATCCGGGAAATCGGATAATTGCTTTATGATAGCGTCTCCACCATCAGCAGCCTGTTCCATTGCTGTAAACTCGATTTCATCAATCCAAAGTTCATATCCGCTTCCGGAATTTCCCAAGGCAAGGAACAGAGCACAATTTTGATCTTCCGTAGCTTTACCTGTCTGTGTGGAGAATTCCTTTACTTCGCCTGCTTTCAAAGAGATGGATTCCATGTGGCTCAATGGTCCTTCAACGCGTATTTCAAACTGAATGTCTTTCGAGGCTTTCAACTTCATCTTTATTGAATACTTACGCCCTTTTGCAACCAAAGGTTCTGTTCGCATCTGCAAAGTCCAGAATTCCGTACCCGAAGATTCAACTTCCACATGTAAGCTGTTTCCGTTATTCAACGTGTTGTTTTTATCCACATCATACTTCCAGGCAGATCCACCGGCCTGATCGTAGTTATTCATCGAGAATATCCCTATAACATTGTCAACAAACTCTCCGTCAAAGCTCTCTTTAAAAACGGGTATTGCAGGCAGAGAGGTGCCAAAGCCAAAAGCACGTTTCCGGATATCATTAATCAGATCGACACTCCCCTGATTAGGACCATTCAGTTCATTCAATGCTTCCGCCTTAAATAACAACACTTCTGCATATCGGTCGAGTACCTTGTCATTGCCTGCCCATGTGCCTGTAGCTTCAGGATCAATCCCATATTTCAAAGGCAAAGCACCTACATCACCACTGGCCCTCAAATCAACTGTAGCACCGGACTTTGATGTATATTCGGCCTGTGCCAAAGCTCTTCGCCGGTCATTTTCATCAAACGTATCATAGAATTCCCACGGCATCCGGTGTCCGGACCATCCTTCTACGATGTTTCCATAAGGTGAAGCGTAGTCACCCGGCAAAATATTTGCATATGTATGATTACCATAATCTGCCAGTGGTTCAGCTCTCACAACAAACATCAGTTCTTTATTACCTTCGTTCTGAGCTGAAAATATACTTGCATAATCCTTCTCCAGTTCATAGTAATTCAGACCGATAATCTCATTTGCCGTTTCGAGAGCATTCTGCCACTGCTTTTCATGCATATAATATTTCAGTAAATAATGCAGGGCAGCTCCTTTTGTGATGCGTCCATATTCAGCTTGTTCTACCGGAAGTGCGTCGGCAGCAGCACGCAGTTCTGTCGTCAGGAAAGTTCCGACTTCTTCAGACGTAGGTCTGTAAGGTTTGTAATCCGGATCCGGATTGATTGCCTGATCGGCTTCCAGAATCATTGGCATAGGACCATAAAGCCGATATAAATCGAACATGAAAAAGGCTCTGAGCGCCCGGACCTCCGCAATATACAAGTCTTTCACCGACTGAGCTACCGGAGACTCTTCCATCTTCGCTATCGTATAAGTGCAACGGGTGATATTAGGGGCAGTCCAGTTATAGAATCCTTTCACCATCTGGTCAGCATCCGTCCATGAACCATTCAGAAAAGCAACCCATGACCACTTGGTAGTCCATTCTTCGGTTGAAACTTCATCCATTACAAAAGAACTTCCATCACAAAACAAATAAGGTCCCCAGCCTTTTTGGCGTAATTCATAATAAAGGGCAACCGTTGCAGCCGAAAGGTCTGCAGGAGTATTAAACGCATTTCCAGTATCTACAACTCCATACAAGTGAGGTTCCAAGCTCCCCTCACAGGCTACAAACTGAATGCTTATAAATAGTAATAATAGTTTTTTAGCTAATTTCTTCATGACATTCCAGTTTAAAATTTCACATCAAGTCCAAATGAAAAAGTCTTCTGTTGAGGATATGACGCCCGGTCGTTTTCAACTTCCGGATCGAGTCCTTTATATCCGGTAAACGTCAGCAGATTCTGACCGGAAAAGTAAAATCTTACTTTCAACTTATCAGCTTTAAACAGTCTGCTCAAATCATATCCCAACGTTACGCTCTTCAGACGTAAATATGTATTCTTCTCCCAGTTCGGAGCACCGTAGCTATCATAGCTGTTCACTTCGCCACTAGGCATAGCAGAACTCATGTTGTCGGAAGTCCAACGATTTTTTATATCCGCCAAAAAGTTATTATTGTCTTTCAGCCTCTGGATGCCGTTTCCACCATACACCCCGTGTTCTACCTGAGTGTAAGGATAGGAGTATCCGCCAACCGAAGCATAAAGATAGATATTCAGATCAAATCCTTTGTACCGGAAATCATTCGAAAATCCCATAGTAAACTTCGGTGCACGTGTCCCCAGATATACGACATCTGCCTGATCTATTTTCCCATCAGGCTTTCCTGTCAGATTCCCTTCCTCGTCGAGTCCGTTCACATCTTTATATTTGCGCTGTCCCGGTAACAAGTCCGGCATAGCCGGCGTATCTTCACCCGCCTGCTTTATACCGTCCGGAATCAGCGTATAGATAGCACTTACCGGATCGTTTTCTTTGACATAAGGAGCCAGGATTACTTTCGGATCACGTTCTTTCCATCTGTCACGATAGGAAGTATACGTTAATGTCGATTCCCAATGTAACGGTCCTTCCAGGTTCACTGTATTCAGCGTCAGTTCAAAACCGGTACTTTTTGTTTTTCCAATGTTGGACCATATACCGGTAGTGACAGCTGTATGCGGCAGCGAACGCCAGCTCAGCAGGTCTTTTACCTCTTTAAAGAAAACATCTACGCTACCATTGATACGATTCCGGAAGAAACCGAAATCCAGTCCGAAGTTAACTTCTGTAGTCGTTTCCCACTTTAAATCAGGATTACCGAACTTTCCCAGATTTACTCCTCTCTTTTCTGTATCTCCCAGATAATAATTTCTGCCGTCAAAGGCAAAGTACTCGGAAGCAGCATCGTTAGGCAGATTTTCATTACCCACCTGTCCCATGCTGACACGTAACTTGGCATCGGAGAGCCAGTTGACATCTTTCAGAAAATCTTCCTGATTCATTCTCCACGCAAATGCTCCCGAAGGAAAGAAAGCATAACGGTTGTTCTTTCCAAAACGGTCGCTACCATCGATACGGGCAGTAAAAGTAAACAGATACTTGTCTTTGAAAGAGTATTGGGCACGACCAAAATAAGAAGCCAACACGTGTTTATTTTTATAAGAACTGACCACCGGACGCGTTTCACCTGCCTGTAGTTTATAATACATCAACGCATCAGACATAAATCCCATAGCACGTGCATACGCTCCGTCATCATTCTGCACCTGATACGAATATCCCAGTAATGCAAGAAGTTTATGTCTCTCCTTGAAAGTCTTCTGAAAATTGAAAACCATATCTGCCACATAGTCTTCACGGTTGGCGGAATTGATATTCGCATCTCCATTCACACTACTTCCATATTTCGTAGTCATCGGATAGTAGCTATGGCGGGACCCGTCGCGGATATCCGCACCGGCAGACAGTTTCAACCAGAACACATCTTTTATAAAATAGAAATTAGTGAATGCTGTTGCCAGAAAACGCTTGGTCTTTGTCTCATCCTCAATGTCGAGATAAGACAAAGGATGATTGAGCAATGCCTGCTTAGGATCTTCCATCCATTTGCCGGTCGTCGGGTCTCGTTCCGCCTTCACTGTCGGACTATAACTTAACGCCGATTCAATAATACCTGCCGTACTGTCATATCCTCCCCCCAGTGTCGCATTCTGATCGACTACATAAGAGGCTGTGGCAGAAATACCATAATCCCACCATTTCGTTATTTTATGGTCCAGATTATAACGGAAGCTATAGCGTTTATAACCGGATGTTTTCACCACTCCTTTCTGATCGAAGTAGTTCAGCGAAATCAATGATCTCATCTTTTCATTACCATAAGTCACTGTGAGGTTATGTTGCTGGATAAGACCTGTACGGGTAATCATATCATACCAGTTGGTCCCTTTTCCGGCTTTTGCTATTTCTTCATCCGTGTACATAGGCACATAAGGGCTGACAGCACCCGGATCTGTATTCCCATAAGGATATACCAGATTCTGCATTAAATACTGTTCTTTATAGTAACTGTTCTGAGTAGTCATTAACTCTCCGGCCGTCAATAATTCCGGTCGTTTATTTATAGTCTGAAACGACATATTCATGTTATACTCTACTTTCGTATCCTGAGTACCTCTTTTTGTCGTAATCAGAACAACTCCATTAGCACCCCGCGCACCATAAATGGCAGTTGCCGAAGCGTCCTTCAAAATCTCTATGGATTCGATATCGTTAGGGTTAATACTGCTCAAAGGGCTGTTGCTTCCTGCCGTCCACTGATTACCGCTTCCCGGATTGACACCGGCATTCACTATGGGGAAACCATCGACCACATACAGCGGATCATTCCCCGCACCGGTAGAAGCCGCACCCCGAATCAGAACTTCAATACCACCACCGGGCTGTGCACTCCCCTGTTTTACAGTAAGTCCTGCCGCACGTCCCATCAACATTTCAGAGAAGTTCGGTGAAGCTGCTTTATTGAGTTTCTCAGACTTTACAGAAACAATCGAAGCATTCAAGTCACTTTTCTTCATTGTACCGTATCCCACTACCACAACTTCATCCAGCAATTCTTGCTTTTCATACAAAACGATGGATAAATCTGTCTGATTTCCAACTTTCACTTCCAGAGGCTGATAGCCGATGTAAGACAGTTCCAATACCGCTCCCGGTGATACTTCCAACGTAAACTTCGCATTTATATCCGATACCGTTCCGTTAGTTGTCCCTTTCTCCTTGATGGTAACACCGATAATAGGCTCGCCGTTAACATCATTCACCACACCTGTGATCTTACGCTTTTTACCATCCTTTGAAGTATTCTGCCTGGCTTGTCCTTTCTGAACAATTACATTCTTCCCTTTCACTTCATAGACAACGTCTTGTCCGTACAATATCTGATCGATAGCCTCATTCAGCTCTTTCGCCTTTACAGTTATAATCTTCTTTGTATCCAGATCTCCGACTTTATAAACGAAAGAATATCCGCTTTTATTCTTCAACTGGGTCATTGCTTCTTTCACTGAAACGTTATCCATTTTCAATGAAACAGCCTGGGCTAGTATTGCTATGTTAAGGCAAAACAGAGCCATGACCATTAATATGGCCTTCTTCCTGTAATTCATAAAATAAACAAATTATTAATTAAAACTTGAATAACTCGTTTTAAAAGAGATGTATTTTGCTAACTTTGCACATTCTCTTTTGAAAACATATTCACACTAGATGATTGTTGAAAGAAGAGATTCAAGGAGCCGGGAGATGTCCGAAATCTTCCGGTTTTTTATTTGTCTCTCCTTATTTGTCAGCTAAAGATTATTCTGTATTTTTCTCTTTATTCATACTTTTCAATTTTTAAGGTTAAACAATCATAGCATTATAATCTCTGGTAACCGGTTAGTAGATAGTTATATTACGTTCTTCAATCTTATATTGCATTTTTTCCGTAGAAGCCAGTGCTTCCAGTACTTCCTGGATATTTTGTTCGCGACGAACGAAGTTGCCATAGAAGCGGAATGTTTTTAAGGAATCATTGGCTATGTGAATCTTCACATTATAGCTGCGTTCCAGTTCTTTAGCGATATCCGGCAAGAGTTCTTCATCAAAAAACAAGTAACCGTCCGTCCACTGAGACGCATTGGATGCGGTAACCGACTCTACAGTCAAAAGCCCGTTCGCCTTATTTAATACGGCCCTTTCATCAGGTGAAAGGACAGCTTCTTTTTCTTCTCTCAACAAGTTGTTCAATCCGACCTTACCTTCCAACAAAGAAACGACCACTTCATGATCTTCCGGATAGTCACGGAAATTGAATTTTGTTCCCAACACCTGTAATTGCAGATCTTTAGTCTTTACGAAAAAGGGAATCTTCTCATTCCGCTTTACCTCAAAATATCCTTCCCCTTCCAGTTCTACTTTTCGGTTATCGACACCAAACCCCTGCGAGTATGTCATGCGTGAACCGGCATTAAGCCAGACCAATGTGCCATCCGGCAAATAAAGTTTTGTTTTTGATCCTAAAGGGGCTTCTACTGAAATATCTGCAAAAGTATCTTTCACATTCACCTCTCCCTGCCAATAAGAAATACATCCCACCGCTATTATGATTGCAACAACCGCAGCATAACGCCACAACGCTGACAGGCTAAAACCTCGACGGGAAGTGCTCTGAATTTCCTTCTGACTTTCGACACGGTTTCTAAAATTCTCAAACGCTTTATCCTTATCATAGACAGATGCGGCTTCACGACTTACAGCTGAAAACCAGATCTCCCGCTGACGGATAAAATATTGCTGATTTTCAGCCGATGCGGCAATCCATGTTTTTAGTTCATCTAAAGCGTTCTTATCCAGACCTTCAGTCAGATAGTTGGCAATCAGTTCATCAATATGTTTATTTTCTTCTTCCATATTTATGCTTTCTATAAAGGAGACAGTTGTTTTTTAATTAAGGGTAGTCAGAAAATGATTTTTTTTCGCTTTACCTGAAAAAAAATAGTAATAGAGAAATCAGGTACTTACTCAAATGAGCGTGTAAAGAAGCTAAAGCATTCTTTATATGATACTTAACTGTATTAATAGATATTCCCAGTTCACCGGAAATTTCTTCGTATGATTTTCCTTCAAAGCGACTTTTAGCAAAAACCCGACGGCATTCGTCCGGCAATTTATCGATAGCCTTATATATTTCGTTTTCAAGTTCACGTTCCAGTAAAATACCTAACGGATGCGAATCGGACAGTATGATTTTATCATCCGTTATCTCATCGGGCATAAGAGCAGAAAATGCTATTTCTCTCTTTTCACGTTCCGAATTAAGATAGTTAATGCAACGATTACGGACAGCTCTCAGCAGGTAACTACGGATAGAGACTGAAATATCCAAAGTCTCACGTATCTCCCATAAATGAAAGATAGTATCTCCTACAATGGTTTCGGAAAGGAACTGATCTTTTAGATAACCATTGGCAACATAACAGAGCAGGGCATAGTGATGATCATATATGTAACGATAAGCATTTTCATTGCCTATCTTCAGTTGTTCCACTATTAAAGTTTCAGTATTCTCCATGAATGTACCAGTCAGATTAATAGCACAAATTTAGAGAATTATTCGAATTTAAAGCATATAAAGCCAAAAATCCCTCCAAAGAAAAAAACTTTGGAGGGATCTTCTTTATACTACTCTGTATACAGTCTATTTCATCTTATATACGAGTGTACCACCTTTCAGAATATCTTCATGAGAAATCGTATTCTTTGTATAAGGTTCGCCATTCAGCGTGATACTATCCACATATTTATGTTCCTTCGATAAGTTTTCAGCGATCACAGTAAAGGTCTTTCCATCAGCCAGATGTAGCACAATCTTCGGTAACTGAGGAGCTCCGAATACATAATCACCGCTTACCGGATCTACCGGATAGAAACCCATTGCACTGAACATATACCATGCGGACATCTGACCACAGTCATCATTACCACAAAGTCCGTCAGGCTTGTTCTTATATTGAGTATCAAAGATTTCACGGATTAGTTCCTGTGTACGTTCCGGACGCCCTGCCAAAGCATATAAATAAGTAACATGATGACTGGGCTCATTACCATGTGCATACTGTCCGATCAAACCTGTCACATCAGCCTGGGTTGTTTCCAGTTTCACTGTAAACAGGGAATCCAGCTTGTTCAGGAAAGGTTCTTCTCCACCAAAGAGAGCAATCAAACCGGGAACATCGTGTTGCACATGCCAGGTATATTGCCATGCATTTCCTTCCGTATAGTCACCGCCTGTACTTTCCGCATGTCCTACATCACTAGGATTAAACGGAGATTTCCAGGTTCCGTCAGCTTTACGCGGACGCATAAAATTCGTCTGTGAATCGAATAAGTTCTTATAATAATCTGCACGTTTCGCAAAGTAAGCAGCATCTTCTTCTTTTCCCATACGACGGGCCATGTCAGCTGCCGCATAATCGTCATATACCGATTCCAGAGTTGAAGAGACGGATTCCGCTTTTGTCAGATCTGTCGGGAAATATCCGTATTTCGTATACACTTCCCAGTCGGACTTCAACGGATGAGATACAGTCTGTGTCTTCTTCACCATATTGAAAGCACGTTCCGCATCAAAACCACGGAAACCTTTTCGGTAGGCTTCAGCAATAACAGATACACCATGAATGCGACTCAGATAGCTGTTCCATTCGTCATGGGCAGCCAGCTTCACACCGTCAAAGTTCCAGTCTGGTATTTCAGCCTGCAAGTTCTTCTTTGCTCCCTCTACGCTGGTAGTCGAAAGGGCCACCTTCATCATCAGTTCATCTCCCGGCTTCAAGTCGAAAGTAGCAATGATTCGCTTTCCTTTCTCAGTTTCTCCCATCGGAAGGTAAAGCGAATCTATTACCGGACGATTAAACTTCATCACAAAGAAGTAGTCCTGATCAACCCAGACCGTGTTATTCACGTGTCCGGTCAGCGTCTGAGCATCTTCCCAGTTCACTTCGCAACTATTCACTTGTGAATGATATTGTTCTTCTCTCCAGGCAGGTCCGTGCTGCAAGTCAATCAGCAGAGAAGCTGAATCTGCTTTATGATATGTATAACGATGAAGAGCTGCATGGATAGAAGCAGTCAGTTCCGCCTTTACCTGCGGATCGGATAATTCGACTGTATAATATCCCGGAGTAGCAGCTTCCTTGTCTTTCGGGAAATGGCTACGGTAAGCATCCCATGCACGGGCACGGGTACCGGTAACCGGCATCACCAGAATATCCCCCAAATCCATACATCCGGTTCCGTTCAGATGAGTCTGAGTGAAGCCCCAGATCAGAGAGTCCTGATAAGTATATTCCGAACAATATCTCCAACCTACTGCACCCGTCACCGGACTGGTCTGTATCATTCCGAAAGGATAGCAAGCTCCGGGGAATGTATGCCCATTGTCAGCAGCACCAATAAAGGTATTCACATACTGGGTGTAATCTTTCGTTTCCGCTTGCTCCGTCGGAGAACAGGAAGTGTACATAAACAGTCCCGCCAAAGCAACGGCCATCACAGGGGATTTTCTTTTCATGATAATCATAATGTTAAGTTAATGCTACAAATTTAGAGAATAATTCTCAATGCTACACTAAAATACAATAGAAAAATGGTCCCCAAGTCCGATCATTCAAAATTTATATCTACCCTGTTCCGGGCAGCATTCTAAAAGCAAATAAACCTGATTCATTGTGACAAAACAAAAATTCGCACGACTTATTGAATAAATATCAACTCAATTATTTATCTTTGTTAGCTTTAAAACAAGCTGACTCAAAAAAACAATAGTATAATGAAAGATTTCTTGAAATTTACGCTCGCCACTGTGACCGGTATCATCCTGTCAAGCATTGTATTATTTATTATCGGCATGGTAACATTGTTCGGCATTGTATCAACCGCGGATACAGAAACAATAGTGAAAAAGAATTCTGTGATGATGCTCGACCTGAACGGTGTATTAGTCGAACGCACTCAGGAGAGTCCGTTAGGTATCTTATCACAGTTGTTCAGCGACGACTCCAATACATACGGGCTGGACGATATTCTTTCTTCCATCAAAAAAGCAAAAGAAAATGAAAATATCAAAGGAATTTATCTGCAGGCAAGTATGCTCGGAACTTCGTATGCATCTTTGCAGGAAATCCGTAACGCATTGCTCGACTTTAAAGAAAGCGGAAAGTTCATCATAGCCTACGGAGATAGCTATACACAAGGACTTTATTATCTTTCCAGTGTAGCGGACAAGGTATTGCTCAATCCGAAAGGAATGATTGAGTGGAAAGGCATCGCTTCCGCTCCTCTGTTTTATAAAGACTTACTGCAAAAGATCGGGGTAGAAATGCAGATATTTAAAGTAGGTACTTATAAATCCGCCGTAGAACCGTTTATTTCTACAGAAATGAGTCCTGCCAATCGTGAACAGGTGACAGCTTTTATCAACTCGATCTGGGGACAGGTTACCGAAGGGGTATCTGCTTCCCGCAGCCTCCCCGTAGATTCACTGAATGCTTTAGCTGACCGTATGCTGATGTTTTATCCGGCAGAGGAAAGTGTGCAATGTGGCTTGGCGGACACATTGATTTACCGCAATGATGTTCGCAATTATCTTAAACAGTGGGTGGACTTGAAAGAAGATGACCGCCTTCCGGTGCTAGGGTTGAGTGATATGATCAATGTGAAAAAAAACATGCCGAAAGATAAAAGCGGTAACATCGTAGCGGTCTATTATGCCTCCGGAGAAATCACAGATTACAGCGGTTCTTCAACTTCTGAAGAGGGAATTGTAGGCACAAAAGTTATTCGTGACTTGCGTAAGCTAAAAGATGACGAGGATGTAAAAGCTGTCGTTCTCCGTGTTAATTCACCGGGTGGAAGTGCTTTTGCATCCGAACAAATCTGGCATGCCGTGAAAGAACTGAAAACAGAGAAACCAGTAATTGTTTCTATGGGTGATTATGCCGCATCAGGTGGTTATTATATCTCTTGTGTAGCCGATACAATCGTTGCAGAGCCGACTACATTGACGGGATCCATCGGAATTTTCGGTATGGTACCGAATGTTAAGGAATTATCAGAAAAGATCGGTTTGACCTACGATGTGGTAAAAACAAATAAATTTTCAGATTTTGGAAATATCATGCGTCCTTTCAATCAGGATGAGAAGACACTGATGCAGATGATGATTACCCAAGGTTATGATACATTCGTCAATCGCTGCGCTGAGGGGCGCCATATGAGCAAAGAGGCCATTGAGAAAATAGCTGAAGGTCGTGTATGGACAGGAGAAGCTGCTAAAGAACTTGGACTGGTAGACGTACTCGGAGGTATTGATACAGCTTTGGAGATTGCTGTCAGGAAAGCAGGAATCGAAGGATATACAGTTGTTTCTTATCCGGCAAAACAAGACCTCCTTTCTTCACTGCTCAATACGAAACCCACTAATTATGTGGAATCACAAATATTGAAAAGCAAGTTAGGAGAGTATTATCAACAATTCGGTATGCTGAAAAATTTAAAAGAGCGTTCCATGATTCAGGCACGCATTCCGTTTGAACTAAATATCAAGTAAACTGTACTGCATGGACGAACACTTTATCAAGATACATAAGTGGCTTTACCCTGTCTCATGGATTTACGGGGCAGTGGTAACAGTAAGAAACAAACTCTTTGACTGGGGATTCCTCCGGTCAAAGAGTTTTGGTGTTCCTGTCATCTGCATCGGCAACCTGTCTGTAGGCGGCACGGGAAAGACGCCGCACACCGAATATCTGATAAAGCTGCTTCGTGATAACTATCATGTGGCAATATTAAGCCGGGGATATAAAAGGCATAGCCGAGGATATGTGCTTGCCACTCCCCAAAGTACTGCACGCAGCATCGGTGACGAGCCTTACCAAATGCATACCAAGTTCCCGTCTGTCACACTAGCTGTCGATGAGAACCGTTGCCATGGCATAGAACAATTACTATCCATCAAAGAACCGTCCATTGAAGTTGTATTGCTGGATGATGCTTTCCAGCACCGTTACGTCAAGCCGGGACTAAGCATCCTGCTGACGGATTATCACCGCCTCTTCTGCGACGATACTTTACTTCCGGCAGGTCGTCTGCGCGAGTCTGTCAACGGTAAAAACCGGGCACAAATCGTCATTGTCACAAAGTGTCCGCAGGATATTAAGCCGATTGACTATAATATTATCACAAAACGACTGAACCTTTATCCTTATCAGCAGTTATACTTCTCATCGTTTCGTTATGGAAATCTGCAACCGGTATTTCCATCAGCAAATTCAGAGATTGATTCTACAGTGAATGAGTTACCGCTGAGTGCTTTAACGAATACGGATATTTTGCTGGTAACGGGCATTGCATCACCTGCGCCTATTCTCGAAGAGTTGAAAATGTATACCGATCAGATTGATTCGCTTTCATTCGACGACCATCATCATTTCAGTCATCGGGACATACAACAGATCAAGGAACGATTCGGAAAACTGAAAGATGAACATAAACTGATTGTCACCACCGAGAAAGATGCAACCCGCCTGATTCATCATCCGGCATTGAGCGAGGAACTGAAACCGTTTATTTACGCCTTGCCGATTGAGATTGAGATATTACAAAATCAACAAGATAAATTTAACCAACACATTATTGGCTATGTTAGAGAAAATACAAGAAACAGCAGCTTTTCTGAAAGGGAAAATGCACACCAGTCCTGAAACAGCCATCATCCTTGGCACCGGACTTGGCAGTTTGGCAGACGAGATCACCGAGAAGTATGAAATAAAGTATTCGGATATTCCTAACTTCCCGGTGTCTACTGTCGAAGGTCATAGCGGTAAACTGATTTTCGGCAAGTTGGGCAACAAAGACATCATGGCAATGCAAGGGCGTTTTCATTATTATGAAGGTTATTCCATGAAGGAAGTGACTTTCCCTGTACGTGTAATGCGTGAGCTGGGTATCAAAACATTGTTTGTATCCAACGCCAGCGGTGGTACAAACGAAGCTTTTGAAATCGGTGACCTGATGATTATCACCGATCATATCAACTACTTCCCCGAACATCCGCTTCGTGGCAAGAATATACCTTATGGTCCACGCTTCCCGGATATGAGCGAAGCATATGATAAGGAACTGATTCGTAAAGCTGACGAGATTGCTCAGGAAAAAGGCATTAAGGTACAACATGG
>PPYE01541696.1_pt1 | contig 18295 bp, 19 predicted proteins | sample 1559881 | NCBI WGS metagenome assembly PPYE01 (sample SAMN08240022, study PRJNA423297) | Human gut metagenome, whole genome shotgun sequencing project. | reverse complement strand
CATTGGTTAGTGCCAGTTTGCCACAACCGTTGACTACGGTTTCTGATAATTCGGATATGTATGTCTACTTTTCGATGACTGAAAATCAATTGTTGGCTCTGACCCGTCAATATGGTTCCAAAGCAGAAGCGTTGAAAAATATGCCGGAAGTGGAACTGCAATTGAATGACAAGTCTATGTATGGCGAAAAGGGACGCATCGAAACCATCAGTGGGGTGGTAGACCGTAATACGGGTACCGCAAGTCTGCGTGCCGTATTCCCGAATAAGAATGGGTTGCTGTATAGCGGAACATCGGGAAATGTGATTCTTCCGGTTACGATGAAAGGAAGTTTGGTTATTCCTCAGGCTACCACTTTTGAAATTCAGGATATTACATACGTATATAAAGTCGTGGACGGCAAGGCACACTTATTTTGGTGCCAGTGCGGAAACTCTTCAGAAGAGTGTTATCGCTCCGTTGGAGGAAGCGATTAACGGTGTGGAAAATATGACTTATATGACTTCTACCGCTTCAAATGCCGGAGTTGTGGATATCACTGTGTATTTCAAACAAGGGACAGACCCCGATATGGCAGCGGTCAATGTGCAGAACCGTGTATCGAAGGCAACAGGACAGTTACCGGCAGAAGTAACGCAGGTGGGTGTGACTACCTCAAAGCGGCAGACCAGTATTTTGCAGATGTTCTCACTATATAGTCCGGGTGATTCGTATGATGAGAAATTCTTGTCCAACTATATCAGTATTAACTTGAAACCTGCTATTCTTCGTATCCAGGGTGTGGGTGATATGATGATTATGGGGGGTGACTATAGTATGCGTATCTGGATGAAGCCTGACGTGATGGCCCAGTATAAATTGATTCCATCGGATGTGACCCAAGTGTTGGCTGAACAGAATATTGAATCGGCTACCGGTTCATTCGGAGAAAACTCTGATGAAACTTATCAATATACAATGAAGTATAAAGGGCGTCTGATTACTCCGGAAGAGTTTGGGGAAATTGTGATCCGGTCTTCGGATAATGGCGAAGTGTTGAAGCTGAAAGAAATTGCCGATATAGAGATGGGCGAGGAAAGCTATGCCTATCATGGGGCTATGAATGGTCATCCTGGTATTTCCTGTATGATTTTTCAGACGGCAGGATCGAATGCGACAGAAGTAAACAATAATATTGATACCTTTTTGGAAGAAGCAAGGAAGGATCTGCCCAAAGGGGTGGAGATGGTTCAGGTTATGAGCTCCAATGACTTTTTGTATGCATCTATCCATGAGGTGATAAAAACCTTGTTCGAGGCCATTTTTTTGGTAATCTTAATTGTATATGTATTTTTGCAGGATATCCGTTCTACTATTATTCCGTTGGTGGGGATCATCGTGTCCTTGATTGGTACATTTGCTTTTATGTCCATAGCAGGATTCAGTATCAACCTGATTACCCTGTTTGCTTTGGTGTTGGTGATCGGTACGGTGGTGGATGATGCCATTGTTGTCGTCGAGGCGGTGCAGGCGCGTTTTGATGTGGGATATCGTTCTTCTTATATGGCTAGTATTGATGCGATGAAGGGGATTAGCAATGCGGTCATCTCTTCTTCGTTGGTATTTATGGCTGTGTTTATTCCGGTTTCGTTTATGAGTGGAACTTCGGGTACTTTTTATACTCAGTTTGGTTTGACTATGGCGGTTGCCGTAGGTATCTCTGCCGTCAATGCACTGACTTTGAGTCCGGCGCTGTGTGCTTTGTTCTTGAAACCGTATATCAATGAGGATGGAACGGAAAAAAACAATTTTGCAGCACGTTTCCGTAAAGCGTTCAATGCTGCTTTCGATGCAATGATTGAACGATATAAGAAAGGGGTATTGTTCTTTATCAAACGCAAATGGATGGTATGGACACTTCTTGCGGCCTCGGTAGTACTATTGGCTTTCTTGATGAATACAACTAAAACCAGTTTGGTACCTGATGAAGACCAGGGGGTTGTATTTGTGAATGTCAGCACGGCGGCAGGTAGTTCATTGAAAACGACTAATGACGTAATGATGCGTATTGAAAAGCGCATGATGGATATTCCTCAGGTGCTGCATGTGCAGCGTGTGGCAGGTTATGGTCTGCTAGCCGGACAGGGTAACTCTTTTGGTATGTTGATTCTGAAACTGAAACCTTGGGATGAGCGTGAAGGAAAGGATCCGGCTATTATGGTGGGCAGTATGTTTCAAATTTTAATCGTTTCTCTAAAGTATATAAGGTTATGATTCAGGCAGATCCGAAATATCGTGTGGATGAAAGCTCGTTGAATAATATCTTTGTGCGTATGTCTAATGGCGAGATGGCTCCTCTCAGCCAGTTTGTGACATTGACCCGCAGTTATGGGGCAGAATCGCTGAGCCGTTTCAATATGTTCAATTCTATTGCTGTAAATGCAATGCCTGCCGAAGGGTATAGTACCGGTGATGCCATCCGTGCCGTTCAGGAAACTGCCGTACAGGCACTTCCCAAAGGTTTTGGGTACGACTTTGGTGGTATTACCCGTGAAGAGACCGACCAGGGAGGTACTACCATTATCATCTTTGCTATCTGTTTCTTGATGATTTATCTGATTTTAAGTGCACTTTATGAAAGTTTCCTCATGGTCTGTTCCCGTTGATGGTTGCCAGTGGAGTAGGTGCTAATGGAAACAGTTCGCTGGGAACAGGTACTGTGGGTGGAATGGTGATCGGTACGCTGGCGTTGCTGTTTATTGTACCTTCTTTGTTTATCGTATTCCAATATTTACAGGAAAAGGTACGTCCTATTCAGTTTCAGCCGGCGGCCGATTGGCAGATTCAAGAGGAATGTGTAGAAGCAAAAGAAGAGAGACAACACCACATCGAAAGCAAAAACGAAGAGAAAAAATGAAAAAACAGATCATCACTCTGACTGTCGCAGCGCTCACACTGAGTAGCTGCGGCATATATACCCAATATAAACCTGCAACCGAAGTGCCCGATAATTTGTATGGGGAAGAGGTGGCAGTTGCTGATACCGTGGATAATATCGGCAATCTGAGCTGGCAGGAGATTTTTACAGATCCGCGGCTTCAGGAATTGATAGAGCAAGGCTTGCGGAACAATACGGATTTGCAGTCAGCACAATGGCGTGTGAAAGAGGCGGAAGCTGCTATGCTGTCAGCCAAATTGGCTTATCTGCCTTCTTTCGCTCTGTCACCTCAGGGGACAGCAAGTAGTTTTGACAAAGGAAAAGCTGTACAAACTTATACTTTACCGGTGGCGGCAAGTTGGGAAATTGATATTTTCGGCCGCATCCGTAATGCGAAACGCCAGGCGAAAGCATTGCTGGAACAGAGCCGTGACTATAAACAGGCTGTCCGGACACAGCTGATAGCCGGTATAGCTAATACTTACTATACCTTGCTGATGCTGGACAATCAGCTGGCCATTTCTGTCCGGACTGAAAAGTCCTGGAAAGAAACCGTAGATGCAACCCGTGCTCTGATGGAAGCCGGATTGGCAAATGAAGCTGCCGTTTCACAAATGGAAGCTACATATTATACTATATGTACTTCAGTTCTTGATCTGAAAGAACAAATTAACCAGGTAGAAAACAGTTTGTCGTTGTTGTTGGCTGAATCTCCTCATGCTATTGAGAGAACGGGCACATGGGACAGTTCTTATATGATGAAGGAACATTTTCCGGTAGGCATCCCTGTGCAAATGCTTGCCAACCGTCCCGATGTACGCAGTGCGGAGCGTTCGTTGGAAGCAGCTTTCTATGCCACAAATCAGGCTCGTTCCGCCTTTTATCCTTCTATTGTTTTAAGTGGAAGTGCGGGATGGACTAATTCAGCAGGAAGTATGATTGTCAATCCGGGCAAGTTCATTGCAACGGCTGTAGCTTCGTTGACCCAGCCACTGTTTAATAAAGGTGCGAACATAGCACAGCTAAAGATAGCTAAAGCTCAGCAAGAAGAAGCCAAACTGAGTTTTCAACAGGCTTTGTTGAATGCAGGAAGTGAAGTGAACGAGGCTTTGGTGAAATATCAGACGGCCCGTGATAAATCTGTTTATTATGATAAACAAATAAATTCATTAAATAAAGCTTTGGAAAGTACCTCTTTGCTGATGCAACATGGGAATACGACTTATCTGGAAGTTTTGACGGCTCAGCAGACTTTGCTTAATGCGGAGTTAACTCAGGTTGCTAACCGTTTTACTGAAATGCAAGGCGTAATCAATCTCTATCAGGCATTGGGTGGAGGTCGTGACTAATTTAGCATACTGTTATCTTCAACGTGTTGAAGAAAGAAAACGCTGCTCTCCGTGAGGAAAGCAGCGTTCTTTTATGGTTGTCAAGGTTCCACTATAACACAAACCGGATTGGATTCTTCATTGATTTCCTGTAAAAAGCTTAGCTTTCCTTCTTGGACAATTCCCGGATTTTTATCCATCCATTCGTCTATTTTCCCTATCTCCAATAAAGCGGCATACTCTCCTTCTTCTGTACAAGTGATGGGATAGAAAGGCATGAAATGCGTCAGGTCATCTGTCAGCCCCACATTGGCATCATTCATATAAGTAATATGTTTTTCTTTGTCGTAAATACCGTAGAAGGGTTTTCTCTTGTCGTATAATCCCTGTAGAGATATAAAGAAGAGATGTTTGGGAGTTTCCAGAATACCGGTTATAACGATGTAGTTGTCTGTATCCTCTTTTTGTCCCATTTTTTCAGCCGGGAAATGCCATTGCCCGGTATGGAAAGTGGTATGGACAGTAGCTTCGTGTCCTTTAATGTCGTAGATTGTGTCATTGAACGCTTTTCTGAAATGTATGCTGCCGTTGTTCAGCCAAAGTGAAGGCTGGTCTATAGGAAGAACAGTCATTGTTCCATCCTGATAATTTATATATATTAACCCTCCTATGTTGGCGTTGCCGGGTAATTGCTTGAATACGTTGATGCTGGATATCTGGTCCATGCCCATAGGATCACCTGGATTGGCAAATTCCGGCAATGAGTCTTTTACTTCTCCCTGTTCGTTGAAGTAAAGTAACGCACTTGCTTGCGGTTGTCCTATTCCTTCTCCATAATGAGCAAGAATAAGGGAGTCGGAAAAAGTAAAGTAAAGGGATGGGGAAATCTTTTGTGGTAGGTGTACTTGCCCTAGATAGTTACCTTTTGTATCGTATTTTACCAACTTGTCGGGTTGGCGATAAAAGTAGAGATTGTTGGTATGGGGGTGAATAAAGCAGTTGGCATTGCTGTAGCCTTGTGGATCTTCTCCTTTGTGCCCGATGCTGCCAAGATATTTTCCGGTTTGCTTGTTGAATGACAGGCATCGTCCGTTGGTAGAGACAAAGATATGGTCTTTAGATAACTTGATGGAATAGGAGTTGCCAATCAGGGATGAGTCTGTTGTTTCCAAAGGGATATAACGGACTTGTTTTCCCAATTGGGAGGTCTTTAATTCTGTGAGGTGTTCCAGACTTACGGCAATGTCAATTGCATTCGGGTCATTCGCTTTGTTTTGGGGAGTACAGGAGCCTAATAATAGGAGTAGGCCGCCCAGCATGATTTGCTTCTTCATAGTAGTATTGTTTTATGGAAGAAAAGAAGTTGTTTGCATGGGCAACTTCTTTTCTTTGTGTTTAAATGATGTTGTGTTTATTATCTTGCAGCAAAAAACAAGGAGTTTCCTGTAACTATTCTTGCGGTAGCAATACCTTGTGCATCAGGAGTGACAGTCATGGAGGTTCCGTTTTGCAGGCTCAAAACAGCCGTTCCGTCTTCGTTCATTTTCACAAGTTCGAAGCTCTGTCCGTCGGCTACGGCATTCCATGTATTGTTTTCTTTGTTATAGACCAAATCTACAGATTTGTCTTCTCCTTTTTTGGTAATGGTATAACCGTTTTCGTTGGTTTTTACCAAGTATTCGCCATTTTCTCCTTGCACTGTTTTTACTTCACCGATAGAAGCTGTAGGGTTGGAACCGCTCCAGAATTCGATGGAATTTAAAACCAATGCGTCTGCCAGATAAGCAATTTCATAAACAGGGACAATATGGAAAGCGAGAAAGATAAGTTCGTTGACAAACTTGTTGCTTACCCCCTGGTTCCAGTCTTTCAAACTATTCCATAATCCGAAAGAACCGATGCATGATGAAAATAAGACGCTGCCACTCAACATGGCGCAAACAAGAAATGTTTTGCTTTTTTTCATGATCAATAAAGTTAAGTTTATAAAAAGTAATTTTATGACGATTTCCTACAATAAAACGATTTAATCGTCACGCAAAGATAGAACTTTTTTATGGAAAGAGGCTTCTCTACCTAAAAAACTGTATCTTTGTAAGCTGAACATGAAAAACTATTAATCAAAAATCTTATAAAAGAATGAAAGAACAAATTCAAAAAAAGCTCAATGACTCCAAGGTTCTTCGGTGGAGTGTGTTGGCGTTGGTGGCTTTCACCATGCTATGCGGTTATTTTTTGACCGATGTAATGTCCCCCTTAAAACCGATGCTTGAAAAGGAGCTGCTGTGGGATAGTCTGGATTATGGTATTTTTACCAGTGCATACGGTTGGTTCAATGTCTTTGCCTTTATGCTTATTATCGGTGGTATCATTTTGGATAAGATGGGAGTGCGCTTTACTGGTATGGGAGCATGCCTTTTGATGGTGTTGGGCTGTGGGTTAAAATATTATGCTATTTCTACTACATTTGCTGAGGGAAGCACTTTGCTTGGAATGAAAACCCAGGTAGGACTGGCTGCGTTGGGATATGCTATATTTGGTGTCGGTGTAGAGATTGCAGGCATCACGGTTTCAAAAATTATTGTGAAGTGGTTTAAAGGAAAAGAAATGGCTCTGGCCATGGGTATGGAGATGGCGACAGCCCGTTTAGGCACTATGCTGGCTTTGGCTGTTACGGTTCCTATCGCTACTTTCTTTGGTATTACTGATGATGAGGGTGTGTTCCATCCTAATATTCCTGCTCCATTGTTGCTGTGCCTTACTATGCTTTGTATTGGTACGGTAGCATTTTTTATTTATACTTTCTATGATAAGAAACTGGATGCTTCTTTAGAAGAAGAAGGGGCGGAACCTGAAGAGCCTTTCCGTATGAAAGATATTTGGTTGATTGTAACCAATAAAGGATTTTGGCTGATTGCGTTGCTGTGTGTGTTGTTTTATTCTGCCGTATTCCCTTTCTTGAAATATGCTACAGACCTGATGGTGCAGAAATATAATGTAGATCCGGAATTGGCGGGTACTATTCCTAGCCTGTTACCATTGGGAACTTTGTTCCTTACTCCGCTTTTCGGTAATGTGTACGATCGGATAGGCAAGGGAGCTACGCTGATGATCATCGGTTCTGTGCTGTTGATTTTTGTTCATACAATGTTTGCGTTACCTGTCTTGAATGTATGGTGGTTTGCCACTATCATTATGATTATATTGGGGATTGGCTTTTCTTTGGTGCCATCGGCTATGTGGCCCTCTGTTCCTAAAATTATTCCGGAAAAGCAGTTGGGTACAGCTTACGCTTTGATCTTCTGGGTACAAAACTGGGGGTTGATGGGTGTACCTGCTTTGATTGGTTTTGTCTTGAATGAGTATTGCAAAGGACCGGTAGTAGATGGAATGCAGACTTATGATTATACACTTCCCATGTGGATATTTGCAGGCTTTGGTGTGGCTGCATTGTTCTTTGCTTTGTGGCTGAAAGGTGAGAATAAGAAAAAGGGGTATGGATTGGAGGAACCAAATATTAAAAAATAATTGATTGTCTTTTAGTGAAAATGAGGGTGTCCAGTGTATTATGGATACCCTCATTTTGCTATGTAGGGGTGAGATGGAGTTTTAGTCTTTATCAATCTTCACAATTCCTCCGGTATTAGGATTAAAGATCACTCGTGTATTTACTTTTTTATTAAAAAGGTTATCTATCAGACATTCCGTTGTCCCAAATTGTGTAACAGGTAGTTCTCCGTCAAAATAACGTTTGTTTGGAGTGAATACGGTAACCTGAGCTTTTCCCGGAATATTGTAAATAACACCATCCGTCTTCTTTTTTTCTTTGCCTTTCGGATCCATCGGTGGCAATGTTTCTTGGTTGATGATGGAAATGTAATAAGGTTCACCGGATAAATTATCGGCATCCAGCATCCCTAGTTTCTTTGAGAAACGGAAAGCTACTTTTTCTTTCATGTCCGCTTCTGGTTTTATGCGGATGGTAAATGATTTTTCTATGCGGTCTGTTGTGCCGGCAAACATTTGCATCATGGCTTGTTCCTGTTCATCCAGATTGTCCAGCATGAGTTTTAAAGCGGCTCCGTCTTTGGGCATATAATCTGCTTGCCCGCGGGTCAGGCTGTTTTTGCTTTCTCGTATATTGTAGATTTCTTTCGCCACCAACTCAGCCATTTTAGCGGTAGAACCGGCTATCAGAATCTCTTCGGTCATAAAACTGCGTGGGTCAATACGTTTTTTGACCGTATCGGCAACCTTTGTCACAGGTGCTTTCTCTATAGGAGAGGTATTGGCAGAATTCTCCGGGCGTGTAGACAACTTTGGTTGCGGTGACTTGCAATTCTATTTCGGTCTTAGGCAAATAATAAACCACTCCTTCTCCCATGGTTCCGGGAGTATATGTACTGACATCTTGTGCGGTGCCGCTTAATGAAACCAGTAACCCTGCTGCGATTAATCCTTTTTTCATATTTCTATATTCTATCATATATGTAAGCAAATATAGCTATTCTTTTGTAAATCTGCCTTTTGTTTCTGTTAATTTCTTCCATGCTGCGGGTAATGCGTCAATAAGATCACTTGAGGTGGTTCCTATTTCTCCTTTTTCTTCCGCTGCAATGTCTCCTGCCAGACCATGTACGTAGACGCCCAGGCGGCATGCATCTTCTTGAGTATATCCTTGTGCCAATAAGGCTGCCAGAATACCGGTCAGCACATCACCGCTGCCGGCGGTTGCCATACCTGGATTCCCGGTGGGATTGAAATAACAATTTCCTTCGGGGGTGACAACTGTGCTCCATGATCCCTTTATAATGATATAGCTTTGCAGATAGGCTGCCAGTTCTTTCGTCTTTGTCAGCCGTTCGTAAGTATCCATGCATTTACCTATCAGTCGTTCCAGTTCCTTTAGATGGGGGGTGAGAATACAGCGCTTCGGCATCCGGCTGAGCCAGTTGCGGTGAGTGCCGAAAATATTAATGGCATCCGCATCCAGCACTAAAGGTACCGGACAACCTTGTATTTGTTCCATCATGGCCAACGCTGTATCTTCTTCTTGTCCCAACCCCGGACCGATGGCTATGGCTTGATAACGGTCTGCTGCGAATTTCTTCTTCCTCTGTGATATAGTAGGGACTTTGTGCTGTATCAATAAAGTCTTTTTTCAGTTGGATGTCCAATAGTTGCCATTCGCCTACAATGTCTTCGTTTTCGGGGAAAAGAAAGGATAACTTAGGTAGCTGAATGCTGAGAGTGACATCCGCGCGTATCATGTTTTGACGGATATTATAAGTGTTGTCCTCACACATTAATCCTGAAGGTACATCAATGGCTACTACCTGTGCCTTGGATGCATTAATATATTTCACTACGGCAGCAAATCCACCGTTCAGTGGTTTGTTGAGTCCGGAACCGAATAATCCGTCTACTACCAGATGCCTTTCTGTCAGGACTGGAGGATCAAATTGTGTGCTTACTTCAGTAAAGTACACCGAGCCGCATTCTTTTAACCGTTCAAGATTGGTCTGACATTCTTCCGACAGTTTTCCTTTGGTGTTAAACAGAAAGACTTCTACGTGATAGTTTTGCTTAGACAACATACGGGCTACGGCAAGCGCATCGCCCCCGTTATTTCCCGGTCCGGCGAATACTACAATATGGAAAGAAGTATCCCATCGGTGGGTAATGGCACGAGTCAGTTCTTCGGCTGCCCGTTCCATCAAATCAATGGAGGCAACCGGTTCTTTGGCAATCGTGTACTTGTCCAGCTCTTTTAGTTGGGTGCTCGAAATAATTTTCATGACAATCTCTTTTGTTTGAACGTACAAAGATAACACTATTTACAAAAAGAGGTTATGTGAATACTTCGATACTTGGAATAAAAATGTTATTTTTGCAGCAATTTAATAAAATAGCGGTTATGGATACCATTCAAATCAAAGATAAACGTTTCACTCCTTTCATTCCTGAAGAACGGATCTTAAAAGAAGTGGCACGGGTAGCGAGTGAGATTAATCGGGATTTAGAAGGAACTAATCCCTTGTTTTTAAGTGTATTGAACGGCGCATTCATGTTTGCTGCCGACTTGATGCGTAACCTTACCATTCCCAGTGAAATTTCTTTCGTGAAACTGGCCTCTTATGCAGGAACTTCTTCTACAGGAAAGGTAAAAGAGTTGGTAGGTTTGAATGATGATATTGAGGGTCGTACAGTGGTGATTGTGGAAGATATTGTGGATACCGGGGTGACAATGAAGCACTTGTTGGAAACATTACAAGCTAGAAAACCGAAAGAGATCCGTATCGCTACCTTGCTGCTGAAACCTGATAAATTGAAGGTGGAATTGGATATACATTATGTGGCCATGCGTATTCCCAATGATTTTATTGTGGGGTATGGTCTGGATTATGATGGCTTGGGACGTAACTATCGGGATATTTACACCGTAATGGAATGAAATTTGTACAACTAAATATAAAAATAAAAGGTAAAACAAGATGTTGAACATTGTAATTTTTGGAGCTCCGGGTTCTGGTAAGGGTACTCAGAGTGAACGTATTGTAGAGAAATTCGGTATTAATCACATTTCAACAGGGGATGTGCTTCGTGCTGAGATTAAGAAGGGTACAGAATTGGGAAAGACAGCCAAAGGATATATCGATCAGGGCCAGTTGCTGCCTGATGAATTGATTATTGATATTCTGGCAAGTACGCTGGATAGCTTTAAGGAAAGCAAAGGGGTTATTTTTGATGGATTTCCCAGAACCATCGCCCAGGCAGAAGCGTTGAAGAAAATGCTGGCCGAACGTGGACAGGAAGTATCTGTTATGTTGGACTTGGATGTACCCGAAGAAGAATTGATGACTCGCCTGATTAAGCGTGGACAGGAATCGGGACGTGCGGATGATAACGAGGAAACAATAAAGAAACGTTTGGTTGTTTATCACTCGCAGACGGCTCCGCTGATTGACTGGTACAAGAACGAAGGTAAATATCAGCACATTCACGGTTTGGGTACGATGGATGCTATTTTTGCCGACATTGTTGCTGCTGTTGAAAAATTATAGTAATATGCTAATGTGCTGATGCAGCAGTCCGCCAATGTGTCAGTCTGCATAATGATACATGGAGTACAGTTTCGTTGGCACATTAGTAAATTGATAAATTAGTAAATTATTAATTATGGCTGAATCGAATTTTGTTGATTATGTGAAGATATATTGCCGCTCGGGTAAGGGCGGGCGAGGCTCTGCGCATATGCGTGTTTATAATGCTGAAACAGGTGAATATATCTGTGATATCACCGAACACGGACAAGAAATAATTCTGTTGAAAGGAGGACGTGGGGGATTGGGAAACTGGCACTTCCGTACAGCAACCCGTCAGGCGCCACGTTTTGCACAACCGGGAGAACCCATGCAGGAGCTGATGGTTATTTTGGAATTAAAACTGTTGGCTGATGTAGGTTTGGTAGGTTTTCCAAATGCAGGGAAATCCACTTTATTGTCTACCGTATCGGCGGCACGTCCTAAAATAGCCAATTATCCGTTTACTACGCTGGAGCCGAATTTGGGTATCGTGTCCTATCGCGAAGGAAAATCTTTTGTCATGGCGGATATTCCCGGAATTATTGAAGGGGCCAGTGAGGGAAAAGGACTGGGACTTCGTTTCCTGCGCCATATAGAACGCAACTCTTTGTTGCTCTTTATGGTACCGGGTGATACAGATGATATCCGTAAGGAATATGAAATCCTGCTGAATGAGTTGGCTACCTTCAACCCGGAAATGTTGGATAAACAACGTGTGCTTGCCATTACCAAAAGTGACATGTTGGATGAAGAACTGATTGCCATGTTGGAGCCGACATTGCCGGATAATGTTCCGCATATCTTTATCTCGTCGGTAACTGGCTTGGGGATACAGCAGCTGAAGGATATTTTATGGACAGTGAAACGGCTGACATCAGATAATAAAATGTTGGGATATGAGCTGATGAAGGCATATCCCAACATTTCTTGTTTTTCTACCACCCGTCACGGAGGTTGTAGTAAGGGAAACTACGCTTCGTTCAATTGTAACGGATATTGTGGGGACGAGGCAGAAGATGTGAATCGCAACCGGGAATTGCTGCGTAGCTTGTTACCCGGGGAATCGGTAGAACTCGTAATTCCGCATCAGACCCATAGTGACCATGTGAAAGTTGTGGATACTATTCAGGTAAATACTGAATTGGAAGGAGTGGATGCATTGGTAACAGACATTCCCGGTTATTGCTTGTGTGTATCTACGGCCGATTGTGTTCCTGTTTTATTATATGATACCCGAAAGAAGGTAGTGGCTGCCATTCATGCCGGATGGCGTGGTACGGTGGCCCGGATTGTGGAGAAGACAGTTTCAGTCATGGATAACCAATACGGCTCGCAAGGGAAAGATCTCATAGCTTGCATCGGTCCCAGTATTTCATTGGAGGCTTTTGAAGTAGGGGATGAAGTTTATCAAGCTTTTTGTGAGGCGGGGTTTGATATGAATCAGATTGCCCGTAAAGAAGCAAAATGGCATATTGATTTGTGGGAAGCCAACCGTCAGCAATTGTTGGCATACGGTGTGAAGCCTGAACATATTGAGATATCCGGCATTTGTACGTATCATAATAACGATGATTTCTTTTCGGCCCGCCGGCAAGGAATCCGGTCGGGAAGGATATTATCGGGCATTCTTTTAGGTGTCTGAGGAACACACTCATTGGAAGAACGCAGTATAAAAATAAATATGGAAATAAAAGTATCGGAAGAAATAAAGAAAGCCTGTCCGCAGTTTGCCGGTATAGCCATCCGTGCTACGGTAGAGAACACTGCTTATAGCGAATCTTTGTGGAAAAAGATAGACGAGTTCACTATATGCTATCGTGAAATGTACACTACGGATTCCATTAAGGATATGGTTACGATTCATGCCACTCGGGAGGCTTATAAGAAATGTGGGAAAGACCCTAGCCGTTATCGTCCTTCGGGGGAAGCGCTCTGCCGTAGAATCCTGCGTGGAATTTCCTTGTATCAGATAGATACTTTGGTAGATCTTATTAACTTGGTATCTATTCGTTACGGATATTCCATCGGTGGCTTTGATGCGGATAAAATACAAGGAGATACATTGGTGTTGGGTATCGGTAAATCCGGAGAGCCTTATGAAGGGATAGGACGTGGAGAGTTGAATATAGAAGGAATGCCTGTTTACAGAGATGCTATGGGCGGAATCGGTACGCCGACCAGTGATAACGAGCGTACTAAACTGGAGGCAGGAACTACGCATCTGCTGACTATTATTAATGGATATAGCGGCAAGGAAGGTTTGCAGGAAGCGGCAGATTATATGTTGGAGCTCTTGAAAGAGTTTGCAGCGTCCAAGGATGAAGAATTAATTTATTTTTAAAATGAGATAATGAAAAGCACACAATTACTATTTTTATTGTTCATAAGTGTGGCGGCATGGGCTGGGGGGCCGGCCAAGAGTAATTTTACCGCAATGGAAGTAAACCATATCAGAGTCAAGACTCCCGGGCTCTTTAACGGGCGCAAAAGTTTCTCCATTCATCTGGATAGTATAAAAGAGAATGAATATTGTTTTCCTCTTCCCGGTGGTAAAGTGATTTCTGCATACGGAGCCCGCCGGGGGCACAGTGGAACGGATATAAAGACTAAGGCCAATGATACTATCCGTTGTGCGTTTGATGGAATAGTACGTATGGCAAAAACATACGCTGCTTATGGAAATGTAGTTGTTGTGCGTCATGATAATGGATTGGAAAGTATTTATAGTCATAATTCCCGGAATTTGGTAAAATCCGGAGATATCGTGAAGGCCGGTGATGCAGTAGGATTGACAGGCAGAACCGGACGTGCCACTACTGAACACCTTCATCTGGAATTCCGGATAGATGGACAACATTTCAATCCGAATCTGATTTTTGATATGAAAGACCGTACTTTGCACAAAACGGAAATTGTTTGTACCAAAGCCGGCAATAGAGTGATAGTAAAACAGAATTTAACACCTAAAAAATAGACGATGGACATAGAAAAAGCAATCACCGAAGGAATTGTATTCAAAGGTGGTAAATCTCCTAGTGGTAAGCAAGAAGATAAAGTGAAGACCAAGGCTAAAAAGAAAAGCTATATAACAGGGTTGCATGGGTCGGGAGCTGCCAAGATGAAAGCTGAGTTTCGTAAAAAACGTGCTAACAGACATAAGAATAAATAGGAATGTAGATTGAATTTAATATTCAGTACTTTATTAATAATTAAACAATTATCCTCTCCTTTGTTTTGGAATTATTCGTTTTTATATAAAATATGTTGTAAAACATAGAATAAACTGTACCTTTGCAATGTAAAACACAAAGAAGGCAAACCTCTTCGGCGTGGATTAATAGGTAAAAAGTTTAATTTAAAAATGACAAAAGAGATGAAAAAGATTGTATTGTCTATTATTGTAGCATTGATTGCTATTACTGCAAATGCGCAGGTGTATGTAGGTGGAACATTTGGAGTAGGTTCTGATAAAGTGGAAACAGAAGGAACAGAAGTTAAGAATACTACTTTCAAGATTCTGCCGGAGGTCGGTTATGAACTAAATGAAGATTGGTCTGTCGGTACAGTAGTCGGTTATGAATATAATAAAAGCGGTGATGTGAAAACTAATACTTTCACTATTGCTCCTTATGCACGTTATTTCTTTTTGAATAGTGATGTAGTCCGGTTATTTGCCGATGGCGGATTTGGCTTTTCTACTTCAAAAACGAAGGGGAATGACGCTTTGAATTCGTGGAATATTGGTATTAAACCGGGTATTGCCATCAAATTGTCTGATCATTTTTGTCTGGTTGCCAAGTATGGTTTTCTTGGATATTCCAAAAAAGAGAATCATGGATATGAGAGTGAAAATGTTGGTATAGATTTTGATACGGATGAGTTAAACTTTGGCTTTCATTATATATTCTAATCATATATAAATGTATCTGATAATCAGGAATCATATAACTGTATAATAGTTTGGTGAGCGGAATTTTTCATTTTATGAAAGATTCCGCTTATTTTCTTTACACATTAGGACTGGTTTCCAAAATAAAGCTTATATTTGTGAATGTAATGACGGTATAAAGGAATTGGGAACTGAAATTTATTATTAACTAAAAACAAACAGTCATGAAAAAACTAGCCTTTTTTATTTTATTGTCATTGGTTACACTAGGTGTTTCTGCACAATCAAATCTGAAATGGAATGTGAATGCGGGTATTGGTATGTCAAATTGGTATGGTGATGATACGGATGGTACAGATGCTAAATTTGCTTATAAGGTGGGTATAGGTTTGGAAGTACCTTTTGCTAATACTAATATATGGTCTTTCCAGACAGGTTTGAACTTTATTTCTAAAGGTGTGAAAGGTGATGGAGTAACTGATGCTTGGGACGTGGTTGATGTGACGATCAACCAGCTTTATCTGGAACTGCCTTTGATGGTTGGTGCTCGGATACATACGGCCAGCAATTTTGATCTTCTTTTCAAAGGTGGTCCGTATTTGGCTTATGGAGTTGGCGGAAAAACTAAAATAGATGGTGTATCCGAGAAGGTTTTTTTAGATGAAGCGTGGTTTATGAAATAAAAGCTATATTTGCAGATTATGATTAAAGACACAATTTTTTAGGGATATGGCATTAATAGATAAGGTAAGAGTGATAAAACTACTTCTTTTTGCACTGTTTATGATGGTAAGCATGGTGACTCCGGCTCAGAGTCAGGTGGATTGGAGTATAAAGGCCGGTATAGGCATGGCAAATATTATAGGTGATAATATGGGATCTCCTAAAGTAAAGCTGGCGTATAAATTAGGCATTGGCTTGGAGTGCCCTTTTGATAAGATCTGGTCTTTACAAACAGGCGTTTCGTTTGTTTCCAAAGGCACTAATCATACGATTGTTGAAACAGATGGAATTTCGGCTCAGGCTAAAGTAAATGCATCCTATTTGGAGTTGCCTGTAATGGTGGCAGCCCGGTTTGCAATGGATCGGAATACTTATATACTTGTTGCGGCAGGTCCCTATGGCGCATGGGGGATTGGTGGCAAAACCAAGGCTTTAGGGTATAGCTGGTCATCATCGTCTACACCGGATTGGAATACTGGAAATGTGGTTGAAATAAATACTTTTGGCAAAGATGGACTTGATCTGCGTCGTTTCGATTATGGAGTGGCGATAGGTTTATCGGTGGAATACCGGCATTATGTGATAGGAGTGGAAGGACGATTAGGGCTGTGCAAACTTCAAAAAGAACTTCAAGGGAAGAATATTACCGGTTTTGTAACAGCGGGATATAAATTTTAAGACGATTTTTTATATGGATTGTAAACACGGATCTTACAGGCTAAGTATGGTTTGCTTTTTATCTGTAAATCCGTGTTGCAATTTGCACTGAGTATGAATAATTAATGATGGAATAAACGAACACCAGTGAATGCCATGGTGATGCCGTATTTGTCACAAGTGTCAATTACATGGTCATCACGTACAGAGCCTCCGGCTTGTGCTATGTATTCCACTCCGCTCTTATGCGCACGTTCTATATTGTCACCAAATGGGAAGAAAGCATCCGAACCCAATGATACCCCCTTCATGGTATCCAGCCACGCGCGCTTTTCTTCGCGAGTCAGCACTTCCGGTTTTTTAGTGAAGAATTGTTGCCAGATGCCGTCAGCCAGAACATCTTCATGATCGTCACTGATATAGACATCAATTGTATTATCACGATCTGCACGGCGGATTTTTTCTACCCACGGCAGATTCATTACTTTAGGATGTTGGCGCAAATACCATATATCCGCTTTATTACCGGCAAGACGTGTACAGTGGATGCGGCTTTGCTGGCCGGCACCGATGCCGATAGCCTGCCCGTCTTTTACATAACAAACAGAATTACTTTGTGTATATTTTAAGGTGATAAGGGCAATAATCAAATCGCGTTTTGCTTCGTCTGGAAAATGCTGGCTTTTAGTTGGAATATGAGTCAGCAGGCTTTCGTCCAGTCTGATTTCGTTGCGGCCCTGTTCAAAAGTAATGCCGAATACATCTTTGTGTTCAATAGGTGCAGGGCGGTAAGCTGGGTCTATTTTAATTACATTGTATGTTCCCTTGCGTTTGTTTTTCAGGATTTCCAGCGCTTCCGGTGTGTAATCGGGAGCTATGACGCCGTCTGAAACTTCACGGTTGATGAGGCGCGCGGTAGCTTCGTCGCAAGTATCGCTCAATGCGATAAAGTCTCCGTAAGAAGACATGCGGTCAGCGCCACGAGCACGGGCATATGCGGTAGCCAATGGGGTAAGTGGCAAGTCATTCACAAAATAAATTTTCTTCAAGGTGTCATTCAACTCGATTCCTACTGCGGCTCCTGCCGGACTGACATGCTTGAAGGAGGTTGCTGCGGGTAGTCCGGTAGCTTCTTTCAATTCTTTGACCAGTTGCCAGCTGTTGAAAGCGTCCAGAAAATTGATGTATCCGGGACGTCCGTTCAATACTTCGATAGGCAATTCCCCTTCTTGCATGAAGATGCGTGACGGTTTTTGGTTGGGATTGCAGCCGTACTTTAATTCTAATTCCTTTGCCATAGTTTTATAATATTTCGGTTTATAGATTTTCAATGTGTGGCAAAGGTACAAAATAAATGGGGAAGACAGGTTATAAGAACTGTTTTTGGTTGCAGGCAACATGCTCGGGTGTTATTTTGGGGAAGTTGGAATGTGAGATAGGAATTGCTTTGCAATATGAAAATATATTTAAATTTTCTTTAAAAAGAACTTTCAAAAGAATACGGAACAACAGTTAAACAGGAACTAAGTTTCATTTCTTTATTCGGAATTTTGGGTTTGTCGGACTTTGGTGGGGAAGTATGATCCGAGCTTGATGCGACTGTTTTTCTATTTTTTCTCCTACAGTTTTTCCCCAGTGTTTGCGGAGTCAGCACTTTTGAGAGCTCTGTGGTTTGTGTTTCGTAACCTGTCCGGTT